>Ga0307279_10000081_pt1 | contig 10620 bp, 9 predicted proteins | sample ER_DNA_118_FD_194484 | JGI IMG/M metagenome (GOLD analysis project Ga0307279, IMG submission 194484) | Bulk soil microbial communities from the East River watershed near Crested Butte, Colorado, United States - ER_DNA_118 | ecosystem: Environmental > Terrestrial > Soil > Floodplain | place: USA...
CTTCTCACCATCTATGTCGGACTCGAGCTTCAGAGCCTCGCGGCCTATGTGCTCGCCTCCTTCCAGCGGCAGGACACGCGCTCGGCCGAGGCGGGGCTGAAATATTTCGTGCTCGGAGCGCTCGCCTCCGGGATCCTGCTCTACGGCATCAGCCTCCTCTACGGCTTCACCGGCTCGACCATGTTCGGCGACATCGCGGTATCGATCGCCAGCCAGAAGGGCGCTGCGGGAGGCCTTTCCAACGGCACCCTGTTCGGCCTCGTCTTCGTCCTGGCGGGAATCGCCTTCAAGGTCTCCGCCGTGCCGTTCCACATGTGGACTCCCGACGTCTACGAGGGTGCGCCGACGCCGGTCACCGCCTTCTTCGCGTCCGCTCCCAAGGTGGCGGCGATGGCGCTCCTCACCCGGGTCGGGATCCAGGCGCTCGGGCCCGCCACCTTTGAATGGCGCCAGATCGTCATCTTCATGGCGCTCGCCTCCACCATCCTCGGCGGAGTCGCGGCGATCGGCCAGCCGAACATCAAGCGGCTGCTCGCCTACAGCTCGATCAACAATGTCGGCTTCGCGCTGATCGGCCTCGCCGCCGCGACCCGCGACGGCGTCGCGTCCGTCCTGTTCTACATGGCGGTCTACATCGTCATGACGCTCGGCGCCTTCCTGGTCGTGCTCCGGATGCGGGGCGAGGACGGGCACGCGGTGGAGACGGTCGCGTCCCTCTCCGGCCTCTCGCGCACCCGCCCGATGCTCGCGCTCGCCATGGCGACCTTCATGTTCAGCCTTGCCGGGGTGCCGCCGCTGTTCGGTTTCTGGCCCAAGTTCCTGGTGTTCAACGCGGCGGTGCGGGCTGACCTCACCTGGCTCGCCGCGGTCGGGATCGCCACGTCGGTGATCAGCGCTTATTATTATCTGCGGATCATCAAGACGATGTATTTCGACGATCCGGCGCCGGCCTTCGCCCCAACACGCGATTTGCCGCAGTCGGCGCTTATCCTTCTGTCGGCCCTGTTCGTCTCCCCGCTCGGCTATTTCGCCATTCCCTGGCTCGGCGCGGCGGCGAGCAACGCGGCGGGCGCTCTCTTCTGATCCGTACCGTCGCCCTGACGGGCTCCACCAACGACGACGTCGCCGCGCTTGCCCGCCAGGGCGAGCGGGAAGGGCTGTGGCTGCGCGCCGAGCGGCAGAGCGGGGGGAGGGGCCGGCAGGGCCGCGAATGGCGATCGCCGGCGGGCAATCTCTACGCCAGCACCCTGGTGCGGCTGCGCCCCGGCGATCCGCCGGCGCCCAGCCTGGCGCTGGTCGCGGCCGTCGCCCTGCATGAAGTCGCAACGGCCTTCGCGCCGAACGCGGCGATCCTCATCAAGTGGCCCAACGACCTGCTCGTCGGCGGGGCGAAGCTTTCGGGGATACTGCTCGAGCGGGCGGAGGACGCGGTAGTCGTCGGATTCGGGGTCAACCTCGCGCACCATCCCGACGACACGCTGCGCCCGGCGACGAGCCTTGCCGCCCTCGCTGGAAGCGCGGCGGATCCCGCGGCGTTCGTCGATGCGCTCGCCGACGCGGTTGCGCGCTGGCTCGCGCGCTGGCGGGGTGAGGGGCTTGCACCGGTCCGCTCCGCCTGGCTCGCCGCCGCTCATCCGCCGGGAACCGCGCTTTCCACCCACACTGCCAGCGGCGCTTGGGTCGAGGGATTGTTCGAGGGGCTGGACGCAGACGGGGCGCTGCGCCTGCGTCGCGCCGACGGCGAGGTGGAGCGAGTCCTCGCCGGCGACGTGTTCCTGCTCTAGGGCCGATCCCCTCGCGGCAGGACGTCACCCCGGACTGGATCCGGATCGACTGTCGTTGCCTGATGCGTGAGTGGGGGGCTCGCCGGAGCTAGCGCGGCGCGACGGATCGTAGCGCTTCGACTTCAACGGGACGCTCGCAGGCGATCAGTCCGGCGCCTCGGGAGTCGTGTCGATCAGCAGGTCGAGCTGGCCCTGGCAGCCGCGGTCGATCAGCGACTGGGCGAGCATGCCGAGATCCTCCGGAACGGAGGGAAGGGTGACGAAGCGGATCCGCGACGTGTCGCCGCTGCCGGAGAGGGTCATCGCATATTCCGCCCCGGCGGCGAGCCTGGTCTTGCCAGGCCAGGGAAGGGTGGCCTTCCCCGCCGGCCAATCGATCGTGGCCGAGGCCCCGCCCGAGGCGGGCTTCAGGGTCAGTCGGGCGGTCTCGGCGGCGTCGGGGCGCCACAGCACGATCCTCGCCGGGTCGGCGAGGCAGACGGTGCCGCTTTGGGTGACGTCGACCTCCCACAGGCTGGGGCTTTCGATCTCGCCGCTGCGCATCGCGCCGAAGCGGGCGCGCGGATTGAAGGCGGCCATGCCGCCCCCGCCGCCCAGGGTGAAGCTGCCCGGGCCGCGCAGCACGCGGGTACCCGCGGCGACGAGCACGGTGACAACGTCCCCGGGCTTGAGCGACACCGGCGCTTTCTCGGGCAGGGTCTTGCCCGGCGTGTAGACCTTGGCGGAAGGACCGGCGGAGCGCAGGACGAGTGGCGCCGCCCGGACGGCGGCGGCGTGGGCGGAAGCCGCGAGCGCGGCGGCCAAAGCGAGGCCGAAACGGTTCATGCGAAGCTCCTTAGTTCATCACCTTCGTCGCGACGTTGTAGCGCATGGCCTCCTCGCGGGTGAGGCAGCGGCGCGTCGAACGGTCGGCGCCCGCTTCGCCTACCGCCTTCTGGCGGTACATGACCTCGGTCAGAAGCTTGCGCGACACGCCCATGCGGATCAGAAAGTCGTTGTCCTCGCTGGCGAGCATGGCGGAATCCTGCTCCACGTCGGCGACCAGTGCGACGGCCTTGTCGCCGCCCGCCGCGAGCTGGCCCTTGAACGCCTCGCGATCGCCGGTGTGGGTGAACATGTGAACGACGAACAGGCCGCCCTCGTCAACGAAGCGGGCGATGCCGCCCATGAAGACGAAATTGCAGGCCGAAAAGCAGGCCCAGCCCTTTGGGATTCGGGTCGGGAGCCCGGCCTCGCGGATGATCTTCCCGGCCGCGTTGCCCGCCCGGGCGTCGCCGCCCGGCGAGCGAATCCAGATCTCGTCGACCGCTTCGCCCTGGGCGAGGGCGGTCTTCAGGCGCTCCGGGGCGCCTTCGTCGATCGCGCCTTCGGCACGCAGGATGCGATGGCCGTCGACAACCTCGGGCGTGAAGCGCATCTGCCGGTAGGTCGACCAGTTGAGGCTTTTCGGGCAGGTCGGATTGGCGGGATCGACGCCCGCAGACTGAGCCGTCGCCGCCTGGCCGGCGCCCAGGCAGAGCATAGCGGCCAGCGCTCCTGCCGAGCGGCGCACGATCCTAGACCCGCCGGTAGCCGCCGCCGCCGGGCGGGCGGCACATCCGCTTCGGAACGGTGGTCTCCTCGCCGTCGACGATCACCACGTCGCTCACCGTCATGCATTGCGACCCGTCGGCGAGCCGTTCCTGACCGGTGACGGTCGATGATCCGGAGACGTTGGCGCGGCTCTCGCTCTGCCAGGACGAGGTCGTCCCGACGCCGCCGCGAATCGCCTCGTTGGTCGCGGTCGCGGCCTGCTGCTGCTCCTTGCAGTCGAGCAGGGCGGTGATCGCCTCCGACAACAGCTCCGATGTCGGGAGCCCCACTCCGCCGACGCTCGACGGGATCCCGGCGCGGGAGGCGAGTCCGCCGAGGAAGCCGCCGATCATCGAGTTGCGCTGCTTCTTGCCCGAGTCGCACTGGCCGGGAGGCTGCCGGCCCTTCGCCGCCGCCGGAGCCGCGGCCGCGACGGGCGCCAGACACAGCGGAATCGAGATCAGAACGGCACGCAACATCGGCGGCTTCCCCTCCCCAGGTTCGCCGGCGAAGCTACGCCGCGCTCCCGGCGGGGTCAATCGACAGGCGCGCGGCGAGCGCCTCGATCTGCCTCTGCTGGCCGGCCAGGGCAGCGGCGACCTGCGCTTCCTTTTCCTCGCGGCTGAGCACCAGCCAAAGCGCGTTCGCCACCGGCCGGGCGACTTCCTTCAGCGCCGCCAACTCGGCCGAACTGATCGACGAGCAGTCGGGCCGCGGACCGATCAGGAGGAAGCCCAGGCAGGTTCCGTCGACGAGCTTGAGCGGGACGCGGATCGGGAAGAACGGGTCGGTGCCCTCGAAATGGGGGGCGCATTCCGGATCGAGCGGGCAGCCCGCGCGCCATTGCCGGACCTCGTCCTCGGTCGCGCCCCGCGCCGCAAGCACGCGCTCGCTGGCGACCGCGGCGATCCGGATCGCCCGGACGCCCGCCTCCACCCGGTCGAACACCTCGTCGAGAAGCTCGCACAGGGTGGCGACGTGGCGGAGGTCGCGCAGGCAGTCGGGCAGGTCCTCGCGAAGCTCGACCAGGCGGCGGTGGAAGCGCCGCTCGGTCCAGCCCTGCACCCGCTCGTAGATCGGGTTGATGAGGATGGTGGAGAGCGCCGCCGCGGCGACCGGGCCGGTGGAGCCGGCGCTCTGGCCGAACTCGTTCTGGACGAATTGCTTCATCGCCTCGATCACCGCTTCGAACAGGGTCGCGATAAGGAGCATGATGAGGGCGATCGAGGCCGAGCGGGTGATCACCGCCTCGGCGTCGTAGAGCCGGTATTTGAGCAGGGCGACGAGCAGGCCGAGCTGGAGAAGGAGGAAGGCGAGTCCGAACGAGAAGCCGGCGAGGAGCTCGAGCGCAAGCTGCTGTCCGAGGCTTGCGACCTCCAGCTTCATCATGTCCGAGCCGAGCGAGACGGCAAGGAAGATCGCGTAGCCCGAAAAGCCGAACAAGGCCCATTTGAGCTGCTGGCGTTCGTCGCCGGGGCGGGTTCGCCGAAGCCGCCACATCACGGTCGCCACGCTTGCCGCCATGCAGGCGACAAGTGCCCAGCGATAGGCGTCGCCGCTCAGGAAGAAGAGGATCGGGAGCGTCGAGAGCAGGGCGAGCACCGGCCACGGCTTGAGGCGGCCGTGCGGAAAGAGCAGGATTCCCGCCAGCAGGCAGATGTTCGCGAGGTCGTAAAGCGCCTCATGAACCGGCATCGGTACACCGACGCGGTCGAGGAAGACGGTCGCGGGCTGCTCGGTCGCGAGGGTGAGAAGGATGGCGAGCGAGACGATGGAGCTCACCACGTCGAACAGGTTGCGCCGGTACAGCATCCAGGCCGAAACCAGCAGGAAAGGGTAGGTCAACAGGTGGAGGAGGTCGCCGAAGCTTAGCAGCCAGCGCGGCACGCCCGCCTGCTTGGCGCCGGTCTCGACGTGAGTCTCACCGGTCCGGAGCAGGACGTCGCGCTCGGTTCCGGCGGGGGACCGGAGCCGCAACTGGACGTCGCGGTCCTCGGCGCCGCCCAGCAGGTCGCCGAACAGGGCATTGTCGGCATCGGTCGCGTGCGACGCGGCGGCCGCCGCCGTTCCCGGCATCGGCACGGCGGCGGAAACGGGGATGGAGTCGATCGCCACGATCCTGTCGCCGGATCGGATTCCGGACCGGGCGGCGACCGGACCGACCGGATAGCGAATCCGGGTCAGGTTCTGGGGATCGAGGGCGAGGCCGGCGCGACTGCCCGGGACCAAAGCGGAGTTTCGCCCCGAATCGTGCAGCCGGTACCAGGTCCCGGCGACCGGACCGATCACCGCGATGGCGAGCGCCGCGAACCAGACCAGCCGGAAGACGAACAGGCTGCGGCGGCCGAAATTCGGCAGGCGTTCGGGAAGGTTGAGCCGGGGTAGGCGTTGGCTTGCCATCCCGTCGGTTGCCGTAGCCATCACGCCCCCAGCGCTGGTCCGCAGGTTCGATAGCATGGCGGGCCGGAGGCTCGCCAGACTCCCGGCAGGCAAGCCGCGTGGGGCAGGGGACAAGGGTGAAAGCCACGCATATTGCCGCTATGGCGCTGCGATGGCATCGCCGTCCGATACCCTGCGCGCACTGGTCGCCGCCGAACTTGCCGAGACCGTCGATCCGCGCGTCACCGACATGGCCGCGGCGATCGCGGCATCCTATCCCGGGGCGGCGCGGGCGGTGCTGTTCTACGGCTCGTGCCTTCGCGAGCGGCAGCTCGACGGGCTGATGCTCGATTTCTACCTGATCGTGTCCGATTATCGGACGGCCTACGGGAAGAGCTGGCTCGCGGCGGCCAACCGGCTGGTCCCGCCCAACGTCTTTCCCTTCGAGCAAAAGGGGCTGACCGCCAAGTATGCGGTGTTGAGCGAAGCCGATTTCGCGCTCGAATGTTCTCCCGCCGCCCGCACCAGCTCGGTGTTCGCGCGTTTCGCCCAGCCGGCGAGGCTGGTCTGGGCCTCCGATTCGGCGGCGAGGGCGAATGCGGTCGACGCCGTGAGCCGCGCCGCGCCGACCCTGCTCGATCTAACGCGCGCCAGCCTGACGGACGAGGAAGCGCGCGACCCGCTCGATCTGTGGCGCAGGGCGTTCGCCTTCACCTACGCGGCGGAGCTGAGGGCGGAACGAAGCTCGCGCGCAGGCTCGATCGTGGACTCCGATCCGGTCCGCTACCGCGCCTTTGCGGCGGCGGCGGGCTATCCGCGGGATGCGGGCCTGACGGAGGAGCAACGCGCGGTTTCGCTCGGGGACTGGCGAAAGACGGCTCGGCGGGGCAAGCGCGCCAACGTCCTTCGACTCCTAAAGGCGAGCTTCACCTTCGCGGGCGGGATCGACTACCTTGCCTGGAAGATCAATCGGCATGCGGGGACGAACATCGAGGTGAAGCCGTGGCAGCGGCGCTGGCCGCTCGTCGCGGGCCTCATCCTGCTGCCGCGGCTGCTGAAGCGGGGGGCCATTCGCTAGCCTTGCGGGCGAGCGCGGTGCGCACCGCATCCGACAGCGAGGTGATGGTGAACGGCTTGCGCAGGATGTCGTAGCCGGCGAGGTCCTCGGCATCGCCGGCCTCGCCGACATAGCCGGTGACGAACAGGATCGCCATCCAGGGGTAGAGCGCGCTGGCCCTGCGGACCAGCTCGGTTCCGGTCATCTCGGGCATCATGACGTCGGTGATGACCAGCTCGATCGACTTGTCCTTCGACAATATGTCGAGCGCCTCGCGGCCGCCGGCGCACGCGATCGGCCGGTGTCCCAGCTCCTCCAGCGCCGCCACCGTCGAGCGGCTGACTCGCGGATCGTCCTCGACGACCAGAACGGTCCGCCCGGCGGCACCCGCCGGTTCGGCCGGCGCCGCGGCGAAGGCGGAGAGTTTCGCCACACCGGCGGGTGCCGCCTCGGCGGAGCGCGGCAGGTAGAGGGAGACCGCGGTACCCTCGCCGACCGTCGAGGCGATGGTGACATCCCCGCCCGACTGGCGCGCGAAGCCGAAGATCTGGCTAAGGCCGAGGCCTGTGCCCTTGCCGACGGGCTTGGTCGTGAAGAAGGGCTCGAACACCCGCTCCATCACCTCGGGGGTCATTCCGGCGCCCGTGTCGGCGACGGCGATCCGGACATAGTCGCCGGAGGGCAGCTCTCCCACTTCGCCGGCCGAAAGGGTGACGTTCTCCACCGCGATGCGGATCTCGCCTTCCCCCGCCATCGCGTCGCGGGCGTTGACCGCCAGGTTGACGACGGCGTTCTCCAGCTGGTTCGTGTCGACCCGCACCGGCCACGCGTCCGGCGCGAAGCGCGTGCGCACCCGGATCCGCTCGCCGATCGAGCGATCGACCAGGTCGAGCATCCCTTCGACCAGGGCCGCTGGGTCGATCGCGGTCGGAAGCAGGGGCTCGGCGCGTGCGAAGGCGAGGAGGCGGCGGGTGAGGGCGGCGGCGCGGGTCGCGCCTTCCATCGCGTTGTCGAGGTGCATCTCCACTTCGCGCGGGTCGCTTGCGATCCGCCGCCTCGCTAGGTCGAGTCCGCCGACGACCACCGCGAGCATGTTGTTGAAGTCGTGGGCGATTCCGCCGGTAAGCTGGCCGACCGCCTCCATCTTCTGGACCTGGCGCAGCTGCGCCTCGGCAGCCTCGCGCTCCGCGGCCTCCGCCTTGAGCCGCTCGTAGGCCGCGCTCAGCTCCTGGGTTCGCTCCCGCACCGCCTGCTCCAGCGTCTGCGCACGGGTCGCCTCGCTATCCGCCTCGCGAAGCGCGTCGATCCGCTCGCGCATCGCACGGAAGGCGAGGAGGCCGAGCGTCACCGCACCGAGTCCGATCAGGACGGCGAGCCAGCCGAACCATTCGGTCAGCTGGTCGGCGCGGTCCGACGAGGCGCGGGTGTCGGCCATGCGGCGGCGAAGGTCGTCCCGCTCGGCCATGGCGATCTCGCCTAGCCGGCCGCGCAGCGCCGGTCCGAGCGGCGACTGGCCCGCCTGGTAGAACAGCGGGATGCCACCGGTGGCGCGGTGCCGCGCGGCCGCGGCCGCGGCCGCGGCAAGCTCGCCGTCGCGCTTGCGGTAAAGCAGCTGAAGCTGGCCGACCCGGCGCAACTGCTCTGGCGTGTCCCCGACCAGCCGGCGCAGCTGCGCGATCTGCTGCCCGGCGAGGATCCATTCGCCGTAATAAGCGGTGCCGGTCCTCGGCTGCTCGTCCATGACGTAGCGGCCCAGCGTGGCTTCCGCCCGCGCCAGCGTCGCGTCGACGGTGCGGGTGAGAAGCATGACGTCGTAGCTGTGCCGCTCCTGCGCCAGCGCCTGGTCGCGCGCGCCGTTGGACGAAGCGACCATGATCATCAGCGCGGCGAGGAGCGCGGTCGCCATCAGCGCCCCGACGCTCGCCGCTACCCCGCGCCACCTGCCGGAGCTTTCCCCCGGCGCGGCGCCGATGTCCTCCACCGCCATGGAGGCGATTCTAGACGAAGCCGCGAGTCTAGGGAAGTCGGTTAGGCCCGTCGCCCCAGCGCAGGCTGGGGCCCCAGGGGGTGAAAAGCTCGGGGGTCTTGACCCGCTGGGGTCCCAGCCTCCGCTGGGACGACGGGCTTAGCTTAGATATCCGATGGCCTTGCCGGCGGATTCGAACATGGCGAGGATGTCGCCGACCTGTTCGGCGCTGTGGTCGGCGCAGAGCGAGCAGCGCAGCAGGTACATGCCCGCCGGAGTGGCGGGGGGGCGGGCCATGTTGACGTAGACTCCCGCCTCGAGAAGCGCCTGCCACATCCGGACGGTGGTGTCCTGGTCGGGGAGGAGGACGGCGATGATCGCCGACTGCGCCTCCGGCGTCGCCAGCTGGAAGCCGAGGTCGCGAAGGCCCTTGTGGAGACGGCGGCTGTTCTCCCAGAGGTGCTTGCGCTTGTTGCCGGCGAACTTCAGCTTGCGGATCGAGGTGGCCGCGGTCGCGACCACCGAAGGCGGAAGCGAGGCGGTGAAGACGTAGGGCCGGCAGACGAGGCGAAGCACCTCGAACTTGGGATGGTTGGAGACGACGAACCCGCCGACCGTGCCGACCGACTTGGAGAAGGTGCCGACGACGAAATCGACCTGGTCGGAGACTCCCGCCTCTTCGAACACGCCGCGGCCGTTCGGCCCGAAGAAGCCCATGCCGTGGGCCTCGTCCACGACGACCATCGCGCCGGCCGCCTTGGCCACCTGGACCATCTCCTTCAGCGGGGCGATGTCGCCTAGCATCGAATAGACGCCCTCGAGGACGACGAGCCGGCCGCCCTCGGCCGGGAGGCGGCGCAGGCGCTTCTCCAGGTCTTCCACGCTGTTGTGGCGGAAGCGGACGATCTGGGCGTTGCCGAGCGCGCAGCCGTCATAGATCGAGGCGTGGCTGTCGGCGTCGAGAACGATGTAATCCTCCTTGCCGGCGATCGTCGACATCAGGCCGAGATTGGCCTGGTAGCCGGTCGAGAAGACCATCGCGTGATCGGTGCCGTAGAAGTCCTTGAGCGCCTCCTCGCACTCCTTGTGGCCTTGGTAGGTGCCGTTCAGGACGCGGCTTCCGGTCGTTCCCGAGCCATATTCGTCGAGCGCCCTCTTCCCCGCCTCGATGACGTCCGGGTCGAAGGTCATGCCCATATAATTGTAGGTGCCGAGGAGGATCGTCTCCTTGCCCTTGACGATCGCCCGGGTGGGGGAGAGCACCTTCTCCATCACCAGCCCGAACGGGTCGCGCACGCCGGTGTCGAGGAGCGCCTCGCGCTCGGCGATCAGGGCGTCGAACTTCGAGAAGAGGTCCCGTCCGTGCGAGGGGGCGACCGCGGTCTCGCGGGCCGGATCGTCCGCGGTCTGAACGGCGTCGGTCATCTATTTCCTCCCCTGCCTTTGCAGGGGAGGGGGACCAGGCGAAGCCTGGTGGAGGGGCCTGGGGCGCCGGAGAGCCCCTCCACCGCGCTTCGCGCGGTCCCCCTCCCCGCGAAATCGCGGGGAGGAGAATTCAGTCGCCCCCTCATCCCTCGTTCCGGAGCCGCTCGACGGCGTCGACGAGCTGGCCCACCGTCTCGATCTCGGCCTGCATGTTCATCGTGATGAGGATGTCGAATTCGTCCTCGGTTGCCGCGACGAAGTCCATGACGGTGAGGCTGTCCCACTCGAGGTCCCCGGCGAACGTCGTCGCCTCCGTAAGCGCGACGCCCTTCTTGTTGAAAGGCTCGATCAGCGCGGCGACCTTGTCGAAGGTTTCGTCTCTGTCCGTCATGCCCGTCCCTTAGGTTCCGCGCTTCGCCGTGCCAAGGGAATAGTGC
>Ga0307279_10000082_pt1 | contig 10554 bp, 7 predicted proteins | sample ER_DNA_118_FD_194484 | JGI IMG/M metagenome (GOLD analysis project Ga0307279, IMG submission 194484) | Bulk soil microbial communities from the East River watershed near Crested Butte, Colorado, United States - ER_DNA_118 | ecosystem: Environmental > Terrestrial > Soil > Floodplain | place: USA...
AGATAACGCGCGCGGCTGCACGTTTTGCGTTGAAAGCTTGTGTCCAACTGAGCGAAACCGGTCAAACGGCAGGGACTTGGCCGGTTGTCAGGGGGCGCCAGTGAGATCGAGCTTCAGCATTGCCGCGACTGCGGCGCTTCTGCTTCCCGGCTGCGCGACGGTGATCCGGGGCACGTCGCAGAAGTTCGTCATCGAATCGAGCCCGCCGAGCGCGGACGTTGCGCTGTCCACCGGCCAGGCCTGCGTCACTCCGTGCCGGCTGAAGCTGAAGCGCCGGCAAGGCTTCACCGCGACCTTCACCAAGGCGGGGTACGAACCCTTCCGGGCGGAGGTGAAGAGCAAGCTCTCGGGCGGCGGCGCGGCCGCCGCCGCGGGCAACGTCTTGGTCGGCGGCCTTATCGGAGCCGCCGTCGACGGCTCGAACGGATCGCTGAACGACCTTACGCCGAACCCGCTGAAGGTCAGGCTGATCGAGCGTGGCGTTGCGGCGCCCGCGGCTCAGCCGCCGACGGACTCCACGCCCAAAGGCTGATCCGCCGGCCTTCGTCCAGGACATGGCGCTCGCGGCGGTTCAGCCCTCCATCTTCGACAGGGCAAAGGCGGCGAGGAAGCCGGCGACGGCGATGAGACCCGCGAAATCGTGGGTGCCCTCGAAAGCCTCGGGCACCATCGTATCGACGATCATCGCCAGGATCGCGCCGGCCGCGATCGCCTGAACGCTCGCGATCCACGCCGGGTCGAGGCCGTCGAAGGCGACATAGCCGAACAGCGAGGCGAGGCCGGCGCTGATCGCGATCCCGCTCCACATGGCGAAGACGAATCCGGCGCTCTTGCCCTCGCTCTTCATCCCCGCCGCGCTCGACAGGCCTTCCGGCAGGTTGGAGAGGAAGACGGCGATTACCGCAACGAGGCCCACTCCGCCGCCGCGCAGCAGGCTGACTCCGATCACGATCGATTCGGGAATGCCGTCGAGCAGCGCGCCGAGCGCGAGGGCGCCGCCATTCTCCGGATTGTCCTTGCGGTCGTGGTCCCGCACCTGCTTGTCCGACCGCTTGCGGTGCCGCGCGCCCCACGCCGCCAGAAGCCAGTTGCAGCCGGTATAGACGAGCGCGCCGCCCAGGAAGCCGCCGGCGACCGGAAGATAGCCGCCCTTGTCCCAGGCCTCGTCCATCAGCTCGAACGACAAGGCCGAGATCAGCACTCCGGCGCCGAACGCCATGACCGCGGCGACGGTGCGCTGCGACAGCTTGACGAACCAGCCGATCAGAGCGCCGATCAGCAGCGCGGATCCGCTAAGCAGGCCCCACAGGCCCGCCTGAAGGGCTACCGGCATCGTCAAGTCTCCCTGGGTGCGGCAGCGCGGCGCAGCCGATCGTTGATGGCGAGGCCGATCCCCTCCGACGGGATCGGCGCGACGGCGATCCGGGGCCTTCCAGAGGCCTCGGCACGGTGGAGAGCGGCGAAGAGCCGCGACGCCGCCTGCTCGAGTACGGCCTCCGCGCTTAGATTGTCGTCGCCGTCCACCGGGCCGAAACCGATGAACCATTCGTCCGGGTCCGCTTGCGCCGCCTCGAGCCGGAGCGGCTTCGAGGGGGCATAGTGGCTTCGCAGCTGCCCGGGCGCCTCGATCGGCCCCGGCTTCCACCGCAAACTGTGTTTCAACTTGGCCAGCGCGGCGATCTCATCCCCGTCGACGGGGCCCGGACGAAGCACTGTAACCGTCCGGTCGACGATCTTCACGATGGTCGATTCCAGTCCTTGCTCGGTCGCTCCGTCGTCGACGACGAGCCAAATCCGGCCGGCGAGCGAGGCAAGCACGTGCCCGGCCGTGGTGGGACTGATCGCGCCGCTTGCATTGGCAGAGGGAGCGGCAAGCGGCTTTGCGCTCGCCTCCAGCAGCGCCCGCATCGCGCGGTGGCGCGGAGCGCGCAGCGCCACCGTGCCGAGACCCGCCGTGGTCGCGGAGGCAAGCGGCCCAAAGGGGTTCAGGGGTACGACCAGGGTCAGGGGCCCGGGCCAATAGAGCCGGGCGACCTCAAGCGCGGCCTCGGAGAGACACGCGCCGAGCCCCGCCGCCTGCTCTACGTCGAGGACATGGACGATCAGCGGATTGAACGAAGGGCGCCCCTTGGCCTCGTAGATGCGGGCGACCGCAGCCGCGTTCGTCGCGTCCGCGGCGAGTCCGTAGACGGTCTCGGTCGGCACCGCGACCGGCTCGCCGGCGAGGATCAGCCGCGCCGCCTCCGCGATCGCCGCCTCGCCATAGGGCAGGACCTTCGTCTCGAAGGGCTCGATTTGCGGCGCCATGAGCGGGCGCTATAGCGGCCGTGACGCCCACGCAACATCAGGCCCCTCGCCATGACCTACACGCCCCCCGTCGAAGAGCAGAAGTTCGTGCTGCGCCACATCGGCGGGATCGAGGCGCTCGCGGCCCACCCGCTCTTCGCCGAGGCCTCGGCGGACGTCGTCGAGGCGATCGTCGAGGGGGCGGGCGCCTTCGCCGCGGGCGAGTTCGCGCCGCTGAACCGGGTCGGCGACTCGATAGGCGCGAAATGGTCGGCCGACGGGGTGACCATGCCGCCCGGGTTCCGCGAGGCCTATGCCGCTTATGTCGAAGGCGGCTGGGGCACTCTGGCCGGACCTCCGGACCATGGCGGCCAGGGCCTTCCGCTCCTCCTCGCCACGGTGGTGATGGAGGACCTCGGCTCGGCCAACATGGGCTTCTCGCTGGTCATGATGCTCACTCCGGGCGCGGTCGAGGCGCTTCGGCACCACGGCTCCGAGTCGCTGCGGCGCGACTGGCTTCCCAGGCTCGTCACCGGCGAGTGGAGCGGCACCATGAACCTCACCGAGCCGCAGGCGGGCTCCGACGTCGGCGCCCTCAAGACCCGGGCCGAGCCCGCCGGCGACGGAAGCTGGCGGATCGTCGGAACGAAGATCTTCATCACCTTCGGCGAGCACGACCTCACCGACAACATCGTCCATCTCGTCCTCGCCCGGACCCCCGGCGCCCCGCCCGGGACCCGGGGCATCTCGCTGTTCCTCGTGCCCAAGGTGCTGCCGGACGGCAGCCGCAACGACCTTCGCTGCGTCTCCATCGAGCACAAGCTCGGGATCCACGCCTCGCCGACCTGCGTCATGTCCTACGGCGACGAAGGCCGATGCGTCGGCTGGCTGATCGGCGAGGAAGGCGGCGGCATGCGGGCGATGTTCACGATGATGAACAACGCCCGCCTGAACGTCGGCCTCCAGGGGGTCTCGATCGCCGAGCGGGCGACGCAGGCGGCGGTCGCCTACGCGACCCAGCGGGTGCAGGGCGCCCGCGAGGGGCGGCCGGCGGCGATCGTCGACCATCCCGACGTGCGCCGGATGCTGCTCCGGATGAAGTCGCTGACCCAGGCGGGACGGGCGCTCGCTTACTACACCGCCGGCCTTACCGACCGGGCCGCCCTCGGCGATTCCGCCGCGAAGGCCCGGGCCGACCTGCTGACCCCCCTGGTCAAAGCCTACGCCACCGACATCGGCGTCGAGGTGGCGAGCCTCGGGGTCCAGGTCCACGGCGGCATGGGCTATGTCGAGGAGACGGGCGCGGCGCAACATTATCGCGATGCCCGCATCTCGCCGATCTACGAGGGCACCAACGGGATCCAGGCGGCCGACCTGGTGGGGCGCAAGCTGCGGCTCGAAGGCGGGGCGGTGCTCGGGCGTCTGCTGGACGAAATGGACGCCGAGGCGCACGGGCCGCTGGCGCAGTTGGCCGCACGGCTGCGGGCGGTGGCGGAGCGGCTGGCGGCGGCGGAGCCGGACGACCAGCTGGCCGGCTCCTACCCGTTCCTGACCATGCTGTCGGTGGCCGTCTGCGGGTGGCTGATGCAACGCAGCCTCGCCGCGCTCGAGACGGCGGAGGCGAGCCCCGCCTTCGCGGCAATGAAGCGCGCCGCGGCCGCTTATTACCTGGAGCGGGTCGTGCCCGAGGCGCTGGGCCTTGAGGCGGAGGCCGTGGCCGGGGCGGCCTTGCTGTACTCGGTGGACGCGGAGACTCTGTCGGCCGGCTAGGCCTAGACCATCTCCAGCTTGCCTTCGCGGCGGCCGACCTGACGGTAGATGCGCGGACCGAGGTCGAGGCGAAAGGCCCCCATCCTCGCCGCCGGAGTCTCCGCCTCACGGCCGACCAGCCACGATTTCGACGAGCGGCCGGTGCCGCCCGTCCAGTCGTAGGCGACGGTGGTCGCGATCACTGGCACGAAGATCGACCGACCCTGCACCTCGATGGTGCGCACCTGCGCCTTCGCCATGCCGATCGCGCTTCCCAGCCGCAGCTCCTCGCCGGGGGGAATGATGACCTGCGGCGAGCCGCTGTGGGCGTGTATCGGCCCCGCGAAGAAGTCGGCGATTTCCCCGTCCGCGCCCGCGTTGAACATCCGGGCGTCGATGCGGATGTTGCCTGCCGTGGCGGCACCGGAATTGCGCAGCACCAGCTCGTAATTGACGATCGTCTCGTTGTCCGTCGCGGCGGCGCGCTCCGGCACGATGTCGAGCTCCAGCCAGGCGCGCGGCGCCTCCACCGGCTCCGGCGCCGGCTGGGGCTCGGGCTCGGGCACCGGCGCCGAAGCCGGCTCCGGCGCGGCCGCCGGTCGCGGCCCAGGTGCCGGATCGAAGAGGGCTCCGCCCAGCGCGGCGCGGTCCTCGTCCCGGCGCCGCGTCGCGGGGCGGCGCCCGCGCCGGAACAGGAACGCGCCGGCGAGGAGCAGCAGCAGCGGAAGTGCAAGCCACCACCAGCCGATGCCGGAAGAGGAAGCGGCCTGCGCGGCGGGGGCGGGGGCCGCGGGCACCACCGGCGGCGCGGCGCGCGCCGCGGCGGGCGGCGGCAGGGTCTCGGCCGGCGGTGCGACAGGGGCCGCCGTCGGAGCAGCCGCGGAGGTGGGCGCGGCTCGCGCGGGTGCCGGTTTCGCCGCCGGGGCGGCGGCGGCCGCCGCCGGCCTGGTGACCGCCGGCGCGGAGGCGGTCGCTCTCGGAGCGGTCGCCACCGGCTTCGGCGCCGGCTTCGGCGCCGGCTTCGCGGCCGTGCGGGCGGGCGCGGGCGCGGGCGCGGTCGTTGGTGCCGGATCGGCGGGCGGCGTCGTGCGCTGACCCGGCAGCTGGAAGTCCTTGAGCTGCGGCGGGCCGATCGTGTTCGCCTCCTGCGCCGCGGCCCCGCTTGCGCAGAGGAGCGTGACGAACGAAGCGAAGGCTACGGCCCGAAGGCTGTGGCGACGTAAGTTTACCATGTCGAAGCGGAAATTCCCTTACCCGACCGGCCTTTTACCCGCCGCCGGCGGCGCGAGTCCAGCGGGCGGGGCCGGAACGGTCCGGGCTTGCGCCGGCGCGCTCGGAATAGGTTGGCGCGGCTGTGCGCAGCTACTATGCCGCTGCTATCGCATGGGATTTGGAGGCGCCTCGAAAGCGGGCGCGGGGAGCGGCGGATGAGGTTCGGTTCGGCCCTGGCCGGCGCAGCGTTGGCCCTCGCCTGGGCCTGTCCCGCTCCGGCCGCGCCGCCGCCCGCGGCCGGTCCTTCGGGGTGGGCGCAGGCGAAGAGCGACCTCCCCGCCGACGAGCGGGTGCGTTTCGGCACCCTTCCCAACGGCCTTCGCTACGCCATCGTCGCCAATGCGACGCCGGCGGGGGAGGCCTCGCTTCGGTTGCGTATCGGCGCCGGCTCCCTGGCCGAGCGCGACGACCAGAGGGGCCTCGCCCACTTCCTCGAACATATGGTGCTGAACGGCACGCGCCACGTGCCCGAGGGGGAGTTCGTCAAGCGCCTGGAGCGCGAAGGGCTGAAGTTCGGACCGGACACCAACGCCTCGACCGGCTTCGAGGAGACGGTCTACATGCTCGACCTCGCACAATCGAACCCGGGGAAGCTGGAGACGGCGCTGTTCCTGCTTCGCGAGGTCGCCGGCGAGGCTGTTCTCGAGCCGGCCGCGATCGACCGCGAGCGCGGCATCATTCTTTCGGAAGAGCGATCCCGCGCGGGGCCGCAATACCGGATCCTCGTGGACGAGCTCGGCTATATGTTCCGCGGCGACCTTCTCGCGGATCGGCTTCCGATCGGCTCGACCGAGGTCGTGCGAACCGCGCCGCGCGAGCGTTTCGCGGATTATTACGATCGTTACTATCGCCCCGAGCGCGCAACGGTGGTCGCCGTCGGCGATTTCGATCCCGACGTCGTCGAGGCGCGTATCCGGGCCCTGTTCGGCGACTGGAAGGGGCGCGGACCGGCCGGAGCGGACGTACCGGGCCCGGCCTCCGTCACGCGCGGTCCCGAAAGCCGCGTCGTCGTCGAACCGGGCGGGCCGCACCGGATCAGCCTGGCGTGGGTCTCGCCGCCGGACCTGAGCCCGGACAGCCGCGCCACGCGCCGCCGCCACCTGGTCGAGCAGCTTGCCCTGACCATCCTCAACCGGCGGCTCGAGCGGCTGGCGACCGAAGCCACGCCCCCCTTCATCGGCGCCTCCGCCTCGCTTAGCCAGCAGGCGGACCGGGCGCGGGTGGTGCAGTTGGTCGCCGCCGCTCAGACCGGCCGCTGGCGCGAGGCGCTTGCGGCGATCGAGCAGGAATCGCGCCGAGCCTCGGAACGCGGCTTCACGGCGCCGGAGCTGGACCGCGAAATCGTCGGTATCCGCGCCCGGCTGCAGGCGGCGGTGGCAGGGGCGTCCACCCGCTCGACGCCCGCGCTTGCCCAGGGTCTGGTCTCCGCGATCAACGAGGACCGGGTGTTCACCTCCCCCGCCACCAACCTTGCCGAATTCGAATCCGCGGTGAAGGGGCTGCATGCCGAAGAGGTGGGCGCCGCCGCCCGCCGCCTCTTCGCGGGCGGCGGACCGCTCGTCTATCTGACGAGCCGGGTAGCGGTCGAGGGGGGCGAGGCGGCGCTGACTGCGGCCTATGCCGACTCGAAGGCGAAGCCCGTCGCGGCCGCCGCGGTGCAGGCGGCGAAGGCCTGGCCCTATGCGAACTTCGGAAAGACCGGCGCCGTCGTCGAGCGCCGGGCGCTCGCGGGGCTGGACGCGACGGCGGTGCGGTTCGCCAACGGAGTACGGCTCACCGTCAAGCCGACGACGTTCAGGAAGGACCAGGTGCTCGTTTCGGTCCGCTACGGCGCCGGCCAGCTGGAACTGCCGCTGGGTCGCACGGATCCGCTGTGGGCGGCGATGGGCGGCGGCTTCGAGGCCGGCGGTCTGGGCCGGCTGACCGCGGAAGAGATGAAACAGGTCCTTGCCGGCACGCTGTACGGATTCGACGCGGGCGAGGACGACGACGCCTTCACTCTCGCGGGCGCTACGCGCGGCGAGGATTTCGAGCGGCAGATGCAGGTCCTCGCCGCCTATGTCGCCGATCCCGGCTGGCGGCCGACCGGCTTCGATCGCCTTCGCGAATATAGCGCGACTCTGCACGATCAGATGGCGGCCACACCGGGCGGCGTGTTCGGCCGGGACGCCGCCAGCCTGCTCCGGTCCGGCGATCCGCGCTGGACCACCCCCAGCCCCGAGGAAATGGCGGCGACCAACGTTGCCGACTCGCGCCGCCTGCTCGCGCCCGCGCTCGCCCACGGCCCGATCGAGGTGATCGTCGTCGGGGACGTCACTGTCGACGAGGCGATCCGCCGGACCGCCGCGACCTTCGGCGCTCTGCCCCGGCGGCAGGGGCAACGGATCGATCCCGCGGCGCTCGTCGTCCGCTTCCCGCCCGCGGGGCTCGTCACCCGCACGCATAGGGGCCGAACGGACCAGGGCCTCGCCTCGATCGCCTGGCCGACCGCCGACTTCTACTCCGACACGCGGCGGGCGCGGGCTCTGAACCTGCTCGGCCAGGTGATGCAGCTGCGCCTCACCGATGAAATCAGAGAGAAGCAGGGGACGACCTATAGCCCGACGGCGGCGCATGCGGCATCGGACGTTTTCCCCGGCTACGGCTATCTCGCCGCGACGATAGAGGCGCCGCCCGGCAAGCTCGACGGCTTCTTCGCCGACGCTCTGCGGGTGGCGCGCGATCTGCGCGACCGGCCGGTGGAGGCGGACGAACTGGAGCGGGCGCGACGGCCGCTCGTGGACAACCTCCTGCGCCAGCGGCTCGGCAACGCGTGGTGGCTGTCGCAGCTTGCCGGAGCCGCCGAGCATCCGGAGCGACGGGAGGCGATCCTCGACGCCGTCGATCAATATCGGGCGATCACCGCCGCCGACCTGCAGCAAGCGGCGCGCCGCTTTCTCGACGATTCCCGGGCGTGGCGGTTCAAGGCCGTTCCCGACGCTCCGGCGGCACCGTGATCCTTGTGGACCCGACGCCGCCATGCCAGGCTCGCCGGGTGGCGACGCCGCTCGAGACCCGCGAGGCTGCCGATCCCGTGAACCGGCGATGATCCAGGGCGCGTTCCAGCACCGCTCCGGCCGGATCATCGCGTTCGGACGCGCCGTGCTGGCGCTGTTCTTCCTTCTGATCATCTGGGCGGACCGGACGCAGCCCGCCATCTCGACCGCCCAGACCTACGCCTTCCTCGCCGCCTATGCCGTCCTGGCGCTGGCCCTGCTGGCTCTGACCTGGAACAACTGGTGGCTGGAGACCCGGCTCGCCGCCCCCGCCCACGTCGTGGACCTGCTGGTCTTCACTCTGCTCAACCATGTCACCGAGGGCTATACGAGCCCCTATTTCACCTTCTTCGTCTTCCTTCTCCTCTCGGCGTCGATCCGCTGGGGCTGGCCGCAGACGGCGGCGACGGCGGCGGCGATCATAATCCTCTACCTGTTCGAAGGAGTCACCGCCTCCACCTGGGGGACGGAAGCGTTCCACCTTAGCCGCTTCCTCATCCGAAGCTCGTACCTGCTGGTCCTGTCCTCGATGATCATGCTGTGGTTCGCTTCGAACCAGAGGCCGCCGCGGCCGGCGCTCGTCCGCCAGCGCGACGACGCGCCGCGCCGCGACATGGAGGCGGTCCTCGCCTTCGCGGCAAGCCGCTTTCCGGGCGCTCGCGCCCTCCTCGCCTGGTCGGACAGCGAGGAGCCGTGGCTTTACGTCGCCGAGCTGGACGGCGGCGGCTTTCGCCAGGCGCGCTTCGACCCCGACGCCTTCGGGCCGCTGGTGGCGCAGGAGGCGGGCAACGGGGTCCTCGTCTTCGACCAGGTTCAGGGCCGGGTACTCCGCCGGCTCACTCGCAGGAAGGGCACCGCCCGCCTGCGCGAACCGCTCAACCCCCTCTTCGCCGGTCGTTTCGGGATCGATCAAGGGGTGCGGATCCCGATCCAGTCGAACGGCGCCGGCGGCGACCTGTTCGTCCTCCAGGTGGCGGGCCTGTGCTCCGACGACCTGGCGCTCGCGGAGGAAGTGGGGGAGCAGGTGTCGGCGGCGCTTCAGGAAGGCGAGCTGTTCCAGGCCACCGAGGAAGCCGCGGCGATGCGCGCCCGCCTCTCGCTGGCGCGCGACATCCACGACAGCGTGGCCCAATTCCTCGCCGGACTGGCCTTCCGGATGGAAGGATTGCGCAAGAGCGCGGGCGCGGGGCGCGACCTTGGCGGGGAAATAGACGATCTGCAGAGCGATCTGGTGCGCGAGCAGCAGGACCTGAGGCGGTTGATCGCCGAGCTTCGCACCGCCCCCGTGGCCCCTGCCGAGGGCGGCGACTTCTCCGACGATCTGGGGGTCCTGGCGGCGCGGATGGCGTCGCAATGGGGGGTGGAGCTGCGCGTGAGGAGCGGCCCCGATGCGCTCGACGTGCCGGTCGCGCTCCAGCACGACATCGAGCAGCTGCTGCGCGAGGCGGTGGCGAACGCGGTGCGCCACGGCGCCGCCACGTCGGTCGAGGCGGACCTGACGCGGTGCAGCGGCACCCTCGAGCTCGCCATCGCCGACAACGGGCGCGGCTTCCCTGTCGCGGGAAGTTTCGGCCACGACGAGCTTTCGGCGCGCCGGATCGGCCCGCGCTCGCTTCGCGAGCGGGTGGAGGGCCTGGGCGGGACGCTTAGCCTCGCCTCGACCGGAACCGGGACCCGGCTTGTCATCACCCTTCCGGCGGGGGAGGGCGCGCAATGACCCGAATCCTCATCGCCGACGACCACCCCATCATCGTCTCCGGCCTCGAAGCTATCCTGCGCGATACCGACTATGAAGTAGCGGGCGCGGTCGGTGACGGGCGCGCCGTCATTCCCGCCGTCGACGCGCACGAGCCGGACATCCTCCTTCTCGACGTCAGCATGCCCGGGCAGAGCGGGATCAAGGTGCTCGAGGGGCTGCGGGCGCGTGGCAGCACCCTTCCGGTGGTGCTCCTCACCGCCGGCCTCGAGGACGCCGATCTCCTAACCGCGATCCGCCTCGGCGTGGAGGGGGTCGTGCTCAAGGAAGGCGCTCATGTACAGCTCATTCCCTGCCTCGACGTAGTGCGGGGCGGCGGGCGGTGGGTCGAGCCGGCCCTGCTCCACCGCGCCCTCGACCTAAGCCTGTCGGGCGACGAGCGGCGCGACCCGTTCCATCTCCTCAACGCGCGCGAACGGTCGATCGCCGAGCTTGTCCGGCAAGGCATGCGCAATC
>Ga0307279_10000083_pt1 | contig 10508 bp, 5 predicted proteins | sample ER_DNA_118_FD_194484 | JGI IMG/M metagenome (GOLD analysis project Ga0307279, IMG submission 194484) | Bulk soil microbial communities from the East River watershed near Crested Butte, Colorado, United States - ER_DNA_118 | ecosystem: Environmental > Terrestrial > Soil > Floodplain | place: USA...
CGTTTCGCTCGCGCCCGCCGCCGATGCGGCGCCCGCCCGCCACGCCGCTCCGCCCGCCCGCCATGCCTCGGCGCCGGCCGCCCGCGACTGGAGCCGAACGGTCGTCGCGACTCCCGAGGGCGGCTTCCGGATGGGCAATCCCGCCGCGCGGGTGAAGCTGGTCGAATATGGCTCGCTCACCTGCCCCCATTGCGCCGCCTTCTCGCGGACCGGAACCGCGCCGCTCGTCGCCGGCTACGTCCGCACCGGGAAGGTCAGCTACGAGTTCCGCAACTACGTGCTGAACGGCATCGACGTCACGGCAAGCCTTCTCGCCCGCTGCGCCGGCCCGGCCGGCTTCTTCGCGATGGCCGAGTCGCTCTACGCGACTCAGCCGCAGTGGGTGGGCAAGATCGCCGGGCTTTCCGAAGCCCAGAAGGACCAGCTCAAGAGCCTGTCCGAGGGCCAGCGGCTCGGTCGCCTGGCTGACATCGGCGGACTGACGCAGGTGGCGGCGCGCCATGGCGTTGCGCCCGGGCGCGGCAAGCAGTGCCTCGCCGACCCGGCCGGGCTCGACCGGCTCGGCAAGATGTACGAGGCGGCGCAGGCCCGGGGCGTCGCCGGGACTCCGACCTTCTTCGTCAACGACGTCCGGGTGGACGGCGTCGGCTGGGCGGAGGTGGAGCCGGCGCTGAGGCGGGCAGGGGGGTAGGATGAGCTCGGGGGGGCCGGGATGCAGATCAGGCGGCTGAAGCTCTCCGGCTTCAAGAGCTTCGTCGAGCCCGCCGAGCTGCGCATCGAGCCCGGCCTAACCGGTGTCGTCGGCCCCAACGGCTGCGGCAAGTCCAACGTCCTCGAAGCGATCCGCTGGGTGATGGGCGAGAGCTCGCCCAAGTCGATGCGCGGCGCCGGGATGGACGACGTCATCTTCGCCGGGACCGCGACGCGTCCGGCCCGCGATTTCGCCGAAGTCTCCTTGCTCCTCGAGCGTGCGGCCGAGGACGTGCCGGGGGATTCCGCCTTCGCCCCGGCGGGCGACGTGGAGGTGACCCGGCGGATCGAGCGCGGCGCCGGCTCCGCCTACCGGATCAACGGCCGCGACGTCCGGGCGAGGGACGTCGCCTTGCTGTTCGCCGATGCGGCGACCGGTGCTCACTCGCCCGCCCTGGTGAGCCAGGGCAAGATCAGCCAGGTCATCGCCGCCCGACCCACCGAGCGGCGGATGATGCTTGAGGAGGCGGCCGGGATCGCCGGCCTCCACGTCCGTCGCAGGGACGCCGAGCAGAAGCTTCGGGCGACCGAGGCCAACCTCCTCCGGCTCGACGAGGTGCTCGCCGACATGGAGGCGCGTGCCTCGGCGCTTCGGCGTCAGGCCAAGGCGGCGGAGCGCTACCGCCGGCTTTCCGACCAGATCCGCGTCGCCGAGGGGCGGATGATCTTCGCCCGCTGGCGCGAGGCGGCCGACGCCGCCGACGCCGCGAAGAAGCAGGCGCAGGCGGCCACCTCGGCCGTCGAGGCGGCGAGCGAGGCGCAGCGGGCGGCGGCCGCGTACCAGGCGGAGGCGGCGCGCGTGCTGGCCGAGAGGCGCGCCGCCGCGCAGTCGGCGCGGGAGCGGGCGACCTCGCTCGGCCACCAGCTCGCGGCCCTCCGTGCCGAGCGAGACACGATCGCCCGGCGCATCCGCGAGCTCGACGAGCGCCGCAGGACCCTGCTGACCGACCGGGACCGCGAAGCCGCGCTCGCCGACGATGCGACCGCGGCGTTGGCTCGGCTCGAGGCCGAGGGGCGCGAGATCGCCGCCAGGCTCGCCGCCGCCGAGGCGGCAAGGAGCACGATCGATATCCGCACCGTTGAGCGCGAGGATGCCGCTCGAGCGGCCGAGAGCGTGCTCGCCAGGGCACGCGCGGTCCAGGCGGCCGAGCAGGCCGAAGCACGGGTCGCCGCGGCCGCGCTCGACTCGGCCCGCGCCAAGCTTGGCCGCGCCGAAGCCGAGGCAGCTCGGCTTGAGCAGGCGATGGCCGGATTGGGCGACGAGGCGCCGCTTGCCGCCGCCCTAGCCGCCGCGCGATCCCGCCGCCAGCGGGCGGAGGCGAGGCTTGCCGAAGCCGCTGAAGCGATCGCCTCCGCGGAAGCCGCCCGCCAGGGCGCCGCCGCCGCTCGCGACTCGGCGGAGAGCGAGGGAGCCGCGGCGCGAGCCGCGCTCACCGCTCTGGAATCGGAGGCGAAGGCGCTGATGAAGGCGGTCGAGGGGGCCAGCGGAGACCGCGCCATCAATCATGTGAAGGCGGCGCCGGGCTACGAGCGCGCGCTGGCCGCTGCGCTCGGCGACGACCTCGATGCGGCGCTGGAAGGCGATGGATCGCGCCGCTGGACCGGTTCGGAAGCCTCTCCCGCCGATCCGGCCTTGCCGGCAGGGGGCGAGCGGCTTGCCGACCGCGTCGTCGCTCCCGCCGCGCTCGCTCGCCGCCTCTCGCAGGTCGTCGTGGTCGAGGAGGACGACGGCCACGCCCTCGCCGTCGGGCAGCGGCTGGTCACCTTGGGCGGGCGCCTGCGCCGATGGGACGGCTTCGTCGCTTCGGGCCTGGGCGCGGCTGCCGCCGAGCGGCTGATCCGGGTCAACCGGCTTGCGGAGATCGAGCAGGCGCTGGCCCCCGCCGCCGCTACGGTCGACGAGGCGAAGCGGCGCATCGCGGCGGCGCTCGGCGACTTGAACTCTGCCCGGGAATCGGCCGACGCGGCGCGGCGCGGCGAGGCGGAAGCGGCGGCGGCGATCCGCGAGGCCGGCCGCGCCGAGGACGGGGCGCGCACCGAGATCGAGCGGCTGGAAATGCGCCGCACCGGGCTCGCCGAGCGCGTCGCCCAGGCCGGGCAGGATGTCGCCGAGGCGAAGGCCGTTCTGGCCGCCGCGGAGGGTGTCGTCGCGGCGCTCCCCGACGCCGCCGCGACCGAACGGCGGGTCGCCGGGTTGCGCGTCCTGGCCGAAGCCGCGCAGCGGGCGCTGGCCGAAGTCCGAGCCGAGGCCGCGACGCAGGCCCGAGCCGTCAGCGCCGACCGGCAGCGCGCCGAGGCCGCGCGCAAGGAAGCCGCGGACTGGACCGTCCGTGCCGCCGAGGCCGCCAGGCGTCAGGGCGACATGGGGCGTCGGATCGCGGAAGCGCAAGCCGAGGCCGAGCGGCTCGCCGATGCCCCCGAGGCGATCGCCGGCCGGATCGCGACGATGGAGACGGACAGCGCCGCCGCCGCCGCCGCCGCCGTCGCCGCGGCCGAGGCCGAGCGGGCGGGGGAGGCGGCGCTGCGCCCCACCGAAGTCCGTCTGGCGGAGGTCGGCGAGACTCTCGCCGCCGCCCGCGAAGCCCGCGCCGGGGCCGTTGCCCGGCACGAGAACCAGGAGCTTCGCCGGTTCGAGATGGGCCGGATCTCGGGCGAGCGCTTCGAATGCCCGCCGCCCCTGCTTCCCGAAAAGCTCGGCTTCGACGATGGGGCGATCGCGCCCGCCGCGGAGGAATCCGCCCGCCACGAGCGGCTGATGGCCGAGCGCGAGCGGATCGGGCCGGTCAACCTCGTCGCCGAGCGCGAGCTGGCCGAGCTGGACGAGAGCCGCGCCGCCAGCGCCGCCGAGCGCGAGGAACTCGGCCAGGCCATCCATCGCCTGCGGGGCTCGATCGGCAGCCTCAACCGCGAGGGCCGCGCCCGACTGCTCGCCGCCTTCGAGGCGGTCGACCGCCACTTCCGGAGCCTGTTCACCACCCTGTTCGAGGGCGGCCAGGCCCATCTCGAGCTGGTCGAATCGGACGATCCGCTGGAGGCTGGACTGGAGATCATGGCCCAGCCGCCGGGCAAGCGCCTCTCCGCGCTCACCCTCCTCTCCGGCGGCGAGCAGGCGCTCACCGCCGTCGCACTGATCTTCGGCCTGTTCCTCACCAATCCGGCGCCGATCTGCGTCCTGGACGAGGTCGACGCGCCGCTCGACGACGCGAACATCGAGCGCTTCTGCGACCTTCTCGACCGGATGAGCGGCGAGACCGACACGCGCTACCTGATCGTCACCCACAACGCCGTCACCATGAGCCGCATGCACCGCCTGTTCGGAGTGACGATGATCGAGCAGGGCGTCAGCCGCCTCGTCAGCGTCGACCTCGGCGGCGCGGAACGCCTGCTCGCGGCGGAATAAAGTTCGGGCTTTGGAAAGGCCTCGTCGGCCAGGATGACCGCCATGACCGCCGCGCCTTCCGCTCCGCTTCCCGATTATGCCCAGGCCGAGGCGAAGGCTGCCCTGCTCGCCGCCGGCGCCTCGGGCACCGTCTACTCGCTGGTGATGCCCGAATCGGAAAGCGCGCTGGCCGCGGTCATCGACGGCGGCGACCGCGATCGGCTGCTCGCCCAGGGCGGCACAGGGCTCTTGGCCTCCGCCCGCGCCGAACGATTTCTAAGCCGCTACCGCGAGCCTTGGACTCAAAGGCAGGACGCGATGCACGAAGCCTATTTCGAGGCATGGCTCAGCTGGTCCGCTCCCGCCGTCTCGCTGCGCGGAGAGGACTTCCCCAATCGCTACCCCACCGCCGGCGCGAGCGAAGGCATCTTCAAGATCATGGCCGAATATGCGGCCGGGCTGCGCGCCGGGGGGGCGGAGCCGGTCGTTCATTTCTTCGAGGGGGAATATGAGGGCTTCGCGGCTTATGCCGAGGCGCTCGCGATCCGCGTCGTCCGACACGACCGGACGCGATGGGAGGAGATCCCCTGCCGGATGGAGGCGCGGGCCTCGTTCTGGATCAGCCAGCCTTCGGCGATCGACGGAGCCGTGTGGCCCCAGTTCGACGCCTTCGCCACCCTGCTCGCCGAGCGCCGACCGGACGCGCAGCTCATCCCGGATCTCACCTATGTCGGGAGCGTCGCCACGGAGTTCCGGATCGCGCTCGACCACCCCAACGTCCCTGCGATCCTCATCAGCCACAGCAAGCCCTTCGGCGGCTATTATCACCGCGTCGGCGGGGTGCTCGCGCGACGGGAATATCGGTCGCTGTTCGGCAACCGCTGGTTCAAGAACCTGCTTTCGCTCGCCTGGGGCACCGAGATGATGTCGCGCCACGGCCTGTTCGACCTGCCCCGCAGGTATCGCCCCGTGCAGGAGGCGGCGGCGAGCCGGATCGGCGAGCGGCTCGGCATCGAAGGCCTGGCGCCGGCGGAGGTCCTGCTGCTGGCTACCGCCGCGGACTCACCCGGCCTGGGCCCGGCGGTGCGCTCGACGCTGCGAGGCAGTCCCGGCGAGCGTCGAATCCGCCTGTGCCTGACTCCGACGATGACCTGCCTCATCGATCCTTCGCTGGCGCCCGACACGGCGCGGTCGCTCGGCCTGTGAAGCGGGAGACGATCCGGCTCCTCGTCGAGCCCGGCGACATCGACCGCTTCGTGCTCGGCTTGTGGAGCGACGGGCCGATCCGGCGCTCGCACGAGAGCGGCGGCTTCGTCGCCCAGCTGGTCGAGCGCTTCGCGCGGCTGCCGCGCTTCTTCTTCGAGGCCTCCGACCCCGCGCTCGAATGGACCCACTTCTCAACCTGGTGGGGCGGAATCCTGCTGTGCGATTACGACAATCCGGCGATCCGCGACCTTCGATACCTCCACGAAATCCATCACGCCGCCAACATGCCCTACATCGGCGCCGGCAACCTTCCGACGCTCGAGGCGAAGATGTTCCGCAGCGAGAGGGAGGCGAGCACCTTCACCGAGATGGCGATCTACCTCGAGCTGCCGGACCTGCGGCCGCTGACCTTCCGGCACCCGCTGTTCGTCGACCGCTTCCTCTTCCCCGACGGCGACCTCGAGCGGCCGTGCCCGCGCCTGCTCGAGCGCTGGCGCGCCGAGCCGGACATCGTCTTCCAGGAGCTGATGTACGAGCGGTCGCGGGTCATCTGGGCCGAAGCCGGCGAGGGCGTCGACTTCGACGATCCGCAGATCGTCTGGCTGCGCCGCTACGGCGAGCAGGGGGCGAAGTGGATCCAGGTCTGGAGCCGGCGCTATCAGCTGGTCGAGGATTCGATGATCGCGCTTCGCGAGGACGGGCGCCGGCTCGGCAGGGGCAAGGCGGCGGAGCGGCATCTGGCACGCCTGCTCTCCGACGAGATCGCCGACGGCACCGACATTCCCTTTCGCCGGGAGGCGGTCGAGTTCCGGACCAGCTTCGACGGTTTGATCCAGCTGTACGACGAAGCCATGGTCCGGGCGCGGCAGGTGCCGGTGAAGGGGAAGCAGGCTTGAGCGGAGCGGCGGCCGGACCCTTCGTGCCCACCCACCCGCCGCGCCCCTCCGGGCCCGTCCCCGTCTGGCGGGGCTTCGTCGGGGAGCGGGCGCGCACGGCGGTCTACGGATGGTCGAAGCTCGCCTTCCAGCTGCCCTACATGCGGCGCAAGGTGCTGGGCTTCAACGTCCACATCCCGATCGACCCGGACCTGGTGCAGCGCGTGCTTCTCGACAACGCGGCCAATTACGTGAAGCCGGACGTGGTCAAGCGGCTTCTCGCCCCGGCGATCGGGGAGGGGCTGCTGACCTCCGACGGCGGGCTGTGGCGCGAGCAGCGGCGGATCGTCGCGGCCAATTTCGCGCCGGCGCCCGTCGATGCGCTGGTGCCGGCGTTCGGGCGGGTGGGACGGGAAGCGCTGGAGCGGTGGCGGCCGGGCGTGCGCGACATGGCCCTCGAGGCGACCCGGGCGACGATGCGGGTCATCTCCAACACCCTGTTCGGCGGCGATCCCCGCCTGACCAGCGACGCGGCGATGGCGCATATCGCCGCCGCGCTCGAGGGAGTGAGCGAGGCGCGGCTGCAGGCGATGCTCGGCCTTCCGCGCATTCCCTGGACCCGGCGCGGCTGGGTCGCTCAGCGCGGGCAGACCTATCTTCGCCGGACGCTCGAGTCGGTGGTGCGCGAGCGGTTGCCCGACGGCGGGGCGGACGACTTCCTCGGCCGGCTGGTCCGCGGCCTCGGCGAGCGCTTCGAGCCCGCCAGGGTCGCGGCGCTGGCGGCGGACAACGCCATGACCTTCTACCTCGCCGGCCATGAAACCACCGCCAACGCCGTGACCTGGACGCTCTATCTGCTCTCCGAACAGCCGGACCTTCAGGAGCATGTCGCGAGCGAGGCCGCCGCGGCGCTGGCCGGCGGGGAGGATGCGCAGCTCGCCGAGCGCTTGCCGCTGCTCCGCAAGGTTCTGGACGAATCGCTTCGCCTCTACCCGCCGGCGCCGCGTTTCGACCGTCAGGCGGTGGCGGACGATCGGCTTGGAGACGAAGAGGTCCGCCCCGGCGACATCGTTTCCATCTGGCCCTGGCTGATCCACCGCCACGAGACATTGTGGGAGGCGCCCGACGCCTTCGTTCCCGAGCGCTTCGCGCCGGATCGGCGGGAGGGCCGCCACCGCTTCCAGTTCATCCCGTTCGGCGGCGGGCCGCGGCTGTGCGTGGGGATGCGGTTCGCGACGGTGGAGGCGCTCGCCGTCCTCGCCCATTGGCTCGCCGGCTGGAAGTTCGCCCCGCTGCCGGGGCACGCCGTGCGGGTCTCGGGAATGGTGACTCTCCGGCCGGCCGGTGGACTGCCTTTGCGCGCCGAGCCGCGGTGAAGCTCTGCGGATCAGTTGCTATTGCGAATAATTCTCAACAGCAGTAGACGGACTTCCGGCGCAAAGCTGCGCAAGGGGTCTTCATGCTCGTTCGTCCGGTCTCGCTTATCGCTCTTTCCTGCGTCCTCGCGGGTCCCGCTTTCGCCGCCGAGGGGGCGGCCTCCGCGGTCGACGCCGCCGTCGACGCCGGCGATCCGATCATCGTCACCGGCAACCGCCAGACCTACGCGGTCCCCCAGACGAGCACCGCGACCCGTACGCCGACCGACCTCAACGACATTCCCCAGTCGATCAGCATCGTCACCGAACGCCAGATCCAGGACCAGTCGCTCCAGTCGATCGCCGACGTGCTGCGCTACGTGCCGGGGGCGGTGATCAGCCAGGGCGAGGGGCACCGCGACCAGATCATCCTGCGCGGCAACTCGAGCACCGCGGACTTCTTCGTCGACGGGCTTCGCGACGACGTCCAATATTATCGCGGCCTCTACAATCTCGACCGGGTCGAAGTGCTCAAGGGCCCGAACGCGATGATCTTCGGCCGCGGCGGCGGCGGCGGAATCGTCAACCGGGTCACCAAGCGCCCGGAGGCGAAGGACTTCGCCCGGGCCTCCGCCGGGCTCGACAATTGGGGCGCCTGGTTCGCCGACGTCGACCTCAACCGGCAGCTAGGGGAGGGCGTCTATGCCCGCTTCAACGGCACCTACGAGGAATTCGCCAACCATCGCGACTTCTACGAAGGCCGCCGGATCGGCCTCAACCCGACCGTCGCCTTGGTGCCGGGCGATCGGACGCGGATCGATCTCGGCTACGAATATGACGACGACGAGCGGACCGTGGACCGCGGCGTTCCCTCCGCCGGAGCCGGAACGATCGCCGGCCCGGCGCGGCCGCTGACCGGCTTCCGCCGCGCCTTCTTCGGCGTTCCCGGGCTGAACCGGACCAGCTTCGAGGCGCATGTGCTGAAGGGGCAGGTCGAGCACCGCTTCAGCGACTCCCTCACCTTCACGAGCCGGCTCCTCTACGGCGACTACCACAAATTCTATCAGAACGCCTTCTCCGCCGAGGCCGTGAGGACCGTGGCCGGAGTGCCGAAGGTCGGGATCGAAGCCTATAACGACCGGGTGCGGCGCCGGAACCTGATCAGCCAGAACGACCTCGTCTGGCAGGTAGCGACCGGCCCCGTCCGCCACACGCTCCTCGCCGGAGCCGAATGGGCCGATCAGACGACCGACACCGAGCACCTCAACGGCTTCTTCGACTCGGGGGTGGCGACCACCAACGGCGGCCGGCGAACCCTCGTCGACCTCGCCCGGCGGATCGCCGTGCCGGCGATCACCTTCCGCTCCGGCACCGGCCAGCGCGACGTCCGCGGCGACGCCGGAGTGCTCGCCTTCTACGCTCAGGACCAGATTTCGATCGGCGACCATGTCGACCTGATCGCCGGGCTTCGCCACGACCGGTTCAAGCTCGACGTTCGGGACTTCCTTGCCGGCTCGCGCTTCCGGCGCACCGACGGTCTGTGGTCGCCCCGCCTCGGCCTGGTGCTCAAGCCGAGCGAGGCGATGAGCTTCTACGCGAGCTACAGCCGCTCCTATCTGCCGCAATCGGGCGACCAGTTCGGCTCGCTCGACCTCACGCTCAAGTCGCTCGAGCCCGAGCGGTTCGACAATTACGAGCTCGGCTTCAAGTGGGACGTCAGGCGGGCGTTGAGCCTCAACGCCGCCCTCTACCGGCTCGACCGAACCAACACCCGCGCCACCGATCCCGCCGACCCGAGCCGCACCGTCCTCACCGGCGCCCAGCGCAGCAAGGGGTTCGAGATCGGCCTGACCGGGGAGATCCGCTCCAACTGGCGGGTCAGCGCCGGCTATGCCTATACCGACGCCGAGATCAGTCGGACGACGACGACCGCTCCGGCCGGCCGGCGGGTCGCGCTCGTCCCGCGCCACCAGGCGTCGTTGTGGACCCGCTACGACTTCACGTCTCGCCTCGGCGCCGGCTTCGGGGTCTACCGCCAGTCGAAGAGCTTCACCTCGATTTCGAACGCGGTGGTGCTGCCGGCCTTCACCCGGGTCGACGCGGCGGCCTTCTTCAAGCTGACCGGCGCGATCGAGGCTCAGGTCAACGTCGAGAACGTCCTCGGCTCGAACTATTTCTCGTCCGCGTTCAACGACAACAACATCATGCCCGGAGCGCCCACCACCGTGCGGGGGACGCTTCGCTTTTCCTTCTAGGCCGGAGCGCCTAGGGACACGTCATGCAGCTCGCAATCCTCCGCACCGGAGAGCCCCCGGGCGATCTCCTCGGCCGCTTCGGCCATTATGACGGCATGTTCGCGCGGCTTCTCGGCCCGGACGTGGAGACGGTCGGCTACGATGTCACCAAGGGCGAATATCCCGCCTGGCCGACCAACCATGCCGCCTACCTCGTCACCGGCTCGCCCGCCGGAGTCTACGATCCGCTGCCCTGGATCGAGCCGCTGATCCGGTTCCTTCGCGAGGCGAAGGGCAAGGCGAAGCTGGTCGGGGTGTGCTTCGGCCACCAGGTCATGGCGGAGGCGTTCGGAGGCCATGTCGAGAAATCGGTGCGGGGCTGGGGTGCGGGCCTGCACGACTACAGAATCGTCGTCCGTGCACCCTGGATGGGGGAAGCGGAGCGGATCGCGGTGCCGGTCTCCCACCAGGACCAGATCGTCGTCCAGCCGCCGCACAGCCATATCCTGGCGAGCAGCGACTTCAGCCCCTACGGAATGCTCGCCTATGACGATCAGCCCGCCATCTCGATGCAGTTCCACCCCGAATTCACCGCCGATTACGGCCGCGCCCTGATCGAGGCGCGCCGCGACCGGCTTCCCGATCCCGACGGCGCGATCGCCTCCTACGAGCGGCCGAACGACCGGCTTAAGGTGGGAGAGTGGATCCG
>Ga0307279_10000084_pt1 | contig 10369 bp, 10 predicted proteins | sample ER_DNA_118_FD_194484 | JGI IMG/M metagenome (GOLD analysis project Ga0307279, IMG submission 194484) | Bulk soil microbial communities from the East River watershed near Crested Butte, Colorado, United States - ER_DNA_118 | ecosystem: Environmental > Terrestrial > Soil > Floodplain | place...
CCGGCCGGTTGCCCCCAGCCGCTTCTTCAACCGCTGGGCGACGGGCGAGGGGCGGGTGAGATGGCCCGAGTCGGTGCCGGTGGTCACGACCCGCCCGCCGGCAAGGGTGGAGGGCAATCGGATGCTTGTCACCTGGATCGGCCATGCCACGGTGCTGGTCCAGACCGCCGGCCTGAACATCCTGACCGACCCGATCTGGTCGGAGCGGGCGTCTCCCTTCTCCTTCGTCGGCCCAAAGCGCGTGCGCGCGCCGGGGGTGCGCTTCGAGGACCTGCCGAGGATCGACCTCGTCCTCGTCAGCCACAACCATTACGATCACATGGACCTGCCCACGCTGAAGCGGCTGTGGGAGCGCGACCGGCCCCTCGTCGTTACCAGCCTCGGCAACGACAGCGTGATGCGCCGGGCCGGCATCGCCGCCGCCGCGCTGGACTGGGGCGGGACTCGCCCTCTCCGCCCGGGCGCCGCGGTGACGGTCGAGCGGGTCCATCACTGGGGCTCCCGCTGGGGAACCGACCGCAACCGCGCCTTGTGGTCCGGCTTCACCGTGCGCCTGCCGGGCGGCAATATCTTCTTCGCCGGCGACACCGGCTTCGGGGGCGGCGCCTGGGCGAGCGAGGCGGCCAAGGACGGCCCCTACCGTCTCGCCATCCTGCCGATCGGCGCCTACCTGCCGCGCGACGTAATGAGCGGCAACCACATGGACCCCGACGAGGCCGTGGACGTGTTCCGCCGCCTCGGCGCACGCACCGCCCTGGGCGTTCACTGGGGCACTTTCCAGCTTACCTTCGAAGGCGTCGGCGATCCGCCCCGCCGCCTGCGCGCCGCGCTGGCGAGGTCCGGCATCCCGCCGAACCGCTTCGTCGCCACCGAAGTGGGCCGCGCCTTCGAGGTGCCGTGATCGGTCCCTCCTCCCGGCCGGGGGGACCGCTTCTAGGGAACGATCAACTTCAGCGCCCCCGCCCGGAGCTTGTACCTAAGCGGGGTCTCCATCGGCTGAGCCTCGCCGTCGGTCGCGACCATCAGCCGCTTGTGCCTGGAGCGAATCTCCATCGCCTGGAAGCCGTCGAGTGTGACGAAATCGTCCACCTCGTCCTCGCGGCCCAACACCGCCCGCATCGATATCCAGACGAAGCGCGCCGCCGATCGGGCGAGCGGGGCGTAGAGGCACAGCTCGCCCCGATCGATCGACTCGCGCTTGCCGAGGCTCAGCAGACCCATTTCGTAGCGATTGTTGCCGATGAACAGCAGCGGGGTCTCGATCGCGGCCTCGCGGCCTTCGATCCGGATGGTCAGCCGGTGGTGGGAGAATCGCCACAAGGTCCGAAGCGCGGCGACGGCCATCGCCCTTTTCTTGGGACGGCCGAGATCGCGCTGCTGGGCCTCGCGGTCGCGAACCAGCCTCGGGTAGAGGCCGACGGCGCTGTTGTTGATGAACAGCCGGCCATTGACCTCCGCGACGTCGACCGGGCGGGTCTTCCCGCCCGCGATCGCCGCGACCGCTTCCTCGAGATCGAGCGGGATCCCGGCGTCGCGAGCGAAATGGTTGAGCGTCCCGAGCGGCAGGATCCCCAGCGGCATCGCCGAACCGGCCACGGCGGCCGCGGCCGTTCCGATCGTCCCGTCGCCGCCGGCCGCGACCAGCGCGTCCACTCCGTGCGCCTTCGCCGCCTCTCCGCAATGGCGGTCGAGCTCGCCCGGCTCGACGGCCAGTATCTCTGCCTCGATTCCGCGGTCGGCGAACAGCTTCTCGAGCTTCTCCGCCTTGCCGTCGGCGAACGAGCCGCCGCCCCGGTTGATGACGACCCTGACTTTTCGCGGCGGTGCTGAGTCCATGCCGGGGGGACGCAGGGAAGGCATTCCGGGTTCCGCCTTACGATTCCTCGCCACCCTTGCAGTCGCCCACCCGGCGGCCGACGAGGTGCGCGTCGATCGTCATCGGCTTGCCGTCGGCCTGCACGGTCATGTGGCTGGTGACGTCGTAGCTGGTGCCGCTGTAGCTGCCGTCGACCGTCACCGTGGAAAGCCCCGACCCGCCGGTCTTGTCGCGGCAGACAAGCGTACCGTGGATCCGGCCGGCGGCGAACACCACGTCCTTCTGCTGGCAATTTTCATTGTTGCCGGAGAAGAGCTGCCCCGAGCCCTTCGCCGCCTCTTCAGGCGTGATGCACTGCCGCTTCGCCTCGTGCGTGCCCTCCATCGCCTTGGCCATTTCGGGCGGGAGCCCGGCGATCTTCATCTCGGCGACCGTCTCGTAGAGGCCGGGGCTAAGCTTCGCCCCGCCCCGCGCGCCGGGGCCGGCACCATTCCCCGCGCTGGTCCCGCCGGACGCCGGAGCGGAGCCCTGGCTCGACGGCGGAGCGGCGGAATTTCCGTCCGACGCATTCTCGGGCCCGCCGCAGGCGGCGAGGGCGAAAAGGGCGGCGGCCGCCGCGAAGGTGGAACTGCGCATCGTCTTCTGATCTCCCCGTTACCTCGCCGCTATGGTTTTTCCGCCGCCTCCCGCGAGCTGGCGGATGAGGCGCTCCACGTCGGCCTCGTCATTGTAGAGATGGGCGGTGATCCGCATCCTCTCTCCCCTCACGCTGACATGGACGTTCGCCGCCGCCAGCCGAGCCTCGATCCCTTCCGGAACCCCGTCCGGAAAGCGCACCGCCAGGAAATGCGGCGCCCGTCCCGGCACGGCCAGGATGTCGCGCTCCGCCAGCCGCGCCTCGATCCGCGCGTTCATCTCGCCCAGAGTCTCGGCGATGCTGGCCACCTCCCAGTCGAGCAGTTGTTCGATCGCCGCCCCCGCGACCGGCAGAAGCGCGAAATTGGATCGCTCGCCCATGTCGAACCGCCGCGCATTCGGCTCCAGCGCCTCCTCGTAGGCGGCGAGCGTACGGAAATCCTCCGCGCCCTTGCGGGTCACCCAGCCCTCCTCCAGCGGCCGCCCCTGCTGGTGGCGCGGAGCGACGTAGAGGAAGCCGAGCGAATAGGGGCCCATCATCCATTTGTACGAGGCGGCGACGAGATAGTCCGGATCGACCGCGGCGAGATCGAGCGGCAGCGCGCCGATCGACTGGGTGAGATCGACGACGAGCGTCGCTCCGACGGAGCGGCAGCGCCGGGCCACCGCCTCGAGATCGATCGCCGTCCCGCACGCCCAGTGGACGTTGGGCGCGCAGACGAGCGCGGTTCCGCCGTCGATCGCCTCGAGCAGGGCCGCGGTCCAGTCGCCCGAAACGGGCCGCGCCACCGTCAGCAGCCGTGCTTCCTCCCGGGCGACCAGCGCCCGGCAGGCGTAGACGGTCGAGGGGAAGTCCTCGGCGAGCGTGACGACGGTCTGGCCGGCGGCGACCCGGACGTTGCGCATCGCCGTCGCCATCCCATAGCTGACCGACGAGACGATGGCGACGTCGCCGGGCGAGGCGCCGAGCAACCGGGCGGCGAGGGCGCGCACCCGCTCGGACTCGTCGAACCAATGCTCGGCCCTAAGGTCCCACGGATGGGCCTTGCGCATCAGGCCGGAGCGCCCCGCCTCCCCCGCGCGCTTGAGCAGCGGCGACATCTTCGCGCAGTCGAAATAGGCCACCTCTTCGGGTATGTCGAAGAGGTGGCGCTGGCAGGGCAGGATGGCCATCAGGCTCCCGCTTTGCCCTTTCCGCCCTTCCCTGCGGCCGCCGGCCCGGACGCCGGCTGGCAGGCGCCGGGCGTCAGCTTGCCTTCGACCTTGCGGCTCATCCTGAAGTCGCCTGGGCCGGGAAGGTAGCTCGTTCCGTCCACCTGCGCCTCGAAGCTGTCCGCGTCGTAGCTTCCCGAGACGGTCATGTTGATCTGGCCCTTGAGCTCCGGCCGGGTGCAGCTCATCGACGCGTTGATCATGCCCCCGCGCAGGTAGCTGTTGGAATAGGTGCAGGTGTAGCCGTTGCCGGCGAACAGCTCCGGCGCCGGCTTGGCGCGCTCCGCCTCGGTGACGCAGGCGCTCGCCTCTTCCTTGTCGCCTTCCTTGGCCTTGAGCCCGGGCGTGGTCTTGTCGACCGAAGTGAAGCTCTTGACCTCGAACTTGGTCTGCCAGGTGCCCGCCGGCAGAGTCTGCGGCGCCTCGGCGGCGGCCTGCTTGTTGTCGCCCTCGCCCCCCGAGCAGGCGGCCGCGGCCAGGCACAAAGGCACGATCATCAAAGCGCGCATGTCCATCCCCCCTTGTTGTTGCGGCACGCTAGCGCGCGAGCGCGGCAATGACCATATGGAAGCCATGCCGATAGCGATCAGAACCGGACTCGAGGAGCCGGAGACCGGACGGGATTTCGTCCCCCACCGCCCCCAGCGGCCCGAGAAGACCGAAGGCGGCAAGGCCTTCCGGATCGTTTCCGATTACTCGCCGGCCGGCGACCAGCCCGGGGCGATCCGCGAGCTGGTCGGCTCCGCCCTCCAGGGCGAGCAGACCCAGGTGCTGCTCGGGGTCACCGGCTCCGGCAAGACCTTCACCATGGCGAAGATGATCGAGGAGCTTCAGCGCCCCGCCCTCGTCCTCGCCCCCAACAAGATCCTCGCCGCCCAGCTCTACGGCGAGTTCAAGAGCTTCTTCCCCGACAATGCGGTGGAATATTTCGTCTCCTATTACGATTACTACCAGCCGGAGGCGTACGTGCCCCGGTCCGACACCTACATCGAGAAGGAAAGCTCGGTGAACGAGGCGATCGACCGGATGCGCCACTCGGCCACCCGGTCGCTGCTCGAGCGCGACGACGTCATCATCGTCGCCTCCGTCTCCTGCCTCTACGGGATCGGTTCGGTCGAGACCTACTCGGCGATGGTCTTCTCGCTGAAGAAGGGCGAGACCGTCGACCAGCGCGAGACCATCAGGAAGCTCGTCGCCCTTCAGTATAAGCGCAACGACCAGGCCTTCGCGCGCGGCAATTTCCGCGTGCGCGGCGACAATCTCGAAATCTTCCCCTCGCACTACGAGGACACCGCCTGGCGGGTGAATTTCTTCGGCGACGAGATCGAGGAGATCGTCGAGTTCGACCCGCTGACCGGCAAGAAGGTGGCGAGCCTCGACAGCGTCAAGGTCTACGCGAATTCGCACTACGTGACGCCCGGCCCGACCCTGAAGCAGGCGATGGAGGCGATCCGGCACGAGCTGACCGAGCGCCTCAAGGAGCTCCACATCGAGGGCAAGCTTCTCGAGGCCCAGCGGCTCGAGCAGCGCACCAATTTCGACCTGGAGATGATCGCCGCCACCGGCTCGTGCGCCGGGATCGAGAATTACTCCCGCTTCCTCACCGGTCGGCTTCCCGGCGAGCCGCCGCCCACCCTGTTCGAATATCTGCCCGAGAATGCCCTCCTATTCGTCGACGAGAGCCACCAGACGGTGCCGCAGATCGGCGCGATGGCGCGCGGCGATCACCGCCGCAAGATTACCCTTGCCGAATACGGCTTCCGGCTCCCCTCCTGCATCGACAACCGGCCGCTTCGCTTCAACGAGTGGGACGCGATGCGCCCGCAGACCGTCGCCGTCTCGGCCACGCCCGGCGGCTGGGAGATGGAGCAGACCGGCGGAGTCTTCGCCGAGCAGGTAATCCGCCCCACCGGCCTGATCGACCCGCCGGTCGAGATCAAGCCGGTCGAGGACCAGGTCGACGACCTGATCAACGAGGCGCGGATCACCGCGAAGAAGGGCTACCGGACCCTCGTCACCACCCTCACCAAGCGCATGGCCGAGGACCTTACGGAGTTCATGCACGAGGCGGGGCTCCGCGTCCGCTACATGCACTCCGACGTCGAGACGCTGGAGCGGATCGAGCTGATCCGCGACCTCCGGCTCGGAGTCTACGACGTGCTGGTCGGGATCAACCTGCTCCGCGAGGGGCTCGACATCCCCGAATGCGGCCTCGTCGCCATCCTCGACGCCGACAAGGAAGGTTTCCTTCGCTCCGAGACCTCGCTCATCCAGACGATCGGCCGGGCGGCGCGCAACGTCGAGGGCCGGGTCATCCTCTACGCCGATCGGATCACCGGCTCGATGGAGCGCGCGCTTAACGAAACCAACCGCCGCCGCGAGAAGCAGGTCGCCTATAACGAGGCGCACGGAATCACGCCGATGACGATCAAGCGCGACATCCAGAACATCCTCTCCGACGTCTCGCAGCGCGACGGGGTCGTCGTCGACACCGGCGACGAGGATCGCCCCCACCTCGTCGGGCACAATCTCAAGGCCTATATCGCCGACCTCGAGCAGCGCATGCGCAAGGCCGCCTCCGACCTCGAGTTCGAGGAAGCCGGGCGCCTCCGCGACGAGATCCGCCGCCTCGAGGCCGACGAGCTCGGAATCCCCGACCACGAGAAGAAGGCCCCCCTCCTCGGCAACTCGACCGAAGGCAAGCCAGGCACCCGCAAGACCCGCTACGGCAAGCAGCAGGCGATAAGGATGGGGAAGAGGATGGGGGGACGGCGGTAACCTGTTCTCGATTTACTCCCGTTGACGAAAAAGGGACTTACCGAACCGCGGATCAAGGAGTCATAAGCTGGCTTTGCTCACGGAGTGGCAGTGGTCAAATCGTCGAAACTCTACGAACAGCTGCTCGACTCGAGCGCACGTACGGTCCCGTTCCGAGACTTCGAGCGGCTCCTGCGCGCCTTTGGCTTCACCCTTGAACGAACGCAGGGTAGCCACCGGCAGTACGTTCATCCGCTGGTCCCCCGTTCCTTCCCAGTCCAGCCGGAGAGGAAAGACGCAAAGCGGTACCAAGTCCGGGAATTCCTTGAACTGGTGGAGACCTACGGACTACATGTCGAGGAATGAACGAGCCTCGGTATCACATTAATCTCTTCTGGTCGGACGAGGATTCCTGCTGGATAGCCGACGTGCCCGATCTGAAGCCGTGCTCGGCTCATGGCCAAACGCGGACCGAGGCGCTTGCGAACATCCGCGATGCGATTCAGGGATGGCTGGAGGTTGCCCGCGACCGAGGGTTCCCAATTCCAGAGCCCCGATACCGCCCGGCCATCTACGCGGCCTGACGCGCACCCTGTTTAAGGTCTGGTCGCCCCAAGCGCCTTGTTGTCCCGCGCCGCCTGGTGCCGCGTCGAACGCCCTCGCCGGCCACGAAACCATAGCATCGAGAGCCCCTCTCACCGCCCCCGTTGCAACGCGGCGACGCAGCTGGCTCGGTCGAAGTCGGTTCCGTCGGGCCTGCGCGCGTCGACCCAGGTGACGATCGGCTCCCCGCCGCCCTTGGGTGGGTAGAGGTAGAGGTCGAGAACGCAGGCGGCGCCGGAATATTGGAGCTTGCGCCCCGTCCCTTCGCGGACGTCGAGGGCGGGGCGGCCGAAGCCGCTTTGGAGGAAGCCGGCGGTCCGGCCGATCACCCCTTCCAAACCGACGGGGTTGTAGCGCGGCGCGGGCGGGAGAATGGCGGAGACTTGCCGGTTGACCGGATCGGCGGCCTGCGAGGAGGCGCAGCCCGCCGCGAGCGTCACCAGCGCGAGCGCCGCCAACCGTCCTGTCGCCATTGCCCTCTCTCCCCTGCCGCCGGCACAGTGTCAAACGCCGCGCCGGCCCGCCAGCCGTGGCCGACCGAACGGCGCGCCCCGCGGGCGGCCTGCCGCACGCATTGACCTTTTGCGGCGGCGGCGGCTAGGGGCCCGCCTTTCCCCCCGCTTCGAAAGACCCGCCCGTGACCGACACCCGCCTCGACGTGCTCTGCATCGGCAACGCCATCGTCGACGTCATCGCCGCCACCGACGACGGCTTCCTCGCCGCCGAAGGACTGGACAAGGGCGCCATGCGGCTGATCGACGCGGGCGAGGCCACCCGGCTCTACGGCCGGATGGGTCCCGGGCGCGAGATCAGCGGCGGCTCGGCCGGCAACACCGCGGCCGGGGTGGCGATGCTCGGAGGCCGCGCCGGCTTCGTCGGGCAGGTGGCCCGGGACCAGCTCGGCGACGTCTACCGCCACGACATCACCTCGCTCGGCATCGAGTTCACCACGCCCGCCTCGAACGGCGACGTGCCGACCGCCCGCTCGCTGGTGCTGGTCACTCCCGACGCACAGCGGACGATGAACACCTTCCTCGGCGCGGCGCAGCTGCTCACCCGCGATTCGATCGACGCCGCCCAGGTGAGGGACTCGGCGATCCTCTACCTCGAAGGCTATCTTTGGGATCCCGAGACTCCGCGCGCGGCGATGGAGCTTGCCATCGACGTCGCCCGCGAGGCGGGACGCAAGGTCGCCTTCACCCTGTCGGACAGCTTCTGCGTCGATCGCCACCGCGATGGGTTCAACCGCCTGATCGACAGCGGCAGGCTCGACATCCTCTTCGCCAACGAGGCGGAAATCGTGTCGCTGACGGGCGAGGCCGACTTCGATGCCGCCGTCACCGCCGCGTCGAAGCGCGTTCCGCTGCTCGTCGTGACCCGCGGCGAGCACGGGGCCGTCGCTCTCGAGGGTGCCGAGCGCGTTCAGGTCGCCGCCGAACCGGTCGAGCGGATCGTCGACACCACCGGCGCCGGCGACCTCTTTGCCGCCGGCTTCCTGACCGGGCACGCCAAGGGCCGATCGAACGCCGAGGCGCTGCGCATGGGCGCGATCGCCGCGGCGGAGGTGATCTCGCATTACGGCGCCCGGCCCGAAGCGGACCTCAAGGCGCTGGTGGAAGCCAGGCTCGGCTGAGCCCGGCGGGGGAGGCGGGAATCCGCCTCCCCCGGTCCGTCAGTGCGTGCCGGGGACCGGCGGCTCGGTGCCCTCATAGGCCTCGTGCTCCGGCACCTCGACGATGCCCCGCCCGACGTGGCTGCGGCTCCGGCTGTAGAGGAAGTAGATCAGCAGGCCGATCGCCGCCCAGCCCGGCAGAAGCAGGATCGCCGTCCAGGGCAGCGAGAAATAGAGAACGACGCAGCCGATGATCGACAGCGGCGCGACCAGCCAGATGACCGGCGTTCGGAACGGCCGGTGGCGGCCCGGATCGACCTTGCGCAGCACCAGCACCGACACGGCGACCATCAGAAAGGCGAACAGGGTTCCCGAGTTCGAATAGTCGGCGAGCTTGCCGACCGGGAAGAAGGCGGCGGCGAACATCGTGCCGATGCCGGTGACGATGGTGACGACGTGGGGGGTGCGGAAGCGGGGGTGGACCGCCGACAGCCGCTCCGGAAGCAGGCCGTCGCGGGCCATGGTGAAGAAGATGCGGGTCTGGCCGTACATCATCATCAGGACGACGGACGGCAGCGCCAGCACCGCGGCCAGCCCGACCAGCCAGCCGAACACCGGGTGGCCGATCGACTGGAGCACGTGGACGAGCGCCTCCTTGGAGCAGACCAGAGGCTCGGTCACTCCGCTTGCGGTGATCGCGGCGCAGCGGCCGGCGATCTCGGCCGAGCCCGGCGCGAGCACCTGACCGGCGTCGCCGAACACCGGCTGCGCGCCGAAGCTGCCGATCGCGCCGGCGGCGACGAGGAGGTAGAAGATCGTGCAGATGAACAGCGAGCCGATCAGGCCGATCGGCACGTTGCGCTGCGGGTTTCGGGTCTCCTCGGCGGCGGTGGAGACCGCGTCGAACCCGACATAGGCGAAGAAGATCGAGGCTGCGGCGCCGAAGGTGCCGACCGCCCCGGTGGGCATGAACGGCGAGAAGTTGCCGCTCTTCATCGCCGGAAGCGTCAGGATGACGAAGAGGGTGAGGGCCGCGATCTTGATCGCGACGAGGATGGCGTTGACGAAGGCGCTCTCGGTCGTCCCGATGACGAGCAGGGTGGTGACGAGCGCGGCGATGATGATCGCCGGGAGGTTGACGTAGCCCCCCGTCGTCATCGCCGTCTGGAGGTCCGCCGACATCGGCGTCCCGAAGGCGACCTGGACATGGGCCATCAGGGCGTCGGCGTTGCTAACGACGTTCGGCATGTGGATGCCCGAGGCGGCGAGCAGGCCGACCGCGTGGTTGGACCAGCCGACCGCGACAGCGCTTGCGCCGACCGCATATTCGAGGATCAGCGCCCAGCCCACCATCCAGGCGAGCAGCTCGCCGACGACCGAATAGGTGTACGTGTAGGCGGAGCCGGCGACCGGCACCATCGAGGCGAGTTCCGAATAGCAGAGCGCCGCGACGGCGCAGACGAAGCCGGCGATGCAGAAGCTCAGCATCATCCCCGGCCCGGCCTTCTGCGCCGCTTCCGAGGTGAGGACGAAGATCCCGGTGCCGATCACCGCGCCGATCCCGAGCATGGTCAGCTGGAAGGCGCCGAGCGAGCGCTTCAGCCCTTTCTTCTCGGCCGTGGCGAGAATTGCATCGAGAGACTTAACGCGCTCGAATAACATGGACTTCCCCTTCGATCGGCGGTTTGTCCGCCTTGTTCATCAATGCCCGTCGTCGACACCGGGAATGCCCG
>Ga0307279_10000085_pt1 | contig 10361 bp, 10 predicted proteins | sample ER_DNA_118_FD_194484 | JGI IMG/M metagenome (GOLD analysis project Ga0307279, IMG submission 194484) | Bulk soil microbial communities from the East River watershed near Crested Butte, Colorado, United States - ER_DNA_118 | ecosystem: Environmental > Terrestrial > Soil > Floodplain | place...
GGTGGCGAGGGCCCAGTCCCCCATGACTTCTGCCCCTCGGCCGGGAGCCTGGGCGACCGCGGCGCCGGAAGGAGCGGCGATCAGAAACGCAACCATCAAACGCCGGAACATAACGGGCTCCTTTCGGCCCCTTCCCATGAAGCGCAGAACCGCCGGTCCCGGCTTTTGTTGCAGCGATATTCGCCGCGCCTCAGCTATTTGCCCACAGCGCCGCAGCAGCCGAGCGCCCGTGCTTCGGAAACGGTATCCGCCGGCGCAACGCGTCGGAGAAACGGCCGTCGACCCGAATGCTCCAGCTTAGCGCTCCGGTCGCGTCGGCACCGTGATACTGGTTCACCGTGTCGAACCAGGCGGAATGTCCTTCCACGTAAAGCTTTCGCCCCGTCTCCGGGTCGAGCATGAAAAAGGGCTTTTCGAGATTGGTTCGGAGCCAGATGAACTCGTGGCAGAGTTCAGGGCTGTCGTGATCGCGGTGGGCGGTCACGGCGCGGCCGCTCTGGTCGTACATGATCAGCATCCGCCCGGTCGCGGCGAACGGCAGCGTGGCGAGGAAGTCCATCAGCTCGCCGAACTCGTCCGCTTCCGCCGAGCGGTGCCAGAGCTGGGTGCGATCAAGATCGTAATAATCTTCCGGCCCGTCCGAGCGGGCTAGGTAAATCAGGCGCGTGCCCGGCAGGGTCGGCGCGCCCGCCTGCAGGACGAAAGGCCCGGTATAGAAGGCGAGGTCACTCTCCGCCGCAATCCGCCGCTCGAGCCGCTCGCGAACATAGCCGTCGAGCGCCTTCAGCCGGCCGACGTCGATGAACGAGTCGAGGTCCTTGTAAGAGGGGTAGAGGACCGCCCCGGTCACGGCCGTCCGCGAGCCATGGAACCGCAGCCCCGGTACGGGGTTCTTTTAAAATTATATGCCGTCATTTCTAACCTAAATCAAAATCTTATCCAGTTGCGAGGGCGGCGATCCAAAGCCTCTGAACCTTGCCAAACCGATAGAAGTTCCAATTCGGGAGACGCGGTCCTGCGCGCCTCCCATCTGCTGCCTGGAGCAATATGAAGATATATGTCAGCGGCCTCTATTCGGGAGGCAATCCCCAGCCCGGAGTCGGCATCGTCCGCTCCCTTCGGCAGGGTTATCCGGATGCGACCTTGGTCGGAGTCGAATATAACAACCGCGTGTCCGGTATCCACTGGAACGAGCTGGACGACCTGTGGGTGCAGCGTCCCTGGGACGAGATCAACCTCGAAGCCTATGCCGACAAGGTGCGCTCCGCGCTCGACGAGGGAGGGCTGTGGATTTCGGGCAGCGACCTCGAGGCGATGTGGCTGGCGAGCATTTTCCCGGACGGCCATGCGAACCTGCTTGCCCCGCCGGCGGGCGCGATGAAGCGGATCGCCAAGCCGGCTGTCGAGGCGCATCGGGGCCTTCCGGTCAAAATCCCGACCTACGTCTCCACCGACCTTCCGGACTGGGAGCTTCACGCCTTCTGCCGCGCCAACAATTGGCGGGTGTGGCTGAAGGGCCCCTATTACGACGCGGCCCGCACGCCGACCTGGGATACGTTCATGGCCGCTCGCAACGCGCTGACGAAGGTCTGGTCGACCGAGCGATTGTTCCTCCAGGCGCATGTCAGCGGCTACGAGGAATCGGTGATGCTCGCCGCCTATCAGGGCGAGCTTCTGTCCTGCGTCTCGATGCGTAAGCGCGACGTCACCGCCGAGGGCAAGACCTGGGCCGGCGACATCAGCGAAGTCGATCCGGCTTTCGAGGCGACCCTGCGCAAGATGGTCAAGTCGTTGAACTGGACGGGGGGCGGCGAGCTGGAAATGGTTCGCGACCCCTCCGACCAGCTCTGGCTGCTGGAGATGAACCCGCGCTTCCCGGCCTGGGTGCACGGCGCCACCATCGGCGGCTATAACCTTCCCGCGACGCTCGTTCAGGGAGCCACGGGCGTCCCCGCCCGGAAGGCCGAGACGCAGGCGAGCGAGTTCACCAGGGTCGTCCTCGAAGTGCCGGTGCGCGAGGATTATCCCCTGCCGCCGTTGCCCGAGCCTTTCGCCGGCGCCGTCGGCCACTCGATGAAGCACCCCTCCGGGCTCACGTCGCTCGCCAAGCGGCTCCACAAGTCCAACCCGGAGCTGCTCGAGATCGTCGCCGAGGATGGTCCGGCGGCCGACGGCAAGCCCGAGGTGCCCGAGACCTTCCTCGCCGATATCGCGTCCTACGATTTCGCCAAGGTCGAGACGCCACAGTTCCTCTATTTCGAGACGACGGCAGCGGGCCTGTTCAAGCGGGCCGCGGACCGCGCGCACCGGCTCAGCACCAACGAGGTCCAGGTCGTCTCCGGTTATTCGATCAAGACCAACCCGGACGAGCGGCTGATCCGGCTCGCGCTCGAGAACGGCTTCTACGGCGAGTGCATCAGCCTGCTCGAGGTCCACAAGGCGCTCGAGGTCGGCTTCCGTCCCGACCAGATCATTCTCAACGGCCCCGCCAAATGGTGGCCGGAAGGGATGATGCCGAAGGAGCGGATGCACGCCGTCTTCTGCGACAGCGTCGCCGATCTGGAACGTTGCGTCGCCGCCATGGAGCGGGGCGACATGTCGTCCAAGCACGTCGGCATCCGCGTCCGCACCCCCAACGTGGTCTCGCGCTTCGGAATCCCGCTCGACAGTCCGGATACCTTCGCCAAGCTGGTCGAGGCGGTCGGCCGGCTTCCAGCCGACACCGCCTTCGGAGTCCATTTCCACATGGCGAGCTCGAACATCGGCGTCGCCGGCTGGTGGCACCTGTTCGAATCGATGCTGAAATGGTGCCGCTCGATCGAAAAGCTCACCGGCCGGACGATCGAGATACTCGACATGGGCGGCGGCTGGTTTCCCGACGACTGGCATTCGGAAGACGAGTCCAAATTCGCCAAGGCCGTGGAAACGGTGAAGGCGATGCTTCCCGCCGTGCGGCAGGTCGTCTCCGAGCCCGGGAAGGCGATGGCGCAGCCGTCGATGGCGCTCGCGATGCGGATCCTCGAAATCCAGGAGCATGAGGAAGACCATGTCGAGGCCGTCGTCGACGCCTCGATCGCCGAGCTTCCGATGTATGCCTTCCAGCCCCACCGGATCCTTCGCCAGTGCGGCGAGACCGGTGCCCTCCAGCCGCTCGGGCGCGGCAAGACTCACCTCATGGGCCGGCTCTGCATGGAGCATGACATCGTCGCATCCAACGTCGCTCTGCCGGAAGGCACGCGGGCCGGCGACGTCCTCATCTTCTGCGACGCCGGCGGTTACGACAGGAGCATGTCCTATGTATTTGGTAGAGGCTGACGGCGCGGTCGGCGAGAGCCGCGAAAGGCAGGCAGCCCCCGCGCCCCTGGCGAGCGACCGGTGGGAGGCTTTCCCCTACAGCCGGCTGTCGCACCACGGCCGGCCCTGCTGCGACATCGCCCGCGAATGGGTGGTGAGTATGGACTTCGCCCAGCTCAACGGCGGCGATCTGACCAGCGGGCCTCGCTGGCTGCGCGAGAAATATAAATGGGGTCCGTCGCCCTGGCCGATGCACTGGTGCGAGGCGGTGAAGCGCAAGACGATCGACTGCGGGGCGCACGCCGCCCTGGCGCTCGAGGCGTTCGCAGCGCGCGGCCTCACCGCCTTTCCGGCGCAGATCGTGCAGAAATACAGCGAGGACGCGACCGAGCAGTGGCGCGGCAAATGGGCCGAGGAGGACGTCTCCTGCCACTGGCTCGACGGCGAGCATATCTATCACGAGGTCACCGCTTTGCTGGTCGGCGAGGACGAGGTGAAGATCTGGGACGCCAGCGCCGGAAGCTGGATCAACCCGCGCCAGGCGGGCGGCTACGGCAGCCTCGTGGCGATGCGCATCTTTGCCGAGGGCCAGTGGGGCGGGGGCGACGGCCTGCGCTGGGGCGAGCGGCGGATCAAGCCCGGGACGTGGGTCCAGATCTAAAGCGGGCAGGCTTCGCCGACCGACCTTCCGTCATGCCGGACTTGATCCGGGATCCACCTTCTCTTCAATCGACCCGCTGAAGAAGGTGGACCCCGGATCAAGCCCGGGGTGACGTTCGCGGCCCGATCGCCCGCGGAGCCTAGCTGTCGTAGATCAGCGCCGTGAAGGCGAGGTGGAGCGCCACCAGGATACCGAAGACGACTGGCAGATAGATATATTTCTGCCGCCAGCGCCGGGTCCGGTCCCACCGGCTTGCCGGGCGGACGCCGTTGATGAATTTCATGAAGCGCAGATCCTCGGCGACATCGCCGGGCAGGAAAGCCGGCGGCGCGTCGACATTCGCCTTGTAGCGGGGGCGGCGGCCGTCATAGCCCTCGACCGTCCCGTCGCCGTGAAGGACGAGGTCCGGCGACTTGCCGGAATGGCGAAGGACGACCAGGTCGCTTCCCTCGCCCTTGCCGAGCTCCGGTCGATAGCCTTTGCGAACGAGAGCATGCAGGCGCTCGAGCACCGGCGAAGTCGCTGCCTCCGGTCCAAGCACTTCGACCCGCGGCGCGATGACCTTGCCCTCCGGCGAGTCGACCCGCTCCAACGTTCCGAACATCGTACCGACCCCGCTTTTTGCCTCGATTTGCGCCAGATAGCCACAGGTGTATTAGTTTTGCAATCCACCTTCCGCGGCCGGTGGACCGGCGAAAGAAAAGCCCCGGCCGCTCGTGCGAGCAGCCGGGGCCGATCTTTCGCCGGTGGTGGCAACCCTACTGGATCGCCACCAGGTTCACCGCGGCCGTCTTGCCGCGGCGGTCGACCTCGAGTTCGAACTCGACCCGGTCGCCTTCGTTCAGGCTGGCCATTCCGGCCCGCTCGACCGCCGAGATGTGGACGAAAGCGTCAGGCTGGCCGTCGTCGCGGCTGATGAAGCCGAAGCCCTTCATCGCGTTGAAGAACTTGACGGTTCCCTGCGCCTTTTCGCCGGTCAGCTGGCGCTGCGGCCCGCCGCCGCCGCCCGCGCCGAAGCCTCCGCCCGGGCCGCCCGCGCGCGGCTCGCGCGGCGGGGCACGGTCGGTGACCGGAAGCGGATCGCCCTCGATCTTGAGGTCGGTCGCCGAGATGCGGCCGCCCCGGTCGACGAGGGTGAAGCCGAGCGGCTGGCCTTCGGCCAGGCCGGTGAGGCCCGCCTGCTCAACCGCGGAGATGTGGACGAACACGTCCTCGCCGCCGTCGTCCCGGACGATGAAGCCGAAACCCTTCTGGCCGTTGAAGAACTTGACGACGCCCGTGCCCTCGCCGACGACCTGCGGAGGCATTCCGCCGCCGCCGCCGCCGCGCCCGCCGCCGAAGCCGCCACCGCCGCCGCCGCCGCGGAACCCGCCGCCGCCGCCGCCATAGCCGCCTCCGCCGCCGCCGCGGTCACCGCCGAAGCCGCCGCCGCCGAAGCCGCCGCGGTCGCCACCGCCGCCGCCATAGCCGCCGCCGCGCCCGCCGCCGAAGCCGCCGCGGTCCTCAAAACCGCCGCCGCCGCCACCGTAGAAGTCGTCGCCGCCAAAACCGTCGCGCTTATCTCTGCCGCGCCCGCCGCGATCTCCGCGGCGCCCTCTGTCGAAACCCATGGTCCTCAGTTACTTTCCAGCGCCCCTGTCTCCCTTAGAACCACCGCGCCGGGCTGATCGCGCAAACGGCCTTCATGCGCCGTGAAACATGGCGCACGCCCGAATCGCATAGCGCAAAAACCGAAAGCGGGCGAGCGCTTTCGCTCAGCGGCATCAACAGGGATGCGAGGGGTGGCCCGGGGCCGCCGCCTCGTGCAAAGGCCGGGAACTCTGGACAACCATCTTTGGGGGAAGACATGGCCGACATCCTCGGCACCTTCGCGCAGCCCGCCGCCTGGGCCGCGCTCGCGACCCTTATCGTCATGGAGGTGGTGCTCGGCATCGACAACCTCATCTTCGTGTCCATCCTCTCGAACAAGCTGCCGGAGGCGCAGCGGCAGAAGGCGCGCCGCATCGGCATCGGCCTGGCCCTGGTCATGCGACTCGTCCTCCTCTCGACGATCGCCTGGCTGGTCGGCCTGAAGGCGCCGGTCTTCGACCTCGGCTTTCAGGGGGCCGCCGGGCCCCATGGCGAGCCGGGATTCGAGACCCAATTCTCCTGGCGCGACCTGATCCTCATCGCCGGCGGCCTCTTCCTCGTCTGGAAGGCCACCAAGGAAATCCATCACAACGTCCAGCCGGGCGAGGAGGACGACGTTTTCGACACCTCGAAGGCGGTGCTCGGCTTCGGCTCGGCGATCGTCCAGATCCTGCTCCTCGACATCGTCTTCTCGATCGATTCGATCCTGACCGCCGTCGGGATGACGGAAAGCCTGCCGATCATGATCGCGGCGGTTGTGATCGCGGTCGCGGTCATGCTGTTCGCCGCCGATCCGGTCGCGAATTTCATCAACCGCAACCCCACCGTGGTGATGCTCGCGCTCGGATTCCTGCTGATGATCGGCGCCGTGCTGATCGCGGACGGCTTCGGAGTCCACGTTCCCAAAGGCTATATCTACGCCGCCATGGCCTTCTCGGCCGCCGTTGAGAGCCTCAACATGCTCGCCCGCCGGCGGCGCCAGGGGCGGCGCTAGCTGCGGGGGGTGACTGTCCCGCCGCTTGCCACTATCTGCGGCGCATGACCGTTCACTTTCACGAAGAGGATCTGCCCGAGGGCGTCCTCGCGCCCGGGCCCGTCGCCGTCGACACCGAGGCGATGGGGCTCATGCCGGGGCGCGACCGCCTCTGCCTTGTCCAGATCTCCGACGGCGGCGGGGACGAGCATCTCGTCCGCTTCGCGGCCGGAAGCCGCTACGACGCCCCGAACCTCAAGGCGGTGCTCGCCGACCCCGAGCGCCTCAAGCTCTACCATTTCGGCCGGTTCGACCTCGCCATCATGCGTGCCTATCTCGGCGTGATGGCGGCGCCGGTCTATTGCACCAAGACGGCGTCGCGGCTCATTCGCACCTATACCGACCGCCACGGCCTCAAGGAGCTGGTCAAGGAGCTGCTCCAGATCGACATCTCGAAGCAGCAGCAATCGTCCGACTGGGGCGCTCCCGATCTTTCCGACGCGCAGAAGGATTATGCCGCGTCCGACGTGCGCTTCCTCCACCAGCTGAAGGAAAGGCTCGACGAGAGGCTCCTGCGCGAGGGGCGGATGGACCTGGCGCAGGCGTGCTTCGATTTCCTACCGCACCGGGCGATGCTCGACCTCGCCGGCTGGGCGGAGGTCGACATCTTCGCCCATGCGTAATCGCCATGGCTGAGAGCGGCCGGCAGGAGCGGATCGCCAAGCGCGCCTGGGCCCGCCCCGGCGGCTTCCACGACGTCCTCGTCCGGCTCCTCAAGGTGGTCCTGCCGATCGCCGTCGGGGGACTCGTCGCGTATCTCCTCCTGTCCCCGCTGGGCAAGGACAAGGAGGCCAGCTTCCTCCTCGACAAGAACAAGGTCGACGTCGCGCGCGAGCGGCTCAAGATGGAGGCCGCACAATATCGCGGCCTGGACGGCCAGGGACGGCCGTTCAGCCTCGATGCCGCCAAGGCGATCCAGGCCACTTCGCGGGTACCGATCGTCGACATCCGGGGCATGTCCGCGCGGATCCAGCTCAAGGACGGCCCCGGCCTGCTCCAGGCCGACCGCGCCCGCTACCACATGGACCAGCAGAAGGTTGACGTGCTCGGCCCGATCCTCGTCACCACCGGCGACGGCTACCGCCTGGAAACCCGCGACGTGAACGTCGACCTGAACAAGCACCAGCTTACCGGGCGCAACGGAGTCGAAGGCAAGATGCCGCTCGGCGCGTTCACGGCCGGGACCATGGCGGTCGACCTGCCCGGTCGCCGCGTGTCGCTCGGCGGGCGCGCCCACTTGCATATCGTTCAGGGGGGCCTCAAGGGAAAGGCGAAATGAAGCGCGCGCTCACCGCCTCGGCCCTCGCCGCCGTCCTCCTCGCCCTCGCTCCCGCGTCGGGGCAGGTGTCGTCGCTGAAGGGCCATAACGGCAACGCGCCGGTCGACATCGGCGCCGACCGGGTAGAGGTGGAGGACCGGGCCGACCGCGCCGTCTTCTCCGGCAACGTCGTCGTGAAGCAGGCGGAGCTCACGCTGACCGCGGCCCGCCTGACCGTCGCTTATTCCGGCGGCGGCAAGGTGCAGATTCGGCGCATCGACGCGAGCGGCGGAGTGACCGTCACCAGCCCCTCCGAACGGGCGCGCGGCGACTTCGGCATCTACGACGTCAGCCGCAAGATCATCACCCTGATCGGCGGCGTGACCCTGGTTCGGGAAGGCAACCGGGTGAACGGCGGCCGGCTCGTCATCGACCTCGACAGCGGCCGCGCCGTGATGGATTCGCCCGGCCGCGCCGCCGGCGGAGGACGGGTCAACGGCACCTTCACCGTGCCGCAGAAGTCCGGCGGCTGACCCCGCCGCGACGGACCGACGCTTTTTTAGGCATTTCCAGCTCATGCACGAACCCTGCCAGTTGAGGCGGACCGTCCACCCGCGTAAGCATGAGCCGGGAGAGGGAGCTTGACGTGAACGAGGCCAGCGTCATTCAGCGGGGCGGCGAGGCGGCGGCGGCGCTGGGCGACGGCTTGTCGGTCGTCTCGATAGCCAAGTCATACGACCGCAAGGTGGTTCTCAAGGACGTCTCCCTTCGGGTCGGCCGCGGCGAGGTGGTCGGCCTTCTCGGCCCCAACGGCGCCGGCAAGACCACCTGCTTCTATTCCATCATGGGCCTGGTGCGGCCGGACAGCGGCCGCATCATGCTCGACGGCGCCGACATCACCGGGCTGCCGATGTACCGCCGAGCCATCCTCGGCCTCGGCTACCTCCCGCAGGAGACGTCGATCTTCCGCGGGCTGAGCGTCGCCCAGAACATCATGGCGGTGCTCGAGGTGGCGCAGCCGGAGAAGGCGCTCCGGCGCGAACGGCTGGAGCAGCTGCTCGGCGAGTTCCACATCGAGCACCTGCGGGACTCGCCGGCGATGGCGCTGTCGGGAGGCGAGCGGCGACGCTGCGAGATCGCCCGTGCGCTCGCCGCCGATCCGTCGATCATGCTCCTCGACGAGCCGTTCGCCGGGATCGACCCGATTTCGATCTCCGACATCCGCGACCTGGTGAAGGAGTTGAAGAAGCGCGACATCGGCGTGCTGATCACCGACCACAACGTCCGCGAGACGCTCGAGATCGTCGACCGGGCCGCGATCATCTACGACGGCCAGGTCCTGTTCGCCGGAAGCCCGGAAGGGCTGGTCGCCGACCCGAACGTCCGCCGCCTCTACCTGGGCGAAAGCTTCGAGCTGTGACATGAACCTGGGTCCGCGCCTCGACCTGCGCCAGAGCCAGTCGCTGGTGATGACTCCGCAGCTCCAGCAGGCGATCCGGCTGCTGGCCCTGTCGAACCTGGAGATCGAAAGCTTCATCGCGGAGGAGATCGAGAAGAACCCGCTTCTCGAAGCCGGCGCGGGCGAGCCGGCGGACGAGATTCCGGAGGCGGAAGCGTCCGCCGCGGCGGAGCCGGCGACGGCCGACTCGTCCGTTCTCGACGGCGGCGCGTCCGACGCGCCGCTCGACCTCGACCTGAACGACGAGAATCTGCACCAGGATTCGGCTGCCGACCGCGGTCTCGACGGAGGCCTTGGCCTGGACGGGATCGGCGGCGGCGGTTCGGAAGGCGAGGGGCCGGATTTCGACGGCTTCGCCTGCGATGGCGTCTCCCTTCACGAGCATCTCCTCGCCCAGGCCGGCGAGCGGCTGGGGGGCGCCGACCTCATCATCGCGGCGGCGCTGATCGAGCAGATCGAGGAAACAGGCTATCTCACCGGCTCCTGCCTCGACGTCGCCGTCCGGCTTGGGGTTCCGCTCGGCGAGGTGGAGCGAGTCCTCGCGACTATCCAGGGCTTCGACCCCGCCGGAGTGGCGGCGCGGTCGCTGGCGGAATGCCTCGCCCTCCAGGCCAAGGATGCCGACCGCTACGATCCGGCGATGGCGCGGCTCATCGCCAACCTCGACTATCTCGCCAAAGGGAACCTTGGCGCCCTCCGCCGAATCTGCGGGGTCGACGACGAGGACCTCGCGGACATGATCCGCGAGCTTAGGGCCTACGACCCCAAGCCGGGCTGCCGCTTCGCCCAGGGCGAGCGGATCGAGGCCGTCGTTCCCGACGTCTTCATCGGACGGCGGGCGGGCGGCTGGGCAATCGAGCTGAACGGAGCCACCTTGCCGCGGCTCCTCGTCAACCGAAGCTATTATACCGAGCTGTCCGGCGGATTGCAGGACCGCCAGTCGAAAGCCTGGCTTTCGGACTGCCTCGCCAGCGCCAACTGGCTGGTCAAGGCGCTCGACCAGCGTGCCCGGACGATCGTCAAGGTG
>Ga0307279_10000086_pt1 | contig 10289 bp, 6 predicted proteins | sample ER_DNA_118_FD_194484 | JGI IMG/M metagenome (GOLD analysis project Ga0307279, IMG submission 194484) | Bulk soil microbial communities from the East River watershed near Crested Butte, Colorado, United States - ER_DNA_118 | ecosystem: Environmental > Terrestrial > Soil > Floodplain | place: USA...
ACGTTCATCCAGATGCCCGCGACCTTCTGCTTCTCGCGAAGGACGAGCGGCTGGAGCGGCCCCTTCACCACCACCGCGATGTCGGCATTCTCGGTCGGAAGACGGCCGCCGGGATAGAGGATGGCGCCGAACAGCAGCAGCTCCGCGCCGGTGAAGCTGTACTGGATGTCGATCCGGCTCTGCGAGACGTCCGGGACCAGCCTCGGCTTGGCGGCACCCAAAGCGAGCGGCGCGAGGAGCAGGAGGAGGAGGGCCCGCCCCGCGGCGATCACAGCAATTGCACCGTGTAGATCTCGTCCGGCCGCCAGCCGAGCCCGATCGCCATGCGAAGCGCCACGGCGAGGATGATGATCGCGAGGAACATGCGCAGCAGCTCCGGCTTCGCCCTCTGGGCGAGGCGCGCGCCGAATTGTGCGCCGATCACCGACCCGAGGAGGATGAGCCCGGCGAGGACGACGTCCACCGACTTGGTGGTGGTGGCGTGGATGAGGGTGGTCGCAGCGGTGACGAACAGGATCTGGAGAAGCGAGGTGCCGACCACCACCTGGGCCGACATGCCCAGAAGGTAGATCATCGCCGGAACCATGATGAATCCGCCGCCGACGCCGAGCAGGACCGTCAGCATCCCGGCGACGAAGCCGAGCAGGAGCGGCGCCAGGGGCGAGATGTAGAGGCCCGACTGGTAGAAGCGCCAGCGCATCGGCAGCGAGGCGATGATCGGGTGGTGGCGGCGCGGCTTCCTCGCCGCGGCGCCGTCCTTCGGCTTGAGGATGTCGAGCGCCGTCGCCGCTTCCTTGCCCATCAGGGTGCCGATCGTGCCGAGCAGGACGACGTAGAGCATGGCGATCGCGGTATCGATCTGGCCGGTATTCTGGAGGACCCGGAAGATGCCGCCGCCGGCCAGTGCGCCGAACAGGCCCCCGGCGATGATCACTCCGCCCATCCGGTAGTCGACGCCCTTGCGGCGACGGTGGGCGAGCACGCCCGACACGCTGGTGCCGGTGATCTGGGTGGTCGCCGAGGCGACGGCGACGGCGGGCGGGATCCCGTAGAAAATAAGGATCGGAGTCGTCAGGAACCCGCCGCCGACCCCGATCATCCCGGTGAGCAGCCCGACCACGCCGCCCAAAGCGACGATCACCAGCGCGTTGACCGAGAGGCCGGCGATCGGAAGGTAGATGTCCACGGCCTCTGCCTAGCCGCTCGGGGGCGGAGGCGGAAGGCTTGGGAGCGGGCTAGGGTGCAGCCGTCACCCCCCCACTCGGTTGGGGGGTCCACTTCTCGGCCGACCGGCTTGCGCGGGAAGAGAAGGTGGATGCCGGATCGAGTCCGGCACGACGACTTAGCGTTACGTGCGGATCGGCGAGTTCGCCGCGGCGTAGCGGGCGTTCCCCACCGGAAGCGCGAGCAGCCCCTTCAGGCGCTGGCGGAACGCCGCCAGGGCGGCGGGGTCCAGCTGGGCGCGGCCGGCGAAGCGGAGGGTGGCGGGGTCGATCGGCGTGCCGTCGCGATAGACTTCGTAATGGAGGTGGGGACCGGTCGAAAGGCCGGTCGAGCCGACATAGCCGATCACCTCCCCCTGGCGAACAAGGCTTCCCGGCTCGGCCGCGATCCGGCTCATGTGACTGTAGCTTGTGACGAGGCCGGCGCCGTGGTCCAGCCGAACCTGGTTGCCGTAGCCGCCGGCCCAGCCGGCGGCGGAGACCCGACCGTCGGTGACGGCGAGGATCGGCGTGCCGTAGCTCGCGTGGAAATCCATTCCGCGGTGCATTCGGAAATAATGGAGCACCGGGTGGAAGCGCATCCCGAAGCTGGAGGTGACTCCGCCCGGCACGGGCTGGATGAGGCCGCCGCGCGGCTTGCCGACCCCGGACGCCTCGAACCATTGCGTCCGCCCCTGCGCGGTCCACGGCATGAGCTGGAGGTCCTTGCCGGCCGAGCGGGCGAGCCCGGCATAGAGGAGGCGCCCGGTCTCGGTCTCGCCGGTGGCCGCTCGGCGTCGCTCGAGGACGATGTCGAAGCGGTCCCCGGCGGTGAGCTCGTCGAGCCCGTCCTGGGTGGCGATGGCCCGGATATAGGCTTCCACCGCCTTGGCGGGGATTCCGGCGTCGCGGGCGGAGCGGTAGAGGCTGTCGCCGATCCGGCCCTGGATCCGAAGCGGCGTGGAATCGATCGCGATCGGGGTCCGGACCAACTCCATCCGGCCGCCCGCCCGCCGGAGCGAAAGCGCGGTGTCGAGGCTGGCGCGGAAGGACAGACCTTCGAGCGGCCGGGCCGCCGAGGCCTGGAGGCGCCGGCCGAGCGTGACCTCGATCGTCGTTCCGGAGCGGATCGACTCGGGCGCAAGCACGGTCGCGACGAGCGCCGTGGCTTGAGCGGCGTCGGCCGGGGCGACGCCGGTACGTTCGAGCGCGCGGCCGAAGCCGTCTCCCTGCCCCAAAGTCGCGACGAGGACCAGCGATGGGCGCTCCGGGCTGTCGAGCAGCGGTTCGACGGAGCCGGTCGGCGCCATCCGGCGTCCGGTATCGGCGCCGAAGGCGAGGGGGGCGACTGCGAGGGCGGCGGCCTCGCGTGCCTCAGCGTCGGCGCGGGGTGCCGCCGAGGCTCCCGGTATGGGCTCGAAGCGGGACGCAGCGAGGCCGGCGGCGGCTCCGGCCAGGAGGAGAAGCGCGGCTCGGGCCGTCCACCTGCGCCAGGCTGAGGAGCGCGACGCGGCGGGCGGCGGCGAAGCGGCGGCCGGGCGATTGCCGAAGCCGCGGGCGATGCGCGGCTTCGCGCCCGGCGCTCCGAAGCGGGGGGAAGCCGGAGCGGCCTCTATTCGGTCGAACTGGTACAAGGGCACGGCTCCGGCGGCGGATCCGCAAGCCGTCGCAAATCACGGTTAAAGACGGGTTAAAGCCCAGCCTCGTCCCAGCGGACGACAGACGCCTGCGGCCTTCGCCTTCCCGCGATCCCAATCCCCGCCGGAATGAGGTTTCCGCCTCACGCCCCGCCCCACGCAATCCAGGTCATTGCACCGCCGCCCCGGAAGCCCGATCTAGGAGCGATGAGCGACTTCGCCCGGGCGCCCCTCACCGCCATTCTCGGGCCGACCAACACGGGCAAGACCCACCTCGCCGTGGAGCGCATGGCCGCCCATTCCTCGGGAATGATCGGCTTCCCGCTGCGCCTGCTGGCCCGCGAGGTCTACGACCGGCTGGTGAAGATGAAGGGCGCCAACCGGGTCGCCCTGGTCACCGGGGAGGAGAAGATCCTGCCGCGCGACGCGCGCTGGTTCCTGTGCACGGCGGAATCGATGCCGATGGAGCGCGACTTCGCCTTCGTCGGGCTCGACGAGGCCCAGCTCGGCGCCGATCCGGAGCGCGGCCACGTGTTCACCGACCGTATGCTCCACGCCCGCGGACGCGAGGAAACGATGATCCTCGGCTCGGAGACGCTGGCGCCGATGGTTCGGGCCCTGCTTCCCAAGGCGGAGATCATCGGCCGCCCCCGCTTCTCGACCCTCACCTACGCCGGGCCGTCGAAGCTGTCGCGGCTTCCGCCGCGCTCGGCGATCGTCGCCTTCTCGGCCGAGCAGGTCTACGCCGTCGCCGAGATGCTTCGGCGGATGCGAGGCGGCGCGGCGGTGGTGATGGGGGCCCTGTCGCCCCGCACCCGCAACGCGCAGGTGGCGATGTACCAGGCGGGGGAGGTCGATTATCTCGTCGCCACCGACGCGGTCGGGATGGGCCTCAACATGGACGTCACCCATGTCGCCTTCGCCGGGCTTGCGAAGTTCGACGGCCGGCGCCGGCGGCGGCTGACTCCGGCGGAGATGGCGCAGATCGCCGGGCGCGCCGGCCGCCACCAGAAGGACGGGACGTTCGGCGTCCTGACTCTGGAGGGGGAGCTTTCGGCCGAGTTCCGGCCCGAGGAGATCGAGGCGATCGAGGAGCATCGCTTCGCGCCGCTCGACCATCTCTACTGGCGCGAGGGGGAGCCGGATTTCCGAAGCGTCGAGGCGCTCGTCCGGTCGCTCGAGCGACGGCCAGACCAGGCGGGGCTTCGCGCGGCTCCGGAGGCGGTCGACCTCGCCGTGCTCAAGCGCCTGGCCGAGGATCCGGAGGTGCGCCAGCGGGCGAAGGGCCATGACCCGGTCCGCCGGCTGTGGGCGGCGTGCGGGCTGCCCGATTTCCGCAAGACCGGAGCCGACCATCATGCCCGGCTGGTCGCCCGCATCTACCTTCACCTGACCGAAGGGGAGGGGCGGATCCCGCAGGGCTGGTACGCGGCGCAGGTCGACCAGCTAAGCAACGTCCAGGGCGACATCGATACGCTTGCCGACCGGATCGCGGGGGTAAGGACCTGGGCCTATATCGCCCACCGGCCGGACTGGCTGGCGGATCCGGAGACGATGGCCGAGCGCACCCGCGAGGTCGAGGAGAAGCTCTCCGACGCCCTTCACGAGCGGCTGACCCAGCGCTTCGTCGACCGGCGCACCTCCGTCCTCCTGCGCGACATCGGCCGCAAGGGGGCGGGCGAGTTCCCGGTGATCGTCGACGAGCAGGGCGAGGTGACGGTCGGCTCGTTCCCGATCGGGCGGATGGAAGGTTTCTCTTTCGAGGTCGATCCAACCGCCCGCCACGCCGACCGGAAGATGCTCCTGGCGACGGCGGAGCGGCGCCTGGGCGGCGAATATGAGAAGCGCGCGGCCGCCCTCGTCGCCGACAGCGACGGCCATTTCACCCTCCGAACCGCGCCCGACCAGCCGGTGGCGGTGCTTTGGCGGGGCCATGAAGTGGCGGGGCTCGCGCCCGGCAAGAACCTCCTGTCGCCGCGAGTCGTGGTCGACCGGCGCCTTGCCCGGCTCTCCGAACGCGGCCGCGACGCGGTGGTGGAGAGGCTCAACCTGTGGGTCAGGCACCAGGTCGGCAGGGCGCTCGGACCGCTCCGCGAGGCGGGGGCCGCCGCCCACGATCCGGCCTGCCCGGCCGCGGTTCGCTCGATCCTCGCGATGCTCGTCGACGAGGGCGGGATCATCGAGCGGGCGGCGGTGGCAAAGCCGCTTTCGGACGTTCAGCGGGAGCAACGCAAGCTGATCACCGGCCTCAAGGTTCGGATCGGCGCCCTCGACCTCTACATGCCCGACGTCCTCAAGCCGGAGGCGCGGCGCTGGCGCGCCGCATTGCGCGCCGCCGCGGCCGGCGAGGCGATGCCGCCGCTGCCGCCCGAATCGGCGGTCGTCCTGCCATGCCCCGCCGAAGCGAAGCGGGCATTGCTCCAGCGCCTCGGCTTCCGGCCGCTCGGGCCGCAGATGCTGCGCGTCGACCTCGTCGAGCGGCTTGCGCGCCATGCCCACGAAGCCCGCGGCGGCGAGGGCAAGCCGGTGGTCGACCAGGCGCTCGCCACCTCGCTCGGCCTCCAGCCCCAGGCGGTCGCGAGGCTGATGCGGGACCTCGGGTTCCGGGCGGCGGAAGGGGAAGGCGGATGGGTCTGGCGCGGCACTTCCCGCCGCCGGCGGCCGGAGCGGGAGGTCGACCCGACCCACGCCTTCGCGTCGCTGGCCGGCCTGCGCCGTGGCTGACAGCCTTCGCCTCGACAAGTTCCTCTGGTTCGCGCGGATCGTGAAGACCCGAGGCCTCGCCCAGCAGCTCGCCGAGGCCGGCCGGCTGCGCATCGGCGGCCGGGTGGTCGACCGCGCCCACGCGCCGGTCCGGGCCGGCGACGTGCTAAGCTTCGCGCTGCGCGGGACGGTGCGGGTGCTTCGGATCGAGGCGCTGCCGGCGCGGCGCGGACCGCCGGCGGAGGCGCGGGCGCTCTACACCGACCTGCCCGAAGGGCCGTTGACGAGCGAAGGCGGCGGCGACTAGGGATTCGGCTCGAGATTCTAGCGGCGCATGACCTTGCCGGAACGGGCAGCCACTTTTCCGGATCATGCGGGGAGAAGCCAATGACCTACGTCGTCACCGATGCCTGCATCCGCTGCAAGTACATGGACTGCGTCGAGGTCTGCCCGGTCGACTGCTTCTACGAAGGCGAGAACATGCTCGTCATCAACCCGTCCGAATGTATCGACTGCGGAGTCTGCGAGCCGGAATGCCCGGCCGAAGCGATCGTCCCCGACACTGAAAGCGGGCTGGAGAAATGGCTGGAGGTCAACGCGACCTATTCCTCGGAATGGCCGAACATCACCCGCAAGCGCGAATCCCCGGCCGACGCCGACGAGCACAAGGGCGAAGCCGACAAATACGACAAATACTTCAGCTCCGACCCGGGCCAGGGCGACTGACCGCGGCCGCGGGAAACCGCGCCGACTTGGCGATTACTTCGGTACACACGGCAAGAACCGGGCTGTTATTGCCAATGTTCTTGTTTTGACCAGTTTCTTCTTGACCGCAGTCGGAACAACTGTTCTACGTCTGTTCTCACGGCCATCCCGGCCGATTCGGAGGACGACATGGCCCAGCGGCGCACTTTCCGCCTCATCGCCCTGACCGGCGCCGCCTGTGCCGCGGCCGCGGCCGTCGCGGCCCGGGCGAATGAGACCGTCACTTACACTTACGACGCCCGCGGCCGGCTGGTTCAGGTGAGCCGCGCCGGAACGGTCAACAACAACGTCGTCACCGCCTACACGCACGACAAGGCGGACAACCGAACGGCCAAGGCGACCACCGGATCGCCCAACCCCGGTCCGCCCTAGGTCCTCGCGCGCGGGCCGCCGCGCCTTCGCCCCAAAAGCTTCCAGGCGCCGCCCGCGCCGCCCCCCGATCCTTCGGAGAACGCCATGAAAACCACGTCCTTGCGGGCGCGTGCCCTTGCGTGCGCCCTTCTCGCCGGAACCGCCTGGGCCGGCCTCGCCGCCGCTCCGGCCGAGGCGCAGAGCTTCACCGTCCAGCCCGGCCACCGGGCGATCGACTCGAACGGAGTCGACCTGGTCAACGGCGGCTTCTTCCTCGACTTCAAGGAAGGCTCGATCGGCGCCGGCGAGGCCGAGCTCGCTCTGATCCGGCGCAACGCCGACTCCAGCCAGTGGGACAATGTCTTCCTCGAACGCTCGATGAGCGGAAGCGCGGCGACGGTGTGGGTGACGATCGGGCGCGAGACCGAGAAGTTCACCGGCACGATCACCAGCCTCGCCACCACCCAGGCCGACGGCGGGGCGCTCGAGGTCGGCGGCGGCGGCTATGTCTACACCGCCCGAGACGGCACCCGGATCGCCTTTTCCGACCCGACCGAGCATGTCTGGGGCGGCGAAAGCAATTTCTGCTATTTCGACTCGGCGCAGACCAATTGCCGGCTGCTTCCGGCGGAGGTCTCGTCGCCCGACGGCAAGACGGTGACTCCGTCCTGGAACGTCGTCTCCCGCTGCAAGTCCACCTTCAATCCCGACAACACGCTCGACTGCTTCTATTACTGGCGGCTGTCGGCGGTCGAGAACAGCTTCGGCCACGACATCCGCTTCACCTATGCGAGCGGCAATACCGGCGGCTCGTGGGGCCAGGCGCCGGCGGCGAGCTGGTCGCGGCGAACCGGCGCGGGCTTCTACAACGACAATGTCAGCACGACGACGGCGCAGGCGAGCGTCGCCTACGCTTATCCTTCGACCGGGGTGACGGAGGTCACCGACATGGCCGGGCGGGTGTGGCGGTTCACCGTCAATTCGGCCGGCGCTCCGACCGCGATCCGCCGTCCCGGAGCGAGCTCGGACACCACGACGATCGGCTACGGCAGCGGAACCGTCTCGGTGACCCGCGAAGGCGTGACCACCGGCTATTCGCGCTCCCTTTCCGGAACGACGGCGACGACGACCGTCACCGACGCCTTGAGCCACGCGACCACGGTCGTCGCCGACACGGCGATCGGCCGGGTGACCTCGGTCACCGACCCGCTGTCCCGGACCACCGCCTGGCAATATGACGGCTACGGCCGGCTCACCCGGGCGACCGCGCCGGAGGGCAATTACGTCGCCTACAGCTACGATGGGCGCGGCAACGTCGTCCAAGTCGACCGGGTCGCCAAGCCGGGCTCGGGCGCGGCGACGACCACCACCGCCGCGAGCTTCGATTCCACCTGCTCGAACCCGGTGACCTGCAACCAGCCGGCCAGCACCACCGACGCCAACGGCAAGACCACCGACTATAGCTACGATCCGACCCACGGCGGCGTGCTGACCGTGACGGCGCCCGCCCCCACCACCGGCGCCACCCGGCCGCAGACCCGCTTCGCCTACACGCTCACCAACGGCGAGTACCGGCTGACCGGAACCTCGGCCTGCCAGGCGGGCTCCGCCCCGTCCTGCGTCGGGACCGCCGACGAGGCGAGGACGAGCCTCGCCTACAATGCCGACGGAACGGTCGCGAGCACGTCGACCGGCAACGGCAGCGGAACGCTGACCGCGACCAGCGCGATGACCTACGACGCGATGGGCAACCTCCTCACCGTCGACGGCCCCTTGTCGGGAAGCGCCGACACGGTCCGCTACCGCTACAATGCGGCGCGCGAGCTTGTCGGGACGGTGGGGCCGGATCCGGACGGCGGCGGAAGCCTCAAGCACCGGGCGTCGCGCACCACGATCGACTCCACCACCGGCCTTCCCACCAAGATGGAGAGCGGCACCGTCAACAGCCAGTCGGATTCCGACTGGGCGGCGTTCGCCACCCTCGAGGAGCTGCAGACCGCCTATGACGCGAACGCCCGGCCGACGGTGCGCAAGCTCGTCTCCGGCGGCACCACCTATGCGCTGACCCAGACCAGCTACGACGCGCTGGGCCGCCCCATCTGCGGCGCCCAGCGGATGAACCCCTCGGCCTTCACGTCGCTGCCGTCCGACGCCTGCACGCTCGGCACGGCGGGCAGCTTCGGGCCGGACCGGATCTCGGTCGCCACCTACGATTCCGCCGGCCAGGTCACCTTGCGGACCAGCGCCTACGGAGTGAGCGGCGAGCAGGCCAACGACATCGCCACCAGCTACACGTCGAACGGGCTGGTGCAGACCGTGACCGACGCCGAGAACAACAAGACGAGCTACGTCTACGACGGCCAGGACCGGCTCGTGCAGACTCAATATCCGAGCGCGACCAAGGGCTCCGGAACCAGCAATGCGTCGGACTATGAGGAGCTGTTGCACGACTCCAACGGCAACGTCACCAGCTTCCGCAACCGCGCCAACGAGACGGCCTCGTTCACCTACGACGCTCTCAACCGGCTGACCGCCAAGAACCTGCCGGGCTCGGAGCCCGACGTCGCCTACACCTACGACCTGCTCGGCCGGATGACGGGCGCGTCGCAGACCGGCAACAGCCTCTCGTTCACCTACGACGCGCTGGGCCGCAACCTGACCCAGGTCGGCCCGCAGGGCACGCTCACCTCCACCTGGGACATCGGCGGCCGCCGCACCCGGATCGCGCATCCCGACGGCTTCTACGTCGACCAGGATTATCTGGTGACCGGCGAGACCACGGCGATCCGGGAGAACGGCGCCACCTCGGGCGTCGGCGTGCTCGCCACCTATGCGTACGACGACCTCGGCCGCGGGACGAGCCTCACCTACGGCAACGGCGTGACCACCACCTACGCCTACGACGCGGTGTCGCGCCTCTCCTCGCTGGTCCACGACGCGTCGGGCACGAGCTACGACCAGACGCTGGGGTTCAGCTACAATCCCGCCGGGCAGATCTACCAGAACACGCGCAGCAACGACGCGTTCGCCTGGACCGGTCACGGCTCGGGAAGCACGAGCTCCACCGCCAACGGGCTCAACCAGCTCGCGTCGATCGGCGGCACCAGCACGAGCCACGACAGCCGCGGCAACATGACGGCGGACGGGCTGGGCCACAGCTTCGGCTACAGCTCGGAGAACCTGCTGACGAGCGGCCCCAGCAGCACGACGCTGACCTACGATCCCGCGCTTCGACTCTACCAGGTCGCCGGCGCCTCGACCACGCGGTTTCAGTACGACGGCAGCGACCTGATCGCCGAATATAACGGTTCGAACGCCCTCCAGCGCCGCTACGTCCACGGCCCCGGAACAGACGAGCCCCTGGTGTGGTACGAAGGCTCGGGCACCACCGACCGGCGGTTCCTGCAGGCCGACGAGCGCGGCAGCGTGGTCGCGGTGTCGAACGGCTCTGGGACCGTCACCAACGTCAACACCTACGACGAGTACGGCAAGCCGGGCTCGGCCAACGTCGGCCGGTTCCAGTACACCGGCCAGACCTGGCTACCGGAGATCGGGCTCTACTATTACAAAGCTCGTATGTACCATCCCAGCCTCGGCAGGTTCATGCAGACCGACCCGATCGGGTTCGGAG
>Ga0307279_10000087_pt1 | contig 10263 bp, 9 predicted proteins | sample ER_DNA_118_FD_194484 | JGI IMG/M metagenome (GOLD analysis project Ga0307279, IMG submission 194484) | Bulk soil microbial communities from the East River watershed near Crested Butte, Colorado, United States - ER_DNA_118 | ecosystem: Environmental > Terrestrial > Soil > Floodplain | place: USA...
GGCTCGACAGCCGGGACGTGCAGACGCTCGACCTCGCGGATCGGCGGATCCTGGGGCCCGACGACGCTGGAACGTCGGCCGACGAGCTCTTCGCCTCGTTGTCACGGCGGATGCAACGGTTCGGCCGAGCGCCCGAGGCACCTTATGGCGGCAGCAGGGTCAAGACGATCCGGCTCCAGATCGACTCGGGCCGGTCGCCGCCGAGCGCCGACATGCCGCTCCTGCTCGGGCTCGAACCCGTCGGTTCCACCGTCGGCCCGGGAGCAATCGAGGTGTGGAGCGCGGTCGAGGAAGCGACGCACTCGCCACCAGGAATGGGATCGGGCAAGGCGCGCAGCCACGACCTGCTGGGCGAAGGCGGCGTGCGGCTCAATCCCGACGCGGTGCTCGAAGCGGCGGCGGCGCGGGCGAAGACCGCGGTGCCGAACGATCCCGGCGAGGGCCGCGCCCTGCTCGAAGCGTGCGGTTTCGAACTGGTCCCACACGGCGCGCCGCCATCCTCCTCGCCCTTTCTCTCGCCCGACGATCGCTCATGGGCGGAGGGCAGGCCCAAGTTCGTCGCTCACCTGAAACGGGAGCGGTCGCCGGGCCTGTCGAAGGCCAAAAAGGCGCAGTTCCGCGAGCAGCACGGCCAGCTCCACTGCGAACGTTGCGGCCTCCAACCGGTAGAGACGTTCGGGGCGGCCGGAGAGGCCTGCATCGAAGTGCACCACCGGCTCGTGTCCGTCGGCGAGATGGCCGAGGATCACCGCACCCGGCTCGCCGACGTCGAGTGCCTGTGCGCCAATTGCCACCGCATCGTCCACGCCGAAATGAGCCGGGCCGCTCGTCTCGGGGCAGTCACATGAGCGAAGACGAGCCTGCCGTTCCGCTCGTCCGCGCGCGACTGATGGGGCGCGTGCGGCAAAAGAACAGCGCACCCGAGCTGCTTGTCCGGTCGGCCCTTCATCGCGCCGGCTTTCGCTTCCGGCTGCATCGCCGCGACTTGCCCGGCACGCCGGACATCGTCCTTCCGGCGCGGAGTGCCGCCGTCTTCGTCCACGGCTGCTTCTGGCATCGGCATCCCGGGTGCCGGCGGACCACCACCCCCAAGACCCGGGCGGACTTCTGGAACGCCAAGTTCGCGCGCAACATCGAGCGCGACGCGGCCGCGATCGCCGCGCTGGAGGAGCAGGGCTGGACCCCGGTCGTGATCTGGGAATGCGAGGCCGGAGACGCGGAGCTGGTCGTCTCGCGCGTCGCCCGGTCCGACGCCGAGGTCAGGCGGCTTCCGCTCTCACCCCCGGCAGAGCCCGGGCGCGATCGTGGGCGTCCACCACCGCGCGGACGAGCCGTCGCGGATTGAGCGAGGTTCCCGACAGCCAGGTCGCGAGCACCTCGTCCCAGTCGTCTGGCCGCTGGACCCCGTAAGCCTCGCGATAGAGGGTGGAGACGCGATCGGCGAGCCGCCTCGCCTCACGGAGAGCAATGGTCGGCGGCGCGAACAGCCGAGCCTCGCCGTGACGAAAGCGGGTCAGAAAAGCCTGTGCGGCCGGCCGGGCGTCGGCATAGACCTGTGATCGCGCATCGGCGTACACGGTTCGCAGGAAGCGGTCCGTGATCCCGAACACGCACCAGACGTGCGGCATCCCGCTGAGGCGGCCCAGGGTCTCGTAGGCGACCGCTCTCGAGCGGCTGTTCCACAGCTGGTCGATGGTCTCGAGCTCGTCGAAGAACAGGACGAGACCGCCGGCGCCCAAGCCGGCGAGAACCGCCGCGATGCAGCCGATGCGGCCGAGCGCCTTGTCGCGCCGGTAGGCGTAATCCGACCCGGCGATGTCGGTGCCGAGCAGCGCGCGCCAGCCGGCGAAGGCGCCGACCCGAGCGGTTTCCTTGGACTCGACCAGCTGGATCAGTCCCCACAAGGCGTCCCTCGTGTCGGCGAATTCGCCGGCGACGGTTCCGGCGATCCGCCTGGCGCGTGCGGGCTCTTCGACCAGTGCGGGAAGGATCGCCCGCAGGTCGCAACGTCCCCCGAGCCGCAGGTCGCGGGCGAGGTGCGGGTGCAGCCGTTGCGGATGGCTCGGGGCGCGCGCCCTCGCGTCGACCACGACGGCGCCGGTCGCATGACCTCTGCGATCCGCGACCGAGCGCATGTAGGCGAGGCTGTGGGTCTTGCCGGTTCCCCACTCGCCGTTGACGAACAGCGGCTCTCCGGCGCCTCCGGACGCGAGGTCGGCGAGCCCGCGCTCGACTTCGCGGTCCAGCGCGGCCCGACCGATGGTCAAGAGATCGAGGCGGTCGTGCGGGACCAACCCGGCCCGCATCAGCCGCAGTGCGGCGGCCGTCATGCCTCCGCCTGCCGGCTGACCGCTGCGGCTGCCGTCGCGACGACTTCGGACGGATCGGCGGCCGCGAAGTCGGACGCGAGCTGCCTCGCCCGTTCGAGCTCGTCGACCACCACCCGGGCGAGGAGCCGCGGCTTGGCGATCCGCGAGCGGGCGAGAACAACCGCGCCGAGAAGTTCGTCGAGGTAGGCTTCGCCCATTCCCCCGGCGGTCGCCGCCGGATAGGCCACGGTGTGCACGGCCGCGATCCGCCGCGCCATGTCGAGCATTTCCGCGCGGCTGAGGGGCGTGCGGTCGAGATCGATGATGGGCGCGCGATAGTTGACGTGCTTGGAGACAGGCTGGATGCGCGTCGCGAGCGCGTCGTAACGCGCGAAATAATCCGGGCTTTCGAACATCTCGGGGGTCGCTGCGAGATACATGCAAAGATGCTCGAAGGCCCCTTGGCCGCCCGCATGATCGACGAACTCGCGCAGCGCCTGAAGGGCCTGGTCTTGGCGCTTGCGAAGCCGGATCTTGGCCAGCTCCTCGATTTCGTCGATGCACAGCACCAGTCCGGAGAAGTTCGCGGCCCGGACCAGCCACAGGAGTCCGCGCATCGCCTCGACCACGTTGCCCCGGGTGATGGGGACCAGCTGGTCCATTCCACCGATCCGTCCGTTCGCGCCGCCGGGCTTGCGCGAGTAGCGGGCCGGGATCGGCACCCGGCGGTCGGCGCCCTTCAACCAGGACAGAACCGCCGCGGTGGTCTCACGATCGTCGTCGAGATGCGCGCGGGCATAAGCGGTGGCCGCCGTCACGAAGTCGGGGGCGAGTCCGCTGCGATGCAGCTTCTCCGACAGCTGCCGCCAGATCCGTTCGTCGGCGTCGAACGGCCGCGACACCGTGTCGCTCCTGATCCGGGCCGACCGGCGAAGCTCGACCAGCCAGGCTTCGAGCAGGGCGACGAGCGGATCGCCATGGGCCGGAGCGCCGTCCTTCGGAGGCAAGCGCAGTTTGCTCGTCAGCGCGAAGTAGACGGTCTCGAAGCGATCGATCTCGACCTTGTCGAAGCTGCACTCGAGATGAGCGGTGACCCAGTTCGCCGCCCTCGCATTCTCCTGCACCACGCCGAGGAAGTGGCTCTTGCCCGCACCATAGGAGCCGCGCACGAACTTCGCTTCGGACGAGCCGTCTTCGGCGATTTCGTCGAGCAGTTCGTCCTGCGCCGCGAGCCATCCGGCGTGGCCGACGTGAATATGCCGGATGCCGTCCGCCAGCGAAGTCCCGCGTGCCAGCGCGCGGACGATGGCGCGGGCGGCCGGCGCGGCGAGCGCGCTCACGATGCCGCTCCGGCGACGAACTCGACCCGGCCAACGAAGGCGAAGCGCTGCTCGCCCGGATGATAGACGAACAACGCGTGCTTGGGATCGAGCGGCGGCAGGAGGCGCAGCTCGCGTCCGTCGCGGGTTCTCGCGACGCCCGCTTCCATCGTCGCCGACAGCCGGGCCCTGAACTGGTCGGGCGACAAGGCCGCGAAGCGGTCGACGGTCGCCTCCCGCCAGAAGCGCGGGCTCTGGGCCTCGATCACCAGGCGCGCGTAGAGGTCCCAGATCGCGACTTGGGACGAGCTGCCGGTAAGCGCGTCGTAGGCGTGGGCGATCTGCTCAAGGAAGTCCGCGCCCGTGAACTTCTTGGGGAGGAGGGCGGGCACCAGCCCGGCGATGGCGGCCTCGATACCGCCGCTGTCGGCCACATCCAAGGTCTTGGACGCGACGCGGACCAAGCCCGCCTTCGGCTCGACCCGCAGTTCGACGCCGCGTTCGATCTGGAACGTCGGCCAGCCGCCTTCGAGGCGCCATCCACGCCGCTGTGCCACCGCCCGCAGGTCCGCCTCGAACTCGTCGAGCGCTCGCGCGATCCGCGCTTCCAGCTCGACCTTCGCCTCCAGCAGCGTCGAGGACAGGCGCTCGAGCGCCGCCTCGGCGGCGCCGATCGCATCGAGGCGCGCCCGGGGAGACGCTTCGGGCCTCGCCCCGAAGCAGGCGGACAATCGGTCGAACGGGGCGAGCGCCTCGCGGAGGGCCGCGGTTTTGGTCGTGGTCATGATCGATGCCTTTCGCGACCGTCGGTGCACAGGAACGGTGGGAGCCTCGCCGTCACGCGCTCGACGAAGTCTTCGCGGATCAGCACGAACATCTTGTGGTAGTCGTTGCCTGAGGCGAAGAAGACCTCGCCTTCGAGGTGTCCCTCGGTCTTGATGAACAGCATCAGGCGATGAAAATCGGCCAGTTCGATCGCGCGTCCGTCCCGATGCGCGTTGCAGCAGGCGACGAGGGCGATGCTGTCGAGCGGCGTGTGGCCGACGGGCCGGCGAATGGCCCGGTAGCCCTCGGCGAGATAGGCGGCGACCACTTTGGTCTCGGAACAGCGCGCGCCGAGCGGTACGCCGCCGACCGCGTGCAGCGCGGTTCTCGCAAAGCCCTCCAACAGGAAGCGCGCGTCGGGAAGGCCGAGCTGGTCGCGGGCGAACTTCCAGCGCCGCGCGACGTCGGTCGCTCGCCAGCGCCAGCGCCGGCGGGCCGCGAGGTCGCTCTCGCCGCCGGGCTTGTCGACAAATCCGAGATCGCAAAGCTGCTCGAAGCGGGGAACCGTCTGGTGGTCGGCGTTCTTGGTCGTCTTGCGGACCTCGCCGCCGCCGCCCAGCAGCGCCTTGCGGCGGGCCGCGTGCTTGACCGGGCGAGGCGGCCCCCTGCGCGGTGGGATCGCCGCCGCCTCGGCGCCGCTCGACCCGACTTCCGCGGCGATCGTCGCGGCGAGCTCCGAAGCCGTGCGAAAGGCAGGAATGTCGGGCGGGCGAAGCGACTTCTCGGCGTCGTCGAGCGTCTGCCGCAAGGCCGCGGCGAGAATCCTGGACGCGTCCGAGACATCCAGCCGCTGGTCGCACTCGCGCCCGCCGAGAACGTCGAGGATGCGCAGCGAGACCCGGTCGCTTTCGAGCAGGTGAAAGAGGAGGAACAGGCGTTCGGGGCCGGACAGCAGAAACGGGTTCCAGGCGTCCACGTCGCCTGCAGCGAAGGCGTCGGCTCCGGCGCGATCGATCAACGCGCGGAGAATGAGGCCGCGCTCGCTGATCTGGTTGCCCCGGCCGGACAGCCCGACGTCCCGGCTCCAGTCGAGGATCTTGTAGCTGGTCGGACCGGTGATGGCGAACAGCAGCGAGGGCAGGTCGCCGTCGACTACCAAGCCCTCGGCGACCGTTGGGCGGGCCTTGCCGGCGCGCTCCTTCTCGTCGGTCCACCAGCTCATGCGACCGCGGGTGCGCGCATGGAGCTCGGGAAAGGCGGCCAGCGGGTCGAACAACGGCGACTTGAGGCGCCGCACGACGGCATCGGCCGGCGCGCTCCGGCGCTCGCCGCCGAGCACGGTGACGAGCACCTTCAGGAACCCTGCCCGGAGGTAGAAATCCTGAAACTTGGTCCAGGGCAGGGCGGCGGTCAGAACGCTTCTCCCCCGTGCGCGACGTTGCGCGGCCGGACGTCGGCCACCACGAAGCGGGGAGCATCGCTGACCGCGCTCGAGAAGATCGCCTGCCCGACTCCGAGCGAACGGATGAGGTCGGGGAGATCGAGCGTCCTGCCGGCCAGCCGGACGGTCGTGGGGCGGGCATTCTGGAGCAGGCCGCAGACCGCCTGGATGTCTTCGGCGACGCTAAGCCGATGCACGATGAAGGTGTCAATCTGGCTCGCCGCCGCGTCCGACACCGCGCCCTTCGGGCGCTGGGTCGCGAGCCACAGCGACAGCCCGAAGTTGCGCCCTTCGAGAACGAAGGAGTCGAGCGCCTGCCGGGCCGTGCTCCCGCTTCGGGCCGGCATCAGGATCTGGGCCTCGTCGATTGCGAGAATGGTGCGCGGGACGTGCTTGCCGACTTCCGCTTGGAGGCGCTCGCGGGTCGCGGGGTCGTCCTGCTTGAGGGCCAGGCGACGCCGCAACTGGCTGGCGATCATGCGGTCGGCCTTGAGCTTGCGGACCAGCACCGTGGTGAGAACGGTGCGGAGGTCGTCCGACAGCCGGGCGAGGCAGAGGATGGACAGCGACCCCAGCCGGGCGAGCTCGACCAGCGGAGTTCCGGTGGCCGAGGCGAACAGCGGCATGCGTGCCAGCGAGCGGAGCGGCTGAACGACGCTGCGGCGGGTCTCCGAGGCGTAGAAGGCCGCGATGTCGCCGTCCTTTTCGATGCACTCGATCAGGTCGTCGATGCCGTACACCGGGGTGGCGGCGCGCGACTGGCCGTCCTCGTCGACCCACCCGAGTTCGGTGACCTTGCGATAAGCCTCGTCGACGAGGCGCCCGCGCGTGTCGGTCACGAGGTCGGTCTTCAGCAGCAGGGCCCAGTCCCCGGCGTTGAGGGACGCTACCGGCATTTCGAAGTCGACGAACTCGGACGGATCGCCGTCCCAGCGGTGACCCGCCGGCACGAACACCCGAACATCGACCGGTTCGACCGCCAAGCCCTTCCATTTGTCGTAGACGGCGTGCTGCCGGCGCATCGCCTCGGGTCCCTCGGCGGTGAGGGGCAGAAGCGCGGTCCAGTGGATGTCGAGCGGGTCTAGGAGCAGGATCGCCCGCCGCTCCGCATGGGTCGAGATCTTCGAGCCTTCCTGGGTCGCGAAGGATTCCAGCATCGAGCCCATGCCGTAGGACTTCCCGGAGCCACGCTTTCCCACTTCGAACACCACGAAATTGTCGGACCCGTCGAAGAAGACGGGTTCGGCGTTGCCGCGCTCGGCGAGGCGTCCCGCGAGGATGACGGACTCGCGCTTGTCGCTGCCGAGGTGAACCGTGCCGGAAATCTTCGGCTCGACGTCGTAGCGCTTCATCAGAAGCCCTCCTGGCCGATCGCCTCGACGATCTCGAGGTCGATCGTCCGCTGGTCCTTGCGCATGGCCCGCTGCGCGGCCTTGTTGAGCCGATCGATCGCTTCGCTCGGCTTGCTCGACAGGTCGGCCGAGGCGAGCTGTTCGACGAACTCCTCGAAGGCATCGGGCTCGAACGGGAAGCAGCGCAGGCGTTCCGCGTCGCCGCCGGTGATCTCGATCAGCTCGGCCGGTATCTCCTCGGTCAGCGCGGCGCTCGAGAGGGCCGGCTTGTGCAGATCGGGCACCGGCCCCTTCTTGACCAGGGTGCTGAGCATCTCGGTCAGGAAGCCCCGCAGGTCCTCGCGGCCGGGGTTCTGGAAGTCGACGTAGTTAGAGGTGCCGATGCGGCGCGACACCTCCTCCGAGAGGAGGATGTTGGGGAGCTGGTTGCGGGTCTTGGCGCCGATGAACAGCATGAGCCCCATCGACGGAATCTCCGTTAGTTCACGCATGGCCGCGAGCCACATGTAGAAGGCGTCGTTCTGCGTGATGTTCTCCAGCCGCTCGGCCTCGTCCAGCAGGAACAGGGGAACCTTGCCGTCGACTTCGCGGTACATGTGCGAAATGCCCCGCATCACGGCGCCGAACTCGCGGCTGTCGGTGATCCTGTCCTTGATCTTGCCCGACAGGACGATGAGTTCGACCTTCTCGCCGCTGAGCCAGCGCATCGTGTTGCGGACGATGTCCTCGTTGGGAAGCGGCAGACCACTCTCGATCGCCACCGCGACGTCTTCCGAATGGATGATCGAGCGGAGCGGGACCGCCTTCCCTTCGGCGACCTTTTCGAGATAGGCGGTCGTGACGCGGCGAAGATCGGCGACGTTCATCTGCTGGATGAACTGGCCGAAAAGGGTCGAGAAGGGTTCCTTGGCGGTGAAGGCCGAGCATTTGACGTAGATCGGAATGACCGGGAGGTCGTCCTGCTGGACCACGAAGCGCAGGTTGAGGCACAGATGCGTCTTGCCGCGGCCGTAGTCGCCGAACACGGCGGCCTTGTAGCCGGCCCGGGCATAGCAGGAGCCCTCGATCTCGTCGCGCAGGTGGTCGCGCTCGCGGCGCTCGCGCTGCCCAAACAGGAGTCCCGGTTCGGTTTCGGGCTTGATGTCGAAGGAGTAGAAGCCTTCGCGCAGAAAGTACCAATCGGTCATCGTCTTCATGATGATCTCCTAGGCCGCGAGCCGGCCGATGAAGTTGCGGACCTCGCCGATGAGGCGGCGGCCGAGTTCGGTGGAGGCGACGGCGCGAACGCCGAGCTCGACGTTGCCGGCGAGGCCGGCGCCCGTCAGGTTGGCGGACGTGACGATCGCCACGGAGGCGCGACGGCCGCGTCCGATCGCCAGATACGCCTTGGCGTGGAGCCCGCGGCGCGGGACGATTGTGTGCCGCCACCGGGGGGCCGGCGGGGGAAGCAGCGACAGCAGCAGTGCCGCGGCCCCGGGGGAGGTGACGACCCGCAGCCCGCACCGCCGGGCGGAGGCGGCCGCGGCCAGATCGACGATCCGGACGACGGCGCCCCCATCGATGAAGGGAGCGCAGAGATCCACCTGTCGGAACTCGTCAGGCCGGGCAGTCACCATGTCGAGCAGGTCGCCGACGTCGCGGCCGTTGCAGAGTTCGATCATGCCTCGGTTCCTCGCTTGCCGCGGCGGCGGCGGCCAAGTTCGGCCGCCTGGCGCCGCAATTGCAGCTCTTCGATCCCGAGGGCTCGCGCCAGGTCGCTGAGGGTACCCGGCTGCTTGAGGATCTGCTGCAGGTCCCGGGCGTCCTCGGCGCCGAGCTCGCGAAGGTGCCGGCCGAGGCCGTCGCCGTTGGCGGGGCGCCCGAGCAGGCGCTCGTAGAGCCGATCGGCGCGCGCTCTGGGTTCCGCCAGACCCATCTCGTCGAAGGCGGGAAGGGTCTCCAGGATGACGTCGAGATCTGCGCCGTGCGCGATGGCGCGCGACACCGCCGCCGCCAGTCCGCGCATGTGGCCGTGCTGCGCCCACTCGACCTGCGCGAAGCGTTCGACGAGCCCTGGTGGACAGCCCATGCTGTCCTTGCGCTTGCGCCAATAGTCGCGGTCGACGGCGGTGTCGGCGCCGATCGCGCGGTCGATCCGCCCGCGCGCCTTTCCGAGCACCTCCTCGACGACGCTGGCGATGATCGTTTCGAGATCCCCCTTGCGCTCGTCGAGACCGGGCAGCACGATTTCGGTCCCGGACAGGCGAGCGAGGAGGTCGGGGCGCATGACGTCCGGTCCGAGCGCCTTCCAAGTGGCGGTGATCACCCTCCCGGAAAAGTCGACCGCATATTTGGGATTGCCCTCGCCGCCGACACGGTAGGTGCTGCCGCCGGACAGGACGGTTAGGAGCTTGGCCTGGTGCGGCGGCGCGAGGTCGCCGATCTCGTCGAGGAAAACCACCCCGCCGGTGGCCGACGCCGCGGCGGTCGGATTGCCCGTCATGTTGCCCATCGCCGCGCGCTCGAAGATCCCGGGGGTCTCGGCGGCGCCGGTGAAGCCGCCCTTGGTGCTGCCGAAGAGCTGGAGCTCGACGAGGCTGTCGACCAGCCCCGTCAGGCCGAGCTCCACGTACCACTCGCTGAGCGACAGGACCGAGATCAGGTTGGGGCCGTCGTATTTCAGCCGATCGACGATGGTGGCGGCATGTTCCTCGGTGGCCATGGCGATGCGGAGAAGGACGGCGACCGCGCGCGCCACGGTGGACTTGCCCGAGCCCGACGGGCCGCGCAGAAGCAGATTGCCGGAGGCGGGGTTGAGCGCATAGGCGACCAGATCTTCGCGCAGGCGAACGACTGCGGAGCAGGAGCCGGGCAGCACGCGCTCCACCAGCGCCCGCAGGTGCGGGGTCGAGGGGGGCAGGTCGGCGGACTTGGGCGGCAGGCGCATGTGGGCTCCAGTCGGTGGTGCCGCACACCAAGCAATTGCCGTGCCAAACGCCGAATTCACACCGCGAGGCCTGACGTCGAAGCCCTTGTGGATCGACTTGGAACGGCAATCGCCGACGCGAATCGGCAATTGCCGGAACTCATCCCGCGAG
>Ga0307279_10000088_pt1 | contig 10250 bp, 5 predicted proteins | sample ER_DNA_118_FD_194484 | JGI IMG/M metagenome (GOLD analysis project Ga0307279, IMG submission 194484) | Bulk soil microbial communities from the East River watershed near Crested Butte, Colorado, United States - ER_DNA_118 | ecosystem: Environmental > Terrestrial > Soil > Floodplain | place: USA...
GGCGCTGGTGCAGGAGCGCTGCTTCTATCATCTCGAGGCGCCGGTCGCCCGGGTGACCGGCTGGGACACGCCTTATCCGCATTCGATGGAATGGGCCTATTTCCCGGGGCCCGTCCGGCTGGGCCTCGCGCTCAAGAAGACCCTGGAGGACTGAACAGGCCATGGCGCGCTACGAATTCAAGCTTCCCGACATCGGCGAAGGCATTGCCGAGGCCGAGGTCGTCGCCTGGCACGTCAAGGTGGGGGACACGGTCAAGGAAGACCAGCAGCTCGCCGACATGATGACGGACAAGGCGACCGTCGAGATGGAAAGCCCGGTCGCCGGGACCGTCGTCAGCCTTGCCGGCGAGGTCGGCGACCAGATCCCGATCGGCTCGGTGCTGGTGGTGTTCGAGACCGAAGGGGCCGCGCCGGCGGCGGCGGACGACTCGCCCGGAGCCGACGAGACGGCGGCGGACGGCGAGCGCGCCGACTCCGTGGCGTTCACCGACGGGCTGGTCGAGGAACGGCCTGAGCTGGCGGCGGCCGAGCCGAGCATGGGTGAAGCGAGTACGAGTCACGCTCAAGCTTCGTTCGTCCCGAGCGAAGTCGAGGGGCGCGCCTCCGACTCCGAGCACCGCACCTCGACTTCGCTCGGTACGAACGAGGTTGGTGGGAGCGCGGGAGCTAAGAAGACTCAGATCCTCTCCACCCCCGCCGTCCGCGCCCGCGCCCGCGATCTCGGGATCGATCTCTCCCAGGTCAAATATGCCGGCGACCGAATCCGCCACGCCGACCTCGACGCCTATCTCCTCTACAATGGCGGCGGCGTCTCCCGCGGCGGCGGCGCTCCGCGGCCCGACGAGCAGGTCAAGGTGGTCGGGCTTCGCAGGCGGATCGCGGAGAATATGCAGGAGGCGAAGCGCCGGATCCCGCACTTCACCCTCGTCGAGGAATATGACGTAACCTCGCTCGAGCAGACCCGGGCGATGATGAACGCCGACCGCGGGAGCAACCCGAAGCTCACCATGCTGCCCTTCCTGATCGCGGCGATGGCCCGCACCCTCGGCGATTATCCGCAGATCAACGCCACCTACGACGACGAGGCGCAGGTCATCACCCGCTCCGGCGCCGTGCATATGGGCATGGCCACCCAGACCCCGAACGGGCTGATGGTCCCGGTCATCCGTAACGCCGAGCGGCGGAGCCTGTGGGAAATCGCTTCGGAGATCCTGCGCCTTTCCGAGGCGGCGCGCACCGGCAAGGCGGCGCGCGACGAGCTGTCCGGCTCGACGATCACGATTTCCAGCCTCGGCCCGATGGGCGGCATCACCTCGACTCCCGTCATCAACCGCCCCGAGGTGGCGATCGTCGCCGTCAACAAGGTCGAGGAGAAGGCGGTGGTGGTGGACGGGGAGCTGGAGATCCGCAAGCGGATGAACCTTTCCCTGTCCTGCGACCACCGCGTCGTCGACGGCTGGGACGCGGCGAACTTCATGCAGGACCTCAAGAAGCTGATCGAGAAGCCGCTCAAGCTCCTGTCGAGCTGAGGCAAGCTGCCGCGACATTGCCGTTGTGGGTGGGCCGCGACGTCTCACCCGGTCGGAAGGGGGAGACCGGACCGCTCCGGGCCGGGGGCGAGATCCGGCCTGGACACAACGCGCTTAGGCGGCGGCTCGAAGCGCCTCCGCCCTTCGCAAATCCTCCGCCTGGAGATCGGCCCGGCTCATCGCCCGGTGGATTTCGGCGCGGTTCTCGTAATGGTCCGGATCGCCGAAATCCAAAGCGAGGACGTGGTCCATGTCGGCGAGCGCGAGGTCGAACTCGCCCCGGTTGTAGCGCAGCACGGCACGATTGACTCGCGCCGTCGCTGAGTCCGGCTCGGCGGCGATGACGGCATCGAGGTCGGCGAGCGCCTCCTCGTCGCGATCGAGCGCGGAATGGACCTCGGCCCGAAGCAGGTAGGCTTCCGGCTGCCGCGGGTCGAGCTCGAGGCTGGTCGCGAAGCTCGCCAGAGCGTCGTCCCACTGGCCGAGCTGCGTCTGGCAGACCGCCTTGTTGAAGAACACCTCCGGATAAGGCGCGCTGTAGCGGATCGCCAGCTCATAGGCCGCCAGCGCCTCCTCGTAGCGCTCCTCGCGCTGCAGGATGTTCCCCGACTCATTGTAATATTCGGAATAATAGGGATCCATCTCGATTGACTTGGCGTAATGCGCAAGCGCGGCGTCCGGCTGGTCGAGCGCGACGTAGACCTGCGCCGTATTGTATTGCAGCACCGAGCGGTGCAGCCGGTGCCGCTCCTCGCCGAGCGCGGTGGTCAGGCGTTCGTAGCCGGACTGGCAAAGCTGAAGCGCTTCCTCCTTGCGGCCCTGCCTCACCCGAAGGAAAGCGAGGCCGTTGTCGATGAAGACCTTCAGAAAATGGAAATCGGCGTTGTCGATGCTGCCCTCGGCCTGGTCGATATAGTCGACGGCGGCGAGTATGTGCTTCTCCGCCAGCGGCAGGTCGGGCTTCGACGAGTAGCGCAGGTGGATCATTGCCAGCAGGTAGCTCATCTTGGCGCGCAGGTCCGGCCGGGTGAGGTGCGGCTCGGCATAAGTCTCGATGAGGTTTAGCGCTTCCTCCTGGCGGCCGATCATCACCAGCCCCTGGAAGATGTTGCCGATGTAGTTCCAGCGGGCGTCCTCGTCGGCCAACAAGGCCTCGAAATGCGGCAGGACCGTGCCGGCGAAGCTGCCCGATTCATGATAATAGCCATAGTGATTGTAGAGGCAGAGCGCCTTCAGCGCGACCAGCGCGGCCGAACGATCCGCGCCGGTCCGACGGTAGTGGGCCAGCAGTTCCGGATAATGCTTCTCCGAAGCCTCGAAGCCGCCGGATTCGATCAGGGCCTCGAGCCTTGCGATCTCCTCCGCGTCGAGCGGCGGCCTCTCGACCGCCAGCGCGTCGAGCGCCTTGCGAGCCTCGGCATCGAGCGGAACCGGGATCGAGCGGTGCAGGTCGAGCGCCATGCCTTCGGGCACCGAGCGCGACTGGGCGAGGACGACGACGTCGCCGCGCGGCGCGGCCCGGCGCGCCAGCTCCACGAAGAAGCAGTTGGCGAGATGCTGGCTCCGGTCGAAATCCGCGACCAGGATCGTCCAGGTGCCCGGCTGCGCGCTGGCCTCTCGCCATTCGAGGATCAGCCCGACCAGCCCGTGGACGATCCGATAGGCGCGATCGAGCGGGAAGTTGCGCGTCTTCTCGGCGCCCTTTGCCGTATCCGTCAGTGAAGCATAAGCGAGCGGAAGGGCGTCGCGGTGCCTCGGCAGCGTCAGGTGCAGCTCGTAATTGTGCGGCTCGAGGATGGCGTGGAGGCCCCGGGTCGCGAGGTCGAGATAGGCCTGCTCGACAAGGTCCTCGACTCCCGACCAGACCCCGCGGCGGGCGAAATCGGCGTTGAGCGCGATCAGCCGTCCGCCGCCGCTTGCTTCCGGAGCGCGGCCGTCGGCCGCCTCGGCGCCCGGCGCCGGGCAATCGTCGGCGGCAACCGGCCGGTCGAGGGAGTTGAGGTCTGTGGTCATCACGATTCCTTCCGAAGCGTTCGACGCGTCGCCAAGCGCCCCCTGACCCACATGTAGAGGCCGGCGGCGAGGATCATCAGCGATAGCAGGGTGAAGATTCCGAGGTCGTAGACCGCGCCCATCGAGACGGACGGGTCCCGGAACGCCCGGTAGCTCTTGGCGGCGTAGAGATAGAGGGTCGGGAGAAGCACCAGGACCAGGATCGCCAAAGCGACGAGCCGGCCCCCAACCCAGAGGATGGAGAAGAAGTTCAGCACCCGCACATTCTTGTAATTGGGAGATTCCACCCGGGCTCCGAAACGGCCCCTGGTGAGGCGGTGGAGGCGATCGCGCAGATAGAGGCGGGCGTCCGCGTCGAGGTCCGGATAGCTCCAATAGTTGCTAAGGACGTAGTAGATGTCGGTCTTCAGGAAGAAGTTGAACTGCCAGCCCATGGTGACGACGATCTGGAGGATCAGCGCCTGCAGGAGCAGCACGGTAAATCCTGTCCTTCCGCCCATCGCGCCCGATCGGTCGAGCGCGGCGATCGCCAGCGTCAGCAGGGCGATGACGAGCACGTCGACCATCATGCCGGCCATGAACGGCAGGTAGCGCTGTCGCTTTGGCAGGGCGAGGACGCCGGAGAGATCGGTCTCGGCGACGATGTTCCAGAGGCGGTTGCCGATCCCGAGCCTCGAACTGATTCCGTGGCGGGCGGCTGCGAGCATGTGCCCAAGCTCGTGAAGCATCACCGCCGCCGAGGACAGGATCAGGAGCAGCACCAGCGTCGGGGCGAAGTTCCGCTCGATGAAGAACGCCTTGCGGTTGATCCGCAGCTCCGGGTCGAGGACGGCCAGCGCCACCGCGTAACCGACGATCGCGAGGTAGAACAGAAGCGCGACCGGGGAGAATAGCGCCCGCGCGATCCTCGGGTTCGCCTTGAAGAGGATCCGCCGGTCGGCCGGCTCCGCGTCGACCCGCGCCTGATGCAGGGCCGCGTCGGCGATCGGATAGAGGAAACCGATTTCCCGGAGCATGGCGATGAAGTCGTCGACGTCGACCATGGCCCCCGAATCGCTGTCCGCTCCGGGACGGGCCTCCAGGCCTACGTCGCAATCCCCGGCGAGCCGCGCCTTTATCGCGCCGGGCGTCTGTCCCTGCTGCAGCATCTCGATGATGGCGTAGCCCTGAGCCGGTATCTGATAATAATCGTCGAGCTCGGCATTTCCGACGAGATAGTCCTCGCCGTCCTGCTGGACCGACAAAGGGACCACGAAATAGGTTTCGTCATCGGCGCTCGACATGGTGCCTCCGGATGTTTCTACGCGAAGCAGGGCCGCGGAGGGCGCGGTTCTTCGATGACGGGGCAGGGGCCTGGCACAGTTCATTTCGCCGCGGGGCGAATCCCGGTATATTGGCTGGAGGCGATCTTCCATGCGCCCGCCGCCCGGTGGAGAACGAAGCCGGCGCGCAGCTCGACGGTGCGGACCGGCTGGCCCGGCGGCTGGACCTTGTAGGCCATCCGGGCCACCAGCACGGCCGAGTCGCCGAACTGCCGGACGCTGACTTCGCTCATCGCGAGCTCCGGCGCCGCCCCCTTGTTCTCGGGCGCATAGAAGCCGAGCATCTTCTCGCGGGGATCGACCTCGCCCAGCGGCGAGATTTCGAGATAATCCGCCGTGGTCAGGCTGGCGAGCTTGGCGGGGTCGAAGGCTCTCTGCGCGCGGGTGAATTCTTCGACGGTGCGGGTGACCGCTGCCTCGGCCTGGGCCGGCGCCGCCCGGCCGGGGTTCGCCGGCGAGGGCGGAGGTGCGGCGGGCCTCGTCAGCGCGAACGCCGCGGTCGGCGGGGCGAACGCGCTCGAAAGCGCCAGCGCGAGGAACGCGACCGGGGCGCGCAAGGGATCAGGCATGGTCATTTCCAATCGTCCGCCCGGCCGCATCGAGGAGATGCGCCTGTCCGAGGCGAGGTCACCGAGGACCTGGCCGCCTCAAGGCGGCGGCACGCTTCATGTCGTCGGCGAGGGCGGAAAGCGAACCGGCGCGCTGCGCCGGTTCGCCCTTCGCCATTGGCCTTAGAAGGGCCAGCACACCCAGATCGGATACGCAGCAACGGCGGTGGTCTTCAGCTTCTGGACCTTGAGAACAGAGATCTTCTTCATCGAAAATACCCTTTTTTTCGAGTTGATGCACAACAGTTAGGTGCCGCCCGAAGTGGCGCAAGCCAAACGTGCGACAAGATCACGCTCCGTTGCCGGAGAATGCCTCTTCTTGAAGAATCCCCACGTGATCTGCGCGCCAGTCTGCCACAGTGGAGAACCGGGTCAAGAAGAAATGTTCTGCCCTTATCCACATTCAACCGCAACTGGCCGGACGAATGCGCACAGACCATGTCGGAGCCAACATAGTTATTTCTACGGAACCCAAAGAAGTTGGCAGCTGGACTTTGCACAATCTTGGTGAGGCGGCCGATCCGCAAGGGGTCGCACGCTCGTGCGTCCGCTCTCGCCCCCTGGCTTCCCGCGCGGCCGCTGGCCGGGAAAGGGTTGGGGGGCGGAACCGACCGGCCGATTCGTCCGCTTCGCGGCCCGCGCGGGCCTTCGCTCGGCGGGACGGCGTCGGGCACTCGACCCTGCCGCGCGGGCCCTAGGCGACGAGCCGCGCCGTCGTCGCCGCGCAGCCGCCCGCGAAGGAGGCGATCGTGTCGAGCACCTTCTGCGCCGCCTCCTTGGTGAGGCCGTAGACGTCGGTCAGCACCTTGGCGACGTCCTCCACCCCTTCGACCAGCTTCGAGGCGACGGCGCGCGCCCAGGCGTTGACGTCGGTGAAGAGCTGCTCGAGCCAGGCCTTGATCGCGTCGATCACCTTGCCTGGAAGCGCCTTCAGCGTGTCGGTCGAGACGTCGAGCGAGACGCTGCCCGAGAAGCTCTTGCCGAGGAAGCTTAGGCCGATGCCGAAATTCGCCCACATCTTCGTCGGCGAAACGCCGATGTCGGCGGCGGCCTCGACATAGGTGCCGACGTTGATCTTGCCGAGCGGGCCGAGATCGATCGTCCCGATGCCGACCTTGACCGACCCCTTCACGCCCATGTCGGTGAGCCCGGCGAACGAACCCTCGAAGTCGTAGTCGATGCCGATGATGAAATTGCCGGACATGTCGAAGGCCGCCCGGCTCGCTCCGACGCTGACGTAGAGCCGGCGCTCGAGCCCGAGCATCGTCAGCTGTCCGTCGATCAGGACGTGGGGCTCCTTGAACGGATCTTCGCGGTCGGGTTGCTCGTAGGTTGAGATGGAGAGGAGGGGACCGCCGTCGCCCGCGCTGTTCGACAGCGAGAAAAGCTGCGGCGTGCCGATCACGATCTGGCTCATCGTGCCGTCGGCGGCGATCCCGTTCGTGGTGTCGACACTCACCGTCGCCGAGGCCTCGAACGTCAGGATCTCGACCGCGCCGTTGACGAGGAAGCCCTGCGGGTAGGTGGTGTTGGCGATCTCGACCTTCTGCGGCGCGACGTAAAGCTGGGGATCGAGCGTGACGACGATGCCCGCATCCGTCTTCTTCGCCGAATAATGGCGCATCTGGTTGGCGAGGTTGGTGATGAACCAATATTCGCCCGCCGTGGCGACGTTGATCAGAACCTGCTCCGTCGTCGTCGGGAGCGCCACCCCGGCGGTGACGAACGCCGCCGAAACGGCCGGGATGTCCATTTCGTCCAGACTGGCTGCGACGGAGGCGGGGATGGTGAAGGCCTGCGTCCCCTTGAGCGCGATCTCCTTCAGCACCGCCTCGATCTCGGGCGGGACGCTGCCGCCGCTGAACGTGTCGACCACGTCCGAGAGGGTGAGGTCGCTTATCGAGCCGGCGAGCAGCGATTGCTTGGGATCGGCGCTGTTGAAGAAGACCGCCACCGAGGAATGGAAGTTGCCCGCGGTGATCGCTCCGGCGACTCCGATCGACGGAATGCCTTCCCAGTCGGCGCCGATGACGAGGCCGAGGTTGGACAGCTGGATTCCGTCGAACGTGACCGTTCCCTTCATCCCGCCCATGAACAGGATTCCGTTCGGATAGACCTGGAGCGACAGCATCCACTTCTGCAGGTCGCCGCCGATGTGGGTCTCGAGGGTGCCGTCGATGAAGAGGCTGACGTCGCCGTCGAGGATCCGCCCCCCGAACCGGCCGGTGAGCGGAAGGCCGCACAGCGTCGTGTCGATCGACAGGAACAGGGCGCTGTTGCTGGACGGCACCGCGCCGACCTGAAGCGTGATCGCGACGACGGTCTGGAGACCGAGCAGGTCGCGCATCAGGTTCTGGTCTTGCGCCGACAGGTCGAGAGTCCACCGGCCGTAGGCGTTGAGGCCGCGGATGACCCCGCCCTTGTCGATCTGCACTCCCGGCCCCGGCGGCAGCGAGGGCGTCTGGAAGGCCGAGGCGGGGACGAACTGGAAGCCGGGATCGTCGAACGACGAGACGAGCAGGAGGAGCTCGTCCATGTGGAACACGTTCTCGAGCGGAGCGAGCCCGCCGAGCCCCGGCAGCTTCGAGAGGCGCGGATCGACGAGGTCGAGACCGAAGGCGAAACCCCAGGCGCTGCTCGATCGCCGCGCCTCGAAGCCGACCCAGCCGAGACCCTCGATGTCGGTGGCAAGCAGGAATTCGAGGTCGGCCCCCGACTTCTGGATCATGACGACATTGTCCAGCAGGACGATGTCGAAGCCGCTCGGCAGGAAATCGAGGCTGCTTCCCGTGAGGTCCTTGGCGAGGCCGACCAGGGAGATTTCGGGGAACTCGCTGCGCAACAGGAAATCGCCGGGACTCTGGTAGCTGACGCCGATCTGGACCCCCGCGATCGTTAGCGCGCCGCCGAACCGGGCGGAAGCCTTCCCGCCCGCCGGGCGAGCGATGCTCGCGTCGACGTCGGCGATGGTGAGGCTCGTCGGCCCAAGGTCGATCGTCCACGGCGGGTCCTGCGCCGCGGCCACGGCGAACCCGACCGTTCCGGCCTTGTCGACGTAGAAATCGAGCGCATTGAGGGTGAGGTCGGGCAGCACGTCCGGAACGTCGAAGCCCACATAGCTCGCGACCTTCGAGAGCGGGACAGCGGCCGGAGCGGCGAGGCTGGCGCGTGCCGAGACCTCCGGATAGGCGAGCTCGATGTCGAAGGAGGCGCCGAACAGCTCGACCCGGCCGCCGATCGTGAGGGTGATGGCGCGACCGCTCCCGAAAGGATCAGCGACGCTGAAGCTGGCGATCAGGCTGTCGATCGTGAAGCCGGGCAGAACCTTGGTGTCGAGATCCGGAATGCCGATCGCGACAGACACCGACTCCACGCTGAACGACGGGCCGACGTCGATCACGGCGGCCACCAGGCTGAGCTTGCCGAGCGTCTTCGAAAGCCCCGCCTGGACGTCCGAGGGAAGCACGCTGACAAGGTCGCTGCCGCCGACCGCGTCGGTCATGTCCGCGAGCTTCTGGAAGGTTATGCCCTTGAAGGCGCCGATCGCCGAGACGCGGCTGGCGGAGAGCGCACCGATCAGGGTGACGTCCGCTTCGATGGCGGCGCTCGGGATGGAGAGCCTGGCGCTTCCCGCGGCGACCGGCGAATAGGTCGGATTGGCCGCCATCCAGTCGGCGTCGGTCGGCGAGTAGAAGCGGATTCCGATGCCGTTCAGTCCAAGCTTCTCGCCCAGCGTGGTGTGGCCGATGTCGCCGAGAAGGTCGATTCCGGGCGAGGGCCAGTCGACCTGCCACGGCATCGCCGGCACCGGGCTGGAGGGGAGCGGCGGCGTCGTCTCGCCGTCGAGCGGAATGCGCACCGGTCCCGCGAGCGGTATCTCGACTGTGCCGGACGGGATGAGCTTGCCGAGCAGGCCCAGCATTCCGGCCGGCTCGAAATTGCCGGCGAAGCTTACCCCCGGTTCAAGCACCGCGCCGGTGACCGGATCGCGCTCCCCCTCCGCGGTGGTGATAAGAAAGGCGGGCTTGTCGACCGTCAGCCGGTCGAGCAGGCTCGCATCGTCCGACTTCGTCTCCTTCGCTCCGCCGGCGAACGGGGGAAGCGAGGAAAAGCTGTCGGAGAAATGCCAATCCGCCGGAACCTCGAAGCGGGCGTTGAGGCTGGCACCCGAATCGAGCGCGGTCGCGGAAACGGTCGCCCGCACCTCGGCGCCAAGGAGCGTGGCGTCGCCGACGACGGTCACGGTCTCGCCGTCGACGCTCCGCTGCGCGCCGCTGACGAGGATCGGCTCGCCGCCGGTCAGCCGCTTCAGAGCATCGGCCATCACCGGGCCGAAGCCGTCGTCGCCGAGCGTCAGCTCGCCGTGGACTACGGGAAGCAATTGGCTGGGATCGGTCATCGAAGTCTCCGGGAACAGGACGGGCGGGTGAGTGCCTTGGTTAGATCCTCGCGCGGATGGCGGCGTGATCGGAGGCGAGCGGCACGCGCGAGTTCGCGAACACGCGGACGTTCGCGAGCGGCACCGGCGCCGGATTGCTCAGCAGCCAGTAATCGTAGCAATGCGTCGCCGTCGTGTTGATCGGGACGCCGCCGGCCGCGTCGCCCACCCGCTGCGCGCGGTTGTAGAGGATGGGCATGTTGCCGCGCCGCTTGCGCAGGTCGCGCGGATCGACGTTGTAGTCCCCGCCGACATAGACCGTCGCCCCGGCATAGCCGCCGGGCAGGGCGTTGATGATGTTCTCGGCGCACGACTGGAGCCCGGAGAAGCCCGCCGAGCG
>Ga0307279_10000089_pt1 | contig 10225 bp, 12 predicted proteins | sample ER_DNA_118_FD_194484 | JGI IMG/M metagenome (GOLD analysis project Ga0307279, IMG submission 194484) | Bulk soil microbial communities from the East River watershed near Crested Butte, Colorado, United States - ER_DNA_118 | ecosystem: Environmental > Terrestrial > Soil > Floodplain | place...
CGCGCGCTGGGCGGCGGGATCGAGGCTGCCGTGGAGGCGGTGAAGATCCGTGCCGGGGGGAAGCGCGTCGAGCCGCTCGGCGGTTCGCTCGATCTCCGCCACTCCGGGGAGGAAGGCGAGAAGACTTCCCTCCGCCTCGGCCAGCGCACGGCGGATGGCGGCGGCCATCTGGTCCTCTATCCGCCGCTCGGCGGCTCGGCCGAGGTGGACGAGCGCGATGGGGTGCGAGCGGCCTTCGCTCTCGATCGTCGCGGCGCCGCCCATCAGCGCGGCGAAGCGCTCACCGTCGAGGGTCGCCGACATGGCGAGGAGGCGCAGGTCGGGGCGAAGCGCCGCCTGCGCGTCGAGCGCGAGGGCGAGGCCGAAATCGCTGTCGAGGCTTCGCTCGTGAACCTCGTCGAAGAGGATCGCGCTGACTCCCGCAAGCTCCGGATCGGCCTGGATGCGGCTTCGGAAGATGCCCTCGGTGACGACGAGGATGCGGGTGCGGGCGGAACGACGGGTGTCGAGCCGGGTGGCGTAGCCGATCGTCTCGCCGACACGTTCGCCGCCGAGCTCGGCCATCCGCTCCGCCGCGGCGCGCGCGGCGAGCCGGCGCGGCGAGAGGAGCAGGATCTCGCCGGAGCACCACGGCTCCGCGAGCAAGGCGGGCGCGACGGCGGTGGTCTTGCCGGCGCCCGGCGGAGCGACGAGGACGGCCGACGACGAGGCCCGAAGCACGGCCAGAAGCTCGGGGAGGACGGCGTGGATCGGGAGGGTCACGCGCCCGACCCTAGGGGAGGCAGTCGCGGATTTCGAGCGCCGAGCGTCCCACTCCGGTTCGGGAGAGGGCCCCCGCTCCCCGGCGGACGCGGGGGCGTTCGCCATTGCTTCCGGCCCGGTCTGTGTTAGCGCCGGCGCCATGGCCGACCCCGAAACGACTGCCTTCGCCCGCGAGTGGAACCGCACCCTCGCCGAGCAGGACGTGAACGGCGCGGCGGCCCTGCGCGCCGAGGACTATCGGATCGCGCTGCCGCAGGGGAACAGCCTCGACCGGGCGCAGGAGCTCGCCCTGCTCGGCAACCGCAAGATCACGGTCAAGCGGATCCAGATGCGCCGGCTCGCAGTCCAACGGGACGAGGACCGGGCGACGATCACGATCGAGAACCGGCTTGAGGCCGATCTTCCGGAAGAGCAGGTGCGCCGCCTCTATCGCTACACCCTCGCGTGCCGGAAGGAGGAGGGCCGCTGGCAGGCTCTCGAGGCGCGCCTGGAGGAGCTCGACGAGCCGGATACGGGCCGCGCACGGCGGCTCGCGGCCCTGCGCCGCCTTGCCGGTCGCGCCGCGCGCCGCCTCCGCGGCCGCCCCCCCGCCGACCTGCCGCGGCTCGCCTGGCTGCCCTTCCGGCCCGGCGAGGACTATATCCTGCCGCCGCCCGAACCGCGGGCGGAGGGGGAGTCGCTCGCCGTGCCGCCGGAGGCGCTGTGGACCGACGCCCGCTATTCCGCCCACGGCGCGGCGCAGGTGGCGGCGATGCTCGCCATCGTCGAGGGGTCCGGCCTCGCCTTCCGCGACGGGGACCGGATCCTCGACCTCGGCTGCGGGCCGGGACGGATGATCCGCCACCTCCTCCCGCTCGCCGAACGGTGCGAGATCTGGGGCGCGGACATCAGCGCCGAATCGATCCTGTGGTGCCAGCGTCACCTGAGCCCCCCCTTCCACTTCGCGACGACGACCAAGCTGCCGCACCTGCCGTTCGCCGACGGCAGCTTCCGCTTCGTCTACTGCGGCTCGCTCTTCACCCATATCGACGACCTGGCCGACGCCTGGCTGCTCGAGCTTCGGCGGATCCTTGCCCCGGACGGACGGCTTTACCTGACGCTGCACGACAACTGCACCGTCGAGCTGCTCGGGTCGCAGCGCTATATTCGTTCCGCCATGGCGCGGGCACTGCGCGGCAGCGCGACGTTCGCCGCCGCGCGCGACCAGGGTTTCGCGATGTTCACCATCGGCCGCGACGACGGTTCGCAGGTCTTCTACGACCGCGACTGGTTCGCGCGCCGCGCCGCGCCCTCGTTCGAGATCCTCTCGGTGACGGAGGAGGCCTATTACTACCAGACCGCCTATCTGCTGAAGCCGAAGAGATAGGGGGAGAAGGGCCTTCTTCTCTTCTAATAGGCCCGCGCCACCGCGAACTCGACCGCTTCGGTAAGGGCGGCCTTGGCCATTCCGCCGGGGAAGGGGCCGAGCGCATCGATCGCGCGCTGACCGTAGGTGCGGGCGCGCGCGAGGGTGTCGTCGAGCGCGCCGCTCGCCCTTAGCAGCCGGCCGGCGCGGGCGAGAGCCTCGTCGTCGTTTCGCCCCTCCTCGATCGCCTCGCGCCAGAAGCGGCGGTCGGAGTCGGAGCCGCGGGCGTAAGCGAGGATGACCGGAAGAGTCACCTTGCCGTCCCGGAAATCGTCGCCCACGCCCTTGCCCATCGTCTCCTCGTCGGAGGAATAGTCGATCGCGTCGTCGGTAAGCTGGAAGGCGATGCCGAGGTTGCGGCCGTAGCAGTCGAGCGCCTCCTCGACGCGCTCGTCGCGTTCGGCGACGACGGCGGCGATCCGACAGGCGGCTGAGAAGAGCGCCGCGGTCTTCGCGCCGATTATCTGGAGATAATGATCTTCGCCGGTGTCGATCCGGCGCTGGGCGGTGAGCTGGTCGACCTCGCCTTCGGCGATGATCGCCGAAGCTCGGGAGAGGATCCGGAGCGCCCGAAGCGAGCCGTCCTCGACCATCAGCTCGAAGCTTCTCGAGAAGAGGAAGTCGCCGACCAGGACGCTGGCGGGATTGCCCCAGATGATGTTGGCGGTACGCCGGCCGCGCCGCAGCCCAGACCCGTCGACGACGTCGTCATGAAGAAGAGTGGCCGTGTGGATGAACTCGACGGCGGCGGCGAGGCGGTGGTGGCGTGAGCCGGGATAGTCGAGCAGCCGAGCGCAGGCGAGGGTCAGCATCGGCCGCATCCGCTTGCCGCCGCCGGCGATGAGGTGGCCGGCCAGCTCCGGGATCAGCGCCACCGGGCTCTGCATCCGCTCGAGGATGACCGCGTTGACGTGATTGAGGTCGGCCGAGACGAGCTGGATCATCGGATCGAGCGAAGGCGCCCGGGCCGGTCCGAGCGTGTGCAGGGTAGCGCTCATGTCGCCCGCGCCTCTGCGCCGGGAGGGGACGAAAGGCAAGGGGCGTGGGCATGGATTGGGACGGTTGGATACCCTCCCGGGACGCGAGGGTACGGGGCGGGGATCATCGCTGCGGGGCCGTCATCCCGGCGAAAGCCGGGACCCAGGAACATCGGCCCGGTTCAATATTCCCAAGCGTCGTGTTCCTGGGTTCCGGCTTTCGCCGGAATGACGGCTCTCCTCGACCAAGCCTGGCCCTTGGACTCAAGACCGGCCTCATGAGCACAAAGGCAGCTTCAGCCGGGCCATCAGCCCGCCGAGATCCTCGCTCTCCTCGAGGCCGATCGAGCCGCCGTAGATCTGCGCCACGTCGCGGACGATGGCGAGGCCCAGGCCGGTTCCGGGCTTGCCGGTGTCGAGGCGGGCGCCGCGGTCGAAGATGGTGGCACGCTCCTCCTCGGGGATTCCGGTGCCGTCGTCCTCGACCTCCACCTCGACGCATTCGGGCGTTGTCCGAACCGTCACGAACACCCGGCCGCCGCCATATTTGGCGGCGTTCTCGATCAGATTGCCGAGCATCTCGTCGAGGTCCTGGCGCTCGACCCGGACGGAGGCGGCCTTGTCGCCGGCGAGGTCGACTGTGACGTTCTCGTAGAGGCGCGACACGGCTCGCTCGACCGCCTCCAGCGACGGCCAGACGGGCGCGCGCGCCTGGGCCGAGGAGCGGCGGCCGATGGCGCGGGCGCGGGCGAGATGGTGGTCGACCTGCCGGCGCATCGTCGTCGCCTCGCGGCAGACGGTGTCGGCGAGGTCCGGCGCCTTGGCCGTGGCCGCGTTGGTGATGACGGTGAGCGGGGTCTTGAGCGCATGGGCGAGGTTGCCGGCGTGCCGCCGCGCTTCCTCGGCCTGCTTTTCATTATGCTCGAGAAGCGCGTTCAGCTCCTCCGTCAGCGGCTCGATCTCGGCCGGGAAACGCTCCTCGATCCGCGACGTCCGACCGGAGCGGATGGCGGCGATCGCCTGGCGGACACGGCGAAGCGGCCAGAGGCCGTAGAAGGCCTGAAGCGTGGCGAGGACGACGAGGCCGAGGCCGAGGATCACGAACGAGCGGATCATCGTCCGCCGAAGGACGGATATCTGGTCGTCGAGCGTGTCGCGGCTCTGCGCCACCTGGAACCGCCAGCGCAGCGGCGATCCGGGCAGTCGAATGTCGCGCTCCAGCACGCGCAGTTTCTCGCCGGTGAATTCGGGGCTGTTGTAGACGTGGGTCTCGGCATCGTTGTGGCGGGTTACCACCTTGAGGCGGCGGTCCCAGAGCGACCGGCTGGGAAGGTCGAGGTCGACTCCGCTTGCCGACTTCGACTGTCCCACCGCCGTGATCTGGAAGTAGAGACCCGAATAGGGCTCGAGGAAGCGCTGGTCGGCGGGCGCCCGGTTGAGGAAGGCTTCGCCGTCGGGGCCGATCTCCGCGGTCGCGATCAAGGCCGTCAGCACATATTCGATATAGCCGTCGAAATTGCGGGTCAGGGCCGAGGTGAGCACCCGGTCGAGGGCATAGCCGCCCACTCCGAGCAGGACGAGGATCCAGAGCGCCGAGATTCCGATCATCCGGCGCGTGAGGGAGCCGGCGCCGGGCCGGCTGCGGGCGAGCCGGCGCAGGAGCGGCAGGCGGAGGGAGGCGAGCTTCATCGCGCCGTCATTCAATCGTCATCCCGGACTTGACCTGGGACCCAGGAACAAAGGTGTCGGCGAATATTCTTCGAAGTTTGTGTTCATGGGTCCCGGCCTTCGCCGGGATGACGGGGAGGGGCATGCGCGCGCTCCCCTCCTTTCAACCCCGCGGTTCTTCCAGCGAGTAGCCGAGGCCGCGGATGGTGGTGATGACGTCGGGGCCGAGCTTCTTCCGGATCCGCGTGACGAAGACCTCGATCGTGTTCGAATCGCGGTCGAAATCCTGATCGTAGATATGCTCGATCAGCTCGGTCCGGCTGACCACCTTGCCCTTGTGATGCATGAGGTAGGAGAGGAGCTTGTATTCCTGCGCGGTGAGCTTCACCGGTTCGCCGTCGAGGGTCACCTTGCCCGAGCGGGTGTCGAGGCGGACGTCGCCGGCGGTGAGCTCGGACGAGGCGTTGCCCGACGCCCGGCGGATGAGCGCGCGCAAGCGGGCGATCAGCTCCTCCGTCTGGAACGGCTTGGCGAGATAGTCGTCCGCGCCGGCGTCGAGCCCGGCGACCTTGTCCGACCAGCTGTCGCGGGCGGTGAGCACCAGGACCGGCACCGTCATGCCCTCCTTGCGCCAGCGGTCGAGGACGGTGAGGCCGTCGATCTCGGGCAGGCCGAGATCGAGGACTATCGCGTCGTAGGTTTCGGTCGAGCCGAGATAATGGCCGTCCTCGCCGTCGGTCGCGAGGTCGATGGCATAGCCGGCGCCCTCCAGCGTCGCGCGCAGCTGGCGGCCGAGATTAGGCTCGTCCTCGACGATCAGAACCCGCATGATCTTCCCCTGTCGATGCTTTGGCGTCGGTTTAATCGCCCAACCAGCGCCAATGCCAATGGTTTCATGGCAGGAACGAAGGCGAAGGGCGGATCAGAAGCCGCTTCGGCCGAGAATCTCGCCGGTGCGAGCGTCGACGTCGATCCAGACCACCTGCGGCCCTCGCATGAACTTGAGGCGATAGCGGCCGGTGCCGGGATCGAGCTCCGGTCCCAGATAGGCGAAGCCGCGCATGCGGGGCACGATCCGGTCCTCGATGGCCCGCAACGGCAGGAAGCGGCCTTGCCGGGTGCCCTTGAACACTTCGTCCTGCTCGCGGTCGTGCGGAGGACGCGCGCCGGCCGGCGAGGCGGCGGCGCCGGCGAGGGCGGCGAGGAGAATGAGGCTACGCATCATCACAAAAACTCTTGTCGGCTGGAGAACCGGTATAGCGCCGTGCATTGAATAGCCCATGAATGCCCGTTTCGGTCCCGCGCCCGCGAAAAAGCACGGACGGTCGGCTTTTCGCTTGGATCGGCCGCCCCGCCATGCTGTTGGGCGGCGGTGACGATGAGCGGGCGCGACGGGATGTGGGCGAGGGTGTCCGGAATGGCGGCCGGGGCGGCGCTGCTCGCCCTGCTCGCGGGCTGCGCCGTACCCGAAAAGGCCGCTCCGGCCGCGCCGCCACCGCGCGTTCCGGCGCCGCCGCAGCCGGTGCCGCCTCCGCCTCCGCCGCCTGGGACCAAGGAATGGCCCGACATCGCCCTGACCCCGGGCGACTGGACCTATGCTTCCGATCCGTCCGGCTCGCAGGCGGCGTTCGGCGCGAGCGCGGCGGCGCCGGCGTTCCTCCTTCGCTGCGAGGCGCAGCGCCGCGAGATCCTGCTCTCCCGCCCGGCGGCGGTTGCCGCCGCGCTGGTGGTGCGCACCTCTTACGGCGCCCGTACCCTGGCCAACCCGCGCATCCCGGCTTCCGACGCCCTGCTCGACGAAATCGCGTTCAGCCGCGGGCGCTTCACGGTGGAGAGTCCGGGGTTGCCGACGCTGGTCATTCCGGCCTGGGCCGAGCCCGCCCGGGTGGTGGAGGATTGCCGGGGCTAGGGGCTCGGGGAGCGGAATCCTCGGCCCGGCCGGAGGGGCGCCAGCCTTCGCTGGGGCGATGCGCCGCTTCTTCGGGAACTCCACGCGTCGGCGCGAAGCCGGGAATCCTAGCGCCGAAAAAAATCAATACAAGCCTTGCACGGCGATTCGCGATGATTCATCCTCCCCCTGCCATCAACAAGCGAAAGGAGGTGATCCGATGTCTCATGGTTCAGCAGTGAGGTCGGTTCCGCTCGTTCGGGGGATGAAAGGCTAAGCCTTTCAAGGTCTTCCGGGCTGGAGCATCCGGCCGCTGACCATGTAGGAGGGTCGTCGGGCTCGCGCCCGGCGGCCCTCCGGTCCGTCAGGGCTTCCGCATCGCAGGGCTTACCCGATGGTCATTTTTCGCCGCTAGACGAGGCGGCATGCGTGAAGCCCGCCTGGAAGCCGTCGGCGCCGCGGTCGATGTGTCGATCGAGCCGGGCTTTCCCGCGTCCATCGACGCGGCCGCGGCACTTTCCGATCCCGCCCAAGCCTTCCTTCGCGCCGCCTGGTTCGCCGCAGCCGGCGAGGCCACAGCGTCGACGCTCGTCGCTCGTCGACCGGATGGACGGACACTCGCCGCGCTCGCGACCGTCGCGTCCAAGCCGGGAGTCCGCGCCGTGCCCGGCGGCTACTGGCCGTGGCGAAGCTTCCCGATCGCCGCCGACGCCGGCGACGACGAGCTGATCGCCTTCCTTGCCCACCCGCTCGCTCGAAGCCTCGGCCCCGTGTGGCGCATGGGCCCCCAGCGTGAAGACGATCCGACCGGAGCCCGCCTCGCCCGCGTGGCGAGTGAGTCCGGCTGGTTCCCGCTTCGCCGGGCGCTTGGGCGGACCTGGCTGCTCGACGTCCCGAAGCTTAAGGCGTGCGGGACGTGGCCGCGCGGCTCGACCCTTCGCAAGAACCGCTTCTTCGAAAAGCATCTCGCCGCGGAGGGGAAGCTGGAGTTCCGCTTCGTCACCGGGTCCGACTGGACGCCGGAAGTGTTCGACATCCTCGCACACATCGAGGGGCGCGCGTGGGTCGGCACCCGCACCGATGGAAGCGCAGCCAAGTTCCTCGCCCCGCGCCACCGGCGGGTCTGGGAATATGCGGCCGCCGATCCGGCGCTCGCCGCCATGATGTGGGGTTCGATCCTGACCGTGGGCGGAATCCCCGCGGCGTTCGGTTTCGACCTCGACTGCGGCACAGTCCGCTATTGCATCGCCAACAGCTACGATCCGCGCTTCGCCCGCCACAGCCCGGGACGGGTCCTCGCCTATCGCGGCTTCGAGCATCTCGATTCGCGGGGGGTGAGCCTGCTCGACTGGGGCTCGGGCGACCCCGGCTACAAGGCGATGATGGGGGCGGAGGAAGGGCCCGAGGTGGTCGACTGGCTGTTCGTCCGCAACCGGAGCCTCGCCGCGGTGCTAAGGCCGGTCTGGGAGCGCTGAGCCGAACCCCCGGGCCACGCGCGCCTGCCAGAGGACGAGGAGCGGAACCGTGCCGAGCTCCATGCCGAGGCCGAAGACGTGGCCGGGGCCCGGGATGCCGTGGAGAAGGAGGCCGAGCAGGCGCGCTAGCCCGCCGACCACCGCCAGGAAGGCGAGAGCACGGAACAGGGTCGTTCGCCGCTCGATCGCCGGGATGCACCAGATAAAGGCAAGGCCCAGGCCGAGGAGGAGGCCGGAGAGGTAGCGGAAATGACTGTCGAGGTCGATTGGCGGCGATGCGCCGACGCCGTGCATCATCTGTGCGCCGCGAAGTACGCCGGACCCGCCGGCAAGGAGCGGTACAAGGCACGCGACGGCCACGACGATCTGGAGCAGCCGTTTCTCGGTGGTGGGAGTGGGGACAGTCACTTCCGCGCCCGCCGTGCGAAAACTCGCGCGGCGGCAGGTAAAGCGACCGTCCCCGTCACGCGCCTCAGCTCGCCGCGCTCATGCCCTTGTTGACCGCCTCCCACTGGCGGTGTCCCTCCTGGACGCTCTCGTAGCTGGTGCGGATGAGCTGCAGCGTCTCGTCGGACAATTCGCTGTCCTTGAGAGCGGCCTGCCACTTGCCGTCGAGATAGCTCTCGCCGCGATCGACCTCGGCGACGACGGAGCCGTCGTCCTTGCCGGTGACGGCGTCGCGAAGCGACAGGAACTGGCGGTGCATCGCGGCGAGGATGCCGCCGTCGCTTTCCGGAGTTCCGCCAAGCGCCCGGACCCGGTCGCGGAGCTTGCTCACTATCTGCTCGCGCTCCGAGGCGCGGTCGCGGAAGGCCTGGGCGAAGCGGCTGTTCGTCGCCTCGCTGGCGGAATGCTGGTAGCCGTCGATGCTGTCGATGGTCGTCTCGATCAGGCTGTTGAGGACGCTGATGTCGTGGCTCTGGTTGAGCATGGCAATCTCCTGGCTTGGTGGATTCCGGTCTGGAACGCCCGTCGAGGGTGAAAGGGTGCGCCGTGCCGCGACGAAAGCGGTCGGGAACGGGCCGGCGCGGCGGGACGTTCATTCCGGCGAAGGAGCAACAGCCATGGACAGCAGCGAGCGCGGCAAGCCCGCGGGGTTCGACCCGGTGAGCGGCGAGGTGCACGGCAGCGGCTCCGGTGCCGGAGGCGGAGGCAGCCCGGACGAGGATTACGACCAGGACCCGATGTCGGGATCGGGCAAGGACCATCCCGGCCGGCCGCGCGCCGAGGGGGAAGCGGCCGACCGCCCGGTCGACCCGGACGAAGGGGTCTGACGATGGCGGAAGGCAAGGGCCACCCGCTCCCGGGCAGCGACGAGGCGCGCCACCACGAGATCCCGGAAGGGCTGGAGGAGGAGAAGGGCCGCGGCGACGATCCGAAGCCGGTCGTCCAGCCCGGTCGGGACGCGATCAACCCCGACGGCGAGCGCTACCGCTACGACGACAATGGCCGTGCCGAACGGATCGCAGAGGAGAATTGAAGATGGCGAACGACAACATCGCGAACGACAATAGTGACGGCCGCTCGGGCAGCGAGCTGCAGCAATCGCAGTCCGGCGGCGCCAGCGGCCAGTTCGGCGGCAACATGAACCAGGTCCAGCAGTCCGGCCAGCAGGGCGGCGGGGCCGACGCGGCGGACATGTCGAACGCCGGCGGAAGCAGCGGCGGCGGGGGCTATGGCAGCTCGCAGGACGTCGTCAACCACCAGGACCAGCAGCCCGATGGCGGCGCCCAGTCCGGTCTCGCCGGCTCCGACCTGCGCCAGGGCGGCGGAAGCTCGGGCGGCCAGTCGCGCGGCGAACGCTATGACGAGGACCAGGGCGGCGGCCGCGGCGCCGACGAGGTTTCCCCGTCGTCGGACGAGCTGGAGTTCGCCGAGGACCAGCGCGATCACCAGGACCGCGGCCAGGCCGACGCGGAGTTCAACGCCGAAAGCGAATGAGGTCGAATGAAAAGGGGACAGTCACTTTCCCAATGATCGTGGGCGGCCTCGCGCCGCCGCGCGTTAAAGGTGCCTGTCCCCACTCCGTGTCTCCCAGGGAACCGTTGCG
>Ga0307279_10000090_pt1 | contig 10197 bp, 8 predicted proteins | sample ER_DNA_118_FD_194484 | JGI IMG/M metagenome (GOLD analysis project Ga0307279, IMG submission 194484) | Bulk soil microbial communities from the East River watershed near Crested Butte, Colorado, United States - ER_DNA_118 | ecosystem: Environmental > Terrestrial > Soil > Floodplain | place: USA...
CGCTTCGGGGCTTTTGTTGGACGTATCGCGGACTTCGAGGTCAGTCGGTCGCTGGCCCGAATGCAGCAGGGCTCACACATCGCGGCGCCGGCGCCGGGTGCGCGGGCTAGAGCTTCGGCAGGTAGCGCACGGCGAAGCGGACGAGAGGCTGCAGCGCGATTCCTCCCCACCATTTGGGAGTGAGCGATTCGACCAGGAACTCGTGCAGCTCCGCGACCGGATCGAGCTCGTATATCTCCTCCACCGAGCGGGCGACGGCGTGACAGAGGAAATAGCGGTCGAGGATCGGCAGGCCAAGCCGGCGCAGCGACAGATAGAGCAGCCCCATCGTCAGCCGCGTGGCGAGGAAAGCGTGATTGAACCGCATGAACGACTGGAAGCCGAAAGACGACTGGATCTTCTGATGGAATTGGCTTTCCGAAAGGTCGTTCTGATCGCCCAGATAGCCGGTTCCCGCCGAGAAATAGATGGCGCCCTCGTCGATCGCCTCGCGCACCTCGCGCAACAGAGAGGACATGGCGGCGCGCCAGGCGGCGAGCTCGGGCGGAAGGGCCTCGGCATTCACCGCGTCCTGCAGTGCACGCAGCCGCGCCTGCGAAGCGAGCGCGACCCGGGCGTAGCGCGCTTCGACGGCGGCACGGGCCTCTTCCGGCCGACGCGCCATGATGAAGAAGCCGTCGGCGTGTGAGCGGTAGGTGAGGAAGGAGCGCGGATAGGGCGGGCGCTTGCCCGCCTCGGCGGCGGCGGATCGGGTCAGTATCTGCATCGCGAGGAGGTCGAAGGCGACACTTGGCAGCCGCGCCCGGCCCGCGGCGAAGTCCTCCAGCCAGCCGAACAGCAGCGGCGCGGTCCGCCGGCTGAACCGCTCGAACACGTCGCCAGTCTTGGGACCGGTAACGAGCTCCGAAAGCATTCGGCCGGGGCTGTGGATGACTCGGTAGGGCGCGTGGCGTCCCTGCGCCTCGAGCCGCTGCGTGAGCACCGCCAGCGCCCGATCGCTCGCCTCGCCCGGAGCGAAGCTAAGTCGAAGCCGCTCGGTCCCGTCGGCGAGCAATCGGTCGAAATAGCAGGCCTGCGCGTCCAGCGCGCCGCTCTCCCGCAACGCCGGCAGGATGGTCTCGACCAAGGTCGGCAGGGCGCCTTGGCCCGGCACGGCTTCGTTGGTGTGCACTTCGACGTGAAACGCCATCGAAGGGCGTCGGGCGGGTGCCGTCACGCTATAATTTTCCGCGGTTCGAGTAAGCAAGCTCGGCTGCCTTGATGACATAATGAGTGGGACGAAGGAACTCCGGCAAAGGCTCGCAGTGCGCGCGTACGGCTTCCTCCGCGACGTCCCCGACGATCGTCGCCACCAGCCGATCGGGCGCCAGGCCGGCGCCGGGGAGGACTTGCACCTTGGCATCTTCCAATTCCGGCATGTCGAGGAGGTGGCGCTCGATCCGGCGCGGATAAATGGTGACGCCGCGCATCTTCTCGCCCGCATCGAGGCGGCCGTCGAGAAACAACTGTCCGGTTCCGTCGAAATGGCCGAGGTCGGTCATCGCCACCGTCCCGTCCATGTGCCGGATCGGCGTCCCGTCGAGATAATATTCGCGGCAGTCCGGACCGGACGTGGTGACCTTGCCGACCGAATCGTCCCCCGCGCCGGACAGCCATACCGGCTTGCCGAACAGCGGCCGGCCGACATGCAGCTCGCCGCTCGGCGCGGGATCGAGGGTCATGACGCCCGTCTCGCTCGCACCGTAGGAGCTCATCAGCCCAGCCTCGTCCAGCCGCTCCCGGACGGCGGCGATCCGGCTTCGCGTGAGGTAGCCGGCGGTGGTGAGGAGCGTCAGACCTGCGCCTCGGCTTCCTTGCGGAGCGGAGGCGCAGGCGAGCGGCAGCAGCGCGGGGACGCTCATCGCCATCACCCTGGTCTTCGCCGCACGGGCATGGATGAGGTCCCAGCGGTCGGGGCGGACGACGAGCAGGTCGCGGGCCGTGTGCCAGGCGGGGATGATCGCCATCATCAAGGTGGCCGAGTAAGCCGGTGGAAGGCCGGTCGCGAGCGTGCCCCCCTCCCCCGGCTCCCCGAGCGTCGCTTCGTAGAGCATCCGGTCGTAGTGAAAGCCGGTGAGGGTCATCTGGTCGGCGAAGCCGATCGGAAGCTTCGCCGTCCCGCTCGATCCGGAGGTCAGCGAACCGTAGAGCGGACGATCGCCGAGCCGGCGAAGCAGCGGGTTGGGCTCGGCGAGATGGAGGCCCGGCGCGATTCGTTCCGACGGCAGCGGCAGCTCGGACGGAGCGCCCCAGAGCAGCGCCGTCGCCGGGGTGCGCGCCACGGCGAGCAAGGCGACGAAGCTGTCATGGCCGGCATCGGGATCGACGACATAGGTGGCGAACGGGCGCAGGTCGCGCGCCTGCGCCGCCGCCTTCCGGTCGATGTCCCGCCAACTCACGAAGGCCTCGCCGATCGTCACCCCGTTGCGGGCAGCGGCCGCCGCGGCGGCTTCGTTCATCCATCCGGCGAATGCGCGGAGAGCCATTCCATCCATCCTTTGATCGTCGGTTCGGACGGGCCGTCCTCGTCGTCCAGGTCGATACCCTTGCTTCGGACCAGGGTCCGGATCACAAGCATTTCCAGGCTGTCGAGCGGCCGGGTCTCCACCGTGTCCTGAATCACTCCCTCGAGCTCGGCCTTCAACTCCGCTTTGTTCACGCGCGACCCCCGTCATGGTCCAACCAGAATTGCTCCACCGCGGCCGCGAATGCATCCGGGCGGTCGATCATCGGCAGATGACCGGCATCTTCGATGATCCGGCCGCTGATCGCACCCACTTTTAGCGCATATCGGCGAGCCGCCTCCCGTTCGTTCTGCTTGAGGTCGCCGTTGGCGAGCAGCACGGGCAGAGGCAGCGCCTCGATCTCGCTCCAGCGCATCGCGATGACGGTGTCGTAGGACGCCTTGCAATCCTCGGTGACCGCCGCCAGCGTCGCGCTCCAGCGCGGGCCATGGAGCTGCCGATACGCCGCCTGCATCTCGGGATTGGCGTCGGCGAGCAGCTTGAAGCTCGCGCTCCAGGCTACGAATGCGGCTGGCGGAACCTCCGCCGCATAGCCGCTCACGACCAGCGAGCGCATGAGGTCAGGACGGCGCCGTGCGGCCAGCAGGCCGAGCGTCCCTCCGAGGTAGGAGGCTCCAACGACATGCGCCGGCCCAACCTTCTCCAGCGCTTTGCAGAACCAATCGGCGACCCGGCTGTAATAAGCGGCAGGCGCGTCGGCCTTGCAGGCGCCGTGGCCGGGAAGATCGACGGGATAAACCCGCCGCCGCTCCCGCCACGTCTCGATCGGCTTGCCGAAATGGCTCGCGGCCGTTCCCATGAGGCCGTGGAGCACGACGATCCCCGGAGCGGCGGCGACCGAGCTCACACGGCTTCCCTCGCGCTCAGCGAGGCGCTCGCGAGGCGGCCCAGATAGGCTTCGTCCAGCGTCAGGAGGCCCAGCCGGTTGTTGTGCGTGTGGAAATAGTTCGTTGCGAGGAAATCCCGGCGCGGGTCGGCCTCGACGCCAGGGCGCAGGGCCAATTCGTCGCCGGCACTCGTGAGCGCCTGCGCCCATTCGGCGAGCGGGGCCGGAATACGGCCGCTACCGACGATCGCCTGCGCGATTTCGGCCAAGGCGGGCGCGGCCGCGACCGGGCCATGGTGAACCGCCTCGCCGCCGACGGTTCTGGCGTGCCCTCCCCAGAAGTCCGCATAGCGGCCGAGGAATTCCCGCGCGCTTGCCGGGCCGTGACCGAGTGCGGCAAGCCCCGAAAGCATGGCCAAGAGCGCGGCGCCGACGGTGCCCCGGCGGTCGGGCCGACGCGACAGGGTCTCCAGCGCCGCGCGGCTGCTCGCCCCGAATATCCGCTCGGCGCAAAGGATGCCCGCGCCCTCGCCATATTTCGCGGTCTCGGGAACGTAGTCGCGCCGTTGCAGCATGTTGTCGGGGCGGAGCGGTTCAGCTTCGGATCCTTCGGCGCGCCCCAGGTGACCGGCCATCCGCGCGTAGGTCGCGGCGTCGATCGACGCCGTGCTCGGGGCCGAACGAAGCCGCTTTTGCAGAGCGGATTCCACCGACTCAACGACGACCGCTTCGGAGGCCGTCGCGGCGGGCCGGAAGCGCAGCCTAAGGTGCGGCCCGCCGTCCCAATAGCGAAGGAAAAAGAAACCGGAGAGATGTCCCTTTTCCGCGAGCCCGTCGACGAGCGGCTTCACCGCCTCGATCAGCACCGCGTCCTGGTTCGAATGGTAGAAGAGATGCCAGCAGATCCACGGCGCGGGTTCGCTCATCGCCCGGGCACGTCCAGCTGGACGATGAACTCCTCGGCCCGCCCCCCGGCGACGCTTTCGTAGCAGGCGGCGTCGGGCAGGCATTCCTCGAACAGCAGGCTAAGGCCCGGATGCGCCGAAAGGTGGGCACGCAGAGCGCGCATCAGGAAGGGGTTGGAAAAGTCGTAGAAGTGCGGCTTGCGCAACCGCATCTGCCGCGACTGCTTGAGCACGGCCTCGACGGTCGAAGCGCCGCGCCCGGAACCCGCTTCCGCGAAACCCGAATAGAAGCCGCGACGTGGAAGCCCGTGCTCGCCCCGCCATGCCTCGAAGGCCGCGAGCCCTTCGAGAGTCATCGGATCGGCCTCGGCGAGTGGCGCGGACGCCTGCGCCCCGAGGATGCGGCAGCGCCGCTGAAGAACCAGCGAGCCATAGCGAAGCCGAGGCAGGCCGGACAGTCCGCGCCCCCGGTCGGTCAGGTGAAGCAGCCACGCCCGGCTGCGAAAATTCCCGTAGGGCGAGAGAAGGCTAAGGAAGCGGTAAAGGCTCGGGCCGATGGTCGGATAGAGGGCGTTGAGCGGAGTCAGCGCCAGCGGCCGCGGATCGCCCCTGGTGGTTAGTACCAGCCCGTGACGCTCCGGATCGGCGGAAACCGCGAGGTCGGTGAGGTGGAGGACCGGACGGCCGTCGTCGGCCGCGAGGGAGCCAGGATATTCGATCTGCTCCGCCCAAAGAGGCGGATGGAGATTGGTGTTGGTGCCGAGCACGGCGGTGAGGTCGGCTCGACGAGCATCCGGGAAAGCGCGCTCGTCCGACTCGCGAAGGACTTCGCCGAGTTCCGCCCTTTCGTCGAGAACCGAGCAGAAGCGGGCCATCGCGGCGCCATGGCCCATGGTGGCGCCGTTCATCGCGATCGGCCCGCCGAAGGCGGAGTCGCTGGGCTGCAGGTAGAAGCTCGCCGATGCCCAGGGTCGCACGAACGGCGGGAGCGGCCGGTCGAAGAGTTCCGGGCCCACCGCCCGGAAATCGACCTCCTCCCCGCCGACCTGCGACAGACAGGCACGAACGTCCTGGATCCATTCGCGCCGAAGCGCGGACAGCGCGGCGACTTCCGGACAGTCGCCGCCGGCCAACCGGCGATCGATCTCGTCGGGGGGAAGACTTGAGAAGGCCTTGTACACGTCGAGCAAGGGAACCGGCGCGCCGGAGTGTCCGAACCTCTCCCTGAAGAAGTGATAGAGTGCCAGGCGCTCGATGAGTATCTCGTCGAACATCCCGATCACCGGAGTGAGATCTGCAAGATCCGCGACCACCGGCTGTGGAATTTCAGGCACGATTGCTTCGGCGGGAACCCGCGAACCGACCTCTTCGTAGAAATAGGTCTTGATGCCGTCCGGTCCGGGGACGGAATCGCCCGAAACCGCGCTTGCGGCCTCGATCTGCTCGTAAAGCCGCCCGACGAGGGCGATCCGCTCCGTCACGTCCGCTTCGGCAAGCTCCGTCTCGATCGCGTCGATCGCCGCGAAGGCTCGGGCGGCCTCCCGCGCGGCCTCTCCCGGCATGGCCGCGAAGGCTTCCGCCGCCGCGCGCGCGTAGCGCAGCGTCTGATCCGGGATGGGCAGGAACCGTTCGATCGCGCCGCACTCGATCAGGCGCTCGAGCACCGCCCGCACGGTCCCCTCGTCCTCCCCCTGGCGCACCAACTCCTGGACCAGGGCGGGAACGCTGCCCTGCCGCCCGGCCTCCACCAGCAGCCGTTCCACGGCCGGCCGCCGCGGCAGGTCGACGAAGCGCTCACGGCCGAACATGTCTCGGGCACCCTCTTCCGCCCGGCGGAAGAAGGACAGGCGATCGGCCTGCCAAGAGATTAGCGGGTTGAGCCGCAGGCTCGCCTCGGCGGCGATCGGAGGATAGCGAAGCAGGTTGTTGACCAGCCACAGAAGCAGCATCCGAGCGACGACGACATGGCGCGTGACAGCCGCTTCGGCGTCCGGGGCGGACTTGCGGGCGTGAAAGCGCAACTCGACGAACGATCCGAAAGGGGAAGGCTTCAGCGCCATCCGATAGAGGAAGCTCACCAGCCGAGCCTCCATCTTCCGGGACGCCTTGTCGCAGCGACCCTCGACGAGGACGCCGCGGCTGTAGCGCCAGGCGCTCTCGACGAGCTGCCGCCCGGAGAGATGAAGAGCCTTCAGGAAGTTCTCGTCGGCGGCGAGAGCGGCAATCGCATTACGGCCCGAGTCGATCGCCTGCTCGAACTGCATCTCCGAGCGCCGGCGCGCGTCGAGCGCGTCGGCACGGGCGCGGGCATAGCGATCGAGCGCCTCGCCCAGCGCCGGGCCGCCGAGGGAGACCAGCACCGCCGCCTGTTCCGGCGACACGTCGCGCTGGTTGTGCACGGCCCGCTTCACCGCCAGGATCGTCCTGCGCTCCGCCTCGGAGCAGCGCGTGACCAGCGCGAACAAGTCGCCGGCAAGAGCCTCGGCCGCCTCGGCGCAGCTTCCGGCAAGCCGCTCCGCATCGGCAAGCGTCGCCAGCGCGGAACCGGCGCCGAGTGGGGCGAGCGCGGCGAAATCCAGCGCGCACCGCCGCGACAGGATCAGCCCGGCGACTCGCGGCTCCGCACCAGCATGCGGCGGCGGCGCGGCGGTCATGCCGAAAGCGTGGGCCCCGGTCTCGGTCATGTCTGCAGTGATACGCTCGGCGGCGGCGTCGGGACCCGTCATTGGGTAGCGGAGGAGGCGAGCATCGCCTGGTTCATCAGACCGATAATTACCATTGCCGCCTTGTCCGGACGAAGCGCGATCCGATCGTCGCTAAGATCGATCGCGCCGGTGACGTCGAGCATGGCGAGCAGGCGGGCGATCTCAGGACGTGCCAAGCTCTCCGCGAGACTCTCCCCCACCCGATTTTCCCAATCGTCCGCGGCGATACCGCCATGGATCGAAAGGCCGCTGCGCAGCAGCGAAAGCGCCACTCCCGGAGCCACCAGGGATTGTTCGAAATCGTGGTGCATCGGATCGTCCATATAGCGCTCGAGGAGGCAGCTGGTGTGACCCAGATAGGCGCCGCCCATGATCGATACCGCGCCGGACCCGAAGCCCGCAACGTCCGAGCGAAGCTGGAACATCGCGGTGACGTTCTCGGCCGGCCTTCCGAAATAACCGACGCCATATTCGGGAAAGCCCGCCCGGCGAAGGGCCTTGCTCGCACGCTGGTAGGAAGCAAGCTGCCGACTCACCTCGAGCTTTACTTGATGATGATCGATCGACCGGCGGATGACCGTGCCCTCGGTCGGGCGGAAAGTGTAGAGCGACAGGTGATCGGGGCGAAGCTCGATCGCCGCGGCGACATTCGCATCCGTCTCTTCCGGCGTCTCGTCCCCGAAGCCGCACATGATGTCGAGGCTTACCGTCTCGAAACCCGCGGCCCGCGCCGCGCGCACCGCTTCACGCCCCTGGTCGCTGTTGTGACGACGCCCGAGCTTGCGCAGCCGTCCGTCGTCGAAGGACTGGACGCCGACGCTGAACCGGTTGAAGCCGAGCGAGCGGTAATGGCTAAGGGACTCGGCGTCGACCGTGTCGGGACTGCCTTCGATGGTCCATTCACGCACATCGGAAAGATCGAACCCGTCCTTCAGCGCTTCCACGACCTCGACCACCTCTTCGGCGCTCATCGAGGTGGAGGTGCCGCCGCCCCAGTAGATCACCGTCGGCCTGTAGCCCTCGGCGGAAAGGCGCAATCCCCGCTCGCGCAATTCGCGCGACAGGGATTGGACATAGCGCTGCCTCTTCGAGTCGCCGGCCGGGCGCAATAGATCCTGCTTGGGAACGCGCTGCACCCAGTCGCAGAAATGACACTTCTGGCGGCAAAACGGAAAGTGGACGTAAATATTCAGCGACGACACGTTCACGGAAGTTCGAACATGCGGACGGCGCTCGACCTGCTGACTCGCGAACATGCACTCCCCCGATTATTCGCAATGCTGTCGTCGTCGATTTTTTGAAAAGCGGTACGCACCCACAGCGGGATGCGTACCGCCTGTCACATCAGATCAACCCACCGTCGGCTCGGAGACGAGGATGCTGCAGCTGCAGCAGCACTCGCAAGTCGTGCACGAAGCAGACATCACCTTCGAGATTTCGGCGCTGGCATCTTCGATCGTAGCGTCGAGAAACTGGGACACTTCCAGCTCGTTGATCTCGAGATCGTCAAGGGAAAGATTGCTAGCCACGTTATCCATTAGTCACTCCCCTTATCATGTCGCGCAAAAATTGGGACCAACATCATTTGGACTGCTGCGCAAGCCAACGAGGTCGGACCGCTACAAGCCTTTACAGTACTCGGCGTCCCCCTCTGCGCCAAGGGTTACGCAAGCCTACAATATCACAACGCTAAACCTTTACAATCACCCACCGCACCCATATCATTCGATTCAATCCACAATGGTTTCTATTCTTAATTGCCCAGCAGGGGCGAGGCAGGAGCGGCAATGGCGGATCATGGGGTGGGCAGGGTACTTGCACACCGCGGGCATTGGATCGGCGGCGAAGTAGCCGCACCGTCCAGCGGGGCTTATTTCTTTACCAGCAATCCTGCTGATGATTCGCCGATTTCGAAAATCGCGCGAGGTAATGCCGAAGACGTTGATAGAGCCGTATCGGCGGCCGATCAGGCGGCGAAGAGCACACGCCTCAGCGTACGCGAGCGCGAGTCGATTCTTGGCAAGTCCGCGGAACTGCTGGAGCGGGACTGTGATGCCTTCGTCGAACTGTTGATCGAGGAAATCGGCTCGCCGATCGGAAAAGCCCGATTCGAGATCCAGATGGCGGTCGACGCGTTGCGCGCCGCCGCGGGCGCGGCCCGGCGCGCGGGCGGACAGACCTTCCCCTCCGATGCCTCCGACCGCTTCAGCCTCAGCCTCCGCCAGCCGGCGGGAGTGGTTGCCAGCATCACGCCTTTCAACGTGCCGCTGCTGATCGGAGTCAAAGCTTCGTCCATGGCGATCGCGACGGGCAATGCCGTGGTCGCGCTTCCTTCCGAAGACGCGCCGCTGATAAGCTTGCGGCTGGCCGAACTCTACGCGGAGGCGGGACTTCCCGCCGGCCTGTTCAACGTGGTTACCGGGTCGGGGGCGGAGATCGGCGACTCGCTCACCCAGGACCGGCGGGTCCGCGCGGTCCTGTTCACCGGATCGAGCGCCGTGGGCAAGCATATCGGCGCCTTGTGCGGCGCCCAGCTGAAGCCGGCCATTCTGGAGCTCGGCGGCAAGAGCCCGCTCGTCGTCCTTGAGGACGCGGATCTCGACCAGGCCGTGGCCGGGGCCGTTTTCGGGATATTCCTGTACCAGGGCCAGGTGTGCATGGGGTCGAGCCGCGTCTTCGTCGAAGACGGGCTTTACGACCGCTTCGCGAGCGCGTTCGCGGCGGCTGCGAGGACGCTGCCGTGCGGGAACCTGCGCGATCCCGATACGCTCGTCGGGCCGATCATCAACCCGCGGCAGCGCGCTCGAGTGCGCTCCCACATCGAGAGCGCCGTGGCGAAGGGCGCGCGGGTTCTCGCCGGGGGAGGCTGGGACGGCAACGTCTGCCAGCCCACCGTCCTCGAGGGAGTCGACGCCGACATGCCGGTGTTCGACGAGGAGACTTTCGGACCGGTGGCGCAGCTCTACCGGGTCGGCTCGCTCGACGAAGCGATCGCGCTGGCCAATGCCAGCCGATACGGCCTGTCGGCGGCGATCTACACGCGGGACATTGCCCAAGCGCTTCGATTCGCGCACGAAGTCCGCTCCGGCATGGTCCACATCAATGCGCCTAGCGTCCACGACGAGCCGCACGTACCGTTCGGCGGCGTCGGCGACAGCGGGATGGGGCGGACCGGCACGGAGGAGTCGCTCGCTGCG
>Ga0307279_10000091_pt1 | contig 10194 bp, 7 predicted proteins | sample ER_DNA_118_FD_194484 | JGI IMG/M metagenome (GOLD analysis project Ga0307279, IMG submission 194484) | Bulk soil microbial communities from the East River watershed near Crested Butte, Colorado, United States - ER_DNA_118 | ecosystem: Environmental > Terrestrial > Soil > Floodplain | place: USA...
AGCCTGGGATATTGCACGATCCTGGCGAGGTAGCTCTCATAGTCGGCGGCGGTGCGGAACGGCAGGTTGTCAGCCATCGAGGCGAAGCCCTGATGCCAGCCGTAATAAGTGGTGAAGAGCATCGTCCGCTGGGGATAGCGGTTGCCCTCGACGGTCGCTTCGAGGCTTCGGCGAAGGATCGCCCGGTTCGCCCGCCCGCTTGCGTCGAGCCCCGCCTCCGGGATCGCCTGCAGCCGTGCCAGGAAGGCTCCGGCGTCGCGCGCGCGCCGGTCCTGGGCAGCCAGGCTGATATCCTCGATCTGGCGGTCGTAGTCGCGGACGCCCAGCGCCGTCGCCGAAACCGGATTTTCCTTGAGCAGCCAGGCGTAATAATCGTCCATCAGCCGCATTAGGTCGCCCGCGGGCTCCGCCCGGGCCGGCGACGCGACGGCGAGCGCGGCTGCGGCAATCGAAATCAACAGACGCATCTATGCTCTCCTCGGCGGCGGCGGCGAGGCATCCTAGCGACCAGGAAACGATCCCGTCCACCGCCCGTTGGCGCCGGCGGAGGTTCGAACATGAGCGACAGCATCTACAAGGTCATCGAGCTGGTCGGAAGCTCGCCCACCAGCATCGAGGACGCGATCGAAGGCGCCATCGCCCGCGCCTCGCAGACCGTTCGCGACATACGCTGGTTCGAGGTCCTCGAGACCCGCGGCCACGTCGAAGGCGGCAAGGTCGCGCATTATCAGGTGACGCTCAAGATCGGCTTCACCCTCGACTGACGAGCGAAAGCCGGTGCCGCCGTGATGCACCGGAAGCCGATCCGCTGCGTTGACAATCGTTTCGTCCGCGTTTATTGGCGCGCTCCCCGCGGCCCTGCGCCGCGGACAGACGGAGCAGTGACTTGAAAAATCGCGAACATACCCCGCGATTTCGTCCCGCTCGCGTCCGGATTCCGCCCCAGCGTTAGGACGCTCGGCCGGTCCCGGACCGGCGGCACGAAATCCCCGAACCTCAACGTTGGAACGACGGCGGCCGCGCCTTGTGCGCGGCTGCGCCGGATGGATTTGTCATGGGCGAGAAGCTACTGGCGCAGCGCCTCCTGCTGCTGCTGCGCGACACTGTCGGAGGCCGGAGCCGCGCCGGCCAGGCGACCCTTGAATGGGTCGCTGACCAGCGCGACTGGCTTTGGCCGGACCGCGCCTGGTGCGGAGACGCGGCACCCGGCGCGTCCGGAGGGTCGACGGCGGGCGACACTCTCGACTGGGAGACGCTGCCGAGCCTCGCCGCCGCGATCGACACGAAGGAGCCGGAGCCCGCGCTCTTCGCCGGGTTGCGCGCCGCGGCCGATCTGCTCCGCCTCGAAGCCTTCGACCGGGCGCTGGTCGAGGCCGTCGCGGGATTCGAGCGGTTGCCGCGCCTCTCGGCGCTTCGCACCCGCCTCGCAACCGCCGACGCGGACATGGTGAGCCTCACCGGCCAGGTCGCCGGCGCCGGGGCGGCCGAGGCCAGTTCGCAAGTCCGCCGCTCCGAGGCGCTGTCGCTCGGCCTCGTCTGGCTCGGCGCCGGCGACGGTTTCGGTTCCGCCGAGCTTCAGCTCCAGTGGCAATTCGCCCGGCTGCTCGACGGCGGCCTGGTCGATGAGGCGCGCCTCGTCGACGCCTTGGCGGGCGTCCGTCAGGCGGCCTCGCTCGCTCGCGCCGACTTCGCCGCGCAGGCCGACGATCTCGACCTCCTGGTGCGGCTGCTCAAGGGTGCCCTCTCCCGCCGCGCCGCCGGCGTCAGCATCCTCGTCCACGGGCCGCCCGGCACCGGCAAGACGGAGTTCGCGCGGACTCTCGCCGCCGAGGCGGGGGCGAGCCTGTTCGCCGTTGGTGAGGCCGCGCTCGCGGGCGAGGAGCCGTCGCGGTCCGAGCGCCTCCAGGCGCTGAAGCGCTCGCAGCGGCTGCTTGCCCGGCGCGGCGACAGCGTCCTTCTCTTCGATGAGATGGAGGATCTTTTCGCCGAGGCCGGATGGTCGGCCGACGGCGGGCGCCGCTCGGGCTCCAAGATCTTCGTCAACCGGCTGCTCGAGGAGGGGGCGGTGCCGGTTATCTGGACGTCGAACTCGATCGAGGCGATCGATCCGGCCCATCTGCGGCGGATGAGCTATGTCCTGAAGATGACCCACCCTTCGCCGCGGGCGCGGGCGCGGATCGCGGCGCATGCCGCGGCCGCCGAAGGCGTCGCCGAAGCCGCCGCGGGCCTCGCGCCGCTCCTTGCGCGCGAGCCGGAGAGCGCCAGCGTCGCGCGCCTCGCCTGCCGCACCGCCGCCCTTTCCGGCGGCGGCGCACGGGATGCGCAGGCTGCGGGGCGTTCGCTCCTCCTCGGCCTTCGCGGCGGGCGTGAGCTCACGCCGCTGCAGGCGGGCACGAGCCTCGATCTGTCGCTCTACGAAGCGGACCGCGACATCGCGCCCTTGCTCGAGGGGCTGTCGGCGCCGGGCACTCCGGACGACTTCTCCCTCCTCCTCACCGGCCCGCCGGGGACCGGGAAGACGGCGCTTGCCGCCCATCTTGCGGAACGGCTCGACCGGCCGCTGGCGGTGAAGCGCGCCTCGGACCTGCTCTCCAAGTGGGTCGGCGAGACGGAAGCGAACATCGCCGCGGCCTTCGCCGAAGCGCGCGAGCAGGGCGCGGTGTTGCTGTTCGACGAGGCGGATTCGCTCCTGCTCGACCGGAGCGACGCGCAGCGCTCGTGGGAGATCACCCAGGTCAACGAGCTTCTGACCTGGATGGACGTTCACCCGCTGCCGTTCGTCGCCGCGACCAACTTCGCCCGGCGGCTCGATCCCGCGGCGCTTCGGCGCTTCGTCTTCAAGATCGAGCTCCGGCCGCTGTCGGACGAGGCCGCCTCGCGTGCGTTCGAGCGCTTCTTCGGCCGCCGTGCGCCGGCGCGCCTCACCCAGGTGGCGGGCCTCACGCCGGGCGACTTCGCCGTCGTGAAGCGCCAACTGCGCTACCGGGACGGAGCCACCGCGGGCGAGATCCTCGGCCTTCTCGAGGCTGAGGCGAAGGCCAAGCCGGAGCGGCCGGTAAAGTTGGGCTTCTAGATCCGGTCCTGAAGGAGGCAGGCTTCCGGGATCGGCTCTCCCCTCCCCGCGCGCAGGGAGGGGAGCTCCCCGGCCCGTCATATAATTGTCAACTGAACTACTTATATAAAAGACATGATCGAAGCCGAGTCGCTTCCGCTGTCCGACCGGGCCCTCTGGGCGGCGCTTTCCGACATGCGCATCGAGGAACCCGGAACGGGCCGCGATTTCGAAGCCGAGTTGATCCGGGAAACCGGCTGGTCCGCCGAATTCGCCGGCCGCGCGCTCGACGAATATCGCCGCTTCCTCTTCCTGATCGCCGTCTCCACCGCCGAGCTGACGCCCTCGACCGCCGTCGACGAGGTCTGGCATCTCCACCTCGTTTGGGAGCGGCATTACCGCGAGGAACTGTGCGGCCGGATCCTGGGCCGGGACTGTCGCCACCTGCCCGGCACGGGAACGCCGGAGGACGAGGCCCGCTACCGCACCCAATATGAAGCGACCCTGCGCTTCTACGAGGACATCTTCTCCGACCCGCCTCCGTCCGACCTCTGGCCTCGGCCTTTCGGAACCGATGGCGCGGCGGAGCATCTCGCCGCCGTGCCGACGCGCCGTCGCCGGATATTCCTCGGCCTCGGCCTCGCCTTGGTCGCCTTGGCGTGCAGCTTGGAGGCGAACGCGCTGGGCTACGGCGCCGCGGCCGTCTTCGGCGTGCTCTTCGCCGTCTTCATCTTCGGAGTCGCGACGGCGCCCAGCCAGGCCCACGCCAAGTCGGGTCATCGCGACGGCGGCGGCTCATGCGGAGGTGACGGGGGCTGCCACGGAGGCTGCGGCGGGAGTTGCGGAGCCGCCTGCGGAGGCGGCTGCGGCGGTGGCTGCGGCGGCTGACCAACGCCTCGGCGCAGGACAGAACAAACGCCGTACATTCTGGTTGTCAGACGCATTTCAAGCACTTATCTCGGGTCGCAGATGGCCCAGATCGACCTCCAGCAGAAGCTCGCCATCCTTGCGGACGCGGCCAAGTACGACGCCTCCTGCGCCTCGTCCGGCACCTCGAAGCGCGACAGCCGCGGCGGCAAGGGCATCGGCTCGACCGAGGGCATGGGCATCTGCCACGCTTACGCCCCCGACGGACGCTGCATCTCGCTTCTGAAGATCCTGCTCACCAACAGCTGCATCTTCGACTGCGCCTATTGCATCAATCGCAAGAGCTCGAACGTCCGCCGCGCCCGCTTCACTCCGGAAGAGGTCGTCCGCCTCACCCTCTCCTTCTACAGGCGCAACTATATCGAGGGCCTGTTCCTCTCGTCCGGGATCATCCGCTCGTCCAACTACACGATGGAGCAGATCGTCGAGGTCGCGCGCTCGCTTCGCGAGGACCATGATTTCCGCGGCTACATCCACCTAAAGACGATCCCCGACGCCGACCCGGAGCTGGTGCGGCTCGCCGGGATCCACGCCGATCGGGTCTCGATCAACATCGAGCTTCCCACCGCCGCCGGTCTCACCCGGCTCGCTCCGGAAAAGGACGGCGGGCGCATCGAAGAGGCGATGAAGGACGTCCGCTCGGCGATCGACGAGGGCGCCGACGCGAAGAAGCGCTTCAAGTCCGCGCCCGCCTTTGCGCCGGCCGGCCAGTCGACCCAGATGATCGTCGGCGCCGACGCCGCGACCGACGCCGACATCGTCGGCCGGGCAAGCGGCCTCTACGACCGCTTCCGGCTTCGCCGAGTCTACTATTCGGCTTTCTCGCCGATCCCGGACGCCTCCGCGGTCCTTCCGCTGCGCCGTCCGCCGCTGATGCGCGAGCACCGGCTCTACCAGTCGGACTGGCTGATGCGCTTCTACGGCTTCACCGCCGGCGAGGTGGCGCAGGCGGCCGATCCGGCCGGAATGCTTCCGCTCGACATCGACCCGAAGCTCGCCTGGGCGCTCCGCTTCCGCGAGCATTTCCCGGTCGACGTCAACCGTGCCCCCCGCGAGGCTCTGCTCCGCGTCCCCGGCCTGGGCGTGAAGGCCGTCGACAAGATGGTCGCGAGCCGCCGCTGGCGGCGCCTGCGCCTCGACGACGTCGCCCGCCTCACCGCCTCGATCGCCAAGGTGCGCCCGTTCATCGAGGCGGAAGGATGGCGGCCGACCCTCCTCACCGAACGGAGCGACCTCGGCACCCTTCTGAAGCCCGCCCGGGAGCAGTTGGAGCTGTTCGCCGCTTGATGTAGGCGCGGGGGAGCGAGTCAGGAGGATGGCTTGAGGCAAGCGCTGTTCCGAATCGCGTCGGCCGCGGCATTCGCCGCCGCCTTCGGCCCCTCCCTCGCCGCCGCCCGGGCGCAAATCGAAGATGAGGCCGAGGACATCGGTCTGGACCTGAAGCGAAGCCCGGAGGCGCAGGCGCGAGCGGCGATCCGCAAGGGCGATTTCAGGGTGGCTCGAACCGTCTACAACGAGACCGACAGCAATGGGCACATCGGCTTCGGCCAGGACGCGCCCGGCCTCGCCTGCGACGGCAATTTAGGCGAGGTGTCGGCGCGCGACCTCGCCTGGGGCAAGGCGGCAAGGCGGTTCGCCGAGGCGTATAACGCTGCGTTGCTGGCCGATCCCCGTTACCCCGATCGCGACGTCTGCGTGGCCGTCGACGGCGATGCCCGCCAGGCCCGCTGGCCCGATTTCTCCAGTTCGCGGGGGCGACCGCTCAACCCCGCATCGAGCGTCAATCGCGCCGCCCGCGCCGCTCGGCCCGATCTGATCCGGGCGCAGGTCGCCGCCGGCCGCCCTTTCGATTCCTACGACCGCTGGTACCGCCGCCCGCTTCACTGGGCGGCGCGGCGCGGCGATCTCGAGAGCCTCGACCTCCTCCTGGGCGCAGGCGCCAGGACCGACGGGAGCGAACCGGCGTCGGCCCTTCTCCTGGCGGTGGATTCCGGCCACTCCGCCGCCGCCGAGCGCCTGCTGGCGGCGGGCGCCTCCCCGTTCCGCTGCGGCGAGATCGACGTCCGGCTTTCCTGGGGAAACACACTGAGCCCCGGCCGCCGCGCCTGCCCGCTGGCGCAGGCCATCGAGCGCGGTTTCGCGGCTGCGGTGGAGCCGCTGGTCCGCTCCGCTCTCGCCCGCGGCGACTATTATAAGCGGCGCAACCTGATCGAGGATCTTCTCAAGGGCGTCGACCTCGGCCGGACCGGCTCCGTTCAGGCCTTTGTCGAAGGCACGGGCGAACAGCGCGCCCGCTACCTTCAGCCCAGCATATTGCGCATGGCGGCCTACCGGCTCAACCGGCCGATGCTGACCGCCCTCCTCTCGCTCGGCGGCGGCTGGGCGGCGCGGACTCCGGCGGAGGAGCGACTGTGGCTCGCCGCGGCCCGGCTGCGCCGTCCGGAACCCCTCGCCATGCTGATATGGTTCGGCCGCGACCTCAACTATCTGCCCGCGCAGGAGCGCCGGCGGCTGGAAGCGCAGCTTCCTAAGCTGACCGCGGCCAAGCTTCGCCCCTTTCTTCAGCGCGCGGACGAGGCCCGCGAGAAGGTTTGGGACGCCGTTCTCGCGGGCGACCTCCCGGCTTTGGACGCAATGGCGGCCGCCGGCGTCGATTTCGCCGAGCGGCGCGGCGATACGGCGCTGAGCCGCGCCGCGGGCCGCGACTCCGCGACCGTCCGCTGGGTTCTCGCCCATGGCGGCCGGACCGACACGTACGAGGATTCCGATCTTAGCCTCGGCTGCTCGGACGTCAGCGACGATTTCGGCCGCAACAAGCACAGCCGGGCTCAGCGCGAGTCCTTCATCGCGCTTTGCGATGAGGAGGAGCAACGCGCGCCGAAACAGCGCCCCGGCCAAGGGTTCAGCGAGCATGCCCTCGTTACCGCGGTCCATTCCGGCGACGCTGCAAGGATCGACCTGCTCCTTCCCGGCTCGACTCCGGAAGCCGCGCTCGACGCGGTGCAGGCGCTGGTCGCCGCGCCCGCGACCCGCGCCGACCGGAAGGCGCTGTTGACGAGGCTGTCCGCGCTCGCGGCCCTAGGCTTCCGGAGCGAGCTGGCCTCCACCCTCAGCGACAGCCTGGAACGCAAGGACCTGGCGGCGGCGGCCGCCATTCTCGCCGGGTTCACGCCCACGGCCGGCGACGAACTGCGCTACGCTCTCGACACAGGCTCCGACAAGGCGGGCGAATGCCGGCTCGACGATTTCCGCTTCGTTCGGGAGCATGGGGTCGATCTTTCCGCCTGGCGCGACTCCGGCGGCGGCAACCTGTTCCACCGCGCGGCCGCATGCGAATCTCCCGACTTCATCGCCTTCGCTGCGTCCGTGCCGGGGCTCGGCGTGAACGATCTCGACGATTACGGTCGAACGCCCCTCCAGTCTCTTCCCTGGGACAAGCGCGAAGGAACGCCCGCGGCGAAGGCGATGGCGGCGCTGGGCGCCCGGTCCTGCCGCGACCTCTATGGCGACGAATCCGACAAATGCGGCTCACCGGGCATCAAACCCGATCCGGCATTGTGAAAGGTTGCGGATGCTCCATTCGGTCCGGCTGAGTGCGCCCGACGATTTCGAGGGCTGGCGCGATTCCGCGCGGGCGCTGGCCTCGTCGCGGGTCCCGCCCGAGAAGGTGAGCTGGCGGGTCGCCGGCGGCGAGGGCGGCGATCTCTTCGCGTCGCCGGAGGCCACGCCCCTGCCGCCGGCGCGCTCCTTTCCCGTTCCCAAGGCCTTCCTTCCGCTTGCCGAAAGCGTGATCCTCCACTCCGATCCGGAGCGTTTCGCTCTCCTCTACGCCCTGCTCCTCCGGCTTCGCGAGTCGCCCGGGGCGATGGGCGACGCCGCCGACCCGCTCGTCCAGCGGCTCGAGCGGATGGCGAAGGCGGTGCGACGCGACATCCACAAGATGCACGCCTTCGTCCGCTTCCGGGAAGTGGAGGCTCCCGAAGGCTCCCGCTTCGTCGCCTGGTTCGAGCCCGAGCACCACATCGTCCGCGCCACTGCCGGCTTCTTCGTCCGGCGCTTCGCCGCGATGCGCTGGTCGATCCTCACTCCAGAGCTTTCGATCCACTGGGACGGCGAGACTCTCGCGGAAGGTCCCGGCGCCACCCGCTCCGACGCGCCGGCGGGCGACCCGGTCGAGGCGGTGTGGAAGACCTATTACGCCTCCATTTTCAATCCCGCCCGGTTGAAGGTCGGAGCGATGCTCAAGGAGATGCCGCGCCGCTATTGGAAAAACATGCCGGAGACGGCGTTGGTGGGCGAGCTGGTGGCAGGCGCCCAGGCGAGGGAGGCGAGGATGGTCGAGGCAAGCGGCGCCCGGATCGGCGGCAACACGCGCGCAGCCTGGGACTCCATCCGCTCCGAGGCGATGGGCTGCACCCGCTGCCATCTCTACAAGTGCGGCACCCAGACCGTGTTCGGCGAAGGGCCGCTCGACGCTAGGATCCTGTTCGTCGGAGAGCAGCCGGGCGACCAGGAGGACCTCGCCGGGCGCCCGTTCGTCGGCCCCGCCGGCCAGCTGCTCGACCGTGCGCTTGGGGAGGCGGGGATCGACCGCTCGGCCGCCTACGTCACCAACGCGGTCAAACATTTCAAGTTCGAGCGCCGCGGCAAGCGCCGCATCCACTCCAAGCCGGACTCGGGCGAGATCGACGCCTGCCGCTGGTGGATCGACCAGGAGCGCCAGCTCATCCGCCCGCCGGTCACCGTCGCTCTCGGCGCCACAGCCGCCCGCTCGATCTTCGGCAAGGCCGTCACCATCAGCGCGATGCGCGGCCGCGCCCACGCCTTGCCCGAAGGCGGCGAGGCCTGGGTCACCGTCCACCCCAGCTTCCTGCTGCGGGTCCGAGACGACAAGGAAGCGGAATATCAGAGGTTCGTCGGCGATCTGGTGCGCGTGAAGCAGAGGCTGGCAGATTTAGCCTGAGCGCCGCGGCGGTTGACGCGGCAGGCTGAACGTTCGTAATCCAGCGCGGGCCCTGGGGGACGTCGCGGATGCGCGTTTGGAGTTTCGCCGTTCTTGTGGCCCCGCTGCTCGCCGGCGCGTCGCCCGCGCCCCGGACGGCCTCGAAGCAGGACTGCCGGGTGCCGAGCGGCTGGGCCGCGCTGGCCGCCCGCAAGACGCTCTACGTCATCTTCGGGGAAGTGCACGGCACCCGCGAATCTCCCGCCTTCCTGGGCGCCACCGCCTGCGGGCTGGCGGCAAAGGGCGAGCGGCTGCTGGTCGCCGTCGAGCACAGCGCCACCGACGACGACCGCCTTCAGGCGGCCTGGGCGTTGCCCGATGCTTCATTCCCACGCGGGCTTCGGCAACTCGGCTGGGCCGGGCGGGAGGACGGGGTGGCCAGCCAGGCGATGTTCGCCATGCTGCTGCGACTCCACGCGCTCAGGAGCCGCGGCCTGCAAATCGATGTCGCGGCCTTCAACGGCGCGCGCGACGAAGAGCAGCGTACCCGCTTCAAGGACCTCCCGGGCCAGGGTCCCCACGAAGCCGCCCAGGCCGAGAATATCCGGCACGCCGCCGGCAAGAAGAGGTACGACCACGTCCTCGTTCTCATTGGCAACCTCCATGCGCGAAAGCGGCCGGTGGAAAGAGGCGGCGCAACCTTCGAGCCCATGGCCATGCGGCTGGCTCCCGCGTCGGCGATCACCTCGCTGAACATGGCGCATGCGGGCGGCTCGATGTGGAACTGCCTGCTCAAGCCGGGGGCGGGGCTGGAGCCCGGCAAGCCGGTGACGTCCGCCGACGTCGAATGCGCCGACCACCCCGCGAAGGGCGCCGTCGACCTTCACCGGTCGCCTTTCGTCTCCCTGGGCGCGGCGCCGGGCGACGACGACGCAGCGGCCTATGACGGTTTCTTCTGGCTTGGAAAGGTCACCGGCTCTCCGCCCGCCGTTCCCGCGCCCGCTGCCGCCGCCGGCGGCTAGAGCCGGACCAGCATCTTGCCCGTGTTGGCGCCGCGGAAGAGGTCGAGGAAAGCCTCCGGCGTCGCCTCTATCCCATCCCGCACCGTCTCCCGGCTCTTCACCGCGCCGCTTGCGATCCAGCCGCCCATGTCGCGGTAGAAGTCGCCCATCTCGGCCATATAATCGGTGTAGATGAAGCCCTTCAGCATGATCCGCATCGCGATCACCCGCATGATATATTTGAAGGCGTGCGGCGGGGCCCCGTTGTAGCT
>Ga0307279_10000092_pt1 | contig 10191 bp, 12 predicted proteins | sample ER_DNA_118_FD_194484 | JGI IMG/M metagenome (GOLD analysis project Ga0307279, IMG submission 194484) | Bulk soil microbial communities from the East River watershed near Crested Butte, Colorado, United States - ER_DNA_118 | ecosystem: Environmental > Terrestrial > Soil > Floodplain | place...
AGTTCGGCAGCTACGAGGTGACCCGCGAGGAGGTGCTCGACTTCGCCCGCAAATACGATCCGCAGCCCTTCCACCTTTCCGACGAAGCGGCCGCCCGGACCCATTTCGGCCGGCTCGCCGCAAGCGGCTGGCACACCTGCGCGATGGTCATGGCGGTGATCGCCCGCCACGTCGTCAAGGAGGAGCAGGCAGGCCTCGGCTCGCCCGGGATCGACGAGCTGCGCTGGCTCAAGCCCGTCTATCCCGGCGACACGCTCCACGTCTCCAGCCGCATCGTCGATATCCGCCCGTCGCGAAGCAAACCCGAAATCGGCTCCTTCCGCTCGGCGACGACGGTCACCAACCAGGACGGAGTCCCGGTCCTCACCTTCACCTCGATCGTCCTGATGCGCCGCCGGCCGGCCCCGGAAGCTTAGGGCCGAGCCCAGACCAAGGGTCGGCTCCGCCGCCCACGGTTGGGCACGGCCGTCACCCCGAACTTGTTTCAGGGTCCAGCCCTCCACCCGCGAGGCGGCTCCAAGCTGGATGCTGAAACAAGTTCAGGACGACGGCCCGTAAGCTTCAGCGGCAGATCGGGCTCTGACTTGCCCCTGCCCTAACCGCCGCGGCGCCAGCGGCCGCCGCCGCGGGTGCCGGTGGTTCCGGTCGTGCCCTGGGGCTGCGGCTGCCACTGCTGGTGCTGCTGCTGCCACTGCTGGCGCTGCTCCGGAGTCGACTGCTGCCACTGCTGGCGCCGCTGCTGCCATTGCTGGCGCTGCTCGGGAGTGGCCTGCTGGCGCCGCTGCTCCCATTGCTGGCGCTGCTCGGGAGTCGCCTGCCATTGGCGCGAACCCTGCTGCCCCTGCCACTGGCCGGAGCCGCGAGTCCCCTGGTACTGGCCGGAGCCCCGGGTCCCCTGGTACTGGCCCGATCCCTGGCCGGTCTGGCCGCGATAGCCGTCCCAGCGCTGCCAACGCTGGTCGTTCCAGTCGCGGCCCTGGTAGCGGCCGCGCCGGCCTTCCCAATAGCGGCGGTAATTGTCGTTCCAGCGGTAGCGGCGGCCGCCCTGGTCGTAGATGTAGAAGCCGGTGCCCGGATAATAATAGCCGCCGTACCAGCCGTACCACGGGTCGCCGTAGCCGTAGCCGTAGCCGTCGTCATAGCCGTAGCCATAACCATAGGCGTCGTCGCAGCCGTAATAAGGATCGCAATAGCCGGCGCTTCCGTAGCCGACCGACACCCCGCCGCCATAACCATAGCCGTCGCCATAGGCGCAGGCCGAGAGGCCGACCGTGCCGGCAAGAACCAGCGCCGCGGCACGAAGACGAGGATTGAACATAAGCGACTCTCCCGAAAGCCAGTCAGGGGAGGCGGGAAAATCCGCCTGGGGCCGTGAGCGGCGAATATAGGGGAGAGAACGCCGCGGGAGTGCCCGCTGTTCCTGCCGTCGTCCCACGGCGGGACGAAGCGTCGAGCGCCGGGGCCGGCGCGGCCCCCAGCACGTCGTCCCGGCGAAGGCCGGGACCTCCCGGAGGAAACCCGCCGAGCCCTTCACCCGGCGAGACCCCGGCCTTCGCCGGGGCGACGGAGCCGGACCTCGCGACGGGATCAGCGGGCGGCGAGGTCGTCCGGGGCGACGGCTTGAGCTTACGCCCAGGCACGTCGTCCCGGCGAAGGCCGGGACCTCCTGGAGGAAACCCGACGAGCCCTCACCCGACGACACCCCGTCTTCGCGGGGGCGACGTTCAGGTCAGCCCAGCATCCCCGCTTCGGAGTTCGCCGCGTCCTTCTTCGCCATATTCTCCGGATCGAGCGGACCGGTGGCGCGCACCCGGCGGCTGGCGCCGCCATGCCAGACGTTCTGGTAGGCAAGATAGGCGAGGATCGTCGCGAAGATCAGGAAGATTAGGCTCGCGAGGCCGGCACGGTGGCGGTTCTCGAGCCTCGGCTCGGCGGTCCAGGTCAGGAACGCGGCGACGTCCTTGGCCATCTGGTCGACCGTCGGCTTGGTGCCGTCGGCATAGCTGACCTGGCCCTCGGTGCGCAGCGGCGGCGGCATGCCGATGTTGAGGTTGGCGAACCACGGGTTGAAGTGCGACGTCGGCCCCGGCCGCTGGTCGGCGGGAAGCGGCTTGCCCTTCTCGTTCCGGTAGGTCGCCGGGTCGCGATAGCCGGTGAGCAGCGAATAGACATAGGCTCCGCCGCCCTCGCGCGCCTTGGTGATCAGCGACAGGTCCGGCGGAAGCGCGTTGTTGTTCGCCTGCCGGGCCGCGACCTCGTTCGGATAGGGGCTGGGGAAGTGATCGGCCGGGATCGCCTTGCGGCCGGTCGCCTCGCCGGTCTTCGGATCGACGTCGGGCACCTGGATCTGGTAGCGGTCGGCGATCGCCTTCACCTCGGCCTCGCTGTAGCCGAGCTCCTGGAGGTTGCGGAACGCCACCAGGCTCAGCGAGTGGCAGGAGGAGCAGACCTCCTTGTAGACCTGGAAGCCGCGCTGGACCTGCTGGCGGTCGTACTTGCCGAACGGGCCGTCCGAGGCGAGGTGGAGGTCGCGCGGTTCCTGGTGGAACTGGTGGACGACGTTCTCCTCGCGCGGCTCGCTAAGGAAGGTGTAGACGCCCCAGCCCAGCGACCAGGCGGCGACGCTGACGAAGACGAGCCCGACCAGAAAGCCGAAGATGCGAACCATGAGCCGACTTTCCCTTTAATGCGCGGCCGCGGGGCTGATCCCGCCGAGATGGACCGGAGCCGACTCCCTCTCCTCGCCGTGAAGCACCGATTCCGTGATGGAATTGGGCAGCGGCTCGGTCCGCTCGATCTTGGAGAGGATCGGGAGGATGATGAGGAAGTGGGCGAAATAATACATCGTCGCCAGCTGGCTGATCATCACGTATGGCTCTTCCGCCGGGCGACCGCCGCAGAAGCCCAGGACGAACACGTCGGCGACGAGGATCCAGAAGAACTGGCGGAAGCGCGGCCGGTAGTTGCCCGAGCGGACCGGCGACGGATCGAGCCACGACAGGAAGAAGTGGATCAGGATGGCGCTGAACATCGCCAGCACGCCCCACAGCTTGGCCGGCAGGATGAAGTCGACGGTGAAGGCGCGAAGGATCGCGTAGAACGGCCAGAAATACCATTCGGGAACGATGTGCGCCGGCGTCGAGAGCGGGTTGGCCGGAATGTAATTGTCGGCATGGCCCAGATAGTTCGGCGCGTAGAAGGTGACCAGCGCGAACAGGGTGATGCACAAGGCCGCGAACCAGCCGTCCTTGGTCGTGTAATAAGGATGGAAGGGCACGGTATCCTGCGCGCTCTTCACCTCGACCCCGGTCGGGTTGGACGAGCCCGGGATGTGGAGCGCCCAGATGTGGAGGATGACCACTCCGGCGATCACGAACGGAAGCAGGTAATGGAGCGAGAAGAAGCGGTTGAGCGTCGCCTGGTCCGGCGCGTAGCCGCCGAGCAGCCATTGCTGGATGGGCTCGCCGACGAGCGGGATCGCTCCGAACAGGCCGGTGATCACCTTCGCGCCCCAGAAGCTCATCTGCCCCCAGGGCAGGACGTAGCCCATGAACGCCGTCGCCATCATCAGCAGCAGGATGACGAGGCCGAGCATCCAGACCAGCTCGCGCGGCGCCTTGTAGGAGCCGAAATAGAGGCCCCGGAAGATATGGATGTAGGTGACGATGAAGAAGAAGCTCGCGCCGTTGGCGTGGGCGTAGCGGAGGAACCAGCCCTGGTTGACGTCGCGCATGATGTGCTCGACCGACTGGAAGGCGTGGTCGCCCTGCGGCACGTAGTGCATCGCGAGCACGATGCCGGTGACGATCTGGATGGTCAGCGCGAGGCCCGCGAGGACTCCGAAGTTCCACCACATGTTGAGGTTGCGCGGCACCGGGTAGCCGCCGCCGACCGCTCCGTAGACCAGCCGCGGCAGGGGCAGGCGCTGGTCGATCCAGCGCATCAGCGGGTGCTTCGGCTCGTAGGGTTCAGCCCAGGAGAAGCTCATCTTACGCCACCTCGCCGATGCTTAGCACGGTGTCGGACTTGAACGCATAGTCCGGCACTTCCAGATTCTTCGGGGCCGGCCCTTTGCGGATCCGAGCCGCGGTGTCGTAGGCCGAGCCGTGGCACGGGCAGAAATAGCCGCCGAACGGCCCCCGGTTCTCGCCCTCGCCGGCGCCGAGCGGGACGCAGCCGAGATGGGTGCACACGCCCATCGTCACCAGCCACATCGACTTGCCGGGCTTGGTCCGGTCGGCGAGGCTCTGGGGATCGCGAAGCGACCCCACGTCGACCGCGTTCGCCGCCTGGATCTCCGCCGGAGTGAGGTGCCGGATGAACAGCGGCTGCTTGCGGAAAGTCGTCTTGATCGCCTGGCCCGGCTTGATCGCCGAGATGTCGACCTCGATCGAGGCGAGCGCGAGCACGTCCGCCGATGGGTTCATCTGGTTGACCAGCGGGAAGAGAATGGCCGCGCCACCCACTCCGGCCGCCGCAACCGCCGCGATGTTGATGAAGTCGCGCCGCCTCACGCCCTCTTCGGGCGCCCCGGCCTGCGTGCCATCGCTCTGTTCCACCGTCGCCATAGGATCCTTCAGCGGTTCGAACCAGGATGCGCGGACATCCCGGCGCGGCGCAGGAATGGCCGTCGGGAACGCTCGCACAGCGCCGCGTCGGGTGCCCCCTGGCGGCTTGGCGCGCCTGATAGACGGGTGGGCACCGCTTTGCCAACGGTGTTTTTGAACCCGGCCGGGCGTCCGTAAGTCGGCACCGCGCCAAGCCTGGAGACCGCCGCCAGCAAGCCGGGCCCGCGCCGCTCAACCGAGGCGGGAGAGTCCCGCTCGCCCGCTCGCTCGCCCCGGCCTTCTTCCTGCCTGCCGGTCGTGGCGCCTTGGCGTGAGACCCTGGGAGAATCGTTGCTTCGCGACGCCGGGGGTTTCATGCCCCGCGCCATGCGCCTCGCCCTCTACCAGCCGGATCAGGCCGGCAATGTCGGCACCATCCTTCGCCTCGCCGCCTGCCTCGGAGTCGCGGTGGACGTGATCGAGCCGTGCGGCTTTCCATTCTCCCACCGGGCTCTGAAGCGGGCGGGGATGGACTATGCGGAGATGGCGGCGGTAACCCGGCATTCCGGCTGGGACGCGTTCGAGAGCCGTGCAGGCGCCCGGCTGGTCCTGTTCACGACCGCCGGCGGCAAGCCCCTCCCCGACGCGCGCTTCGAGCCGGACGATATCCTCCTGTTCGGCTCGGAGAGCCGCGGCGTACCCGAGAGGGTGCATATGCGGGCGGAGCTTCGGGTCAGGATACCCCAGGCCGCCGCGACGCGCTCCCTGAACCTCGCCGTCGCCGCCGGGATCGGGCTCGCGGAGGCGCTTCGGCAGACCGGGCTGCGGCCTTCCGACGCGCGGGCATGAGCCAATCGCCGGCTTGAGCGTTGCTGCGGGATGAGCGACGATATCGGCGATCTTCGCCTGCGCATGGAGGAAGCGGCGGCGGCGATGGACTTCGAGGAGGCGAAGCGCCTTCGCGACCAGATCGCCCTGATCCGCGGCGGCGCCACCCGGCGGGAGGCAGAGCGAGCGGATCAAGCCGGGCTGACCCGGCAGCAGCCCGGTCGGATGGGGCTCGGCACCAGCCAGCAGCGGGTCACGCCGCCCGAGGGCTGGACTCCTCCCGCGAAGCCCGACCCGATGACGGCGGGACGCTCGCGCCGCAGGGGAAGGCCCTAGGTCGGCGGACGGATTTGGAAAAAACAGCCTCGAAGCGACGACCGGGACCGCGGGAGCGGCTCGAACCGTCCCCCGCCCGCCCTCATCTCTCGAGCAGCTGTTTGAGCCGGTCGAGGTCCCTCCTCGCCTGGACTCCCGGCTCGCGCTGGAAGAGCTTCGCAACGAGCCGGCCGAAGGCGCCGGCGGGCGGGTCGTAGGAGATGCTCGTGCGGACGTTCGTCCCGCCTCCCGACGAAGTCTCGATGAACTCCACCCGGCCGCGGTTCGGCACGCTCGCGCCTTCTTCCGATCGCCAGGCGATCAGCCGGCCCGGTATGTCCTCGGTCACCACGCTGTAGAACGCGACGCTGGTCCCGGCCGGGGCCTTGATCACCCAGTGCGAGCGCACGTCGCTTAGCCGGGTCACCGATTCGATATTGTCCATGAAGCGCGGGAGATTGGTGAAATCCCGCCAGAAATTGTAGATTTCGCTCGGCGGCCGGTTGATGATCACCGATTCCTCCACCGTCGCCGCCTCGCGGCGGCCGCTCGATCCGCGTCCGGAGAGCATGAACGGGATGGCCGCTCCGGCCAGCGCTCCGGCAAGAGCCGCTCCCGCGACGATCGCCGCGCCCGGCCGGGCCGGGCCCTCGTCGACCAGCGCGAGCTCGCGGTGCGGCGGGCGGCGAAGCGCCTTTTCCTCATCGGACGCGAAGCCGGGATTTCCGTGGCTGGTGGCGCCGGCGCCCTCCGGGAGCGAAGCGGGATTTGAAGTCATTTGCGGGTCTCCGGATCATCGGCTTGCGGGACGCGGCCGGATCCGGCCGCCGTGACCCTCCAAAACGCAACGACGTTCCGGCGTTCCGCCCGTCCCGCCGTTATGCGCCGGTCGGTTGTCGAAAGACGCTCCGCCGAGGGCGCCCTTGCAACCGTGCGCTCGGGCGGGCATCGGCGGCGGGCGATGATCGAGCTCGACCCCCAGCAGCAGGCCGCGCGCGACTGGTTCGAATCCCTTCGCGACCGGATCTGCGCCGAGTTCGAGGCGATCGAGCGCGAGGCCGGCTCCGACGCCGTCTTCGACTATTCTTCCTGGCGGCGCCACGATCCCGACGGGGCTCCGGGCGGAGGCGGCGTGCGCGGGCTGATGAACGGCGTGGTGTTCGAGAAGGTGGGGGTCAACGTCTCCACCGTTGCGGGCCGCTTCAGCCCGGATTTCGCCGCCTCGATCCACGGCGCGGCGGAGGATCCGCGCTTCTTCGCGACCGGGATCAGCCTCGTCGCCCACATGGCCAATCCGCACGTCCCGGCGGTCCACATGAACACCCGCTTCCTCGTCACGACCAAGCGCTGGTTCGGCGGCGGCGCGGACCTCAATCCGCCCCTCCCCTACGAGCAGGACACGGCCGATTTCCACGCCCGGCTTCGCGCCGCCTGCGCCGCGCACGACCAGACCTTCTACGAGCGCTTCAGGAAGTGGGCGGACGAATATTTCTTCATTCCCCACAGGGGAGTCCACCGCGGAGTCGGCGGAATCTTCTACGACCATCTCGAATGCCCTACGCAGGCCGCGTTCGACTCCACCTTCGCCTTCACCCGCGACGTCGGCGAAGCCTTGCTCGACGTCTTCCCCCGGCTCGTCCGCCGCCGCCGGGAAACGGCGTTCACGGCGGCGGACAAGGCGAGGCAGCTCGAGTGGCGCGGCCGCTACGCCGAGTTCAACCTGCTCTACGACCGGGGCACCCTGTTCGGCCTCAAGACCGGCGGCAACGTCGAGGCGATCCTGATGAGCCTTCCCCCGCAGGCGGCCTGGCGGTGAGGGAGCGAAGCGGGCGGTGAGCCGTTGGGAGGGCGCGCGGCCTTTGTCGCGGCGCGACCCACAGGGAGGATTTCCATGCGAATGATATTGCTGGCCGGCGCGGCCCTCGCCCTTACCGCCTGCGGCGGCAACACCAGTTCGACCGAGGCGAACGAGGCGAACGACACCGTCACCGCCGACAACATGATGGTCGACCCGAACATGTCGATGGACGCCAACGGCTCGATCGGCGCCGCCAACATGGGCGCCGGAACCAGCGCCGGGGGAACGGTCGACTCGAACACCGCCAACTTGATGGCGAAGGACGCGACCACCCACGATCCCGACACCAACCTGTCCAACGGAATCTGACCCGGGCGGGGGCGCCGGCGACGGCCGGCCTGGCTTCCGGCGGCGCCCCGCCTGAATCGCGCCCTCGATCTTGTCGGGGAGCGGACCGCCGTGCCAAGCTGTGTCTCGCGGGAGGCCTCCGTCACGGGAGGGCCTCCCCGCCGCCGACTTTGCAACGGGGGACGCGATGAGCCGGAACAGCAAGATCGTTATCGCCATACTGGCGGCCCTGGTCGTCTTCGTGGGGATCATCGCCTGGTGGGCGATGGGGCGGCGCGCGAAGCAGACGGCGGTCGCCACGGCGACCGTGGTTTCGGCGCAACGGGAGGAGAAGCGCGACGACGACGACACCCTCCTCACCCTCTCCTATTCGGCGGGATCCGCGCCCGCCGAAGGCAAGGCGAGGGTTCACGGCATCCATCTCGAGGATTATCCGGCGGGGCGCCGCCTGCGCATCTGCTACGACCCCGGCGACACCCGCAACCTGCGGATCGACGACGGGCCCTGCGGGTGACGTCCGGCGCGGGCATGGCGCTCCTCCTCTCGCTTGCGATCATCGCCTTCGCCGCCGGCTTCCACGCGCTCTGGGCGGCGGGCGGGCGGACCGGCTATTCGGTCTCGCTGCCGCAGCGGCCGGACGGCGCCCCGGTCATGGCCCATCGCCTCCCCTGGTGGCGCCCGGCCGCGGGCGGAGTCGCGCTCGCCCTCGCCGGCCTCGCCTGGTTGCTGCTCGCCAGGGCCGGCCACCTGCCTTCGCCCCTGCCGCCCGGCCTTCTCCGCTTGGCCCTGCTCGCCGCCGGCGCCGCCTTCGTCGCCCGGGCGATCCTCCCCAACCGCTATGTGGGCTTCCTCAAGACGCTGCGCTCCACCCGCTGGGCCCGATACGACACCCGCCTCTACAGCCCCCTCTTCCTGGCGCTAGGCCTGCTCATCCTGTGGCAGGCGGCGCGGCGCTGACGGCCCGCCTCGCTCCTCGGGCCGGGGCGAGCGGTCAATCCCCGATCGAGCGGACCAGGACCGCCTCCGCCGGGCAGTCCGGGTTCGGCGCCTCCGCCAGCCGGAACGGCGAATCGAGGCCCCCGAGGCGGACTTCGGCTCCGAAGCGGATCTTGCGGTCGCGGACCACCAGCCCGTCCCGCTCGATTCCGGTCCGGCCAGTGAAGACCGGAGTGCGGCGCTGCCCGCCGATGAGGAGCTCGAGGCAGCGGCCGCGAAGCGCGAAGCTGCCGACCCCGCCGCCGAGCGGCGCAAGGTCGCCGCCGGGGCGTCCGGCGACGTAGAGATTGTCGACCAGCGGGTGCGCCTGCGGCGCCAGCTTGAGGACTTCGCCGCCGGAAGGCTTGGCGCATCCGGCGGCGATCAGGCCCAGCGAGACGGTCAGCGGGACTGCAAGGTACCTCAATTCGGGCTTACGCCTCCCGACGTGGTTTGAATCAGATAGGGAAGGTGATCGTTCACCCGGTCGATGGGCATGTAGTACATCGGGCAGGAACCGTCGTCCGGAGTGATGCAGGGCCGGTCATAGCCGTCTCCCCGGTCGCGGATCGAGCCCATTTCGACGATCCCCGCCGCTTTCGCATCGTAATAGCCGGCGGTGCCGTTCCAAACCGGCGTCGTCATGACCGGACCGCCGCTGTCTCCGCCGTAGGAGAAGACCATGTAATCCGTGCCCTCCACCTTGACGTAGCCGTAGAAGGTCCGGACCGACCCGTCCGGCATGTACATGGTCGCGGCGGCCTGCGAGAGCGAGATCTGACCGCAGGTGATCCCGGTCGTGAACCCGCCCTTGCAGCGGGTGGCACCTTGCGGATGGTTCGTGTTGGAGGTGCCGGACACTCCGGCGATCACCCCTGTCACTCGCGTGTAGCCGCCGTCGAGAGGATAGTTCGGATTGACATTGGCCCAGTTCTTCAGCTGCCATCCGCTCGTCGTGAGTTGATAATAATCGCCCTTCTTGTTGTTCCAGAACCACGTGTAGGGCGCCGTCGTCAGCGATCCGGTGTTCAGGACCTGGTAGTCGTACGATCGCGACCCGCCCGTATTGTAGATGTTCTTCGTGATCGACGGCGGGGTCGGCAGAACCACGTTGTGCCCGTCGTCGTAATGGATCCCGAGCGAGCCGCTGCAATGGTCGGCCGAGCTGGTGAGGACGCCGTTCTGGGCCTCGGGCGTCTTGACCATGAAGCCGTAGGTGCAGATCGCGGTGGCGCCGCCGCTCGTCATCTGGTGGACCATCCAGCCTCCGTAGATGGCGTCCCCGGTGCGCATCCCGGACTGGACGCGGGTCGGCCGGCCGCCGGCGACGAACCGGACGTCGGGGCGAAGCTCGGCGGGAAGCGCGGTCATCAGCCGCTG
>Ga0307279_10000093_pt1 | contig 10103 bp, 4 predicted proteins | sample ER_DNA_118_FD_194484 | JGI IMG/M metagenome (GOLD analysis project Ga0307279, IMG submission 194484) | Bulk soil microbial communities from the East River watershed near Crested Butte, Colorado, United States - ER_DNA_118 | ecosystem: Environmental > Terrestrial > Soil > Floodplain | place: USA...
TATCTTGGTTGCGGATCGGCTCGACGAGCCTCCACGGGAGCTCCCGGATGGGACCAGGCGACATAACCCTGCTCGGGGTCCTCCCGTTCATCGGCGTCGGCTTCGTCGCGCAACTCGTCGACGGGGCGCTCGGCATGGCGTTCGGGGTGATCTCCAACACCTTGCTGGTCAGCCTCGGGATCCCGCCCGCCGCCGCCTCCGCCGGGGTGCATACGGTCGAATGCTTCACCACCGCCATGTCGGGCGTCAGCCATTGGCTGCACGGCAATGTCGAATGGAAGCTGTTCGCGAGGCTCGTGCTTCCGGGCCTGGCCGGCGGCGTCCTCGGCGCCTACGTGCTCACCCATGTCGACGGCTCGGTGGCCAAGCCCTTCGTCCTCGCCTACCTCTGCGCGATCGCCCTCTACCTCCTCTGGCGCGGGCTTCGCCGCGAGCATGAGGAACGCCGGCCCAAGGTGGTCGAGCCGCTGGGCCTCGCCGGCGGCTTCCTCGACGCGGCCGGCGGCGGCGGCTGGGGGCCGATCGTCACTTCGAACCTCCTCGTCCAGGGCGCCAGCCCGCGCCAGGTGATCGGCACGGTCAACGCCGCCGAATTCTTCGTCACCGTCGCCATCTCCGCCACCTTCATCGCCAATCTGGGCCTCGAGGCATTCACCGTCGCCACTCTGGGGCTGCTGATCGGCGGAGTCCTCGCCGCGCCCCTCGGAGGCTTCGCGGCCAAGCGCGTCGCGCCGCGGCGCCTGCTCGTCATGGTCGGGACGGTGCTCCTGTGCACCAGCGTCTACGGACTCGTCCGTGCCCTCGCCTGACCCTTCCTCTTTCGCCCGCACCGGAGGCAAAATGCCGACGCTCAAGCTTCGCTCACGTCTGTTGCTCGCCGCCGCCGCGGCCGCCCTTCTCCCCTCGGCGGCCCTCGCCCAGGAAGCGGCGGCGGCGCCGGCGGCGCTGCCGGAAGCCTCCGCCGCGGCGGTCGCCGGGGCGGCGCCCGAGGCGAGCCAGGATCCGCCGGGGGTCGAATCGCCCGACACCATCGTCATCACCGCCACCCGCCGGGAGGCGGCCGCCCAGGACGTGCCGATCGCCCTCTCGGTGCTGAGCGGCGCCACCCTCGTCGAAAGCGGCACCCAGAATATCGGCCAGGTGGTCCAGCTCCAGCCCTCGCTGACCTTCTACCAGACCAATCCGCGCAACGCGGCGATCAACATTCGCGGCCTCGGCGCGCCGCTCGGCCTGACGAACGACGGGCTCGAGCAGGGCGTCGGCATCTATATCGACCAGGTCTATTACAGCCGGGTCGCGACGGCGGTGAACGACCTCTACGACGTCGCCCGGGTCGAAGTGCTTCGGGGGCCCCAAGGAACCCTGTTCGGCAAGAACACCACCGCCGGCGCGATCAACGTCATCACCAACCGCCCGACCTTCCAGCCCGAGGCTTTCGTCGAGGCGACCGCCGGCAGCCTGAACCTGCTCCAGGCGAAAGCCGCGGTCTCCGGGCCGTTGAGCGACAAGCTGGCTTTCCGCTTGGCCGGTTCGGGCACCACACGCCGCGGCACCCTCTACAACGTCGCCGACGGCCGCTGGCTGAACAACCGGCAGAGCCTTAGCGGCCGCGCCACCCTGCTGTGGCAGCCGACCGGCGATCTCGACGTCACCCTGACCGGCGACTATACCGAGGCCTTCCCTCACTCGGGCGCCCAGGCCTACGTGCGCACCGGCGCGACCCAGCGCCCGCTCAACCGCCAGTTCGCGGCGCTCGCGGCGGCCTTCAACTACGCCCCGCCGAGCACCGACGCCTTCGACCGGCTCGTCAACCTCGACACGGAAAGCCGATCCGGCCAGCGCGCCGGCGGAACCTCCCTCCGCGCCGAGTGGGATCTCGGCAAGGGCACTCTCACCTCCGTCTCCGCCTGGCGGCTCTGGAACTGGTACCCGTCGAACGACCGCGACTTCACCGGGCTGCCGATCACCACCGTCTCCGCCAACCCCTCGCGCCACCGCCAGTGGACCCAGGAGCTGCGCTACGCCTCGAAAGGCGGGGAAACTTTCGACTACGTGCTGGGGGCCTTCTTCTTCACCCAGAAGTTCCACACGTCCGGAGCCCAGGAACAGGGGTCGGCGGCGAGCCGGTTCCTGCTCAATCCCGGCAACGTTCCCGCCGGATCGAGCGGCTGCAGCCCGCCGACCGCCAACGCCTGCAATCCGGCGGTGCTGAACGGCCTTCGGTCCGACAACGACATCCGCTACAAGAGCACCAGCGCCGCCCTTTACGGTCAGCTCACCTGGAACGTCTCCGACAGCCTTCGAATCCAGCCCGGCCTGCGGCTGAATTACGACAAGAAACTAGGCTCCTACGAAGCGACGGTGACGACGGGCAGCGGAAGCGCGACGCTCAACAGCGACCAGCGCAACACGCTTCCGCCCCAGGCTTATGATGCGCACCTGCACCAGTGGAACCTCGCCTACGACCTGACGGCGTCCTACGACGTCACTCGCGACGTCATGGCCTACGGCACCTACGCGCACAGTTTCAAATCGGCGGGAATCAACATGAACGGGCTTCCGCTCAGCGGCGGAGTCCCCGTGCTGAGCGCCGCCACCGTCCGACCGGAGAAGATCGACAGCTTCGAACTGGGGCTCAAGACCCAGCTGCTGCGCCGCCGCGCGACCCTCAACCTCTCGGCCTTCTGGACCGAGATCAAGGACTTCCAGACCACCGTCACGAGCAGCCCGAGCGGCGGCGTCGTCCTTGCCTACCTCGCCAATGCCGACAAGGTGCGGGTGCGCGGCGCGGAAGCCGAATTCAGCTACCGACCGAGCAAGCGTTTCTCATTCTACGTCAACGGCGCCTATACCGACGCCAAATACGCTCGCTTCCCCGACGCTCCCTGTCCGCCGGAGCTTTCCGGCGGAACCATCGCGCAGTCCGGCCAGACGCCAAGCGCGCCCGGCACCCCGGGCGGATTGAGCCCGGCGAGCTGCGACGCATCCGGCAGCTGGCTGCCGGGCGTTTCCGAATGGTCGGCGAGCTACGGGTTCGAGGCGAACCAGCCGACGCATCTGTTCGGCCAGGCCGGCCAGGTCTATTTCGGGTTCGACGGCAACGCCCGGACGAAATTCTCGTCCAACCCCACCCGCTCGCTCTACACCGACGTGCAGGGCTATTCCCTTGCCAACTTCCGCCTCGGCTTCCGAGCGGACGACCGGTGGAACCTGTTCGCCTGGGTCAAGAACGCCTTCAAGGAGGAGTATTTCGAGGTGCTCTCGCTCGGCCCGAGCAACACCGGGCTCGTCGTCGGCCTTCCGGGCGACCCGCGCACCTGGGGCGTGACTCTGTCGGCGGAGTTTTAAATTGCCTCTCTCCTCCCCTCCCCCGGAAAGCCGGGAGAGGATTAAAGAGGCCCGGCCAATGACGAGGAATCACGACATCCCCCTCGGCGAGGCGACCCGGGTCTGGGCACGGGTCGCGGCGCTAAGCTTCGGCGGGCCGGCCGGCCAGATCGCCGTCATGCACCGAATCCTGGTCGAGGAGAAGAAGTGGATCGGGGAGGAGAGATTCCTCCACGCGCTCAATTATTGCATGCTCCTCCCAGGGCCGGAAGCGCAGCAGCTCGCCACCTACATCGGCTGGCTGCTCCACCGCACCAGAGGCGGCCTGATCGCCGGCGGCCTGTTCGTCCTCCCGGGCATGGTCGCGATCATGGCTCTGTCCTGGCTCTACGCCGCTTTCGGCGACGTCGCGCCGGTCGAGGCCCTGTTCTTCGGGTTGAAGGCCGCGGTGCTCGCGATCGTGCTTGAGGCGGTGAAGCGGATCGGCGGCCGGGCGCTGCGCAATCCGGCGATGCGCCTGATCGCCGCCGCGGCCTTCGTCGCGATCTTCGTCTTCGCCATTCCCTTTCCGCTCATCGTGCTCGCGGCCGGGCTCACCGGCTGGATCGGCGGGCGGTCCGGCGCGGCCGCCTTCCAGGGCGGGGGCGGCCACGGTCCGAGCGGCGGGAAGGCCGTGCCGGACTCCGAGACTGCGCTTGGCGAGCACATCCCCGACCATGCTTGCCCGAACCTCGGCTGGTCGGCGCGGATCTCGGCCGCCTTGCTGCTGCTCTGGCTGGGTCCGGTGGCGCTTATCCTCGCCCTGCTCGGGCCGCAGGACGTCTACTCGCAGATCGCGATCTTCTTCTCGAAGATGGCGGTGGTGACCTTCGGCGGCGCCTATGCCGTCCTTGCCTATGTGGCGCAGCAGGCGGTGGAGCGGTTCGGCTGGCTCGCGCCGGGCGAGATGCTCGACGGCCTGGGAATGGCGGAGACGACCCCGGGGCCGCTGATCATGGTCACCCAGTTCGTCGGCTTCATGGCCGCCTTCCGGCAGGCGACCGGCCTTCCGCCGTTGCTCGCGGCGACGCTCGGCGGTCTGCTCACCACCTGGGTGACGTTCCTGCCCTGCTTCCTGTGGATATTCCTCGGCGCGCCGTTCGTCGAGAAGCTGCGCGGCAATCGCGCCCTCGCCGCCGCGCTTTCGGCGATCACCGCCGCCGTGGTCGGCGTGATCCTGAACCTGGCGATCTGGTTCGCTATCCACACGCTGTTCGCCGAAGTGCGCGTCTTCGCCGGCGGCGGCCTGCGCTTCGAGCTTCCGGTGCCGGCGAGCCTGCGCCCCGCCGCTTTCTTCCTCTCCGCCTGCGCGGCCCTTGCCATGTTCCGGTTCAGGATCGGCGCCCTGCCGGTCCTCGCGGGCTGCGCCGCGGCGGGACTGGCCTGCTCGCTCGCCGTCCCGGTTTGATCAGGCGCCCGCGCGGGCGAGCGCCTCGCGCAGCCGGGCGGCGAAGACGGCGACGTTGGGCGGCTCGGCCATCGTTCCGTGCGAGCCTGGGATGTCGTGCGCCTCGAGCGGGCCGCTGACGACCTCCGTCCAGCCAGGGAGCGTGTCGAGCACGTCCAGCCGCTCGGCCGGCTGGAACAGCGCCACGGCGCCGTCATAGGGCTGGGGATGATAGCGATAGGCCGCCGCCTCGAGCGCCGCGGCATTGGCCCGGTACCGGCTGTCCGGCAGGACCGGAGTCGCCGCGCCGACCTCCTCGAGCACGCCGCGCGCCCGCTCGATCGCATAGCCGAACCGCCGCTCGAGAGGCAGGGCGCGCCACGCCTTTAGGTGGTAACGGACCTTGCTGCGCCGCATCTGCGCCGCCGTGATCCGCTGGAAAGCGACGGGATTGGTCGAATGGCCGAGCGCGAGGAGCGGAACGTCCTCGCCGGAGGCGCGGAGCTGCCGGGCGACTTCGTAGGCGAGGATGCCGTTGGTGCACCAGCCGCCAAGGAGATAGGGTCCCCGCGGCCGGCTCTCGCGCAGCACCGCGGCGACGGCCGCCGCCACCGCCTCGAAGGCTGTCCCGGGGCGCAGCACGCGTTCGAGGATCGGTCCCAGCTCCAGGCCGAGGAACGGACGGTCGGTGCCGAGCGCCTGGGCGAGGGGAAGGAAGGTCGGGCCGCCGTCGAGCCAGAGCAGCGGCACGCCCCGGCCGAGGGGCTGGAGCGGAACGAACTCGCCGAACGCCGCGGCGCCGCCGCCGTCGATCGCCGCGCCGAGCTTGCGAAGCGTCGCCGCGCGGAAGAATTCCGCCATTCCGAGCCGCCGGCCCCATTCCCGCTCGATCCGGACCAGCAGCCGCGCCACCAGGAGCGAATGGCCGCCGAGCTCGAAGAAGCTGTCGTCGCGACCGACGGCTTCGAGGCGCAGGAGCTCGCACCAGATCGCCGCGAGCCGCTCCTCCGTCTCGCCCTGCGCCGGCTCGACCGGCGCGGCGGTGCCGACGCCGGGGGACGGCAGCGCCTTGCGGTCGATCTTGCGGTTGGGCGTCATCGGCAGCGCGTCGAGCGGCACGAAATGCGCCGGGACCATATAATCCGGCAAGGTCGCGGCGAGATGGGCGCGAAGCTGCGCCCGCTCCGGCAAGGCCCCGCCGGCGGTCACCAGATAGGCGGCGAGCGCCCGCTCCCCCGACGGATCCGGCCAGCTGCGCACCGCGGCGGCGGCGATCGCCGGGTGCGCGGCGAGCGCGCCCTCGATCTCCTCGACGGCGACCCGGTAGCCGCGGATCTTCTCGTCATTGTCGACCCGCCCGAGGCACAGGAGGGCGCCGTCCGCGCGCCGGCGGGCGAGGTCGCCGGTGCGGTACAGCCGAACCCCCGGCGCCGCCGGCATCTCGACGAACCGCTCGGCGGTGAGGTCGGGCCGGCCGCGATAGCCGCGCGCCAGCCCGGCCCCGCCGATGAACAGCTCCCCCGTCACCCCCACGGGCGCGGTGTTGCCGTAGCGGTCGAGGACATGGATCAGGGTGTTGGCGATCGGCCGTCCGATCGCGACCGGCCCTTCGCCCGGCTCGACCCGCTGAACCGTCGACCAGATCGTCGTCTCGGTCGGTCCGTACATGTTCCACAACTCGCCGGCGCGGGCGAGCAGCGCCTCCGCCAGGTCGCGCGGAAGGGCCTCGCCGCCGCAAAGGATGCGAAGCGCACCGTCCCCTTCCCAGCCCGCTTCGACAAGCGCTCGCCAGGTGGCGGGGGTCGCCTGCATCACCGTCGGCTTCGCCTCGGCGATCAGCTCCGCGAGCTGCCGGGGGTCGGCCGCGACGCTTCGCGGCGCGAGGATCAGCTCGCCGCCGCAAGTCAGCGGCAGGAACAGTTCCAGGGCGGCGATGTCGAAGGACAGGGTGGTGACGGCGAGCAGCCTGTCGCCCGCGCCGAATCCCGGCCGCTCGCGCATCGCGAAAAGCAGGTTGGTCAGCGCGCCGTGGCTGATCTCGACGCCCTTGGGGTTGCCGGTCGAGCCGGAGGTGTAGAGGACGTAGGCGAGATCCTCCGGCGCGACCGGAGCGGGCGGCGCGTCCTCGAACGCGTCCGGAACCTGCTCGATCAGAATTCGAGGCAGCGCGGTGTCGGCGATCCGCTCGGCAAGCCGCGTCTGGGTGAGCAGCGCCGCCGCGCCGGCGTCCTTGACGATATAGTCGAGCCGGGCCGCCGGGAAGTCGGGGTCGAGCGGCAGATAGGCGGCGCCGATCCGGAGGATCGCGAGCAGCGCCGCCACCATGTCCGGCGAGCGGTCCAGGCATAGGCCGACCAGCGCGCCGGGCCCGAGTCCCGACGAGCGGAGCACCGCGGCGATCGCGGCGGCTCGCCGGTCGAGCTGCGCATAGGTGACCCGCTCGTCGCCGAGGCGGACCGCGACGGCGTCAGGGCGGGACCGGGAGATTGCGGCCGGCAGAAGGGCCGGCTCGACCGGCCGGGCAGTGTCGTTCCACTCGACCAGCAGCCGCCGCCGTTCTTCTTCCCCGAGCAGCGGCAGGTCGCGTATCGGGCAGGCGGGGTCCACGGCCACCCGCTCCAGGATGTTCAGCCAGTGGCCGATCATCCGCCGGATCGTCGAGGGATCGTACAATTCGGTGCTGTAGAGGAAGCGGCCGATCATCCCGTCCGGCCGCTCGTCCAGCTCCAGGTAGAGGTCGAACTTGGCGCCGCCGACGACCACATCCATCTGCGTGAGATCCCACCCTTCCGGAAAGGGATCGACTGGCGGCTCGATCGAGAACAGGCAGTTGAACAGCGGGTGCGCGCCGGGCTCGCGGCGCAGGTCGAGGGCGCGGACCACCTCGTCGAACGGCGCCTCGCTCGCCGCCAGGGCGCCGAGCACGCTGTCGCGCACCTCGAGAACGAACTCGCGGAAGGGCAGCTCGCCGCGCGGCTTCGCCCGAAGCGCGAGGGTGTTGAGGAAGTAGCCGACGACCCGCTCCAGCTCGGGCCGGCGCCGAAGGTCGGTGACCCCGCCGACGACGACGTCCTCGTCGCCGGAATAACGGTGGAGCAGGGCGTGGTAGCTCGCAAGCAGGGTCATGTAGAGCGTCACGCCCGACTGCCGGCTGACCCGCTTGAGCGCCTCGGTCAGCTCGAGCGGGATGAGGAAGGTCTCCATCGACCCGGCATGGGTCGGCCGGGCCGGCCTCGGCCGGTCGCCGGCGATCTCCAGCTTGGGCGGGGCGTCGGCCAGCGTACGCTTCCAATAGTCGACCTGCCGCCGGATCGGCGGGCTTTCGAGATGCGCCTTCTGCCAGATCGCATAGTCGCCATATTGCAGCGCCGGCGGCGGCAGCGGTGATGGCTCCCCGCGCGCGAACGCCTCGTAGAGCGCGGCCAGCTCCGGTACGATCACCCGGTAGATGGAGACGCCGTCGAAGATGATGTGGTGAAGCGTGAAGTAGAGCCGGTGGTTGTCCTCGGCCAGTTTCACGATCCGCGCCCGGAACAGCGGCGCGTCGGAAAGGTCGATCGCCCGCCGCGCGTCGTCGCTTCCGATCGCAAGCGCCGCCGAGTCCCGCTGTTCCTCGGGCAGGTGGCTGACGTCGTCGAACGGAAGCTCGATATCGCGGTGCGGGCGGACCCGCTGGACGAGCTCGCCCTCCTCCTCGACGAAGGCGGTGCGCCACGCCTCGTGGCGGCGCAAAATCTCGTTGACCGCGCGCGCCATCGCCGTCCGGTCGAAGCGCCCGAAGCGGTGGATGGTGATCGACTCGTTGTAGAGCGGCACGTCGGGCGCCATGATCGCGTGCAGCCATACCTGGCGCTGGTCGGCCGAAAGCGGAATCGGCGAACCGGGCTCGCGCGGGGCGATCGGCGCCGGGCGGTCGACGCGCTCGCCGCCGCCCCGCATCATCTTTTCGAGCAGCTGCCGCTTCGACTCCGACAGCGGAGCGTGCGCGTTCACGCCGCGCCCTGCACGGCGCGGAAGGCGATCGGCAGAGCCTTGAGGCCGCGCAATCCCGAGTTGGTCCGCCATTCGAGCCGCTCGCTGATCACCCTGATGTCCTCGAGACGTCCCAGCAGAGCGGAAAAGGCGATCCGCGCCTCCATCCGCGCGAGCGCCGCTCCGAAGCAGAAATGCGCCGCCCAGCCGAAGGCGAGGTGGCGGTTGTCGGGGCGGGTGAGGTCGAGCTCGTCCGGGTCGGCGAAACGCTCGGGGTCGCGATTGCCGGCGGCCATCACCGCCATCACCGCCTCGCCCTTGCGAATGAGCTTGCCGCCCATCACCGTATCGGCCGGGCAGATCCGGGCGGTATGCTGGCTCGGAGTCTCGAAGCGAAGCAGCTCCTCCACCGCGCTTGCGATGATCTCCGGCTGCTCGCGCAGCTGGCGCATCTTCTCGGGCATCCGGATCAGGGTGAGGAGGCCGTTGCCGATCAGGTTGGTGGTAGTCTCCTGGCCGCCGACCATCGTGACGATGGTGTTGGCGATCACCTCGTCCTCGGAAAGCCGAGAGCCGTCGACCTCCGCGTCCATCAGCGAACGGATCAGCCCTTCGCGCGGCCTTTTCTCCTGCTCGCGAATGGCGTCGCGGAAATAGCCGGTCATGTCGGCGACGCAGCGAAGCACGTCGTGGATCCGGTCAGGGTTGTGCTGGAAGTTGCCGAGCATCTCGGCGAAGGTCGCCGACCACGCCTTGAGCTGGCGGTGGTCGTCCAGCGGCACTCCGAGCAGGCCGGCCGTCACGATCGCCGGGAAGGGCTCGGCGAAATCGGCGATGACGTCCATCTCGCCCCGCTCGGCGCAGTCGCCGATCAGCCGCCCGGCAATGTCCCTGATCTCCTCCTCCATCGCCTCCACACGCCGCGGCGTGAAGGCGCTGGAGCAGAGCTTGCGAAGCCGCGTGTGGGCGGGAGCGTCGAGGAACAGCATCTGCCGCGCCATCACGTCCGCGACCGGACCCAGCGACGGCAGGCCGAGCGCCTCCATCTTCTTCGGGTCGGGAGTCCGGTCCGCCGAGAAGCGGTGGAGGACGGTCATCACGTCCTCGTAGCGGGTGACGACCCAGGTGTGCATGAACGGGTCCCACATCACCGGCGCCTGCTCGCGAAGGCGCCGGTAGAAGGGATAGGGGTCGGCGTGGACCGCCGGATCGAGCAGCTGGAACAGGCTGAGGCTGGGGTCCGGAACCCCCGATTTCCCGGCGTGACTGGCCATAGAGGCTCCTATTCGGCGGCGCGCAGCTGCGCTTCGTCGTCGGTCATGTCGTCGAGCATCCGCATCACCAGCTCCTCGATCCGAAGCGCGAGCTGGCGGACCGT
>Ga0307279_10000094_pt1 | contig 10102 bp, 12 predicted proteins | sample ER_DNA_118_FD_194484 | JGI IMG/M metagenome (GOLD analysis project Ga0307279, IMG submission 194484) | Bulk soil microbial communities from the East River watershed near Crested Butte, Colorado, United States - ER_DNA_118 | ecosystem: Environmental > Terrestrial > Soil > Floodplain | place...
AATTACGGTTTCGAGACGCAGATACTGGTCGCGAGCGTCCGCCATCCCGTCCACGTCCTCCAGTCGGCGATGATCGGCGCCGACGTCATGACGGCGCCGCCCGCCGTCATCCGCCAGCTCTTCAAGCACCCCCTGACCGACAAGGGGCTGGAGGGTTTCCTGGCGGACTGGCAGAAGACCGGGCAGACGATTGCGTAGCCGCGTCATCCCGGCGAAAGCCGGGATCTCGCCGACACCCGCCCCGGCCCTCCCCGAGGTCCCGGCCTTCGCCGGGATGACGGAAGACTGAAAAGCCATCGCTTCTTAACCATCTTCGGGTTACGTTCCCGATCATGGGTAAGGTCATCAGCTTCGAGGATCGGGCGGTCGCCAGCCTTCGGGCGCGGGTCGCGGCGGCGGAGGAAGCGAACCAGGACCTCATCGCCTTCGCCCGCGGTCATTCGGGCGCCGTCGCCTCGATCCACGAGGCCGTGCTCGCCGCCGTGGACGCGGAGGGCTTCGACCATCTCATCCACATCGTCACTCAGGAATGGCCGCAGATCCTCGGGCTCGACGCCGTCGCCGTCGCCTTGTTCGTCGGCGACAAGGGCGTCCGGGCCGACGCTTCCGGCCTCCAGTTCGTCGACCCGCGCCTGGTCGAGCGGGCGCTCGCCGGGCTCGACGGGGTGGTGCTGCGCGGCTGCACCCGCGGCCATCCCCTGTTCGGACCCGCCTGCAGCCTGATCCGGGCCGAGGCCCTGGTCCGCCTCGACACCGCGCCGCCGCTGCCCAGCGGCCTGCTCGCGCTGGGCCAGCGCGCCGAGCAGGGCTTCGAGACCCGCCACGGCTCGGAGCTGCTCGTCTTCCTCGGCCGGGTCCTCACCCGCTGCATGGGCCGGTGGCTGATCCCCTAGGCGACCATGCCGCGCGAGGCATCGCGGCGCGCTGGCACGATCATCTGGCGCAGGGCCGGCGCCGGTCTCCCCATACGGTGCGCGCCTACGTCGCCACCGCCCACCGGCTGATCGACTTCCTCGCGGCGCACCTCGGCGGGCCGGTGGACTCGGTCAGCCTCGCGCGGCTGACCGCGCCCGACCTGCGCGCCTTCCTCGCCCGCCGCCGCTCCGAGGGGCTCGGCAACGGCTCGGCCGCGCGCGAGCTGTCGGCGGTCCGCGGCTTCCTCGCTTTCGCGGCCGGCGAGGCTGGCGGCGAGGGCGCGATCCCGCGCCTGCGCGGCCCGAGGAAGCCGCGCGGCGTGCCCCGTCCGGTCTCCCCGGACGAGGCCGTGGCGCTGGCCGAGGAAGTGGGGGAGGATGCAAGCGCCGAATGGATCGCCGCGCGCGACTATGCGGTGCTGCTGCTGCTCTACGGCTCCGGCCTTCGAGTCGCGGAGGCGCTCGGCCTCACCGGCGCCGCAGTTCCGCTGTCCGACGCGCTGGTCGTCACCGGAAAGCGAAGCAAGACCCGGGTCGTGCCGCTGCTGGACCGAGTCAAGGACGCGATCGAGCTCTACCTCGAGCTTTGCCCCTACGCGCCGTCGCGCGACGCGCCGCTGTTCCGCGGCGCGCGCGGCGGGGCGTTGAACGGCGAGATGATCCGGCGCGTGGTTCGGCGGGCCCGGGTACGGCTCGGCCTGCCGGAACGGACGACGCCGCACGCGCTTCGCCACAGCTTCGCGACCCATCTCCTCGGCCGCGGCGCCGACCTGCGTTCGCTGCAGGAGCTGCTCGGCCACGCCAGCCTCTCGTCCACGCAGATCTACACCGCGGTCGACGCGGCCCACCTGATGGACGTCTATCGCAACGCCCACCCGAGGGCTTAGGCGAGAGACATCTCGCCGACATCTTCCGTTCGCCCCGAGCGAAGTCGAGGCTTAGTTCCCGGCTGCGCTCGAACGGCTGTCTCGACCTCGCTCGACACGAACGGGTCGATCAACGGCCGTGAAAACTCAGCCCCGCTTCGTCCGGACGAGCTGGAGGACGAGCCGGGTCAGCCAGAGCAGGAAGGCGGCGGCGACGATGCCGGTGCTGACCGGGCCGGCATAATGCTCGATCGCCTTGTAATGGTCGCCGAGCAGCGAGCCGAGCCAGGTCAGGACTCCGGTCGAGATGAGGGTCCCGATCGCCGAGAGGATGAGGAAGCGTCCGAACGGCATCGCCACCAGCCCCGCCGGAATGGAGATGGCGGTGCGCACCGCCGGGACCACCCGGCCGACAAGGACCAGGACCGGGCCGATGCGGTTGAACCAGCGCTCCAGCCATTCCACCTCGTGCGCGGAGACGGTGGTGATCCGGCCGTAGCGCGTGACGAGGCCCTTGAAGCGGTCGTAGCCGAGCGCCCTGGCCGCCCAATACCAGGTCACCGACCCGGTCATCGATCCCGCCGCTCCCGACAAGGCGACGCCGGCGAGCGACATCTTGGTCTGGGTGGCGATCAGGCCGGAAAGCGGCATGACCAGCTCGGACGGGAAGATGGGGAGGATGGTCTCAACCCACATCAGCAGGAAGACGGCGAGATAACCGTGCCCGCGGATGAAGTCGGGAAGGAAATCAGCCACGGGCCGCAACCTTGCGCTCGATCGCGTCCCAGATCATCCCGGCCGTGTCGGTCCCGTTGAACCGGTCGATCGCGACGATCCCCGTCGGCGAGGTGACGTTGATCTCGGTCAGCCATCGACCGCCGATCACGTCGATCCCGACGAACAGCAGGCCGCGGGCCTTGAGCTCGGGGCCGAGCGCCTCGCAAATCTCGCGCTCGGTGGCGGTCAGCTCCGTCTTCGCGGCCGATCCGCCGACGGCCAGGTTGGAGCGGATCTCGCCCTTGCCCGGAATCCGGTTGATCGCCCCGGCAACCTCGCCGTCGACCAGGACGATCCGCTTGTCGCCTTCGCTGATCTCCGGAACGAACGCCTGGAGGACGTGGGGCTCGCGGTAGGCGGTGTTGAACATCTCGATCAGCGCGGCGAGGTTGGCGCCGTCGCTTCCGACCTTGAAGACCGCCTTGCCGGCATTGCCGTGAAGCGGCTTGACCACGATCGCCTCGTGCCGGTCGAGAAACTTGCGGGCGACGCCCAGCGAGCGGGTGAGCACGGTCGGCGGCATGAAGCGGGCGAAATCGAGCACCCAGATTTTTTCCGGCGCGTTTCGGACCGAGGCGGGGTCGTTGACGACCAGGGTCTCGCCGCGGATCCGCTCGAGCAGGTGGGTGGCGGTGATGTAGCCGAGGTCGAAGGGCGGATCCTGCCGCATCAGAACCACGTCCGCGTCCCGGGCGAGGTCAAGGATCGCGGGCTCCCCCTCCCGGAAATGGTCGCCCTTCACGCGCTGGACGGTGACCGGGCGGCCCATCGTCCACAACCGGCCATCCATCCAGCTGAGGTTTTCCGGCGGGTAATGCCACAGCCGGTGGCCGCGCGCCTGGGCCGAGAGCATCAGCGCAAAGGTCGAATCGCCGGCAATGTCGATTCCCCCTATGGGGTCCATCTGGACGGCTACGCGCAGGGACATTTCGGCTCCTCGTTTGCCGTCCGCCTAGTGAAGCGGGCGCGCCTTGTCACGCTACTCGCCGCGGAGCAGCTCGCCCGGGTCCAACCGGGTGGAGAGCGTGCGGCGGAGCAGCTCCGAGCCGTCGTCGCCGCGCACCACCACCGTCTGGCCGTCGGTGGTGGCGCCGGCTTCACAGGAGGCGTGATAGGCGAGGGTGGTCGCGAGCTGGTCGCGCTGTTGCGGCGGCATCTGGGCCCAGGTTTCGGCGGGCAGCGTCGCTTCGCCCTTGTCGGTATAATCCGCCCCGCCCTTGGACAGGCCCTCCAGGGCCTTCCTCACCTGCGCGCAGACCTGCGGCGGGAGGGCGGCGCCCGGCGCGTCCTGCTTCGCCCAATCCGGCTTCTTCGCCTCGCAGGCGAGGGTGGCGGCGAGCAGCAAGGGGAGGATGAGGAGGTGGCGCATGTCTATCCTGTCCAGACGTTGGGGAGGTGCCGCGGCAGGCGGCGCGGCACGATGAACATCGCGTCCACCCGGACGTCGTCGCCGGCCGCGGCATAACGGTGCGCCAGGGCGCCGGCCGCCGCCGCGACCCGGCGAAGCCGGTATTCGTCGAGAGCCAGTGCGGCTTCCCGCGCGCTGGAGCGCGCCTTCACCTCGACGAAGGCGACGGTGCGGCCGCGGCGGGCGATCAGATCGACCTCGCCGAGGGGGGTGCGCACCCGGCGGTCGAGAATGGTCCAGCCCTTGAGCCGGAGCCACCAGGCGGCGAGGCTCTCGGCCCTGCGCCCGCCGCGCTCGGCCCGCCGCCGATTCACTTGAGCGCCAGCGCCCGCTCGTAGACATGCCGGCGGGGCAGGCCGAGCCGCTCGGCGACGGAGGCGGCGGCGCGGGAAGGGGAGAGGCTGACGAGGGCCTCCCGAAGGGCGGCGTCCACCTCGGCTTCGCCGGCTGCGGGAGCGTCGCCGGGCGGTGCTACGACGATCACGATCTCGCCCTTGGGAGCCGCCTCCGCGTAGCGGCCGGCGAGCCAGCCGAGAGTCCCCGTCACCGTCTCCTCGAACTTCTTGCTGATCTCCCGGGCGACCGCGGCCTCGCGCTCGCCGAGCCCCGCCGCCAGCGCCGTCAAGGCGGCGTGAAGGCGCGGGCCGCTTTCGTAGAAGACGAGAGTCGCCCGGATCGAGGCGAGCTCGGCGATCGCGGAGGCGCGGGCGCCCGCCTTCGGGGGAAGGAATCCGGCGAAGAGGAACCGGTCGGTGGGGAGGCCCGCCAGGGTCAAAGCGGCGACGGCGGCGCAGGGCCCCGGAATGGTGGTCACTGGAATCCCCGCCGCCCGCGCTTCCCGCACCAGCTTGTAGCCGGGATCGGAGATGAGCGGGGTTCCGGCGTCGGAGACGAGGGCGACCGCCTCCGTCCGCATTCGGGCGATCAGCTCCGGCCGCACCCGATCGCCATTGTGATCGTGATAGGGGAGCATCGGCCGCCGGGCTCCGATGTGGCGAAGCAGGGTTGCCGTCACCCGGCTGTCCTCGACCGCGATCAGCGCGGCCCGGCCGAGAACCGAGGCGGCGCGGGCGCTCAGATCGGAAAGATTGCCGATCGGCGTCGCGACGATATAGAGGCCGGGGGCGAGGTCGTCGTTCATGAAGGTGTCGGTCATGGCAGAGCAGTACGTTCCGCCGCAAGCGCGTCGCTCGATCCTCCGCGTCGCGGCGGGCGGGTTGCTCGCGCTCGCGCTGGGCGGCTGCCAGCTGGTTCCGGCGCCGCGCGACGAGCCGCCCCCGCAGCCCGTCCGCCCGGAGGCGCTGGAGCCCGGCCCGGAGCCGGCCCGGCCCCGAGACGAGGCCACCAACCGGGTTGCGGTCCTGGTACCCCTCTCCGGCGCGAATGCCGGCGTCGGCCAGTCGATCGCCAACGCGGCCAACCTGGCAATGCTCGACACCGGCGGCGAGCGGGTCCGGATCACCGTCTACGACACCGCCAAAGGCGGGCCGGCGGCCGCCGCGAACCAAGCCCTGGCGGAGGGCAACGGCCTTTTCCTCGGGCCGCTTCTGGCCGAGGACGTTCGCGCCGTCGCCGTGATCGCACGAAGGGCGAGCGTACCGGTCGTCGCCTTTTCGAACGACGTCAGTGTAGCGGGGGGCGGGGTCTACCTCATCGGCTTCATCCCCGGGCAATCGGTGGCGCGGGTGGTCTCCTATGCCCGCGACAACGGGTTGGAACGGTTCGGGGCGCTCGTTCCGACCGGCGTCTACGGCCGCCGCGCGGGACAGGCGATGGTCGAGGCGACGAGCGGCGCCCGGCTGGTCGGGCCGCAGGAATTCGACCGCGACCCGGCTTCGATCCGCACCGCCGTCGGCCGGTTGAACGGCCAGGGCGGCTACGACGCCGTGCTCGTCGCCGACAGCGCTCGCACCGCCGCGCTCGCGGTTCCGGCGATCAGGGCCGATCGTCCGGCCGCGCGCATCCTGGGGACCGAGCTTTGGGCGACGGAGGCGGGCCTCGGCCGCATCGCCGCGCTTCGCGGCGCCTGGTATGCGGCAGTGTCCGACACGATGTTCAACCAACTGCGGGCCCGCTACCGGGCGCGTTACGGAGCCGATCCCTACCGGCTCGCAAGCCTTGGCTACGATGCCGCGCTCCTGGCGGTCAGGGTGGCGAAGGAGTGGCGCGTCGGCAGCGCTTTCCCGGAACGCGCGCTAAGGGATCCGGGCGGCTTCACCGGCGTGGATGGCGCCTTCCGGTTCGAAGCGAACGGGATCGCGCAGCGATCGCTTGAGGTTCGGGAGGTGACGGTGGACGGAACGGCGGTGCTCTCGCCCGCCGCGCGAACCTTCGACTAGAGCACGATCTCGCGCAGGATCGCCTCCAGCACCAGCATTCCCGGTTTCGTGATCCGGAGGCGGTCCCCACCGCCGACGAGCAGTCCCGCATCCTCAAGCTTCGCGACCGCGTTCCGGTCGAGCCGGCCTTGCAGCCCGTCCAGCGCCACGCCCTCACGCAGGCGCAGGCCCATCAGCAGGGCTTCGCGCGCCCGGTCCTCCGCGGCGAGAGGCGTCTCCTCGGCGAGGCCGCTGCCGTTGCGGGCGAGGGCGGATAGCCAGTTCTCGGGCTTGCGGTGGCGCAAGGTGGCCGCGCCGCCGCGACGGCCATGGGCGCCCGGCCCGATCCCCAGATAGGGGCGGTAGCGCCAGTAAGCGAGATTGTGGCGGCTCTCCTCCCCGGGACGGGCGTGATTGGAGATTTCATAGGCGGGCAGCCCGGCCGCCTCCGCAAGCGCGCCGGTGAGCTCGTACAAATCGGCGGCCTCGTCGGGGTCCCGGGGCTGTAGCTCGCCCTTCGCGGCAAGCGCGGCGAAGCGGGTCCCCGGCTCGATGGTGAGCTGGTAGAGCGACATATGGCCGGTGCCGAAGCCGAGGGCGCGGGACAATTCCCGGTCCCACGCCGCCGCCGTCTGTCCCGGCAGCGCATAGATGAGGTCGAAGCTTACCCGAGCGAAGGCGCTCTGCGCCGTCTCCAGCGCCGCCAGCCCTTCCGCCGCGCCGTGGGCCCGCCCGAGGAAGCGCAGCGCGGCGTCGTCGAGCGACTGGAGGCCGAGGGAGACGCGGTTCACGCCGGCCGCGGCGAGGTCGGCGAAGCGCGCCGCCTCGACCGACGAAGGGTTGGCTTCCAGCGTGACCTCGACATCCGCCGCGAAGCCCCAGTGGCGCTCCGCTTCCCGGATCAGCGCCGCGACCGTTTCCGGCGGCATCAGCGAAGGCGTTCCGCCGCCGAAGAAGATCGAGGTCAGCGGGCCGGCGGGCCAGGCTTCGGCCTCATGCGCGAGGTCGCGCAGCAGAGCCTCGCGCCACAGGTCCTGATCGACCGAGGCGCGGACGTGGCTGTTGAAGTCGCAATAAGGGCATTTGGAGACGCAGAACGGCCAGTGGACGTAGAGGGCGAGGGTCGAGCAAAGCTCCCCACTCCGTTCGTCCCGAGCGAAATCGAGGGGCGCGGGCACCAGGTCCGTGCATCGCCCCTCGGTTTCGCTCGGGACGAACGAGGTCTGGACGTGGCCCATATCGACCTAGGTCAGCGCCGCGACCAGCTTCCTGAACGCCTCGGCGCGGTGGCTGATCCGGTGCTTCTCGGCCTGGTCCATCTCGCCGAACGTTTCCGAGCGGCCGGCGGGGACGAAGATCGGGTCGTAGCCGAAGCCCTTGTCCCCGCGCGGCGGCCAGGCGAGGATGCCGTCGACCCGCCCCTCGAACCACTCGCAATGGCCGTCGGGCCAGCACAAGGCGAGCGCGCAGACGAAATGGGCGTTTCGGCTCGCCTCCGGCCCGAGCGCCTCGAGCTCGTCGTGGACGCGGCGCATCGCGCGCCCGAAGTCGCGGTCGCCCTCGATATGGCCGGGACCTTCGGCGGGCGGCACGGAAGGGTCGGCGCCGAGCGCCCAGCGCGCCGAGAAGATGCCGGGCCGGTCGCCGAGCGCCTCGACGCAGAGGCCGCTGTCGTCGGCGAGGGCGGGCAGGCCCGCCAGGTCAGCGGCGGCGCGGGCCTTGAGGTCGGCATTCTCGATGAAGCTCACGCCGATCTCGTCCGGCTCCGGAAGGTCGAGCTCCGCCGCCGATACCGGCTCGACGCCGAAGGGGCCGAGCAGGTCGCGGATCTCGCGCACCTTGCCTTCATTGTGGCTGGCGATGACCAGCTTGCCGGCGCCGAGCTTCCTCATCTTCCCGTCGCCCGGTCCTGGGCGGCGAAAATCTCGGTGCATCCGATCCGTGCCAGGCGCAGGAGGCGAAGCAGGCCTTCCTCGTCGTAGGTCTCGCCTTCGGCCGTGACCTGCGCCTCGACGATGCTGCCATCCTGGGTGAGAACGAAATTTCCGTCGGCGCCCGCCGAGCTGTCCTCCTCGTAATCGAGGTCGAGCACAGCGGTTCCGGCGTGGATTCCGCAGCTCACCGCGGCGATCTTCTGGCGAATCGGATCGACGGCGAGGAGCTTCTGGTCGAGCAGCCTGTCGACCGCGACGCGAAGCGCGACCCAGGCACCGGAGATTGCCGCGGTGCGCGTGCCGCCGTCGGCCTGGATGACGTCGCAGTCGAGCGTGACCTGCCGCTCGCCCAGCTTCTCGAGGTCGACGACCGCGCGCAGTGAGCGCCCGATCAGCCGCTGGATCTCCTGGGTCCGGCCGGACTGCTTGCCCTGCGCCGCTTCACGGCGGCCGCGTGTGTGGGTGGCGCGCGGAAGCATGCCGTATTCGGCGGTGACCCAGCCCTTGCCCTTGCCGCGAAGCCACGGGGGAAGGTTGGTCTCGACGGAGGCAGTGCACAGAACCCGGGTGTCGCCGAAGCTGACGAGGCAGCTCCCCTCGGCGTGGCGGGTGAAGCCCGCCTCCATGAGGATGGGTCGCATCTGATCGGGAGCGCGGCCGGAATGGCGCATGGAGGTCCTTTCGGTTGGCGCGCGGGCTGTACCCACAACGTCCGGGAAGCGGAAGCTGGAAATCCGCCCCGGGCCCGACCCGGGGGCGGTTGCGGACCGCTTTCGCCCGCCGGAGGAGTCCACTACATAGCCGCCATGGCCTCCACCCCCGTCAGCGAGATCACCGAACGCGCCCGGGAGGTGTTCCGCCGGGTGGTCGAGAATTATCTCGGCTCCGGCTCCCCGGTCGCGTCGCGGACCATTTCGCGCCTGCCCGGCGTCAACCTTTCGCCGGCCTCGATCCGCAACGTCATGCAGGATCTGGAGGAGCTCGGCCTGCTCAGCCATCCGCACACTTCGGCGGGACGGGTTCCGACCGAGACGGGGCTGCGCCTGTTCGTCGACGGGATGATGCAGGCGGCCGAGCCGAGCGCCCAGGAGCGCGCCGCGATCGAGGCGCGCCTGGAGCGGGGCGGGCCGATCGAGGAAGCGCTGTCGGCCGCCACCGCGGCCCTCTCGGGGCTCTCGGCCTGCGCCGGCATCGTGCTGGTGCCGAAGCGCGAGCCGGTGCTTCGCCAGCTCGGCTTCGTCCAGCTTTCGCCGAGCCAGGCGCTCGCGGTGATGGTCGGCGCGGAGGGGAGCGTCGAGAACCGGGTGATCGACCTTCCGCCGGGGATCACGGCGTCGAGCCTCGCCGAGGTCGGCAATTACGTCAGCGCGCGCCTTTCCGGCCTGACCCTTCCCGAGGCGCAGCGGCGCCTGTCCGACGAGATAAGCGCCGGCCAGGCCGCTCTCGACGAGGCGGCGCGGCAGCTGATCGACCGCGGCCTCGCCTTGTGGTCGAAGGACGGTGCCCAGCGACCCGTCCTGATCGTTCGCGGGCAGGCCAACCTGCTCGATCCCGGCGCCGCGGACGACCTCGAGCGGGTCCGCCAGCTGCTCGACGAGCTGGAGGACAAGGAGGAAATCGTCCGCCTGCTCGAAAGCGCCAGCGCCGGCCAGGGGATGAAGATATTCATCGGCTCCGAGAACAAGCTGTTCGCATTGTCGGGATCATCGGTTATCGCGGCGCCCTATCGCGGCCGGGACGGCAAGGTGGTCGGCGTGGTCGGGGTGATCGGTCCGACTCGGTTGAACTACGCCCGGGTCGTACCCATGGTTGATTTCACGGCACAGGCACTATCGAGATTGATGGCATGAACGAAGATCAGGACCTTCAGGAACAGTCTAACGAA
>Ga0307279_10000095_pt1 | contig 10086 bp, 8 predicted proteins | sample ER_DNA_118_FD_194484 | JGI IMG/M metagenome (GOLD analysis project Ga0307279, IMG submission 194484) | Bulk soil microbial communities from the East River watershed near Crested Butte, Colorado, United States - ER_DNA_118 | ecosystem: Environmental > Terrestrial > Soil > Floodplain | place: USA...
CTTGTCGAGATTGACGACCCGGGTGTCGCCGCGCCCGATCAGGTGCCGGCAGACCGCCGAGCCGATGAAGCCGGCGCCGCCGGTGACGAGGAGGGTGCGCTTCGACATTCAGAACCCCTGGCCGGTCGGGGCGGCGAGCATGGTTCGCCCTTCGGAGGCCCGGCGCCGGAGGAAATTGGCGTAATCGGACTTGCCCATACGGTCGGCGGCGGCAAGCAGCTGCGCCTCGTCGAGATAGCCGAATTCGTAGGCGATCTCCTCCGGGCACATGACCTTGATCCCCTGCCGCTGCTCGACGGTCCGGACGAACGAGGTGGCGTCGACCAGGCTGTCGTGGGTGCCGGTGTCGAGCCAGGCGAAGCCCCGGCCGAGGCGGCTGACGCGCAACTTGCCCGCTTCGAGATAGGCTCGGTTGACGTCGGTGATCTCGAGCTCGCCGCGCGGCGACGGCTTCACCGCCGCGGCGATGTCGAGCACCTTGTTGTCGTAGAAATAGAGGCCCGTCACCGCCCAGCTGGACGGCGGATTGGCGGGTTTCTCGACGATGTCGGACGCCGCCCCGGTTTCCGGATCGAAGGAGACCACGCCGTAACGCTCCGGGTCCTCGACATGATAGGCGAAGACCGTCGCGCCTTCGGCCTGCGCCGCGCCTTCCTGGCAGAGCGCGGAAAGGCCCGCGCCGTAGAAGATGTTGTCGCCGAGGATCAGCGCCACGCTGTCGTCGCCGACGAACTCCCGGCCGATGATGAAAGCCTGCGCCAGCCCTTCCGGCCGCGGCTGCTCCGCATAGCTAAGGGAGATGCCCATCGCGCTGCCGTCGCCGAGCAGGGTGCGGAAATGAGGAAGATCGTGCGGCGTGGAGATGATCAATATCTCCCGGATGCCCGCCAGCATCAGGGTCGCCAGCGGGTAATAGATCATCGGCTTGTCGTAGACCGGGAGCAGCTGCTTCGAGACGGCGAGCGTAACCGGATAGAGCCGCGTCCCGCTGCCGCCCGCCAATATGATGCCCTTCAACCTCTGTCTCCGCTCTCGTTTGCGCTGGTTCCGGCCCGATCGGGCGCAAGGGCGCTCCCGCGCGGGGGCGCGGCAGGCCGGCCATCGCCTTAGCGTCATCCCCAGGCGATTGCGACGGCCTTTGAGCCGCCGGTGGGACTTTACGTCGGGCGGGCGCGGGCTAAAGGGACGCATGGCCAGTGACGGAGCGGCCTGCCTCCTGTGCGGAGCGCCGGGCTTCAGCAATACCTATCCTTACGGCACCGTGTGGAACGGCCGCCGTTTCGATTACCTCCGCTGCACGGATTGCGGCGCCGGCTTTCTCGACCCGCTGCCGGGGGAGGAGGATTTCCGGCGCATGTACCGCCAATCCGAATATCATGACGAATTTTACGAGGAGGTGGCGGAGCTGACGCCGACCCGGCTGCCGCAGGCGGCGGCGCACCTCTCGCCGCGGCGCACGATGCTCGATTTCGGCTGCGGCAACGGCGCCTTCATGATCGAGGCGGGCAACGAGGGCTTCGCCTGCGAGGGGGTGGAGCTCGATCCCGGCACCCGCGCGCGCGCCGCGGCGAACAGCGGCCGGCCCGTCCACAGCCTCGACGATCTGCGCGACAGCGGCGCCCGGTTCGACATCATCCGCCTCGGCGACGTGCTGGAGCACCTCCCGGAGCCGGCCGCCATGCTGGAAAGCTTGCGCCCGCTGCTGAGCCCGGCCGGGCTGTTCTTCATCGAGGGGCCGCTCGAGGACAATGCGAGCCTCGTCTATTATGCGTCGAGGGCCTTCGGGCGGCTGAAGAAGACGCTCGGCCGGCCGCTGCTCGGCGACTACCCGCCCTACCACCTGTTCCGCGCCTCGGCCCGCTCCCAGCGCCGCTTCTTCGAGCGGCGGCTGGGATGGCAGGTGCGCCACTTCGCCGTCTACGAGACCGGCTGGCCCTACATCCTGCCCGTCGACTCCCTCGCCCGCATCCGCGCCCCGGGCCGGCTGGCGCGGATGGCCATCGGCGGAGGCGCGGTCGCGTCGGCCCGCGCCGCCGGCCTTCTCGGCGCCGGGGTCGGAAACCGGTTCGCGGCCGTCGTGGCGCCTCGGCCCTGAGCCCGTGCCGGGGGGACAAACATCTTGTTCTTGCTGCGATTCGCGGTCAGGAGCGGGTATTCCCCGACCCTGACGAAGCACCACCGGATCCGGAAATGAAGATCTCCGTTGCCATGGCGACCTACAACGGCGCGCGCTACATCGGCGAGCAGCTGGCCAGTCTCGCCGCGCAGACGCGGCTGCCGGACGAGCTGGTCGTCACGGACGACGCCTCGAGCGACGGCACCGTCGGAATAGTGGAGCGCTTCGCCGCGACGGCGCCCTTCGCGGTCCGGGTCGAGCGCAACCCGGCGAACCTCGGGTTCAACGGCAATTTCGGTCGGGCGCTTTCCCTCGCCCGCGGAGACGTGGTGTTCATCTGCGACCAGGACGATATCTGGTATCCCGAGAAGATCGAGGCCGGCGCGGCCTTTCTGGAAGCGAATCCGCAGCTTGCCGCCGCGATCAACGATGAGGACCTCGCCGGCGGTGACGGTCGTCCGCTCGGCGCCAGCTTCCTCGGTAACGTCCGCAAGCTCGGGTTCCCCGACCTCTATCATGTCGCCGGCTGCTGCACCGCGCTGTCCCGGGCGCTGGTGCCGCTCATCCTCCCCTTCCCGGAAGTCGGAAATTACGATGGCTGGATATCGCAGGTGACCGACCGGCTGGGTCTTCGGGGCGTGCTCGACAGGCCGCTCCAGCTCTACCGGCGTCACGGCGGCAATTCGACCGAGACGGTGCTCGCACAGGGGAGCACCTCCCGCTGGAAGCTGATGCGCGCCTACGCCCTGGAGGACCCGCGCCCCGGGTGGCGCGAAAAGGTCGCGATCCTGCGAGCCTGCCGGGAGCGGATCGCCAGTCGCCGCGGATTGGCGGCGGCACTTGCGGGGGAAGCGCGCGTCGAGGACGCGCTCGCCGGCCTCGACGGCGAGATTGGGCGCTGGTCCCGGCGGCTGGCGCTGATCGAGCGGCCGCGGCCGCTTCGGGCCGCAGCGGTGCTTCGCCTCTGGGCGACCGGCTTCTACCGCCCCTTCTCGGGCGGCAAGAGCGCGCTCAAGGACCTGGTGCGGGCGTGACGGGAGCTCTGCGATGTGCGGCATAGCGGGCTTCGTCGACCCTTCCAGCGGTCGGGACGTGCTCGAAGCGATGACGAGCGCAATCGCCAATCGCGGTCCCGACGACGTCGGCTATTATCTCGAAGGCGGAGTCGGCCTCGGCCACCGCCGGCTTGCGATCATCGACCTCTCGCCGCTCGGCCACCAGCCGATGCGCTTCGAGAGCCTCGTCACCGTCTATAACGGTGAGATCTACAATTATCGCGAGGTTGCCGCGGAGCTCGAGGCGAAAGGCTACAGCTTCACCTCCTCCAGCGATACCGAGGTGGTGCTCAAGGCATTCCACTGCTGGGGCCCGCGCTGCGTCGAGCGCTTCATCGGCATGTTCACCATCGCCATGTGGGACGAAGCCGAGCGCGCCCTCTACCTGATCCGCGACCGCGCCGGCGTGAAGCCGCTCTATTACAGCGTCCGGGACGGACAGCTGGCCTTCGGAAGCACGCTGAAGGCGCTTCGCCCCTGGCTCTCGCCGGACGAGCGGACCGGGATCGACACCGCTGCGCTCTCGGAATTCCTCGCGTTCGGCTACGTCAGCAGCGACCTGTCGATCCTCTCGGCGGTGAAGAAGGTCCCCCAGGCGCATATCCTCAAGTTCAAGGACGGCCGGGTCAGCGAGACCCGCTATTGGGACGTGCGCTTCGCCGAGAACCCGCAGTGGCGCGACCGGCCGATCGACGACCTGGTCGACGAGCTCGAGGAGATCGCGGTCAGCGCGTTCCGCTACCGGATGGTGGCCGACGTCCCCGTCGGCGTCTTCCTTAGCGCCGGAGTCGACAGCTCGCTGGTCACCGCCGTCCTCACCAAGCATTACGGCCAGCTTCACACCTTCACCATCGGCTTCGCCGAAGCGGGATACGACGAGTCGGCCGATGCCCGCCGGATCGCCGGGCATCTCGGCTCCGAGCATGAGGAGGCCGTGCTCACTCCGGAGCTCGGCCGGGACATTCTCGGCCGCTTCTACGACATATATGACGAGCCGCATGGCGATCCGTCCGGAATTCCGACCGCCTTCGTCTCCTCCCTCGCCGCGGCGAAGGGCGCCAAGGTGGTGCTGAGCGCCGACGCCGGCGACGAATTGTTCGGCGGCTATACGCGCTACGTCGAATTCTACCGGCGCTGGGCGCAGGTGCGGCGCCTCGGTCCCGTCGGCCGCGCCGGCGGGCGGACGCTCCTGCGCCTGATCAGCTCGATCAGCCCGCCGGCGCGGAGCGAGCAGCTCAACCGCTACGCCGAGATGCTCGGCGAGCAGGCCTTCCTCCCGTTCATGCAGCGCCGAATCCGCTGCGCCTCGGCGCGCGACCTGGGGGCGATCTTCCCACGCTTCGAGGACCGCCTCACCGGCGCCGGGGAAGGCGCGCTGCTCGAGCAGATGAGCGAGTGGGACTTCAGGCGCTACATGGCCGACGACATCCTGGTGAAGGTCGACCGGGCGACGATGTACCACAGCATCGAAGGGCGCGAGCCGTTTCTCGACCACCGCCTCGTCGAGTTCGCCGCCCAGCTCCCCAACAAGTTCAAGATCGACGGCGGCGAAACCAAGCTGATCCTCAAGCGCCTGCTCGGCCGCTACCTTCCGGAGCCGCTCTGGAAGCTGCCGAAGCGCGGCTTCGGAGCGCCGCTGATGGACTGGATCCGCGACTATTACCGCGACCGGTTCGTCGAGATACTCGAGGACGGCGGCGGCTATTTCGACCGCAAGGAAGTCACCCGCCTGCTCGACCGCTACCGGGCCGGCGAGCCGATCAATTACGCCGTCATCTGGTACCTGTTCAGCTTCCAGACCTGGTACAACCACTGGACGGCCGAGACGTGAGCCCCCGGCCGCGGATCGTCCACGTCATCGACTCCCTCGGCCGCGGCGGCGCCGAGACGCTGCTCGTCGGCCTGCTTCCGCTGCTCGCCGAGCATTACGACGTCACGCTCGTCACACTGATGCCCGACAGCGACTTCCCGCCCGAAGCCGTCGTCGCGGCCGAGCGTCATTGCCTGGGCTATACCGGGTTCAAGTCGCTGCCGCGCTGCGTGCTGGCTCTTCGCCGGATCGTCCGTCGGGTCCGGCCGGACCTGGTCCGCTCGCAGCTCTACCTAAGCAGCGTCGTCGCCCGCGCCGCCACGCCCGCGTCGACCCCGCTCGTCTTTTCGATTCACAACCCGATGAGCCAGGACGCCTATCAGAAGAACCGCTTCGCGCTTCCGCTGGAGCGGCTCACCTACCGCGACAGGCATGCGCTGATCGCGGTCTCGGGCGACGCCCTGGCGGACTTCGACCGTCACGTCGGCGTCAAGGGCAAGTCCTTCGTCCTCCACAACGCCATCGACGAGGCTTTCTTCGCGCCGCCGGCCGGGGGAGTTTCCTGGGCGCCGGGGCGCCCGCTGCGGCTCGTGGCCGTCGGCAACCTCAAGGAGCAGAAGAATTATCCGTTCCTCGCGGAGGCCTTCCGCGGCCTCGCGGGGCTCCCCGTCTCACTGGACATCTACGGGGAAGGGCCGCTCCGCCCCCGGCTCGAGGCGGCGATCGGCGAGCATGGGCTGCCGATCCGGCTGATGGGCAAGAGCGGCGACATTCCGCGGCTGCTCGCCGGCTACGACGGCTATGTCATGCCCTCCTTCTACGAGGGGTTCGGGATTGCCGCGGCTGAGGCGATGGCGGCTGGGCTGCCGATGCTGCTCTCCGACCTCGCGGTGCTTCGCGAGATCACTCACGGCAACGCCTTGTTCTTCGACCCGAAGGACCCGGCGAGCTTCGCCGCCCTCGTCCGCGAGATCCTTGCCGGGCGGGTGGATCTGTCGGCTCTGTCGGAAAAGGGCCGAGCGATCGCAGCCGCGCATTACCGCCGCGGCGCCTATGTCGAGAAGCTTCGGCGCCTCTACGCCGAGGTCATGGCCGGCTAGCTCAGGCCGCGGCCGCGTCTCCGCGGCCTTCCAGCGGCAGCTCGGCCTCGATCCGGGCGAAGGTCGCCAGCGCCTGGCCGACGATCTGGTCCATGTTGTAATAGCGGTAGGTCGCCAGCCGACCGACGAACCAGACGTCGTCGCGGGCGTCGGCGAGCGCTTCGTACTTCTTGAACAGCTCGGCGTTCTCCGGCCGCGGGATCGGATAATAAGGGTCGCCCTCGGCAGAGGGATATTCGTAGGTGAGAGCGGTCTTCGGATGCGCCTGGCCGGTGAGGTGCTTGTACTCGGTGACCCGGGTATAATCCTCCGTCTGCGGATAATTCACCACCGCGACCGGCTGATGCCATTCCTCGTCGAGCGTCTCGTGCCTGAAGCGAAGGCTGCGATAGGGCAGCTTGCCGAACCGGAAGTCGAAGAATTCGTCGATCGGGCCGGTGAAGACCAAGCGGCCATAGGGGGCCGAATCCTTAACCTCCGCGAAGTCGACGCCGGTGCGGACCTCGATATTGGGATGGTCGAGCATGCGCTCGAACATCTTCGTATAGCCTTCGAGCGGCATGGCCTGGAAGGTGTCGCCGAAATAGCGGTCGTCGCGATTGGTCCGGGTCGGCACCCGCGCGGTCACCGAACGGTCGAGCTCGCTCGGGTCGAGGCCCCATTGCTTGCGCGTGTAGCCGCGGAAGAACTTTTCGTAGAGCTCGCGCCCCACCACCGAGACGACCACGTCCTCGCTGGTCCTGATCTCGTCCACCGCCTCGGCCCGCGCCGCGAACCAGGCGGGAAGCTCCTCCGAGGTGAGCTCCAGGCCGTAGAGCTTGTTCACCGTATCGAGGTTGATCGGGATCGGCACCAGCATTCCGTCGACGTTCGCCAGCACGCGGTGTTCGTATGGCCGCCACTGGGTGAATTGCGACAGATAGTCGAAGATCCGCTCGCTGTTCGTATGGAAGATGTGCGGACCATATTGGTGGATGAGCAGACCCGCGGCATCGAGGCAGTCGTAGGCGTTGCCGCCGATGTGCGGGCGGCGGTCGATGAGCAGGACCTTTTCGCCGCGCTGAGTGGCGATCCGCTCCGCCAGGGTGGAGCCGGCGAAGCCCGCGCCGACGATCAGCCAGTCATGCATTGAAGTCGTTCCCTACCTGGCCCCGAAGGCCGCGCGCGATCGCCTTGCGAAGCACCGCGCTCTGCTTGCCGACGGCGAAGGACAGGGCGGTGCCGATACCGTTGCGCGCCGCCGTCCTGGCGAGGACGACTCCGACGGTGAGGACGTTGCGAAGCCTCGGCCGGTTGAAGTAGCGGCCGTTGAGGATGAGCGTGTTCTTGACGTAATAATAGAGTTTCACGTCGTTCAGCGGCCGCCGCGCGACGTCGGGGTGATAATGGTGCGCCTGAAGGTCGGACAGCACCTCGCCGGTCTGGCGCAGGCGCATGTAATAATCCACCTCGTCCCCGGCGATGAAATATCCCGTCTGGACGTTGCCGGTGCGGCGGATGGCGTCGGTGGCGATCAGGCAGCCGTTGAAGAAGTGGGCGTAAGGGTAGATTCCGTCGCGCGCGCGCTGGCGCAATTGCGTCATCGACCGGAGCTTGCGCGGAGCGGCGAAGATCGCCGGATAGCCCTCCTTGTCGAGAACCGGGAACGGGAAGACGAAATGCTCGGGATCGTCCTCCCGCAGGACGACCGAGGAGGCGCAGGCGACTCCCGGCCGAAGCCGGCCGACCAGATGCCTTAGCGCGTCGTCGTTGGGATAGCCGTCGTCGTCCATCAGCCAGACGGCGTCGAAGCCGTTGTCGAGCGCATGGGCGATCGCCCGGTTGAAGCCCCCGGCGCCGCCGACGTTCGGCTGGGTGATGAAGTCCACCCCGCGCGCGCGGAGCATGTCCTCCGTGTCGTCCGTGCTGCTGTTGTTGATGACGAGGATCTGGTCGGGCGCGCGGCTCTGCGCACGCAGATGATCGACGCATCGCGCGAGGAGCTGCGAGCGGTTGTAGGTGACGATGGCGGCGAGGACCTTCATGGGCGCGACCGGCTCATGCCGCTGCCTGCCGCATCTCGGCCGCCGGCGCCAGCCGCTCGTAGATCGAGGCGTAGCGGCGGATCCCCTCCTCGAGCGCGAACTCCCGGCTCGCGCCGCGAATGCCGTTGCGGCCGCTCTCCGAAAGACCGAGCACCTGGACGAGCGCTGCGCGGAGCGTCGCCGGATCGAAATCGTGGACGATGACGGAGCCGTTCCTCTCGAAATCGACGATCGAGTCCATGTCCCCGACGCCGGTATTGGCGATCACCGGCACGTTCGAGGCGAACAGCTCGGCGAGCTTCGTCGGCGAGCATCCCGACTTCGAAAGCGTCGGCCGGATGAACACGACGGAAAGATCGGCCAAAGCGAGATATTCGGGCACGTCGACGCGGTCGACGCTGACGTAGCGGATCGCGTCCAGCGGCAGGCCGGCCGCCGCGGCCTCGCGCTCGACCTCGTCGCGGGCATTGTTCGAGACGAAAAGGAAGCGCGCCGACGGCCGCAGCGCCAGCAGCTCCCTGAACAGCGCAAGCATCTCCGGCAGCAGATAGTCGTACCCGATGCTGCCGAGGTAGAGCAGCACCGGGCCCTCGCCGAGGCCGAGCTCCGCCCGGTGGGCGACGACCCGCCCGCGGTCGACCGCCGCCGGATCGAAATGCCCGAAATCGGCGCAGCAGGGGATGACGGTATAGCCGTCGCGGCGGCCGCCGACCGCGGTCGGGTACCAGCCCATCAGGACCTCCGCCGCACGCTCGGTCAGGGTGACGATATGGTCGGCCGCGCAGATGTAGGTCGGCTCCCGCCGCTTCAGGTGGCGGTAGACGAACTTGAACGGCTTCTTCTCGATCCCGACGTCGGCCCAGAAGTCGCGGAAATCGACGAGCAGCTTGGCGCCGAAATCGCGCTTCAGCGGCACCGCCAGTTCCAACGGAAGGTAGGCCCGGCAATGGATGATGTCGGGCCGCTCGGCGGCCGCGATGCGGCGCGCAACCGCGTACATCCGCCACAAGGTCCAGAAGGAAGAAACCAGCGGCGGCTTGTTGAAATAGGGCACCCAGCTCCACCGAACCCCGGCCTCGTCGAACAGGGCGCGATATTTGCGCTGGAGGGCGTCGCGCCCGCCTTTCTCGCAGCTGACCACGTGGATGTCGTGGCCCTCCCGGGCCAGGCCGAGGATATAGGGCGCCACCTGGGCCTGCCCGATATGATCGGTGATGCCGTCCTGCGTTAGGTAGAGTGCCTTCGCCATCACTGCCTGCTCTTGCACGTGCCGGAACGGGCGAGGAGCGCCCGCTGCAACGGCCAATTGCGAGTCGAAATCAACGGAGCGGCGGGGCGCTCCACGCGCGGCCGCGTCTGCGGTCAAAACCGCGCCAAGTCAACCTCGGCGGAAGCGGCGCGAGGGTTCGCAATCCCGCCGCAATGAGTTGATTCCATTGGCGGCGTCCCTCCTTAGCTTTCGCTTCCCTGGGCCAGCGGATACCATTGGTAGGGCAGCCAGGAGTCCGAATTGTCCGCGTAGGTCAGCCAGACGAACTGGATCGCCGCCGAGTAGACGATGACGGCAAGGGTCAGGCCGACGCTCGGCCGACCGCGGTCCCCGAAAGCGAACGGCAATCGGCCCAGAACGAACATCTGGAGTGGGATCAGGTACAGCGCGAGCCGATCCACGGCGGTGGTCGCGGTCGTCATCTCGAGGAGGGCGAGTGCGACGAGCGCGGCGATCGAGAAGTTGCGCCAGAGCTTGCAGGTCTGTTCGTCGCCGACGAAGCGCCGCTGGAAGACGAGGAAGAGGATCGCCGGCGGGAGGTTCATGGCGACCCGGATTCCGGCGCCCTGCGACGCGTAGGCGGCAACCACATAGTTGGTGACCAGCTTGTCCACCGAAGCCTGGATGAAGAGGTAATAGAGCAGGATGATGGAGAAGAAGCTGATCACCGCCGTCACGATCCGGTGCCGCGAGGCGGAGAGGGCGACGAAC
>Ga0307279_10000096_pt1 | contig 10070 bp, 6 predicted proteins | sample ER_DNA_118_FD_194484 | JGI IMG/M metagenome (GOLD analysis project Ga0307279, IMG submission 194484) | Bulk soil microbial communities from the East River watershed near Crested Butte, Colorado, United States - ER_DNA_118 | ecosystem: Environmental > Terrestrial > Soil > Floodplain | place: USA...
AGACCGCTCCCGGGACGGCGATCGCTCGGGCGGCGACTCCGGCGAGCGGGTGGCGCCAGACGATCTGCATCAGGCTTGCCGCGGCGAGCCCGGCCCAGCCCGCCATTCCCAGCCAGGCGGCGGGCACGTGGACGTACATGATGCGCACCGTCTCGCCCTGGAGATAGTCGCGCGGTGAGAGCAGCAGCCCCCCGGCGAGCGCGGCCGCGACCAGAAGCCCTCCGGCCCAGCCGAGCCAGGCGGTGAGAGGCCGCGCCAGCCTCAGGAAACGTGCAGGATTCGCGAATATGTGCATCGGCCCCGGGCGTCCTTAGCCGAGGCGGGGCCGATGGGGACAGTTACTTTTCGGCGCTCGGCGCGGAAGGGGTGCGGCGGTCCGAAAAAGTAACTGTCCCCTTTCCTAACGGCGACGGCTATCGACCCGGGAAATGGGCAACGCGAATGTCCCCTTTCCCGACCGCCCGCGGCAGAACCGGCTCCTCGGCATCGGCCTTCGGCTCGGAGCCGCAACCGCCTTCGCTTTCATGGCCGCGACGATCAAGCTCGGCTACGCGGCGGGCGCGTCGACGGTCGAGCTCGCTTTCTACCGCTTCGCCTTCGGACTGCCGCCGCTGCTGCTGTGGATAGCGGCGAGCGGCCGGTTCGGGGCGTGGCGGACGGCGCGGCCGGCGGCCCACGCCTGGCGCGCCTGCGTCGGCCTTTCGACGATGCTGCTCGCCTTCTCCGCCCTCGCCTATCTGCCGCTCGCCGAATCGACGACGATCGGGTTCGCGGCCCCGCTCTTCGCGGTCGCCTTGTCGGCGCTGGTCCTGAAGGAGCCGGTGGGCCGCCACCGCTGGAGCGCGGTGGCGCTCGGCTTCGCGGGCGTGCTCATCGTGATGCGTCCGGCCGGCACGCACCTGCCGCCGGTCGGCTTGCTCCTCGCCACGCTCGCCGCCTTCGGGGTGGGGGTGGTGACGATCACCATCCGGCAGATCGGGCGAACCGAGGGGACCCAGACCATCGTGCTGTGGTTCAGCCTGCTGTCGATGACCGCGCTCGCCACGCTGATGCCCTTCTACGCCCACGCCCATCCCGCCCGGACCTGGCTGATCCTCTTCGCGCTCGGCTGCTTCGGCGGCGTCGGCCAGCTCTTCCTCACCGCTTCGCTTCGCTTCGCCCCGGTCTCGGTAGTGGTGCCGTTCGACTATCTCCAGTTGCTCTGGGCGGTGAGCCTGGGCTGGCTGCTCTTCGCAACCCCGGTTGCGGCGACGACCTGGGCCGGCGCGGCGGTGATCATCGCAAGCGGCCTCTACACGGTGTGGCGAGAGCATGTCCTCGGCCGGGAGAAGGCGCGCCAGGCGCCGCCGCTGTGAATCCGGAACCCCCAAGTCGCACCGCCGGTTCTGCCCATGTGCGCAACCGGGTGAACATGCCCTTCTGGCCCGCCTGGGCCCTCGCCGGCCTCGCCGCCGCCTGCGCCTACCCGGCGGCCACCGGCGCTCCGCCCGCGGCGGGAGACCCCGCCTCCGAACGCTACGAGGCGCGGGGCCAGGAGCCGGGGTGGCTGCTCGTCATCCACGACGGCCGGATCGACTATACCGGCGATTATGGGGAGAAGAAGATCAGCGTCCCCCGCCCCGATCCCCGGCCGAGCTTCAACGGGCGCCGCTACGTGACGCCCCGAATCACCGTCGACATCACCTACGTCCGCTGCAACGACGGGATGAGCGGCCGCGGCTACGAGCACCAGGTGACGGTCGCCGCCGACGGCCGGACCGTGAAGGGCTGCGGAGGCGAGCGGCAGACCGACTGGGATTCCTGACCGCTGAAAGGTCACACAAGGGTCACACCGATCGCGGAAGAAACCCTTTCGCCCGCAATGGAGGGCTAGTCCCACGATTCGTTCGCGCCCCCATCGACGACCAGGCTAGCACATAGCGAACATAGACGGAACGGAAATCATTCCGCGGCTTCGGGAAGTTCGCTCGGGCTCAATTTCGTGAGGCCCCGCGGGGTGGTTTCGATCATCGGCACCGGCTCGATGGCGCGCCCGCCGGTCTCGACCTTCAGGGTCTCGAAGCGCTTCGCCTGGGTCAGCACCTGACTTTCGAGGCTGCCGACGAAGTCGTTGTAGGCGCCCGTGGCGAGGCCGAGGTTGCGGCCGAGCTTCGAGACATGCCCGCCCATCACGGTCAGCCGCCGGTAGAGCTCCTTGCCGACCTCCGCCACTTCCTTCGCCTGCGCGGCGAGAGTCTCCTGGCGCCACATCCCGGCCATGATCTTGGCGAGCGCCAGCATGTTTATCGTCGATGCGATGATGACTCCGTTGCGGAACGCCGTCTCGATCAGGTCCGGGGCGCGTTCCGCGGCAGCGGAAAGAAAATGCTCACCGGGGATGAACATGATCACGAAGTCGGGCGAAAGATCGAACTGCCGCCAATAGCCCTTGCGGCCGAGCTCGCCCGCATAGGTCTTCATGGCCGCGGCATGCTGCAGCAGCAGCTCCCCCCGGCGGACCTCGTCCTCCTCGTCGTAAGCTTGCTCGAACGCGACCAGCGGACATTTGACGTCGATGACGATGCAACGGTCGCCCGGCAGGCTGATGACACAATCCGGCCGCAGCTGCCGCTCGCCGTCGCTGACCGTGGCCTGCAGAGTGAAGTCGACGTTTTCGCCGAGGCCGGCGGCCTCGAGGATCGTGCGCAGCTGCTCCTCGCCCCACCGGCCCCGGGCCTTGGGGCTGGAGCGCATCACGTTCGCCAGGCGCTGCGTCTCGCGCCGCACATGGTCGTTGCCCGCAGAAAGCTGCGCGACCGCTTCGCGCAGCGCCTCGTAGCTTCCGACCCGCTCCTTCTCGACCTTGGAGAGGCCCTCCTCGTAGCGCTTTAGGGTCGCCTCGACCGGCTGGAGAAGCGTCTTCAGCTTCTCCTCGTGCTTCTCACCCGCCTGGTTGAAGCGCGCGTCGGCGCGCTCAAGGAAATTCTTTTGAGCTTCCCCAAGAAGTTTGCCGCCTATCTCACTGAATTGAGAGGATAAGAGTTCGCGCGCCTCGCCCAATTCCTTCAACCGCGCCTCGAAGGCGCGATCGCGCTCCTGCTGGGTCGAGGACAGGCGGGCGCATTCCTGCTGGGCGGACGAGCAGTCGCGGCGCATCTCCTCCAGCCTGGCGGAAAGCTCGGGCACCTGCTTGGCCCGCTCCTCGGCCGCCGCGAGCTCGGCGATGGCGCGGCGAAAGTCGTCGAGCCTCTGGTCGCGCTCGGCGCGATAGGTCGCGGCCTGGCGGCTGCCGAGGAACCAGCCGAACCCGGCGCCGGCCAGTGCGACGACGGCGACGACGATCAGTACCAGCGGGCTCATTGTTCAGACCTCTCGGAACGAAGGGCGAACCTAAAGCAGGGGCGCCGCCCGCTCAAGGGCGAGGGCGGAGATTGTCCACAGGAAAGTGGAGCATGGTCGTCTGGATCCCATCCGTCATTGCGAGGAGCGTCAGCGACTCGGCAATCCGGATTCAGGACCTCCGAGCCGCTGGATTGCTTCGCTTCGCTCGCAATGACGGAGCGATCCAACCGGTCGAGACGGTATAGCCTCCCCCCTAGGGCAGGAGGCGGCTGTCGTTGCGCCCGAGATGGTGGGCGACCGCGCGCACCCACGAGGCATGCTCTTCCCGGACCTGCGCGAAGGCTTCCGGCTGGAACCCGCCGCGGCCTTCGTAACCGAGCGCGGAGAGACGGCGGGTCATCTCGTCGACCATGCCCGCCGGCAGGGGCTTAGGCTCCGGCTCCAGGCCGACGAGCCGGGCGACGTCCTCGGCCATCCGGCAGCCGTCCTCGCGCAGCAGGACCGCGAGGCCACGCAACTCGGGAGCGTGGAGCCAGAGCTCGACGATCAGCGCGAGGTCGAGCAAGGCGCCGAGCGCCGCGGGCCAGCCGGAGCCGGTGCCGATGGTCCGGAAGTAGATGAGCGAGGGATGCGAGGTGTGGCTCTGGCGGACGGTCGCGCACCATCCGCGCCCGTCGCGCAGCACGTTCGCAAGCTCGGCGCGGAGATCGAGAGCGGCGTATTTCTCGAGGAGCGCGACCGCCGAGGGCGGCTCGCCCGCCGAGGTTCTAAGCTTGAGGATTCCCGCGTCGCGGCTGGCGATGCTGCTCTGCACCTCGAGCAGGTAGGTGACGGCCATGGTCATGACGGCCAAGCCGCAGAAGCCCGCCGCCAGGACCATCCAGCGCGCCGCGCCCTCCGCCTGCGAGCCGCTGTCGCCGATCGTCACCAGCGCGCTCCCCGCCGCGTAGATCGCCTCGCCGAGGCTCGCCAGGCGCGGCTCGAACGAGTCGCGCAGGGCTTGGGCGATCAATCCGAATCCGAACGCAAGCAACAGCATCCAGAAGGCGAAGGAGAAGACGAGCGCGAGCGGCGCGAAGGCGGTCGAGAGGCCGCGCCGCCGCCCCCTCACCCGCTTCCACAGCGGCAGCAGGAGGAACGTCAGGCGCCGGGCGATGTGGAGCCGGGCGTGGCTTCCGCCGGGGACGATGACGGTGTCGAACACGTCGCGAAGCGTCATCGCGACGAGGGCGAGGCCAAGGATCAGCTCGGCGGCGGACAACAGCATGGCGGGGCAACGCGCCTGGCGGGCATTGGAGCCGGACGGAGGTCGAGCTTCGTCCCCCCTCCCTGCGAGCCGGGAGGGGGGAAATGGGGTCAGTCGCCGTCGGTGGTGTGCGCCTCGGCGCGCGCCGGGTTGCCGGGGCTGCCGGCCATGCCTTCCCACCAATAGGGCTGCCGGGTGCGCGTGCCGGTGGCGACTTCGTTGAGGGTGGCGCTGTCGTAGAGCCGCCCGCCGAGCATCACCTGGCGGACCTTGTCGCTGTTGCGGATGTCGACGGTGGGATCGGCGTCCAGCACGACCAGGTCCGCGAGCTTGCCGACCTCCAGGGAACCGACGTCCTTCTGATAGCCCAGGGACGTTGCCGGCATGATCGTCGCCGCCCGAAGCGCCTCGACCGGGCTCCAGCCGCCGCGCACGAACGACCACATTTCCCAATGCGGCCCGAGCCCGGCCTGCTGGCCGTGGGCGCCGATCGAGACCTGCACTCCGCGGTCGGCGAGCTTCTTCGCCTCGCGGGCGCTGTCGGCGTCGACATAATCCTCCTCGGGCGCCATCTCGCGGCGCACGTTCTGCGCCTGGAGCACGCCGGGCGGGATGTGACGGGTGAGCAGGGGATGCTTCCAGACGTCCATGTGCTGGCGCCAGTACGGGTCCCCGGCGGGGCCGCCGTAGGTGACGACGAGGGTTGGCGTGTAGTTGGTCCTGGTCTGCGTCCAGAACTGGACGAGATCGTCGTAGAAGACGCGCAGCGGGATGTTGTGCTCGAGCGTCGAGTCGCCGTCCTGGATGAGGGTTATGTCCATCCCGTAGAGCGAGCCGCCTTCCGGGACGACCTCCATCCCTTCCCGCTGGGCGGCGGCGACGACCATCTGGCGCTGCTCGCGGCGGGGCTGGTTGTAGTTCTTGACGCTCATCGCGCCCTGCGCCTTGAGGCGCCGGACGTGCTGGAGCGCGTCCTCGAAATCGTTGATCTCGGCGTAAACGTCGGCGGCCTTGGCGCCGTAGATGATCTCGCCCGTGGAGAAGGTGCGAGGGGCGAGAATCTTGCCGGCGCGCTGCATCTCCGACGCCGCGAAGATCTCGGCCGACCGCGCCGACGGGTCGTGGATCGTGGTTGCCCCCATCGCGAGGTTCACCATCGACGACCAATTCTGCTGCGGGACGAGATCGTCCTCGCCCTGCGGACCGTGGGCATGGGCGTCGACGAGGCCGGGGATGATCGTCTTGCCGGCGAGGTCGACCGTCTTCGCGCCGGCGGGAATCGCGACCTCGCCGCGGCGCCCGATGGCGGCGATACGGTCGCCGCGAACGACGATGACCCCGTCGTCGATGATGCCGCCGTTCCTGTCGGCCATCGTGACGATGCGGGCACCGGTAAGGACGACGGTGCCGGTCGGCTTGTCGGCCGCGACCTCCATCGACAGCGACACTCCGGTGCGAGGCGGCTGGAACTTGGGGGCGTTCTCCGCCGGCGGCGCCGAGCCGAACATCGCCGCCGTGTCGGCCGTGTAGACGGTCGGCCCGACGCTCCAGTGGAGGCGGCGGCCGTTCTCCGACCAGTGGATGAAGTCGGCGGCGTCGGAACTGACCCGGGTGACCGGCAGCGGCCCGCCCTTTTCGTCCGCCGACACGTCCTGCGTGCCCGGCAGGAGCGGCATGACGAAGGCCTGGTAGTTCTGGCGGAAGGCGAGATACTGGCCGTCCGGCGAGACTTCATAGTCGCTGACCAGCTCGCCCGTCGAATGGACCCGCTTCGCCTCGCCGTTCAGATCGGTGCTGACGAGCTGGCGCTTGCCGCCGGCCGACGCGATCATGAAGATGCGGTCGTTCGCGGCGGCGAATTGCGGCTCGGCGCCGTCCTTCGTCACCCGGACCGGCGCGCCGCCCGAGGCCGCGACCCGGTAGACGCCCGGATTCTCGCCCCAGGCGTCGGAAGTCAGGAAGCCCCCCTGCCCTTTCTCGAAAACGATCGTCTTCCCGTCGGGCGAGTATCGCGGGCGGGCAAAATGGCCGGCCTGGCTCGTCACGTCGCGCGCCGCGCCGCCCGCCGCGGCGACCGTGCGCAGGCGCCCGAGGCCGCGGTCGGTCCAGCCGACGAAGGCGATCGTGCGCCCGTCCGGCGACCAGGTCGGGAAAAGCTCGAACTCCGCCTCGTCGCCCTTGACCAGCCGGCGCGGGCCGCCGCCCGCCATCGGCTTCGACCACAGCTTGCCGAGCGATTCGAACACGACCTGGCGGCCGTCCGGCGAGACGACGGCCCAGCGCGGCATCTTGGTGCGGAAGCGGTCGGGCGCGACCTCCACCTGCGGATGGGTGGCGTCGATGACGAGCCGGGTGTCGGCGACCCGGAACGGGATCTCGGCGGCGCCGCTGCCGTCGCCGTTCACCCGGCGGATCTTGCCGCCGGCCCAGAACACGACGCTCCTGCTGTCCGGAGTCCACGCCATGTTCGGATAGACGCCGGTCACCGCCCAGGTCTCCTGCACGTCCTGGTCGAGGGCGTCGTAGATCTTCCGCTCCTCCCCCGATTCCAGATCCTTGACGTAGAGCTTGGAGCGCGCCCGCTCGCGCCGGACGAAGGCGATCTTCCTGCCGTCCGGCGAGGGCGTCGGCCTGACCGAGCCGCCCACCCCGGAGACCGCGGTCGTCGTCTCCCCGGTGTCGAAGTCGTAGCGCTCGATGTGGAACAGGTCCCCGTTCGAATTCTGAGCGTATTGGAAGACCGGCCCAGGGGTCACGTTGCGGGTGAAATAGAGGCTCTTGCCGTCATGCGCGTAGATCGGCTCGCCGAGCTCCTTCTGGTGCTGCTCGTTGGGGCGCTTGACGAGCGGCACGCCGCCGCCGCCGGAGACGTGGTAGAGCCAGACCTCGCCGGTGCCGAGCGATCGGCCGGTGGTGAAATGCTTCTTGGCGACGATGAAGCGGCCGTCGGGGCTCCAGCTCGGCTGATTGAGCAGCCTGAAATCCTCCTTGGTGAGCTGGCGCTTGTCTGAGCCGTCGGCGTTCATGATCCAGATATTGTCGCCGCCGGCGCGGTCGGAGACGAAGGCGATCCGGCGCCCGTCGGGGGAGAAGCGCGGCTGCTGCTCGTAGGGGAGCCCCTCGGCGATGCGGCGCGGAGTGCCGCCGGCCGCGGGCATGGTGTAAATGTCGCCGAGCAGGTCGAAGGCGATCGTCCGCCCGTCGGGCGAGACGTCGACGTTCATCCAGCTGCCCTGGTCGGTGTCGATTCGGATCTCGCGGGTGGTCATGCCCGGAGGGGCGCTGACGTTCCACTTGTCCGGCTTCTTCTCCGGCTGGGTCGCGGGAGTCCGGGCGGAGGAAGGCGTCAGCGGCCCGGTGACTCGCTGCTCCGGATTCTGAACCTGGTTCTCGGGCGCCTGGGTTTCGGCAACGGGCTTGTCGGCGGGCGGCGACTGCTTGGTCGGAACGGGCGCCTGGGCGCCGGCCTGGCTCATCGCGAACAGAGCGGCAAGGACTCCGCACACCCGATATTTCATGCAATTCCCTCCTAGGCTTTTGGTGGAGCCTTAGGAGGGAATTCGGTTCGCGTCTCGCCGGAAAATGTAGCGGCGGAACCTCCCGTGCGGTCGCGCGGATGGCGAGGGCGGTGAGGTTTCACCCAAAGCACCAAAGCACCAAAGGCGCCGTGCCGCACCCGATCGCGGAGCGATCCTCATCCGACGACGCGCTCCAACGGCTGGGATTGGCCTTCGGCCGATGGACCGCCGAAGCCTCTTTGGTGCTTTGGTGCTTTGGGTGAAACCGGCGCGGGCCTCGATGGCCGGGACGAGGGAGGGGACAGTCACGAGTGACTGTCCCCGGTGCCTGTCCCCCTGGCGGTCTTAGTACCGGTAATGGTCCGGCTTGAACGGGCCTTCGGTGGGGACGCCGATGTAGCTGGCCTGCTTCTCCGACAGCTTGGTCAGCTTGACTCCGAGCTTCTCCAGGTGGAGCGCGGCGACCTTCTCGTCGAGGTGCTTGGGAAGGACGTAGACCTCGTTCTTGTAGGTCTCCGCCTTCGTCCAAAGCTCGATCTGGGCCAGCGTCTGGTTGGTGAAGCTCGCCGACATGACGAAGCTCGGGTGGCCGGTGGCGTTGCCGAGATTGACCAGGCGGCCCTTCGACAGGACGATGATCTTCTTGCCGTCCGGAAACTCGACCTCGTCGACCTGCGGCTTGATCTCCGTCCACTTCATGTTCTGGAGCGCGCCGATCTGGATCTCGCTGTCGAAGTGGCCGATGTTGCAGACGATCGCCATGTTCTTCATCGCCCGCATATGGTCGAGCGTGATGACGTCGGCATTGCCGGTGGCGGTGACGAAGATGTCGGAGCGCTTCACCGCGTCCTCCATCGTCACGACCTCATAGCCCTCCATCGCCGCCTGCAGGGCGCAGATCGGGTCGATCTCGGTGACGAGGACGCGGGCGCCGCCGTTGCGGAGCGAAGCGGCCGAGCCCTTGCCGACGTCGCCGAAGCCGGCGACGGTCGCGACCTTGCCGGCGAGCATCACGTCGGTGCCGCGGCGGATGGCGTCGACCAGCGACTCCTTGCAGCCGTAGAGATTGTCGAACTTCGACTTGGTGACGCTGTCGTTGACGTTGATCGCCGGGAAGGGAAGCTTGCCCTGCTTCGACAGCTCATAGAGGCGGTGGACTCCGGTGGTGGTCTCTTCGGAGACGCCCTTGATCGCCTGCACCGTCTTCGTGAGGAAGCCGGGCGACTTGGCGATGACCCGGCGGACGGTGGCCTGGAAGACCTCCTCCTCCTCGTTCTCCGGAGCCGGGAATTCCTCGCCCGCCTCGATTCGCGCGCCCCACAAAGCGAACATGGTGGCGTCGCCGCCGTCGTCGAGGATCAGGTTGCAGGTCTCGCCATTCCCCCAGTCGAAGATGCGCTCGACATAATCCCAATATTCCTCGAGCGTCTCGCCCTTGACGGCGAAGACGGGAACACCGGTCGCGGCGATCGCGGCGGCGGCGTGGTCCTGGGTCGAGAAGATGTTGCAGGAGGCCCAGCGAACCGTCGCTCCGAGCGCGGTCAGCGTCTCGATCAGCACCGCGGTCTGGATGGTCATGTGGAGCGAGCCGGTGATTCGCGCGCCCTTCAGCGGCTGCGACGCGCCGAATTCGTCGCGCAGCGCCATCAGGCCGGGCATCTCGGTCTCGGCGATCTCGATCTCCTTGCGGCCGAAATCGGCCAGCGAGATATCGCGAACCACATAGTCGTCGAACTGGGTCTGGGGCTGGGTGGCCACGAGGAACTCCGTTGAAAGTTAGGAAAGTCGGCCAAAGGCTCGCCGGCGCCTTAGCCGGGCGGACCCGCTGATGCAAATATAAAGATATCTTTATATGTGGGTGCGGGAACCGTTGGCGGCCGTGCCGCTCCCCACCCCGTTCCTCCCGAGCGAAGTCGAGGGACCCGTTCGAGCGAAGCCGAGGGACCCGTTCGAGCGAAGCCGAGAACAAAGGGCCTCGGCTTCGC
>Ga0307279_10000097_pt1 | contig 10007 bp, 10 predicted proteins | sample ER_DNA_118_FD_194484 | JGI IMG/M metagenome (GOLD analysis project Ga0307279, IMG submission 194484) | Bulk soil microbial communities from the East River watershed near Crested Butte, Colorado, United States - ER_DNA_118 | ecosystem: Environmental > Terrestrial > Soil > Floodplain | place...
TGGGGCCGCCGCCCGCGTGCGCCATGCGCTCGACCGGTGGCGCGCTTTTATCGGACCTGACTTTGGGCTAGGCGCCGCTTCGGCGGCCCTGGCCGACGCGTCGCCAGATGTGGGTCGGGCTGTGGATGGGAACGAAGGATAATAATGACCGATACGACTGACAAGCCGAAGCTGGGAGCGCGTGCGCCGCTCGGCCTCAAGCGCACCGTCGAGACGGGCAAGGTAAAGCAGAGCTTCAGCCACGGCCGGTCGAACACGGTCGTCGTCGAAGTGAAGAAGCGCCGCGTGCTCGGCCCCGGCCCCGGCGGCGCGCCCGAGGCCGCGCCTGCGCCTGCGCCCGCACCCGAAGCGCCCCAGCCCGCGGCGCCCGTCGCGCGCGCCCCCGAGCCGCAGGCCCGGCCTGCGGCCCCGACCCAGCGCCCGGCCAATGACCAGGCCTCCCGCCGCGAACTGCAGGAGAGGCTCCTGCGCGAGGCCGACGAGGCCCGCCTCGCGGCCCTTGAGGAAGCCCGCCGCCGCGAGGATCGCCAGGCGCAGCAGGCGACCGAGGACGAGCGTCGCCGCGCGGAAGACAATCGCCGCGCCGAGGAAGAGGCGAAGCGCCGCGCCGAAGAGGAGCAGGCGGAGGCCGCCCGCCGCGCCGCGGAACCCGCCGAGCCGGCTTCCACCGCGCCGCCCGCCGCCGCTCCGGGCGCGGAGGACGACGAGGAGCGCCGACCCGGCCAGGCGCGTCCGAAGCACGGCGCCCCCGCCGCCAAGCGCCCCGAGCCGGCGCGTCCGGTCCGCGGCCGCGACGATCGTCGCCACGCCGGCAAACTTACCGTCACCCGCGCCCTTTCCGGCGACGACGACAATCGCGCGCGGAGCCTCGCCGCGCTGCGCCGGGCGCGCGAGAAGGAGAAGCGCCACCACCAGCAGTCCGGCCCCTCGGCGAAGCAGGTCCGCGACGTGGTCGTGCCGGACGCGATCACCGTCCAGGAGCTCGCCAACCGCATGGCCGAGCGCGCCGCCGACCTCGTCAAGGCGCTCTTCAAGATGGGCATGGTCGTGACCGTCACCCAGACGATCGACCAGGACACGGCAGAGCTTCTCGTCACCGAGTTCGGGCACAACATCAAGCGCGTGAGCGAGAGCGACGCCGACATCCAGGCCGACGACGACGTCGACGCCAGCGAGACGCTTCAGCCGCGGCCGCCGGTGGTGACCATCATGGGCCATGTCGACCACGGCAAGACCTCGCTGCTCGACGCGATCCGCGGCGCCAACGTGGTATCCGGCGAGGCGGGCGGGATCACGCAGCATATCGGTGCCTATCAGGTGAGCCTGCCGGACAAGTCGAAGATCACCTTCCTCGACACGCCGGGGCACGAGGCGTTCACCGAGATGCGCGCCCGCGGCGCCAACGTCACCGACATCGTCGTGCTGGTCGTCGCTGCCGACGACGGCCTGAAGCCGCAGACGGTGGAGGCGATCAACCACACCAAGGCGGCCGGAGTGCCGATGATCGTCGCGATCAACAAGATCGACAAGGACGGCGCACGCCCGCAGCGCGTCCGAGAGGAGCTGCTGCAGCACGAGATCGTGGTCGAGGACCTCGGCGGCGACGTGCAGGACGTGGAGGTGTCGGCGCTCAAGAAGACCAACCTCGACGGGCTGCTCGACGCGATCCACCTCCAGGCTGAGCTGCTCGAATTGAAGGCCAATCCCGACCGGCCCGCCGAAGGCGCCGTCGTCGAGGCCAAGCTCGACAAGGGGCGGGGGCCGCTGGCGACCGTGCTGGTCCAGCGCGGCACCCTGAAGGTCGGCGACATCTTCGTGGTCGGCGCGGTCCCGGGCAAGGTCCGGGCGATGATCGACGACAAGGGCAAGCAGGTGAAGGAAGCCGGTCCCTCGGTCCCGGTCGAGGTTCTCGGCCTGTCCGGCGTCCCCTCCGCGGGCGACACCCTGACGGTCGTCGAGAACGAGGCGCGCGCCCGCGAAGTCGCGGCCTATCGCCAGGGTCTGATCGACCGCAAGCGCACCACCAGCGCCCCGGTCAGCCTCGAGAACATGTTCGCGTCCAAATCGAGCACCACGGTGGAATATCCGCTCGTGGTCAAGGCCGACGTTCAGGGTTCGGCGGAGGCGATCGTCACCGCCCTCAACCGCATCTCGAACGAGGACATCAAGGTCCGCATCCTCCACTCGGGGGTGGGCGCGATCACCGAGAGCGACGTGATCCTGGCCTCGGCTTCGGGCGCGCCGATCATCGGCTTCAATGTCCGTCCCAACGCCAAGGCGCGGGAAGTGGCCGCGCGCACCCGCGTCGAGTTCCAATATTACGACGTCATCTACCACCTCACCGACGCGGTGAGGGCGGCGATGGCGGGCGAGCTCGGGCCGCTGATGATCGAGAACGTGCTCGGCCGCGCCCGGGTGCAGGAGGTGTTTCCGGCCGGGAAGAAGGACAAGGCGGCGGGTCTGCTCGTGCTCGAGGGCGTCATTCGCAAGGGGCTGCACGCGCGGCTCACCCGCGAGGACGTCATCGTCTCCAAGACGACGATCTCGTCGCTGCGCCGGTTCAAGGACGACGTGGCGGAAGTCCGCGCCGGGCTGGAATGCGGCGTCCTGCTGGCCGACACGAACGACATCAAGGCGGGCGACCACCTCGAGGTCTTCGAAGTGGAACAGCGCGAGCGGACTCTTTGAGACGGGATGCAGGCCGCGCCTGCATCCGCTCGTCATCCCGGCGAAGGCCTCCCATCAAAGTACTATTTTGATGGGACCCAAGACCGGGATCTCGTGGAGCCACGCCGTGAGGCATCGACCTGATGCCCCGGCCTTCGCCGGGGTGACGGAGCGAGCATGAAGCGCAACGACCAATCCGAAGGCAAGTCGGTCCGCCTGCTCCGAGTCGGCGAGCAGGTCCGCCATGCCCTGTCCGAAATCCTGATGCGGGGCGACGTGCACGACGAGGTGCTAACGTCCCACCCCGTGTCGGTGACCGAGGTCAGGATGTCGCCGGACCTTCGTCACGCGACGGTCTTCGTGAAGCCGCTGCTCGGACAGGACGAGGACGTGGTGCTGAAGGCGCTTCGCACCAACACCGCCTATCTCCAGCGATCGGTGGCGACCCGGGTGAACACGAAATATGCGGCTAAATTGAAGTTTCTTCCCGACGAGAGCTTCGACGAAGGCAGTCACATCGACGCCCTGCTGCGCGACCCGAAGGTGGCCCGGGACCTCGGCGGCGAGTGAAGCTTTCCGACCCGATGGCCGAGGGCGATCTCGCGCTCGAGCCGCTGTCCGAATGCCATCGAGAGGCTCTGAAGGCCGCCTGCGCGCAGGACCCGGCAATCTGGCCGATCTACTCCATCTCCTACGATCCTGAGCATTTCGACGACAGCTTCGACAAGCTCGTGTCGCGCCCCGACAGGACGGCGCTCGCGATCCTGCTGGACGGCGCGGTCGTCGGGATGAGCGCCTATCTCGGCATCGACGAGGATCGGGGGGTGCTGGAAATCGGCAACACTTATTACGTGCCGCGGCTTCGGGGGACCGGCTTCAACCGGCGGGTCAAGAAGCTGATGATCGGTCGCGCGATCGCCTGCGCCTTCAGGCGGATCGAGTTCCGGGTCGACGCCCGCAACGCTCGAAGTCAGGCGGCGATGGCAAAACTGGGGGCGGTCCGGGAGGGGTGCCTGCGCGCCGACCGCATCACCTGGACGGGGTATGCGCGCGACACCATCTTGTTCTCCATCCTCGCCGGGGAATGGAGCGAAAGCCTTGGGTCCTGACAATATCGTCTTCCGGGTCGCGACCTGGCTCATCCCGCTCGTCTTCGCGATCGTCTTCCACGAAATCTCGCACGGCTGGGTGGCGAACGCCTTCGGCGATCCGACTGCGCGCGAGCGGGGCCGGCTGAGCCCCAACCCGCTCCGGCACGTCGATCCGATCGGTACCGTCGTACTGCCGCTGGTTCTGGCGGTCGCCGGGGCGCCGGTTTTCGGGTGGGCAAAGCCGGTTCCGGTGGTGGCCGAGCGGCTGCGCAGCCCGCGCTTCCACATGGTCCTGGTCGCGCTCGCAGGACCGGGGATGAACCTGTCGCTTGCGCTCGTCGCCGCCTTCGCGCTGGCCGCTTTCGGAAGCGGCGAGCCGAGCTCCGTGGCGGGCGCGTTCGTCCTGGCGAACCTGGTCAACTTCCTGATGATCAACGTCTTCCTGGCGGTGTTCAACCTCCTGCCGATCCCCCCGTTCGACGGCGGCCACGTCGTCGAGGGGCTGCTTCCGCGCGCCCTCGCCGTCCATTATGCGAAGCTTCGGCGGTTCGGCTTCGCGCTTCTCATCTTCCTTCTGCTGGTCGTGCCGATGCTCTTTCCGAACGCCCGCATCGTCGAGCGCGTGGTGCTTCCACCGGTGCGGCTGATCCTCGGCGCGCTGACCGGTCTCGCCGGCCTCTCTTGATAGGTTCTGCGGTAAGACGTATCTTACCGCAATGAACACGCATACCACGATGTCGGCAAAGGGGCAGGTCGTCATACCGAAGGCGACCCGTGACCGCTTCGGGCTGCGGGCCGGGCAGGCGCTTGAGGTGATCGAAACCGTCGACGGGATTCTCCTGAAGCGCCTGCCGGCGCGAGGATCGGTGCCGTTCGAGGAGTCGCTTAGGCGCATTCGGTCGATCGTCCGCTATGACGGCCCCGTCGTCAGCATCGAGGAAATGAACGACACGATCCGGGAAGGCTGGATCGAGGCTGCTTCGAAAAGCGACCGTGCGCGCGATTGACACGAACCTGCCGGCGCGGCTCATCATGGGAGACGATGCCGCGCAGGCCGCTAAGGCCGCCCAGATCGTCGCCGCCGGAGTGTTCGTGCCCGTCACCGTGCTGATGGAACTCGGCTGGCTGCTCGAGAGGCGGTACGGGCTCACTCGGGCCGATGCTCATGCCGCCATCTCGGCCTTTCTCGAGAGCGAGACCGTCAGCGTCCACGATCGCGACCTGATCGGCTGGGCGATGGAGCGCTACCGCCTGGGCAAGCCGCTTTCGGACATGTTGCACATCGTCGCAGCCGTCGGAGCCGACACGTTCGCCACGTTCGATGCGGATGTGAGGAAACAGGCGGGCGCCGAACCGCCTGTGCCCGTCGAGCTCTTGACCTCCAAGCTCTGATGGCCAAGCTCTATTTCTACTATGCCTCGATGAACGCGGGCAAGTCGACCGTGCTCCTCCAGACCGACTTTAACTATCGCGAACGCGGCATGGGGACGATGCTCTACACCGCGGGAATCCACGACCGGTCGGGCTTCGGAATCATCGACAGCCGGATCGGCATCACCGCCCGCGCCAACACGTTCGACGCCGCGACGGACATGTACAGCGAGGTCAAGGCAGAGATTGAGGAGCGGCCGCTTCACTGCGTGTTCGTCGACGAATCGCAGTTCCTCACTCGAGCGCAGGTTCTCCAGCTCGCCTCCGTCTGCGACGAGCTGGACGTGCCGGTGCTCTGCTATGGTCTGCGCACCGACTTCCAGGGCAATCTGTTCGAGGGCAGCGCGACCCTGCTCGCGCTCGCCGACAAGCTGGTCGAGCTCAAGGCGATCTGCGAGTGCGGGCGCAAGGCGACGATGAACCTGCGCGTCGATCTGGAAGGCCATGCGGTGCGCGCCGGGCAGCAGACCGAGATCGGCGGCAACGACCGCTACATCGCGCTTTGTCGGCGCCACTTCATGGCGCGGCTGAAGGAGGCGGAGGCGCGGCAGCTTTCGCTCGGGCTGGCCGCCCCGGGCGTTTCGAAGCGCTGATGCACGGCTGGCTGGTCATCGACAAACCGGTCGGGCCGGGGTCGACGCAGGTCGTCTCCGCCGTGAAGCGGGCGCTTCGGGACGGGGGCTACGCAAAGGTGAGGGTCGGTCACGGGGGCACCCTCGATCCGCTGGCGAGCGGGGTCCTTCCGGTTGCGCTCGGCGAGGCGACGAAGCTCGCCGGGCGGATGCTGGACGCGGACAAGGTGTATGAATTTACCATCCGCTTCGGCGAGGAGACGGACACCCTGGATGGCGAAGGGGCGGTGGTGGCGACGTCCGAGGTGCGGCCGGCGCTGGCGCAGGTGGAGGCGGTGCTGGGGCGCTTCACCGGCAAGCTCGAGCAGGTCCCTCCGGCTTATTCCGCGCTGAAGGTGGAGGGGCGGCGGGCCTACGATCTGGCTCGAGCGGGGGAGGCAGTGGAAATGAAGAGCCGTCGCGTGACCGTCTCCAGCCTTACGATCCTCCCCGGGACGGGGAGGGGGACCGCGCGCAGCGCGGTGGAGGGGGCCCACCTCCTCGCCGCTTCGGACGTGGGCCCCCTCCACCATCCGTCGGATGGTCCCCCTCCCCGTTCCGGGGAGGAGCAGGTCACTCTGACCGCCCGGGTCTCGAAGGGCACCTACATCCGCTCCCTTGCCCGCGACATCGCCCGGGCGCTCGGCACCGTCGGCCACGTCACCATGCTGCGCCGGCTCAAGGCCGGTCCGTTCACCCTCGGACAGGCGATTTCGCTGGACAAATTGGGCGGACTCGCTAAGGCGCGGCAGCTTGAACAGGCACTCTTGCCGCTGACGGCGGGGCTGGACGACATCCCGGCTCTTCCCGTCACCCCCGACCAGGCAAGGGCGCTCCGCCAGGGGCGCCGATTGGCCGGGATCGCCGCAAAGCCAGGGCTCCTTCTTGCAACCGAAGGGTCTGTTCCGGTTGCGCTCGTGGAGCTTTCCGAAGGTGAGCTTCGGCCGGAGATCCGGGTGGTGCGCGGCTTCAACCTGAACGAAGAAGGAGTTTGACGATGTCGGTTACCGCCGAGCGCAAGCAGGAAATCATCGAAGACAATGCCCGCACCAAGGGCGACACCGGATCCCCCGAGGTGCAGGTCGCGATCCTGACCGAGCGCATCCAGAACCTCACGGAGCATTTCAAGACCCACGCGAAGGACAATCACAGCCGCCGCGGGCTCTTGATGATGGTCAACAAGCGCCGCTCCCTTCTGGACTATATCCGCAAGGAAGACGCCGAGCGCTACACCGCCCTCATCGCGAAGCTCGGGCTTCGCAAGTGACGCAATCGTTCGGCCCGCCTCGGCGGGCCGTTTACGTATTGCGTCATCCCGGCGAAGGGCCCCGATCAAAGTAGTACTTTGATGGGAACCCAGCCGGGATCCACCTTTCCCTTCTTCCGCCTCGTAGGTCGAGCGGAAGAAGGTGGACCCCGGCCTTCGCCGGGGTGACGAAGGAGGGGCAATCCGGCCGCTCCTTCCTGGGCCATCATCGGCCCAAACCGGGGGCACGTCCCCCAACCAAGCAGGCCCCCGCGGCATATGGCCGTGGGCGTTGAAGGAAACCAAATGTTCGACATGAAGAAAGTGGAAATCGAGTGGGGCGGAAAGACCCTCACTCTCGAGACGGGCCGAGTCGCCCGCCAGGCCGACGGCGCGGTCCTCGCGACCCTTGGCGAGACCGTCGTCCTTTGCGCGGTGACTGCCGCGAAGAACGTCAAGCCGGGGCAGGATTTCTTCCCGCTCACCGTTCACTACCAGGAGAAATTCTCGGCCGCCGGTCGCATCCCGGGCGGCTTCTTCAAGCGCGAGCGCGGCGCCACCGAGAAGGAGACGCTGACCAGCCGCCTCATCGACCGGCCGATCAGGCCGTTGTTTCCGGAGGGGTTTTACAACGAGGTCCTCGTGATCGCCCACGTCATGTCCTATGACGGCGAGAACGAGCCGGACGTGGTCGCGATGGTCGCCGCTTCCGCCGCCCTCACCCTCTCCGGGATCCCGTTCATGGGCCCGATCGCCGCCGCCCGCGTCGGCTACCAGGGCGGTGAGTATATCCTCAACCCGACCCAGGACCAGGTGAAGGAAGGCGAGCTCGACCTCGTCGTCGCCGGAACCCACGACGCCGTGATGATGGTCGAATCGGAGGCCAAGGAGCTGTCCGAGGACGTCATGCTCGGCGCCGTCATGTTCGCCCACCGCTCGATCCAGCCGGTCATCCGGGGCATCATCAGCCTCGCCGAGAAAGCCGCCAAGGATCCCTGGGAGCTCGAGGAGCCCGCCGACACCAAGGCGACCAAAGAGCGGCTGCGCGGGATCATCGGCGAGGACATCGCCGCCGCCTACAAGCTCACCGACAAGCAGCAGCGCCAGACCGCGCTCAACGACGCCCGCGCCAAGGCCCGCGAAGGTCTCGCCGACCTGGAGGCCAGCGACCCCGCCGGCTATCTCGGCGCCCTCAAGCTGGTCAAGAAGCTCGAGGCGGAGATCGTCCGCGGCGCAATCCTGAAGGAAGGCCGCCGGATCGACGGCCGCGACACCCGCACCGTCCGCCCGATCGAGGCGATGGTCGGCTTCCTTCCGCGCACCCACGGTTCGGCCCTGTTCACCCGCGGCGAGACCCAGGCGATCTGCACGACCACCTTGGGCACCAAGGAAGCCGAGCAGATGATCGACGGTCTGGAGGGCCTCTCCTACCAGCGCTTCATGCTCCACTATAACTTTCCGCCGTACAGCGTCGGCGAAGTCGGGCGCTTCGGCGCTCCGGGGCGGCGCGAGGTCGGCCACGGCAAGCTCGCCTGGCGGGCGCTCCACCCGGTCCTCCCGACCCACGAGGAATTCCCCTACACGATCCGGGTCCTCTCCGACATCACCGAGTCCAACGGCTCCTCGTCGATGGCGACGGTGTGCGGCGGCTGCCTCGCGCTGATGGACGCCGGCGTGCCGATCAAGCGCCCGGTCTCCGGGATCGCGATGGGCCTGATCCTCGAGGGCAAGGATTTCGCGGTCATCTCCGACATCCTCGGCGACGAGGACCATCTCGGCGACATGGACTTCAAGGTGGCCGGGACCGAGAACGGGATCACCTCGCTCCAGATGGATATCAAGATCGCCGGGATCACCGAGGAGATCATGCGGGTCGCGCTCGACCAGGCCAATGAAGGCCGCGCCCACATCCTCCGCGAGATGGCCAAGGCGATGGGCGAGGTCCGCGGCGAGCTGTCGGCTCATGCCCCGCGCATCGAGACGATGCAGATCGACAAGTCGAAGATCCGCGACGTCATCGGCACCGGCGGCAAGATCATCCGCGAGATCGTCGCCCAGACCGGCGCCAAGGTCGACATCGACGACGAGGGCGTGATCAAGATCAGCTCCTCCGACGTCGCCCAGATCGAGGCCGCGCGCCAGTGGATCCAGGGCATCGTCGAGGAAGCCGAGGTCGGGAAGATCTACAACGGCAAGGTCGTCAACATCGTCGACTTCGGCGCGTTCGTGAACTTCATGGGCGGCAAGGACGGCCTCGTCCACGTCTCCGAGATGAGGAACGAGCGGGTCGAGCGTCCCGGCGACGTCGTCTCCGAAGGCCAGGAAGTGAAGGTCAAGGTCCTCGAGATCGATCCGCGCGGCAAGGTGCGCCTGTCGATGCGCGTCGTCGACCAGGAGACCGGCGCCGAGCTGGAGGACACGAGGCCCCCGCGCGAGGGCGGCGGTGGTTCGGACCGTGGGCCTCGTGGCGGCGGCGGCGACCGCGGCCCGAGGCGCGACGGCGAAGGCCGTGGAGATCGGGGCGGCGGGCGTGATCGCGGTCCCAGGCGCGACGGCGGCGGCGACCGCGGCCCGAGGCGCGAGGGCGGCGGCGACCGTGGCCCGCGCGGTGAAGGCGGCGGCGACCGCGGTCCTCGCGGCGAAGGCGGCGGCGATCGCGACCGCGGCCCGCGCGGCGGCGGCGAAGGCGGCGGCGACCGCGGCGGCGACCGGGGCGGCGGTCGGGGCCGCGACGGCGGCGGCAACGACGACGGCCCCGCGCCCGAGTTCGCGCCGGCCTTCCTGACCCGCGACGACGACTGACACGGGATCGTCTCCATCGGAGATGGAGCCGGTTCCAGGGAAGGGCCTCGCCGGAAACGGCGGGGCCTTTTTCTTTCCGCCCAAGCGCCCAAGCGCCCAAGCGCCGGAAGAGGCACCGGCGGGCGGGCTCCCTTTCCCCCGGGGGGAGAGGGTTGGGGT
>Ga0307279_10000098_pt1 | contig 9967 bp, 9 predicted proteins | sample ER_DNA_118_FD_194484 | JGI IMG/M metagenome (GOLD analysis project Ga0307279, IMG submission 194484) | Bulk soil microbial communities from the East River watershed near Crested Butte, Colorado, United States - ER_DNA_118 | ecosystem: Environmental > Terrestrial > Soil > Floodplain | place: USA...
ATAGCGGACGCCGTTCCGGACTACCGCTGGAACGTGCAGGACCTGTTCGTCGTCGACGACCGGATCGCGGCGCGCCTGCAGAACAGGGGAACGCCGACCAAGGCCTTCATGGGCAACCCGGCCACCGGCGCATCGGTCGATTTCATGGAATTCGCCGCCTACAGGATCCGCGACGGCCGCTTTGCCGAGATGTGGTTCCTGATGGACGGTGCCACCGTCGCGGACCAGCTGCGGGCGAGGACAGCACGCGCCTAGTCGCCGAATTTGACGAGGTCCTTATCAGCTTGCCCCAGCTGCCGCCGCGTGCCTGCACCAGCATCCCGCCGTCCGAAAGGCCGCCCAGAAAGATCACCTCCGCTTTGGCCGCCTCCGCCAGCGTGCTGGGTCTGACGCTCGGCCCGATCGCGGCCGCATCCGCCGCGAAGCCTTGCGGGTCGCGGCGCGTCGCGACGGACACCTCGATGCCCTTGAGTGCAACGCCTTGGAGAGCGCATGGCCGATGTTGCCGAAGCCGATAATTGCGTAGCTCGGCCGCCTACGCTCCGCTGCTCGCCGGACTGTCCCGACACGCTACGGATGCACGGCAGCTCCCCTGGCCGACCGCAGCCCTCCCCAGACGCCTCCGCCGCGATTCATTCCGGGCCATCGTGGCGTCGTGACACCGGCCTGGGCTGCGGCGCCCCAAGCATTGCCGGCTCCGGGAGGCGAGTCACTCCGGCGCGTGCGTGACAAGCTTCGCGGTGACCGCCATCCGCTCCCGAAAGGCGTCCTGCAGCAGGTCAAGGAATGCGCGCACGGCGGGATTGGCTCGCCGGCTTTCGGGCCACACCGCGCTCATGTTGTGCCGTTCCACGGCGAAGTCGCGCAACACGGGAACCAGCTTTCCGCGCTCTACATAGGGCGCAGCGACGAAGGCCGCGCTCATGCCTATGCCTCCGCCGGCGGCGAGCAGCTCGATGACCGCGTCGCTGGAGTCCGCGACCAGGGCCGAGGACGGAAGCATTTCGGTCGCCCGCCCGCCGACCAGGAACTGCCAACGGAACGGCTGGCCAGAACTCTGGTAACGCAAGCCGACCGTGTCGTGCGCTTCCAGATCGCCGGGATTCACGGGGGTCCCCCGCGCCTCCAGATAAGCCGGTGAAGCGAAGCAGCAAAGCAGGCGCGGCGCGAGCCGTCGCGACAGCAGCCGAGAATCCGGAAGATCCCCGATCCGTACGGCGACGTCGATCCCCTCCTCGATCAGATCGACCAGACGGTCGCTCAACCGCAGGTCGACATTGACCTTCGGGTACAGCCGACGGAACGCCGGGAGCGCGGGCGCGATCACATGAAGGCCGACCGGCAGCGGCGCGGCGATCTTGAGGGTGCCGGACGGCTCCGAGCGCGCGCTCATCGCCGCCTGTTCGATCTCCTCGGCATAGCCGAGCAGCTTCAGCGCCCGCTCGTGGAGGTCGCGCCCTTCCGCGGTAAGCGTGAGGGAGCGGGTGGTGCGGGTGAAGAGAGGAACGCCGAGGCGGCTTTCCAGGCGCTGCACGCTCTTGCTGACGGCCGAGGGGCTTATCGCGAGCGAGCGCGCCGCGGCCGTGAAGCTGCCCATCGACCCGGCGCGCGCGAACGCGATGAGACCGGTCAGGCGATCGAGTGCGATCTGTGCCTTCATGGAATTATTGAAACGGTTTTCCGCCTCATCATCAACCGATACCGGCTCAGCCATATCCGAAAAGACATCGACAGCCTGGAGGACGTGATGAGTGAGATGATGAAGGCCGTGCGCTTCCACGCCTTCGGCGGCCCCGAGGCGCTGATCTACGAGGACGCGCCCAAGCCTGCCCTGGGTCCTGGCGAAGTCCGTGTCCGCGTGCGCGCGGTCGGCCTCAACCCGCCGGACTGGTACCTGCGCGAAGGGTACAGGATGCTTCCTCCCGAATGGCAGCCGCAGGTCTCTTTCCCGGCCATTCCCGGAACCGACATCTCGGGTGTCGTCGAGGCGGTCGCCGAAGATGTCGGAGCGTTCGCGGTCGGGGATGAAGTCTATTCGATGGTGCGCTTCCCCAGTGGCCTGGCCGGGGAAAGCCGGGCTTACGCGCAGTTCGTCACCGTCCCGGCCTCACAGCTGGCTCGAAAGCCTCGCGCTATCGACCACGTCCACGCCGCCGGAGCGCCGATGTCGCTGCTGACCGCGTGGCAATATCTGATCGAGCTCGGCCACGACGCGCCGAACCCGCTCCAGCCGCACCGGCATGAGCCGGTGCCGCTCGAGGGGAAGAGGGTTCTCGTCAACGGAGCCGCCGGCGGCGTCGGCCACTTCGCGGTGCAGCTCGCCAAGTGGAAGGGCGCTCACGTGATCGCGGTCGCGTCGGGCCGGCACGAGGGCTTCCTTCGCGGCCTCGGAGCGGACGAGGTCGTCGACTACACGAAGGTCCCCGCCGAGGACGTCGTGCGCGACATCGACCTCGTCGTCGACGCGGTCGGCGGCCCGGCGACCGGACGGTTCCTGCGCACCCTCAAGCGCGGCGGCGCCTTGTTTCCGGTCTTCCCGCTCGGCTTCTCCGGCGCGGATGAAGCGGAAAAGGTGGGTGCCAAGGTCTCGGCCACCCAGGTGCGCTCCAACGGGCCGCAGCTGGAACAAGCCGGCCGGCTCCTCGACGACGGAACCGTGAAGGTCGCCATCGACTCGCAATTCACCCTGGCCGAGGCCCGCCGGGCGCACGAGCGCGCCGCACGCGGGAGCATCCAGGGCAAGATCGTCCTCACGGTGGAATGAGCGCGGCGCAGGCGGGGAACCGGGTTCAACCGTCGCGGGACTCGTCGTAGGCACGCTGCGCCCTTTCCAGCGCCGGGCCGTTGGCGAGAGACCAGCTGTAAAGGGCGGCAAAGGGTTCGCGCAGCGAGCAGCCGAGATCGGTGATCGTGTACTCCACTCCGATCGGCTGCGTCGGCAGGACCTTGCGACTGATAAGGCCGTTGCGCTCCAGACGCTTCAAGGCTTCGGACAAAGCCTTGTGGGTGATCCCGTCGAGGCGGCGCTTCAATTCGTTGAACCGCGCAGGCCGGGTGCACAGCACGCTCAGGATCAGCACCGTCCACTTGTTGGCGATATGTTCAAGGATGGGCCGCGTCGCGCCGACGTCGAGCGGCAGTTCGAGCACGTCTGTGGACATGGGTATATGCCTCGATATCTAAGCACCACCAGGTGCGTTCTTGTGATTAGATATAGGAATGATAGCTCCTCGTCATCATCAGCGATGCGAGGAAATATGAGCAGGCTTTCAGGAAAGATCGCCGTCGTGGTCGGCGGCCAGGGCGGCATCGGCGGCGCCGTCGCGGAGCGCTTCGCGGCGGAAGGCGCCACGGTTTACGCCACCAGTCGTCGCTCCGAGGAGGGAGAGGTCGAGCTTGGCGCCGGCAGGCTGCGGGCGCGGCGCGTCGACGCTTCCGATCCGGCGGCGCTCGCCGCCTTCTTCGAGGCGGTGGGAAGCGAGGCCGGACGGGTGGACGTGGTCGCCGTCAACGCCGGCATCTCCGAGTTCGCGACCCTCGACGGCATCGACGAGGACCATTTCGACCGGACCTTCGGCCTCAACGTCCGCGCGCTGCTGTTTGCCGCCAAGGCTGCGACGGCGATCATGCCGGATGGCGGCTCGGTCGTCCTGGTGGGCTCGATCGCCGACTCGATCGGGACCAGGGGCTACGGCGTCTACGGCGCGACCAAGGCCGCCGTCCGCTCCTTCGCCCGGACCTGGGCCAACGAGCTGGCGCCCCGCAACATCCGGGTCAACGTCGTGTCGCCGGGACCGACCGACACCGCGATGATGGCGGCGGCGTCGGACGAGGTGCGCGAGACGCTGACGAAGCTGATCCCGCTCGGCCGGATGGCTCGTGCCGACGAAGTGGCATCGGCCGCTCTGTTCCTCGCCAGCGACCAGAGCAGCTTCGTCACCGGGGCCGAGCTGCCGGTCGACGGCGGAATGGCGCAGGTCTGACCCGCACCGCCACGAACTGCCCTCGCGCCTTGGTGACCCCAACGGGAATCGAACCCGTGTTTTCGCCGTGAAAGGGCGACGTCCTGGACCGCTAGACGATGGGGCCGCGCGGTGGAGGGCCGGGCATTAGGAGGCGGCGAACCGCGCGTCAATCCGCCCAGGCGGCGTCCTCGAGGTGGAGCTCGGCCGCGATCCGGTCGCCCCATTCGTCCCGCTTCATCCGTCCGGCGAGCCACAATTTGCGGTGCGGCGGCGCAGCGAGCAGAGCTTCGCCGAGCGCGCTGTCGGCCATCCGGAAGGCGATCGCCTTCAGCCGGCGGCCGTCGTCCCCGGCGACGACGAGGCGCAGGTGGCCGTTGCCGACCACGTCGGCCTTGACGATCCGGACCGGGCCGGCGGCGACCCGGGGGGCGGGCCAGCCGACTCCGTAGGGGCCGCCCGCCTCGAGCGCGTCGCAGAGCTGCGGACAGACTCCGCCCGGCGAGACGAGCGCGTCGAGCAGCAGTGCGCGGCCGTCGCGGCTCCTTGCCACGTCGTCCTCAAGCCGCGCTTCGAGGAAATCGGCGAGTGCGTCGCAGCCGCCCGGAGCGACCGTCACCCCCGCCGCCATGGCGTGGCCGCCGCCGGCGAGGAGCAGCCCGCTGTCCTTGGCGGCGAGGATCGCGGCGCCGAGGTCCACCCCGGCGATCGAGCGGCCGGAGCCCTTGCCCACGCCGTCCTCGCCGATCGCGACGACCAGCGTCGGGCGGCCGGTCTTCTCCTTGAGCCGCCCGGCGACGATGCCGATCACTCCGGGATGCCAGCCGGCCGACGCAACGACGGCGACGGCGCGGTTCGACTGGCGCGCGCAGATCGCCTCGGCCGACTCGCACACCGTCGCCTCGATCGCCCGCCTCTCCTCGTTCAGCCGGTCGAGCTCGGCGGCGATCGCCGCCGCCTCGGCCGGGTCGTCGCTGGTCAGCAGCCGGACCCCGAGGTCCGACTTGCCGACGCGGCCGCCGGCGTTGATCCGCGGGCCGAGCGCGAAGCCGAGGTCATGGCAGGTCGGCGCCCGGGTCAGCCGAGCCGCGTCGGCGAGCGCGGCAAGCCCGACGTTGCGCCGCTGCGCCATGATCTTGAGGCCCTGGGTCACGAAGGCGCGGTTGAGCCCGCGCAGCTGCGCGACGTCGGCGACGGTTCCGAGGGCGACGAGGTCGAGAAGCTCGACAAGCCTGGGCTCGCCCCCGGCGGCGAAGCGGCCGCGAAGGCGCAGCGTCCGGACCAGCGCGGCACCGAGCAGGAAGCACATTCCGACGGCGGCGAGATGGCCGTGCGCGGCGGCCTCCTCGGCCTCGTCGAGCCGGTTCGGGTTGACGACGGCGTGAGCGACGGGAAGCGCGCTTGCGCATTTGTGGTGGTCGACGACGACGACGTCGACCCCGGCCGCCCGAGCCATCTCCAGCGCCTCGAAGGCCTGCGCGCCGCAATCGACCGTGACGATCAGCCGAGCGCCTTCGCCGGCAAGCCGCACCAGCGCTTCTCCCGACGGCCCGTAGCCTTCCATCAGCCGGTCCGGGATATAGGCGCGCGGGCTCGCGCCGAGGTCGCGCAGCAGCCGGACGAGGAGCGCCGCCGAGGTCGCGCCGTCGACGTCGTAATCGCCGAAGACGGTGATCGCCTCGCCTTGTTCCACCGCATCGGCCAGCCGCTCCGCCGCGCGGTCCATGTCGCGGAAGATGGAGGGATCCGGCATGAAGCCGCGCAGGGTCGGCCGACGGTGGATCTCCAGCGCCTCGCGCGCCACGCCACGCGCCATCAGCAGCTGGTCGACCAGGTCGTCGGGCTGGAAACCGGCGTCGACCCCGTCCGCGGCGGAGCCGCGCCAGCGCCACGGCTGGCCGAGGATCGAGCGGGAGACGCCGCAGACGTGGGCGGTGGCGAGCATCGCCCCACCCTAGGCGCGGCGGCACCGAGGGGGAATCCCCGCAAGCCGATTTCTGTGGAAAAGCCGGGCCCGCCGAGTCCCGGTCGCCCGACCATTGCCGGTATTGAGCGCGGACCCTAGGGTCGGCGGCATGGATTCGGCGGGCGAAGCGGAAGTGGGAGAGGCGGCGCTCGCGGCCTCGATCCGGCTCAGCCCGATCGCCACGGTGATCAGCAACCCGCGCCTGCCCGACAACCCGATCGTCGCCGCCAACGCCGCCTTCTGCGCGCTCACCGGCTATTCGGAGGCCGAAATCGTCGGGCGCAATTGCCGCTTCCTCGCCGGGCCTGGAACCGAACCGGCGATGACCGAGCGGATCAGGGCCTCGATCCGCTCGCTTCGGCCGTCGCTCACCGAGATCCTCAATTATCGCAAGGACGGAACGCCGTTCCGCAACGCGGTGCTGATCGCGCCGCTGTTCGGCCCCGGCGGCGAAGCGCGTTACTTCCTGGGGTCGCAGATCGACGTCGACGCCGGCGCGGAGGCGCCGCTCGCGCTTCGCCAGCAACGTGCGGCGGCGCGGGCGGCAGCCCTTTCGCGCCGCCAGCGCGAGGTGCTTCGCGAGATGGCCGCCGGCCACCCCAACAAGCAGATCGCCTGGCGCCTCGGCCTCGCGGAGAAGACGGTGAAGATGCACCGCGCGCTGCTCCTCGGCAAGCTCGGCGTCTCCACCAGCGCCGACGCGATCCGCCTCGCCGTCGAAGCGGGGCTGTAGCGGGGGCTACGGCACAAGGTCCGTATCGCCGGCACCCGCCTCGCGGCCTAGGCGTCCGGTTCCCCCAGGAAAGACCCGTGTCATGAACAAGCTCCCGTTCGCCGCCGCCGCGGCGCTCCTCGCCCTCGCCGCTCCCGCCCTCTCGGCCAAGGCGCCGATGGTCGGCGGAGCGGCCATGTATCCCACCCGGACGATCGTCGAGAACGCGGTAAACTCGCGCGACCACACAACCCTCGTCGCCGCCGTCAAGGCCGCCGATCTCGTCGACACCCTGTCGGGCGCCGGCCCCTTCACCGTCTTCGCGCCGACCAACGCCGCCTTCGCCCGGCTTCCCGCCGGAACGGTCGAGACCCTGCTTCGGCCGGAGAACAAGGCGACGCTCCAGTCGGTCCTGACCTACCATGTGGTCGCCGGACGGGTCAGCGCCGCCGACCTCATGCGGATGATCCGGGCGGGCGGCGGCAAGGCCGAGCTGCGCACCGTCCAGGGCGGCACCCTCACCGCCCGGATGATGGGCGGCAAGGTCGTCCTGATCGACGCCAAGGGCGGCCGGGCGACGGTCACCAAGGCGGACGTCTTCCAGAAGAACGGCGTCATCCACGTCACCGACGCCGTCTCGCTCCCGGGCTGACCTCTTCGGGCCCGGCGCGCCGCGTCTCCCTCGCCCCGGGAGGCGCGGCGCTAGCCTTCAGAGCCGCATCAGGACGATCCCCGAGACGATCAGCCCAGCCGCCGCCCAGCGCCGTCGGCCGATCCGCTCGCGAAGGAAGAAGAAGGCGATCAGCATCGCGAACAGGACGCTGGTCTCGCGAAGCGCCGCCACCATCGCCAGCGGCGCCCGCGTGAATGCCCAGATCGCGATCCAGTAGGACGCGAGGGACATCGCCCCCGCCGCCGCTCCGCTCCAACCGGCGGGGGCGAGCGCCGCCAGCGCCGCCGGCCCGCGGGTCGCCAGCGCGAAGCCGAGCATGAACAGTCCGTCGAGCGCGAACATCGCCATTGCGAACCCCGAAGCCGCGCCCGCGAGCCGGGCCCCCACTCCGTCCGCCAGGGTGTAGGCGGCGGTGAAGCAAGCGGTGCCCAGCGCCCAAAGCAACGCCGTCCGGCCCATCCCGTCCTTCGCCGCCACCAGCATGATCCCGCCGGCGATCGCGATCACCGCCGCCGCCCGCAACGGCGTCGGCGCCTCGGCGAGAAGCAGGGCCCCGGCGACGGTGACGATCAGCGGCGCGGTGCCGCGGGCGATCGGATAGACCTGGCTCAGCTCGCCCTGCGCATAGGCCCGGATCAGGAACAGCTTGTACCCCGAATGGAGAGCGGAGCCGATGAGCACCCAGGGCCAAGCCGCCCGCGCCGGCGGCTCGAAGACCGGCAGCAGCGCCAGCGCGAGGGCGCCCTGGACGAGCGCCAGAAGCAGGATCGAGGAGAAACGGTCGACTCCGAGCTTCACCACCGCGTTCCACCCGGCGTGAAGCAAGGCGGCGAGCAGGACGGCGGCGAAGACTTGGATCGGCATGGCGGCACGATAGGCCCGTCGGCGCAGGATCGGGCGCGAATTTCGCGGCTCGGGCGATGGCCGCCGCTGAGCGACGGCCGCTGGAACGGTCCGGCTTTTTCCGATACCCTCGCGGCGCGGGCGCGGGGGGGACGATGGCTCGGGACGATGCCGCCGGTGACGGCCTTACTCCGCGCTTCCGCGCGTTCGTCAGCTACAGCCATCTCGACAAGGTGCTCGCGCGCCGCCTGCAACGGCGTCTCGAAGCCTATCGCGTGCCAAGGCGGCTGGCCGGCCGGGTCGCGCCGCTCGGCACGGCCGCCGGACGGGTCGGACCGGTCTTCCGCGACCGCGAGGACTTCGCCGCGGGCGCCGACCTGACCGAAGCCGTCAAGGAAGCCCTCGCCCGGTCCCAGGCGCTGATCGTCCTGTGCTCACCGGCGGCGGCGCGCTCCCCCTGGGTCGCGCGGGAGATCGCGCTGTTCCGGGCGGCTCACCCCGGGCGACCGGTTCTGGCCGCGCTGATCGAGGGGACGCCGGAGCAGGCCTTCCCGGCCGCCATTCGCGCCAACGGGGCGGAGCCGCTCGCCGCCGACTTCCGTCGCGGCGGCGACGGCGGGCGGCTGGCCTTCCTGAAGATCGTCGCGGGGATCCTCTCGATCCCGCTCGACGAGCTGATCCAGCGTGACGGGCAGCGACGGCAGCGCCGCGTGACGGCCGTCACGGCGGCGTCCGTCCTGGCGATGCTAGTCCTTGCCGCCATGACGATCCTAGCCCTTCGCGCGAGCGCGGACGCCCAGCGCCAGCGGAGCGAGGCCGAGCGGCAGCGCGGCGAGGCCGAGGGGCTCGTCGAATATATGCTGACCGACCTGCGCCAGGGTCTCAAGGGTGTCGGCCGGCTCGACCTGATGGACAAGGTGAACCGGCGGGCGATGGCTTATTACGCCGACCAGGGACCGCCCGCGAAGCTTCGCGATTCCAGCCTCGAACGACGCGCCCGGATCATCGGCGCGATGGGCGAGGACGACGAGAATCGCGGCGACCTCGACGGCGCCTTGGCGCGCTACACGGCGCTGTACCGGACGACGGAGGCGCTTCTCGCCAAGGATCCGGGCGATCCGGAGCGGGTCCTCGCCCATGCGGAAAGCGTCAACCGCCTCGCCCTCCTCGCCGGCACCCGAGGCAAGTCCGCGCGCGCTCTGCGCGCCTTCGTCCGGACGCGCGAGCTGCTCGCGTCGATCGAGCCCTGGGGCCGCGGCCGCGACCGCTGGCTGCGCCTGTTCGCGCTCGCCAACGGCAATATCTGCGCGACCATCCTGAAAGGCGGCCGAGACAGGGCTGGCGCGCTGGGCGATTGCCGCCGCGCGGTCCTGTACAACGAGGCGCTGCGGCGGCGGCCGGACGACGATTCCGTCGCCTACGACCTCGTCTTCCACCGCCTCTGGCTCGCCGAAGCGGAGCAGGCGGCCGGAGAAGCGGACGCGGCGCGCAGGACCCGCGCAAGCTATCTGGCGCTGACCGACTCGCTGGTCGAGCGCGACCCGAGGAACATGCTGTGGCGGGAGCAGCAGATGGAGGTCTACGTCCGCCACGCACGGCTTCTGCGCGCCCTCGGCGACCGCGCCGGGGCCGCCGCCTTTTTGAAGAAGGCCCGGGCGATCAGCCGCCGCCTCGCGGCGCGCGATCCCAACAACGACGTCTGGTCCGATTACAGAACGCGCCTGTCTGCGCCGCCGAAAAGGAGACTGAACCATGGTCGATGAGATCGCCTATTTCGAAATCGAGGCCGACGCCTCCTGCCGGGCCCGGTA
>Ga0307279_10000099_pt1 | contig 9884 bp, 9 predicted proteins | sample ER_DNA_118_FD_194484 | JGI IMG/M metagenome (GOLD analysis project Ga0307279, IMG submission 194484) | Bulk soil microbial communities from the East River watershed near Crested Butte, Colorado, United States - ER_DNA_118 | ecosystem: Environmental > Terrestrial > Soil > Floodplain | place: USA...
CCGCGGCCTAAGGGAGGGGGGCCTGATCGCCGCCGACATGGCGTTGCTCGCGGGCGACGCCACCGCCGACCGGCTGCGAGCCGTCGTCCAGGTCCAGGTCCACGAGCATGCCGAGGAGAAGGGGATCGCGGCGCTCCGGGCGCGCCTTGCCGGTGCCGATGAGGTCCAGCTCCTGCTCAACATCGCCGGCCCGGTCGACCTCCTCGTACTCGTCGTCACGCGCAACATGCGCGAGTTCAACGCCTTTGCCGATCGCCACTTCGCGGCCGATCCGAGCGTGCGGCGCTACGAGACGAGCTTCGTCAAGGCGGAGATCAAGAACCGCCCCGCCGTGCGGCTCGACGAAGGCGACGTGTCGCGCTGAGTGGAACGCCGCCGCGCCTGGGTGGATCGATCGCGCCTAAACCCGCTTCTTCGCCGCGATCCAGGCGTCGATCTTCTCTTCGAGCACCTTCATCGGCAGCGCGCCCGACATCAGCACCTGGGCGTGGAACTCGCGGACATCGAATTTCGGCCCGAGCGCCTGCTCGGCCCGGGTGCGCAGGCGCCGGATGGTGAGCTGGCCGACCTTGTAGGCGAGCGCCTGCCCCGGGATCGCGATGTAGCGCTCGACCTCAGCCGTCGCGTCGGTGGGGCTCATCGCGCTGTTGTCGAGCATGTACTTGATCGCCTGGTCGCGGCCCCAGCCCTTGGCGTGGAGGCCGGTGTCGACGACGAGCCGCATGGCGCGCAGGATCTCGTCGTTGAGGTGGCCGTAATCCTGGTAGGGATCGGTGAAGAAGCCGAGCTCGTAGCCGAGGCTTTCGGCATAGAGCGCCCACCCCTCGACGAACGCGGTGTTGCCGCCGAAGCGCTGGAAGGCGGGAAGCCTCTGGTTCTCCTGCGCCAGGCTGATCTGGAAATGGTGCCCCGGCCGCCCTTCGTGGAGGAACAGGGTCTCGTAGCCCCAGGTGTAGCGCGAAGGGAGGTCGTAGCTGTTGTAGAAGAACACGCCGGGGCGCGAGCCGTCGGGCGTGCCCTGCTGATACTCGCCGCCCGCCGCGGTCTTCTCGCGATAGGGCGGGTCCGGACGGATCTCGAGCGGAGACTTCGGGATCGTCGCGAAATCCCGGCCGACGACGAGGCCGACGCGCCGGTCGATATCGAAGAAGGCCTGGCGCATCGCCGCCGCCGAGGCGGGCGCGAAGCGCTTGTCGGTGCGCAGGAAATTCGCGAATTCCTGGAGCGTCCCGGAGAAGCCGGCCCGCGCCTTGGCTTTCTCCATCTCGCCATGAATCCGATCGACCTCGCGAAGGCCGAGCTGGTGGACCTCCTCCGGCGTCATATTGGTCGTCGTGTTCGATTCGACGAGGAAGCGGTAGAGCGCCGCGCCCCCCTTCATCTGGCCGAGGCCGACGGAATCCCGCGCCTTGGGCAGATATTCCGTCTTGATGAAGTCGCGCAGCCGGGCGTGGGCGGGGTTGAGACGGTCGCGGACGAAGGCGGCATATTGCGCCTTCAGCCGCGCCTGGTCCGCGGCCGGCACGGTGTCCGGGAACTTCATGACCGGCTTGTAGAAGGTCGAGCTTTCGACGCTGTCGCCAATGATCGCGTCGAGCTGGCCGACGACGTTGTTCATCACCAGCTTCGGCTGGACGACTCCGTCGGCGAGGCCTTGGCGCATCCGGCCGATCGCGCGGTCGAGATAGACGATATAGCCGTCGAGGCGCTTCAGATTGTTCTCATAGTCGGCGACCGTCTTGAACGGCGCCGCGCCCTCGCCCGAGCTCAAGTCGGGGATGAACACCTGGAAGCCGCTGAAATGGTCGATCGGCCGCTCGATGTTCACGCGCATCAGCTCGGGCGCGAAGCCGCGCAGGGTGAGGCCGGTCTGCCACTTGAAGACGTCGTAGGAGATGCGCTCGTCGGCGGTGAGGCGCGAGCGGTCGATCCGGGCGAGGGCGGCGAGGTCGGCCTGCGCCGCCGCCTTCTCGCCGGCGAGGTAGCGGTCGGTGATATAGTCGCCGAACTGGTCGGCGTAGCGGGGATCGCCGCGGAACAGCGCCTGGATCGGGTTGCGGCGCAGCGCGGCCTCGTCGCTCTCCTTGAACAGGCGGGCGAGCTTCGCGCCTTCGGTGGTTCGCGCCGCCGCGGGCGCGGGCGCCGCCGCAACGGGAGCGGGGCCGGCGGATGCCGCCGCGATGACGCCCGCGGTCAGGCTAAACAGGATCTTCTTCATGCTTGGGTTCCGATTCGTCAGGCGCCGGGCGGGGTCCAGCCGTGGGTGGCGTACCAGCCCCACGGACGTTCCCGGTACCATTTGGTGATGACGTACTTGACCCCGCCGTCCACCGGGCAGCCGGTGTGGAGGGAGAAGGTGTTGGGCTGGCCGAACGAGTCGAGGTTGTTCCACGCGAGGAGATTGCCGGTGCGTGGGGTGACGCGCACGTTGGCCTTGGGGAAATGGGTTTGGCCGCCGCCCTCCGGCTCGTTGAGGAAGATCATCGCGGTCCAGGTGCGCTGCCCCCCCTGCCGCTCCTGCTCCGGCCAATAGGGCTCGCTGGTGTAGAAGAAGTCGTGATGCTCCTTGAACTGCTGCCCCTTGGCGTAGCGCTGGCCCTGGATCGTCTCGCCGTGGCGGGGATCGATCCCGGTGAGTCCGTTGATCTTGCGCTCGACGATGATGTTGATCGGGTCGGTCAGCCGCAGGTTGCAGCTCTCGCTGGTCCGGAACTCCGGGTCGGGCGTGTCGGCGAGGAGGCCGGAGGGCACGCGGTCCTTGTCGATCAGCTCGATCACCTGCGCGCATTCCTCGCGAGTCAGGAAATCGCGGACGATGAAGATGTCGAGGCCCTGCGCGGGTACCTTGAAAGCTCCGGGGGTGCCAAGCAGCCGGTTCTTCACGAACTCCCCGATCTGCATCCGGTAGAGGACGCCGGGGTCGCCGATTCGGCTGCTCATTGGATCTGCCGCCCTTTCACCATCACATAGTCCACATGCTCCAGGACCCGGACGTCGCGAAGCGGATCGCCGCTCACCGCGATGAGGTCCGCCGAATAGCCGGGGGCGATCCGCCCCACCTCGCGCTCCAGCCCAAGCAGTCGGGCCGCGCCCGTCGTCGCCGAGGCGAGCGCCTCGGCCGGGCTCATGCCGACCAGCTCGACGAGCTGGGCGAACTCGCCCGCGTTGCGGCCATGCTCGAAGACTCCGGCGTCGGTGCCGAAAACGACCGGAACGCCGGCCTGGCGGGCGAGCCGCGCCGCCTTGCCGACCTCGCCCAGCGTCATCCTCACCTTCTCCTCGACGACCGGTGTGTAGATATTCCTGCCGAGCCGCTCGCGGATGCCGGTGAAGGCCATCAGCGTCGGGACGAAGGTCGTCCCGCGTTCCTTCATCAGCCGGATCGTCGCGGCGCTGGCGAAGGTGCCGTGCTCGATCGAATCGACCCCCGCGCGCACCGCCGCGGCGATTCCGGCGTCGGCATGGGCATGGGCCGCGACCTTGAGGCCCAAATTGTGCGCGGTGTCGCAGATCGCCTTCATCTCGGCGTCCGTAAAGGCTTGGCCGAGGCTCTTGTCGCCCTGGCTGAGCACGCCGCCCGTGGCGTGGAACTTGATCACGTCGGCGCCGAGCTTGGCCGCCTCGCGCACCTTGGCGGCGCACTCGTCGGGGCCGGTGCAGGTGTTGTGGCCGTCGAGCGCAGCGGCGACCTCGGGGCGGAAGCCCGATACGTCGCCGTGGCCCCCGATGGTGGAGAGCGCCTGCCCCGCGGCAAGCAGCCGGGGGCCGGGGATGAGGCCCTCGTCGAGCGCCCGGCGAAGCGCGAAGCCGTTCAGCCGGCCCGAGCCCAGGTCGCGGACGGTGGTGAAGCCGGCCCGTGCCGTCACAAGCGCATTGTGCGCGCCCACCAGGGTGTTCCATTCCTCGGAATTGACCGCTTCGTTCCAGAACGGCTCCCCGGGATTGCCGGTGAGGTGGACATGAGTATCGATCAGGCCGGGAAGCACGGTCTTGCTTGAAAGGTCCACCACCCGGACCCCGGGCGGTGGCGAGTTGAGGCCGGGCGCGACGCTGACGATCCGGCCGTCCGTGACCGTGATCGTCGAAGGCCCGGCCGCGGGCTTCGAAGCGTCGGTGATCAGGCGTCCGGCATGGACGATGACGGTATCGGCCGCGGCCGGAGCGGCGAACGCGAGGGCGGCGAGGCCGAGGAGCGAGAAGAGGCGGCGCATTCGGTTACCCCCTGGAGGCGAAGACCGCCCGTCTCATGCGATTGCGGCGTCGCGCGCGCAAGCGAAAAGCCCGGAGCGCTTTCGCGCCCCGGGCTTCGCCTGGCGTCACCCCGGCGAAGGCCGGGGTCCCGTCGGGTGACAACACCGCGTTCCTCACCGCCGAGGTCCCGGCCTTCGCCGGGACGACGCGCTCATCTCTTACCAGAAGAAGTCGTAGATCACGTCGACGACCTCGCCGCTGTAGACATCCACAAGGACGACGTCGTCGTAATAGCGGACCCACTGCGTCCCGTAGGGCGCCGGCGGCAGGCGGTACTGCCACGGATCGCCGATCCAGTAGTTCTGCGAATAGAACAGCGAGTCGAGGAAGAGGCCGATCGACAGGCGGTTGTAATTGTAGTTCCGGTAGGGCGCGTAGTAGCGCCCCGAGCGGTACAGGCTGCGGTTCGACGCCCGGTAGCGCTGCCAGTCGTAGCGGTTGTCGTTGCGCCAGCCGCGGTTCCAGCTTCCGCGCCGGTCGTTCCGGTCGCGGTCGTTCCAGCCGCCGCCGCGGTTCCAGCCGTCCCGGTCGTTGCGGCCGCGCTGGCCCTGCCCGTAATCCTGGCGGACCTGCTGCTCGTAGCGTTGCTCGTTGCGGCGGGCCTGCTCGCGGTAATTGCCCGGCGCACCCCGAACGCTGGCCCGGGAGGCGTCGCGGCTGGCCTCGATCCGACGCTGCATCTCCGCCCGCTCGGCGTCGCGGTCGCCGCTCTGCCAGCTGCCGCCGGAGCCGCCGCGATAGGCGCGCTGGCCCTCGCCGCCGCGGGTGCGATAATCGCCCTGCTGGCGGACCTGCACCTGCTGCTGCGCCTGAACCTGCTGCTGGCGCTGCTCGTAGCGCTCCTGGCGCTCGGCACGCTGCGGCCGCGCTTCCTGCCGCTCCTCGCTGCGCTGCTCGTGGCGCTCGGCGCGGTCGGCGTTGCGCTCGGCTGCCCGCTCGTAGCGATTCTTCCAGTTGGAATCCTGCGCGGCGAGGGGCGTCGCCACGGTTGCAGCCATCAAAATCCCGATCAAAGCTCTACGCATCGAACACTCCTTCTCCCCGGCCGGCGCGACTGAAGGCGGCCTCCGATCGCGACGGGATGTGCCATCGCGCGGATGAGCCGTGGCTGAACTGGCCGGTCAGCCGCCTGAAAGGAATCAGCGTCTCGGAGGGCGGGGCGCCGGGCGGAGCGCCGGGACGGCTCGGGCGGCGTCCCTGACGTCGATATGCGGGGGCGGGGCGGCGGCGACCGCTTCCTCACCGCGCGCGACCCGGGCGGCGCGGCGGATCGCCTCGCGGATTCGCGGATAGGTGCCGCAGCGGCAGATGTTGGTCATGGCGGCGTCGATCTCGGCGTCGGTCGGCTCCGGGCTGGCGGCGAGCAGGGCGGCCGCGGCCATGATCATTCCGGGCTGGCAGAAGCCGCATTGTGGAACGGCCTGGGCAACCCACGCCTGCTGGACGGGGTGGGAGCGATCCGGCGACAGAGCTTCGATGGTGGTGACGACGCTGCCCTCGAGGCCGCCGATCGCCACCTGGCACGAGCGCGCCGCCCGGCCGTCGACATGGACGGTGCAGGCGCCGCACTGGCCGGCGCCGCAGCCATATTTGGTCCCGGTGAGGTTGGACGCGTCGCGCAGCGCCCAGAGCAGGGGCGTTCCCGGGTCGAGCCGATAGTGGACCGGCTGGCCGTTCACGGTAAAGCGCGTCATGGCCGGGTCTTAAAGCGAGGGCGCAGGCGATGAAAGAAGGCAGACTTGTGATTAGCCGCGACGGCGGCGTCGGGCATGTCGAGCTGGCCCGCGAGGACCGGCTGAACGCGATGGACGGCGAGATGTTCGGCGCCATCGGCGAGGCCTTCCGGAGCCTCGGCACCGATCCCTCCGTGCGGGCGATCCTCGTGTCGGGCCGGGGCCGCCACTTCACCGCCGGCCTCGACCTCCATTACGCGGCGACCCAGTTCCCGCCGAGCGACGATCCCGGACGGGCGGCCGAATCGCGCCTTCGCCACATCCGCTGGCTGCAGGATTGCTTCAGTACCGCCGAGGAGGCCCGTCCGCCGGTGATCGCCGTCCTCCACGGCGGCTGCATCGGCGCCGGGGTGGACCTCGCCACCGCCTGCGACATCCGGATCGGCTCCGCCGACGCCTATCTCCAGGTGGCGGAGGTCGACGTTGCGATCACCGCCGATCTCGGCACCCTGCAGCGCCTCATCCGGCTGATACCGGAAGGGATCGTGCGCGAGCTCGCCTATACCGGGCGTCGCCTGGAGGCGCAGGAAGCGCTTCGCCTCGGCCTCCTCAACCGAGTCGAGCCGGACCGCGAGACGGCGATCGCGGCGGGGCTCGAGCTCGCCCGGACGATCGCTGCCAAGTCGCCTTTGGCCGTGGCGGGCGCCAAGATGAGCCTCAACTACAGCCGCGGCCGGACCGTCGAGGAGGGCCTCCGCCACGTCGCCTTGTGGAACGCGGGAGCGCTGGTCAGCGCCGACCTGACGGCGGCGGTCCAGGCGCGGCTGTCCAGGGCGCAACCGGAGTTCCGCGACCTCGACGCTTGAAAGCCGCGGAAGGCTTTGCTATCGGCCCGGCCGTGACGGCGCGGGTATCGGCTCGCGGCGAACCGAATTCTGTGCTATCGGCGCGCGCATTGCAGGTGGGGAGAAGCCCCGCCGCGCTAAGCCTTTCGAACCGGAGAGTGGCGAGACCTTATGCAAATCATCGTTCGCGACAATAATGTCGACCAGGCGCTGCGCGCGCTCAAGAAGAAGCTGCAGCGCGAGGGCGTCTATCGCGAGATGAAGCTGCGCCGCCACTACGAGAAGCCGTCGGAGAAGCGCGCCCGCGAGCGCGCCGCGGCGATTCGCCGGGCCCGCAAGCTGGAGCGCAAGCGCGCCGAGCGCGACGGCGGCGCCACGCGGTAAAGACCGCCGAGCGGGGACAGTCACTTTTCCCCGCGGCGTGATTCACCCTCGCATCGAGGGGCGGAAAAGTGACTGTCCCCACAGCCGAGGCTCGCCCATGTCCGTCACCGCCGTTCCGGTCCGCCCGATTCGCAAGGGGTCGGTGCTGAAGCTCTGGCTGGGCCTCGCTTTCTTCGCCCTGCTCGCGCTCGGAGCCGCCTGGATCGGCACCTCCCGCCACATCTACCAGACCACCCCCTCGGGGCTCGGCTTCCGGGTGATCAAGGAAGGCGAAGGGGCGCATCCGACGGAGAGCGACATCGCCCTCGTCCAATATACCGGCCGGCTCGAGAACGGCCGGGTTTTCGACCAGAACACCCAGGGCGCACCGATGCCGCTCGCCCCCGGCGCGACCATCCCGGGCTTCGCCGAGGGGCTCAAGCTGATGCGCAAGGGCGGCGTCTATCGGCTGCGCATCCCGCCCAGGCTCGGTTATGGCGAGCGCGGCAATCCGCCGGCCATTCCGCCGGGCGAGACCCTTGAGTTCGACGTCGCCATGATGGACTTCATGCCCGAAGCCACCGTCCGGGCGATGCAGCAGCAGATGATGCAGCAACAGATGATGCAGCAGCAGATGCAGGGCGGCGGAGGACCCGGGGGTCCTGGCGGACCGGGCGCCGGCGTTCCGGCCGGTCCCGAGGGTGCCGCGCCGCAGGGCCCTCCGACGCGATAGCCGCTCCTGGTGGAAATGGACCTCCGTTCGTCCTGCCGGACTTGATCCGGCATCCACCTTCTTCCGACCATTTCGAGGAAGCAAGGTGGACGCGGGACCAAGTCCGGGGTGACGGTTCGAGCGGGACGGCCCGCCGGGCCTCAGGGCGCTCTTAAGATCGCAGCCCGCTTCTCGCTTTCGCCCTCCGACCGTTTCTCGAGCGCGACCTTGATCATCGCGACGATCGGATCGGCCAGCATCAGGCCCATCAGCCCGAACAGGGCGCCGAACAGGAGCTGCGCCCCGAGCACGAGCGCGGGGGCGAGGTCGACCGTGCGCCGGGCGACGTAGGGAACGATCAGATAGCCGTCGACCGTCTGGACGATGAAGTAGACGGCGATCGCCCACAGGCCCGCGTTGGTGCTGACGCTGAAGCCCGCCAGAACGATCAACACGCCCGAAACGATCGCGCCGATGTTGGGAATGAAGGCGAGCAGGCCGGTGAGGATTCCGAGCAGCGGCGCCATCGGCACGCCGCCGGCCCACAACAGGATCCAGGTGCCGACGCCTTCAACCGCCATTCCGACGAGTCGTCCCGCCATCAGCCGCCGGAGGGTGAAGCCCATGGCCGAGAAGGTCTCGTAAAAGCCTTCCCGCCGCCCCAGCGGCAGCATCCAGGCGAGGCCCCGCTGGTAGAGGCGGGGTTCGGTGGCGAAGAAGATGCCGATCACCAGGATCATGACGACGCTGGTGATCACGCCGATGGCGCTCGACACCGCCGAGCCGAGCCGCCCGAGCGTCCCCATCAGCTGCCCGCCGAGCTGGCCGATCTGGGCGCCCCCCTGGATCAGGCCGAGCTGGTTGCCCCAGGCGAGGACGCGGTTGAGCTGCGCGGTCACCGCGACGCGCAGGATCTCGGCCTGGCCGACGAGCGTCGCGCCCGCGAAGTAGAAGGTCCAGACGACGAAGCCGACCGCCGCCAGGGTGACGATGGCGAGCCGCCAGCCCCGACCGATCTTCAGCACCCGCCCGAGCAGCCGGGTGCCGCCGTCGAGCATCGCGGCGAGCACGATTCCGGCGAAGATGAGGAGCAATGGCTGGGCAAGGAAGATGACGCCCAGGATGAGGAGCGCCATTCCGTACCACACGGCGGCGCGCTTCAGCTCCTGGCGGACGAGCGGGTCGCGGACTTCGGTCGGGCCGACCTGCTCGACGTGGCTGGCCGGGGGTTCGCTCATCGGCCCTTCGTTTCCGCCGGGTGGAGCGAGGTTCCGGCGCGGCCGCCGCGCAGCGCCGAGAACCAGGTCAGCGGATTGAGATACTGGGTGGTGCCGTCGAACGAGAAGGTGATGAACTCCGCGCGCCCGCCGAGATTGCCCCACGGCACCGGCCCGCCGAGGCCCTGGGGGAGGTCGACCCGGCTGTCGGCGGACTTGTCGCGATTGTCGCCCATCAGGAAGACATGGCCGTCGGGCACACGGACGGGCCCGAAATCATCCACTTCGGGCATATAGCCTTCGTCGATCGTGTCGTAGGTTCGCCCGTTCGGGAGCGTCTCGCGGACGATCGGCAGGCGGCACCAGCTTCCGTCCGGTCGCGTCACCAGATGGTCGCCGAACTGGTCGTTCGGACACTCGACGTTGGGATCGATCCTGATCATCGCGTCCGGCCTCGGCTCGCGCTTCACCGGCCGGCCGTTGATGACCAGCTGGCCGTGCACCATGGCGATGGTGTCCCCGGGGAGGCCGATCACCCGCTTGATCCAGTCCTCGGACTGGCGGCCGGGCGGCGTGACGATGACGACGTCGCCCTGCTTCGGCAGGCGACCGAACAGCCGGCCCTCCATCGGCGGCAGGATGTGGAAGCTCGGGCTCACCCAGGACCAGCCGTAGGGATATTTGGTGACCACGAGCAGATCGCCCTTGAGCAGGACCGGCATCATCGACTCGGACGGAATGTAGAAGGGCTTGGCGACGAACGTGTGGAAGGCGAGCACCGCCAGGATCAGCCAGAAGATCGCCTTGAGCTCGCCCCACCAGT
>Ga0307279_10000100_pt1 | contig 9869 bp, 8 predicted proteins | sample ER_DNA_118_FD_194484 | JGI IMG/M metagenome (GOLD analysis project Ga0307279, IMG submission 194484) | Bulk soil microbial communities from the East River watershed near Crested Butte, Colorado, United States - ER_DNA_118 | ecosystem: Environmental > Terrestrial > Soil > Floodplain | place: USA...
CTCAACGAGGATCGCGGCGCCGCGATCATCGACATCAACATGGGCTGCCCGGTCAAGAAGGTGGTGAACGGCGATGCCGGCTCGGCGCTGATGCGCGACTTGAAGCTCGCCGCGGCGATCGTCGACGCGACGGTGAAGGCGGTGAGGGTCCCGGTCACCCTCAAGATGCGGATGGGCTGGGACCATTCCAGCCTCAACGCGCCCGAGCTTGCCCGGATCGCGGTCGATCTCGGCGTAGCGATGATCACCGTCCACGGCCGCACCCGCAACCAGATGTACAAGGGCGAGGCCGACTGGGCGTTCGTCCGCCGCGTCAAGGAAGCGGTGGCGGTGCCGGTCGTCGTCAACGGCGACATCAACTCGATCGACGACGTCGAGACGGCGCTTCGCCTCTCCGGCGCCGATGCGGTGATGATCGGCCGCGGCGCCTATGGCCGCCCCTGGCTGCCGGGCCAGGTGATGCGCTGGCTCGAGACGGGGGAGCGGCTTCCCGACCCCTCGATCGACGAGCAATATGCCGTGATCCGCGAGCAATATGACGCCATGCTCGCTCACTACGGGTCGGAGATCGGAGTCAACGTCGCGAGGAAGCATATCGGCTGGTACACGCGCGGCCTTCACGGCTCGGCCGAGTTCCGCAACGCCTTCAACAAGGAGCCGGACCCGGTCCGGGCCAAGGCGATGCTCCGCGATTTCTACGCCCCCTGGCTGGCCCGCGCGGCGGCCTGATCGAGTCCTCCCCTGCATTTGCACGGGAGGGGGACCATGCGAAGCATGGTGGAGGGGCCTCGTGAACCGAAAGAAGCCCTCCCCCGCGCTTCGCGCGGTCCCCCTCCCCCGGGAAACCCGGGGGAGGAGAAAGGCCGGCGCCGACGAACGCGGAGTTAAAAATCGTTAACGGCGACCGCATAAGCTGTGTTCTTTTTGTCACAGCGTTGTGCTAGCGCTCCAGCCGTGAACGCCGAGGCGCCCATCATCGTCGAATCCCGGCCCCGCTGGCGGCGCAAGCTCTCGATTGTCCTGCACCGCCGCCGCTTCGTTCCGCTGATCGAGCTGCTGACCGTCCTTGCGCTTCTCGTCATCGCCGGCGGCAGCTATCTGATCGTGAAGGGGCAGGGGGCGCCGGGAACCCTGCTTAGCCCCCCGACGGTCGCCGCCCTGCTCGTCGCAAACCTCGTTCCCGCGATGGCGCTGATGGTGCTTGTCGCCCGCCGCGTCGCCGTCCGCCGTGCCGAGCGATCGGCTCTCGGGGGGCGGGCCCGCCTGCGCGTTCGGCTGGTCGCCGTCTTCTCGATCATCGCGACCGTGCCGACGCTGATGGTCGTCGTCTTCGCGTCCCTGCTGTTCCAGAACGGCATGCAATTCTGGTTCTCGGAGCGCGCTCAGACCGTGCTCGGAAGCGCCGAGCACGTCTCGCAAATATACGAGCGGGAGCACCGCGCCCGGATCCGCCTCGACACCGAGGTGATGGGCGCCGACATGGTCAACCGGATCAACGAGTTCGGCCTTAACACCAAGCGGTTCGGGGACGAGTTCCTCTACCAGACGGCCGCCCGCCAGCTGACGGAATCGGCGATCCTGACCCTCGACGGGAAGGGCCGGCTCCACCGTCCGGTGGAGTGGAACCCCGATCACCGGCCGATCGCCGAGCAGATTTCGCGCGAGATGCTGGTCGCTCTTCCGGCCGGCCAGCCGCGCATCTTCCAGCCGGCCAACGACCGGGTCGAGGCGGTGATCCGGCTCGATCCCCAGGCGGCGGTCTATTTCTACGGCGCCCGGGCGGTCTCGCCCCAGGCGACCGCGGCGCTCCGCAAGGCGCGCGACGCCGCCAGCGATTACCAGAAGACGCTCGACCGCGCGCGGACCCTCCAGTTCCGCTTCAACGCCGCCCTCGTCCTGGTCTCGCTGCTGATCGTCGGGATCGCCATCTGGATCGCCTTCGTCGTCGCCGACCGGTTGGTCCGGCCCGTCGGCCAGCTGGTCGAGGCGGCCCGGCGGGTGGGCGGCGGCGACCTCGGCGCCCGAGTCCCCTCCTCGCGGGTCCAGGACGAAGTCGGAACCCTGGGCAACGTGTTCAACGGGATGACCCGCCGGCTCCAGGAGCAGACCGGGGCGCTGGTCACCGCCAACGCCCAGCTCGACAATCGCCGCGCCTTCATCGAGGCGGTGCTGTCCGGAGTGACGGCCGGAGTCGTGTCGCTCGACCAGAACCGCAACGTCCGGCTGATCAACAGCTCCGCGGAGGCGCTGCTCAAGACCGGCAAGGGCTCGGCGATCGGGCAGAAACTCGCCGCGCTCGCTCCGGAGCTCGACGCGCAGCTCGACACCGAGGAGCGCGAGGCGATCGTCCACCTCGCCTCGGCGGGCGAGCCGCGCACCCTCGCGTTGAAGCGGGTGAAGGTGGAGGGCGGCCAGGTCATCACCTTCGACGACATCACCGAGCAGCTGAACGACCAGCGCCGGGCCGCCTGGTCCGACGTCGCGCGGCGCATCGCCCACGAGATCAAGAACCCGCTGACCCCGATCCAGCTCGCCGCCGAGCGGCTCCAGCGGCGCTACGGCAAGGAAGTGACGTCGGACAGCGAGACGTTCGAGAAGCTCACCGGAACGATCGTCCGGCAGGTCGGTGACCTGCGGCGGATGGTCGACGAATTCTCCTCCTTCGCGCGCATGCCCAAGCCGGTCTTCGAGGAGGAGCCGGTGGCGGAGATCGCCCGTCATGCGCTGTTCCTTCACGAGGTCGCGCACCCCGACATCGCCTTCCGGCTGGACGCTCCGGAGCCGTCGCCCTTGCTGGTCTGCGATCGCCGCCAGCTCGGCCAGGCGCTTACCAACATCGTCAAGAACGCCGTCGAAGCCATTCAGCAAAAACGGGAAAATGGCCGCAAGGGTGAGCCGGACGAAGTTTCGATCGCGGTCCGGGAGGCGGACGAGCGGCTGATCCTGGAAGTGCGCGACAGCGGCATGGGCCTGCCCAGCGAGCGCGGCCGCCTGACCGAGCCCTATATGACGACCCGAGTGAAGGGGACGGGCCTCGGCCTCGCCATCGTCAAGAAGATCGTCGAGGAACATTTCGGCAGCATTGAATTTGAGGACGGGCCGGGCGGGGGGACACTCGTGCGGCTGGTCTTCGACTCCGAATCGCTCGCGCGCCTGGCGGGCGGAGCGGAACCCCCCAACGACATGGCGCAAAGCGGGTAGGGAATGGCGCTCGACATCCTCATCGTCGACGACGAACTGGACATCAGGGACCTCGTTTCGGGGGTTCTTCAGGACGAGGGCTATTCGGCGCGCACCGCGGCGAACAGCTCCGAGGCGCTTCAGGCGCTGACCGAGCGGCGGCCCTCGCTGGTCCTGCTCGACGTCTGGCTTCAGGGCTCGAAGCTGGACGGTCTTCAGCTGCTCGAGGAAGTGAAGCGGCGCGATCCTTCGCTGCCCGTTCTGATGATCTCCGGCCACGGCAATCTCGACACCGCGGTCGCCGCGATCCGCCAGGGCGCGGTCGACTTCATCGAGAAGCCGTTCGAGGCCGGCCACCTCCTCCACCTCGTCGCCCGCGCCACCGAGACCGACCGGCTGCGGCGCGAGAACGCGACTCTGCGTGCGCAGATCGGCCAGGATACCGAGCTGACCGGCTCGAGCGTCGCGATCAACGCGGTTCGGGCGACGCTGAAGCGGGTCGCCGGAACCGGCAGCCGGGTGCTGATCACCGGCCCCGCCGGGGTCGGCAAGGAGGTCGCGGCGAGGCTGCTCCACGAATGGAGCAACCGCGCCCGCGCGCCCTTCGTCGTCGTCAGCGCCGCCCGGATGACTCCGGAGCGGGTCGAGGAGGAATTGTTCGGGGTGGAGGAGGGGGGGGAGCTCGCCCGGCCGGGGCTGCTCGAGCAGGCCCACGGCGGAACCCTGTTCCTCGACGAGATCGCCGACATGCCGATGCCCGCCCAGGCCAAGATCCTGCGCGTCCTCACCGACCAGAGCTTCACCCGGGTCGGCGGGCAGCGCACCGTGAAGGTCGACATGCGGGTCGTCTCCTCGACCGCCCGCCAGCTCGCCGAGGAGATCGCCGCCGGCCGCTTCCGAGAGGACCTCTACTACCGCCTGAACGTGGTTCCGGTGCATCTCCCCGCTTTGTCCGAACGGCGCGAGGACATACCCGAGCTGGTCGCCCATTTCGCCGCGCGCTACGCCGCCGAGCAGCGGCTCGCCACCCCGAACTTCAGCGCCGACGCGGTCGCCGCGCTCCAGGCCTACGACTGGCCCGGGAACGTCCGGCAGCTCCGCAACGTCATCGAGCGCACCATCATCCTCGAGCCCGGCGCCAGGGTCGGCTCGATCGAGATCGACATGCTCCCGCCCGAGATATTGAACGAGCAGGCGTCGCTTAGCCCGTCCGAAGCGGTGAAGGCGATCATGGGAACCCCGCTGCGGGAGGCGCGCGAGACCTTCGAACGCGAGTATCTGAAGGTCCAGATCCGGCGCTTCTCCGGCAACATCTCCCGGACCGCGACCTTCATCGGCATGGAGCGCTCCGCGCTCCACCGCAAGCTGAAGGCGCTCGGCATCGGCGACACCAAGGGCGACGGCGGCGAGTGACCGGCCGGGCAGGGCGGTGGCGGGGGCGAGACCGGCGTGCTATGGCCCCCGCCGCCGCCAGTCGGCGCAGACAAGACGCCCTTCGCGGGCGCCGCAAGCGGGCAACGACCCGCCAATAAGGAGACCCGGCCATGGCCGACAAGGTCAACAACCTCCAGGACATGTTCCTGAACAGCCTGCGGCGTTCGAAGACGCCGGTAACCATGTTCCTCGTCAAGGGCGTCAAGCTCCAGGGGATCATCACCTGGTTCGACAATTTCTCGGTGCTGCTGCGCCGCGACGGCAATGCTCAGCTCATCTACAAACATGCCATTTCGACGATCATGCCGTCGCAGCCGATCGACCTCGCCGAGATCGAGCGCGCCTTCTCCGAGCAGATGGAGAAGCGCCGGCCGGCCTTGCTCCAGGAAGTATTTCTCGGCGCGGTGCGGCGTTCGGGGGAGCCGGTGACGATGTTCCTCGTTAACGGGGTCATGCTCCAGGGTGAGATCATGGCCTTCGACCTGTTCTGCATGCTCCTCCAGCGCGACGGGCTGTCGCAGCTCGTCTACAAGCACGCCGTCTCGACCGTTCAGCCCGAGCATCCGGTGAGCTTCAACGAAGCCCAGGACGAGGAGCAGGGCTCCTGACCGGTTTCGAGCGAGGCTCGCAGGACGAATTCGCCCGCGGCGCGCGCGCCGTCGTCGCGCTTCCGGAGATGGGCGCCGCCAACATGCGGGACCCGGAGGCGCGCCTCGACGAGGCGGCCGGCCTCGCCGCGGCGATCGGAGTCGAGGTCGCCCAGCGGCTCCGCTTCAAGATCCGCGCGCCCAAGCCCGCGACCCTGTTCGGCTCCGGCCAGGTCGAGCAGATCGCCGAGGCGGTCGAGCGCGAGGGCGCCGAGCTGCTGATCGTCGATGCCCCGATCACCCCCATCCAGCAGAAGAATCTGGAGACCGGCACCAAGGCCAAGGTGATCGACCGCACCGGCCTGATCCTCGAGATATTCGGCGAGCGGGCGGCGACGGCGGAAGGCCGGCTGCAGGTCGAGCTCGCCCATCTCGACTATCAGGCGGGCCGGCTGGTGAGGAGCTGGACCCACCTCGAACGGCAGCGCGGCGGCTTCGGCTTCCTCGGCGGCCCGGGCGAGACCCAGATCGAGGCCGACCGGCGCCTGATCCGCGACCGGATGGCGAAGCTTCGCCGGGAGCTCGACCAGGTCACCCGCACCCGTGCCCTGCACCGCACCCGCCGCCAGCGCGCGCCGTGGCCGGTGATCGCCCTGGTCGGCTATACCAATGCGGGCAAGTCGACCCTGTTCAACCGGCTGACCCGGGCCGACGTCATGGCCGAGAACCTTCTCTTCGCGACTCTCGATCCGACGATGCGCGAGGTGCCGCTGCCCGGTTTCGACAAGGCGATCCTGTCCGACACGGTGGGGTTCATCTCCGAGCTTCCGACCCAGCTCGTCGCGGCTTTCCGCGCGACCCTCGAGGAGGTCATCTCGGCCGATCTCATCGTCCACGTCCGCGACATCTCCCACCCCGACACCGACGCCCAGCGCGAGGACGTCGAGCGGGTGCTGAAGGAGATCGGCGCCGGCGGGGAAGGGGAAGGGGGCCAGAAGCGGCTGGAAGCCTGGAACAAGATCGACCTGCTCGGCGGGGAGGAGCTGGAGCGGGTCCGCTCCGAGGCCCAGCGGCGCGAGGACGTGGTGCTCGTCTCCGCGATCGGCGGGGAGGGGGTCGACGACCTTCTGGAATGCGCCGGAAGCCACCTGCGCAAGGGCGCCAAGCTGCGCACGCTTCGGCTTTCGGCGAGCGACGGCGAGACGATCGCCTGGCTCCACGCCAATGGCGAGGTGGTGGAGCAGCGGCCGGACGGCGAGGCGACGGAGCTGGACGTGCGGATGTCGGAAACCGGATGGGCGAGGTTCGACGCGAGGCCGGTGCGGGTCTGACTTGATTCGTCGCCCCGGCGAAGGCCGGGGCCCCGTCGGGTAAAAGGCGAAGGTGGTCTTCACCCGCCGAGATCCCGGCCTTCGCCGGGACGACGGAAGGTCACACTTCCCGCTTGGCGCGCTGCCAGAGCGCTTCCAGAGCGTCGATATCCATATCCTTCAAAGGCTTGTCGGCGATCTCCTCGACCTTTCGGAAGCGTCCCTCGAAGCGCGCCGAGGCTTCGCGGAGCGCCGCCTCCGGGTCGATGTCGAGGTGGCGGGCGTAGTTGACGACGCTGAACAGCAGGTCGCCCAGCTCCGCGGCGCGCTCGTCGGGCTTGGCGGCGGAATCGATCTCGGCCAGTTCCTCGTCGATCTTTGCGCGCGGGCCGCTCGGGCCCGGCCAGTCGAAGCCGACCCGGGCGGCCCGGCGCTGGAGCTTCTCGGCGCGCTTCAGCGCCGGCAGAGCGAGCGCGACATGGGCGAGCGCGCTCGGATCCTCGCCGGCGCCGCGCTCCTCGGCCTTCAGCGCTTCCCAGCCCGGGCTCGCCGCGGCGTCGCCGAAGATGTGCGGGTGGCGACGGATCATCTTGGCGCAGATCGCCGTCATGACGTCGTCCAGAGCAAACGCGCCGCGCTCCTCGGCAATGCAAGCGTGATAGACGACCTGGAGCTGGAGATCGCCGAGCTCGTCCTTCAGATCGTCGAGGTCGCCCCGGGCAATGGCGTCGGCCACCTCATAGGCTTCCTCGATCGTGTAGGGCGCGATCGTCTCGAAGGTCTGCGCCCGGTCCCATTCGCAGCCGCCGGCCGGGTCGCGCAGCCGGCGCATGATCTCGACCAGCTCGGAGAGGGAAGATGGCGAAGCGGGTCCGGAAGCGGTCATATCAAAGTGTGATAATATACATTATGTAAAATACGATCGGACGTGGAGAGGGCTCCGGGGCCCCTCACGGCTGGAGCACCAGCCACTGGCCCTGAACGCCCCAGCCCGACAGCGAGGACAGGAAGTTCATGCCCAGCACGTCCATGTCTCCGAACGCCGGCGATACCTGAACGGCGAAATCCCGCCGCTCGATCGTTCCGACGGTCAGCCGGGCGATCCGTCCGCGCTGCGCGGTGACGACTCCGTTGGCCGTCTCGACCAGCACCGGAAAGCCGCCGCCGGTCTCCACCCCAAGCCGGCGCGCCGTTCCGTCGGACAGGCTGGTCGTCGTCGCGCCGCTGTCGATCAGGAAGCGCACCGGCTCGCCGTTTGCGCGGCCGGTGACCCAGAAATGCCCGTCCGGGGCTTTCCTGATCCTGAGCGCGGTCCCGGCCTGGACGGTCCGCGGCTCGCCGCTTCCCTCCTGAAGCACGCGCTTGCCGAGCGCGACGAAATCGTCCTTGAGCGCGAAGCCGAGAAAGGCCGCCAGGAAGATCAGCAGCCAGCCCGCGGCCATTTTCAGGCCCTGTCCGACCGGCACCCGGCGCACCGCCAGAGCGCTCGCCAGGAGCACCAGGACTCCGAGCAGATAGATCAGGCTGAGCGCCTGGTCGCCGTCGCTCACAGGGCGATTTCCATCCCGTCGTAGGCGGGCTCCACGCCCTCCGGAAGCTCGGCCAGCAACGTGTCGTAATCCATGCTGTTGTCGAGATGGGTAAGCAGAGTCCGGCCCGGCGCGAGCTCCCGGATCCACTGGAGCGACTGGGCGAGATGGGGATGGGTCGGGTGCGGCCGGCGCCGCAGGGTGTCGACGATCCACAGGTCGACGCCTTTATACGCCATCTCCATCTGCGGCGTCATCTCGTTGAAATCGGTGGAATAAACCAGCGTCTTGCCGCCCGCGTCGAAACGCAGGCCGGCGGTCGTGATGGGTCCGTGCGGCTGGTCGAGCGTCCGGACCGAGATCCCGCCCAGATTGATATGGTCGGGAAGCAGGTTCAGGTCGACGACCGCCGGATAGCCGTCCTTTCCGTCGAAGGCGTAGGCGAAGCGGGCGAGAAGCCGGTCGACCGTCTCCTGGCGCGCGTAGCCGGCGACCGGGCGGCCTCGGGCATGGTAGAGCTGCCGCAGATCGTCGATCCCGTGGCAATGGTCGGCATGGTCGTGGGTCCAGATCACCGCTTCCACTTCGGTGACGTCGGCGTCGAGCAACTGCTCGCGCAGGTCCGGGCCGGTATCGACCAGGATCCGGGTTCGGCCGTAGCTGACCAGGATCGCGACGCGCCGTCGCCGGTTGCGCGGATTGGCCGGGTCGCACTGCCCCCAGTCGTTGCCGACGCGCGGAACGCCGGACGAGGTGCCGCAGCCGAGGATCCTGACCTCCATCACGCCGCGGCCTTGGTGAAGAGGCGGCGGAAATTGGCCGACGTCCGGGCGGCGAGTTCCTCCGTCTCGAGACCGCGCAGAGCGGCGAGGAAGCGCGCGGTGTCCGCAACGAAGGCCGGCTCGCACGGCTTGCCGCGATTCGGGACCGGAGCGAGGAAGGGGGAGTCGGTCTCGATCAGCAGGCGGTCGATCGGGATTTGGCGCGCGGTTTCCTGAAGGTCGGCGGCGTTCTTGAAGGTGACGATCCCGGAGAGCGAGATGTAGAGGCCGAGCTCGAGCGCCGTCGCGGCGAAGCCGGCGCTGGCGGTGAAGCAATGGATCACTCCGGGAAACGCCCCCTTCCCCATCTCCTCGCCCAGGATTGCGGCGGTATCCGCCTCGGCGTCGCGGGTGTGGACGATGATCGGCAGGCCGGTGTCCCGGGCCGCGGCGATGTGGGCGCGAAACGCCGCGCGCTGACGGTCGCGGTCCGAATGGTCGTAATAATAATCGAGTCCGCTCTCGCCGATCCCGACGACGCGTGGGTGGGCGGCGCGGTCGACGAGCAGGGCGGTGTCGACGTCGGGATGGGCGTCGGCCTCGTGGGGGTGGATCCCCACCGAGGCCCAGACGTCGCTCTCCCGCTCGGCCACCGCGATCACCGAATCCCATTCGTCGCGGCGGGTCGAGATGTTGAGCATCGTGTCGACGCCGGCCGCGCGGGCTCGCGCGAGCACCGCCGGCCGGTCCTCGGCCAAACCCTTGTAGTTGAGGTGGCAGTGGCTGTCGGTGAACATGGCAGGGCTCCATAGCCCCATCCCCTCCCCCGCGCGCAAGCCCAATCCCCCTCTCCCCGCCGCGGAGGGGGGGCGGCCCTAGAGCAGGAAGTCGCTGGCCGCCATGACGTGGCCACCGAAGGTGGTGACCTGGATGACGAGGTCGGCATTGCCGTCGCCGTCGACGTCGCCCTCGACGAACCAGTCGGAGCCCGACTGGTAGGCGCGAAGCTCGCCGGCGGTGTGGCTGAACGCGCTCGAGCCGATGAAGTTGAAGGCCTGGTCGCCCGCC
>Ga0307279_10000101_pt1 | contig 9867 bp, 10 predicted proteins | sample ER_DNA_118_FD_194484 | JGI IMG/M metagenome (GOLD analysis project Ga0307279, IMG submission 194484) | Bulk soil microbial communities from the East River watershed near Crested Butte, Colorado, United States - ER_DNA_118 | ecosystem: Environmental > Terrestrial > Soil > Floodplain | place: USA...
AGTCAACGCGTCGCGTTGTAGGTGAGCTGCTCCGGCGTCAGCTGGAAGCCGACCAGGACTTCGAAGCTCACCCGCCGGACCGCGTCGCGAACCTTGGGGTCCGCCATCGGATCGACCGCGGCGTCGGGATCCCCCGCCTTGCGCTCCCGGGTGATCTGGCGGCGGACGTCGTCCGGAAGTGTCGCGGCGGCGCGGTTGACGGTCGCCGAGGCGGTGCCGCGAGTCTCGGCACGGGCCTGGCCGTCATTGAAATGCAGGCCGACGCGGCTGATGGATTTCGACTGGATGACGGTCCCGCCCTGCACGACGGTGGCGAAATAGGGAATCACGACATCCCGCGCGCCGCGGGCGTCGCGGCGCTGCGCCTGGACGTCGAAGGTGATCGTGGAGACGATATTGGCGCCGGTCTCGTCGCAGGTCGAGCGCACGTTGGTGATGTCGGCCACCACGTCGATGGCGGCGGCGTCGCGGCTGTTCTCCGGGTTGAACAAGGTGATGTCCCCCGTGGCGGCGGGAATGGCGACCGTAGGACAGGCCGATCGGGTGGTGATCACCCCCTGCTCCGTAACCTGGCCTTCGGTATTGCAGCCGGCAAGAAGGGCGGGAATCAGCGCGGCAACGGCCGCTTTGCGCTTGAACACGGGCTCTTGGTCCTCATCTCGTCGGCAGGGGCGAAGCGCCCGCTTAAGACAGGCGGCGGATCATAGGAAGCGGGTTCCGTCGAGGCAAGCAATCCGGTAGGGACCTTCAGGAACATGCTCCCATCAAAACCGCCTTTGACGTTGCGCATCGCGGCGCCCCGCGGCTTCTGCGCGGGCGTCGACCGTGCGATCCGGATCGTCGAACTGGCGATCGAGCGCCACGGCGCCCCGGTCTACGTCCGGCACGAAATCGTCCACAACCGCTTCGTCGTCGACAGCCTGAAGGCGAAAGGAGCGGTGTTCGTCGCCGAACTCGACGAGGTGCCGGACGGCGTGCCGGTGGTCTTCTCGGCCCATGGCGTGCCGAAGACGGTGCCCGCCCGCGCCGAGGAACGCGGGCTGGACTTCCTCGACGCCACCTGCCCCCTCGTCTCGAAGGTTCATCGCCAGGCGGAGCGGCTGGTGGAGGCGGGACGCCACATCCTGTTCATCGGCCATGCCGGTCATCCGGAAGTGATCGGGACGTTCGGGCAGGTCGGCGAGGGGCAGATGAGCCTGATCGAGACCGTCGCCGATGCCGAATCCGTCGAGGCGGCGGATCCCGCGGCGCTCGCCTACCTGACCCAGACCACCCTTTCGGTGGACGACACGGCCGCGATCATCGCGGTCCTCGAACGGCGCTTCCCCGGTATCCGGGGGCCGAAGGGAGAGGACATCTGCTACGCGACGTCGAACCGGCAGGCCGCGGTCAAGGAGATCGCGCGCCGCTGCGAGGCGGTGCTGGTGATCGGCGCCGGCAACAGCTCCAACTCGGTGCGGCTGGTGGAAGTGGCGGAGCGCGAGGGCGCCCGCGCACGGCTGATCGGGCGCGCCGCCGAGATCGAGCTTGCCTGGCTGGCCGGAGTGACGAGCCTCGGCATCACCGCCGGCGCGTCGGCCCCCGAGATCCTCGTCCGCGAGGTCGTCGATTTCCTCCGCAACCACTTCGAGGTGGAGGAGATCGAGGAGGAAGGTGTCGCCGAGCGAATGGTGTTCAAGCTCCCGCGCGGCCTCGAGGCGGCCGCCTGAGCACGCCGTGACCGACGTCGAGATCTTCACCGACGGAGCCTGCAAGGGCAATCCGGGGCCCGGCGGCTGGGGGGCTATCATCCGCTCCGGCGAGCGCGAGAAGGAAGTCTCGGGCGGAGAACCGCTGACGACCAACAACCGAATGGAGATGATGGCGGCGATCCGCGCCCTCCAGGCCCTGAAGAGGCCGTGCAGGGTCGCGCTCCACACCGACAGCATCTACCTTCGCGACGGAATCACCAAGTGGATCCACGGCTGGCGGTGCAACGGCTGGCGGACGGCCGATCGCAAGCCGGTCAAGAACGCGGAGCTTTGGCAGGAGCTGCTCGACGCGGTCGGACCGCACACGATCGAGTGGCGGTGGGTGAAGGGCCATGCCGGCCACCCGGAGAACGAGCGGGCCGATCGCCTCGCCTGCGACGCCGCGGCTCAGTTCGCGAAGCGGCCGGGGCGGTAGGGAAAGGGGTCGAGCCGCGGCTCGGCGCCCAGGATCAGCGCCGCCGCAAGCGCAGCCGCCGCCGGAGCGGTCTGGATCCCGAAGCCGCCCTGGCCGGCGAACCAGAAGAAGCCCGGCTCCGAGGGATCGAAACCGTAGACGGGCAGCCGATCGGGCGCGAAGCTCCTAAGTCCGGCCCAGCTTCGCTCCACCCGCTCCACCTGCCAGTCGACCGCTTTTTCGAAACGGTCGACCGCGAGCGCCACGTCGATTTCCTCCGCCGCGCAGTCGCACGGCGGCGACGGCGTCTCGTCATGGGGACTGACCCACAACCGGCCGCCGGCTTCCGGCTTGAAGTAGAAGCGGCCGAGGACGTCCACGACGAGCGGCATTTCGGGCGAAGCCCGCGGGAAGGTCGCAAGCTGCACGACGGTCCGGCGATAAGGCTGAATGCCCAGCGGGCGGACACCGGCCAGTCGCGCCACCTCGTCCGCCCAGGCGCCCGCGGCGTTGACGAGCACCTCCGCCTGGACCTGCCCGGCGGAGGTCTCGATGATCCAGCCCCCCCCTTGCCGCTGCGCCCCGGTCACGCGCGCCCGCGTCGTCGCTGGAGCGCCGGAACGCCGCGCCGCGGAAAGGTAGAAAGCGTGGAGCGCCGCGACGTCGATGTCGGCGCATGTCGGCTCCAGCAGTGCCTCCCTCCATTCGGAGCGGGCGCCGGGCACGAGCGCCTCGATTTCCCCCCGGTCGATCCGTTTCAGCGCGACCTTGCCCGCGAATTCCGCTTCCATCCCCGCAAGCGCTGCCCGGCCTTCCTCTCCGGCGAGATGCAGGCCCCGCCGCAGGCCCAGAAAGCCGCGCTCGCTCAGGAAGGCTCCGGAGGCCGTGGTGAGCGGCTGAACGAAAGGGCCGCCATAAGTCTCGGACCAGAAGGCGGCGGAGCGGCCGGTGGAATGGTAGCCGGGATGGTCCTCACCCTCGAGCAGCAGGACGGACAGGCGCGGCGCCAGTTCGGCGGCGAGGCTCGCACCGGCCATTCCGCCGCCGATTATGGCAATGTCGCACTTCATCGTCCTGCTGCGTGCCGATCGAGAAAGCCGTCGATGGCGGCGAGCGCTTCCAGCCGCACCGGATCGGCCTCGCGCAGGATCTCGTGGCCAGCGTCCTCGAACATCAGAAGCTCCGAGCGGGGCAGATCGGACGCCGCCCGGCGGATCGCGGAGGGGCTGACGAGCCTGTCCCGCTCGGTGCCGACGAGGAGCACGGGGCATTCGACCCGCCGAAGCGCGGCCGGCGTAAGCTTGTCGCATGAGGCATAAGCGGCCTTGAGCCACGCCCAGCTCGGCGCGGGCAGGCTGTAGCCGGGCTCCCTCTCCCACCACCACAGCTCGTCGGCGTACCGCTCCTTGCAGCCGGTCAGGATGTCCTGCCGGATCGAGCCGCCGGTCGGCGGCTCCGCAGGCTGCGACCAGGCCGGATGGCGGCCCCAGCCGAACAAAGTCATCATCGCCGCCGTCGATGCGGCCGCGAAAGGCGGAAGCGGGCCGCTGTTGATCGCGAGCATCGGCGCGACGAGCACCGCCGCGTCGAGCCGAGGCCGCCGTTCCGCGAGGGTTCGAAGCAGGACGTGTCCGCCCATTGAATGCCCGACGGCCACGTGCGGTCCGGGCGAGTGCGCCTGCCAGTCCGACAGCAAGGCGTCGAGATCGTCCACGAGGGTATCGAAGCTGTCCAGCCGCCCGCCCTCGGCCGATCCGCGCGAAGCACCCTGCCCCCGCCAGTCGAAGGTCGCGACGTTCCAGCCGCGACCGAACCAGTGATTCTGAACTTCGAGATATTTCTCGATGAAGTCCCCGCGGCCCCCGGCGAAGAGCAGGCTGCCGCGCACCGCCGCTCCCGGGGGCCGGCGGCGGTCGAGCCGCCGATAGTCCCAGCCGTCGGGTGCGAGCCAGCGCACGAGGGCCGCGTCCTCGGGAATGCGGCGGCGGTCGGAGAGGTCGGGCGCCATCGCCGCTGCGGTTACGGTTTCGAAAGCTCCTCCGTCTAGAGGGTTCACCATGAACGGGGGACTTTCCTGGCTGCTGATCGCGCTGCTCGCCGCCCTGCTGGGGGTCGCGGCGCTGCTGGACTGGCGAAGCCGGACCATCCCCAACTGGCTGAACGGCGCGATCGCCCTTCTCGCTTTTCCTTTCTGGTACGCCTCCGGCCTCTCGCCGTGGCCCGACATATTGATCCAGCTCGCGCTTGCCGCCGGCGTCTTCGCCGTCTTCGCCCTCGCCTTTCACCTCGGCATGATGGGCGGCGGCGACGTCAAGATGCTGGCCGCTCTGGCCCTCTGGCTGCCGCTCGGCTCGCTCCTCCAGCTGCTTGCGATCATGTCGGTCGCCGGCGGAGTCCTGACGCTTGCCATGCTGATTCCGCACCGGATCGCGAAGGCCGCGGGCAGACCGGAGATACCTTACGGAATCGCCATATCGTTCGCGGGTTTGTGGCTGATTGGCGAACGGATTCTTAACCAATTTGTCTGATGTGTAGGTCTGCTTCGCAAAGGGCGGGCTAGGAGGCTGCTGGCACCATGGATGTGAAAAAGCTCGTGCTGCTGATCGGCGCGCTCGTCATTGCGGCGGTGACGGCGATCACCGCAAAGAACATGTTCAGCGGGGCCTCGGCGCCCGTTGCCGCCGCGGTTCCCGCGCCGGTCGCGCAAGGGCCCGAAGTGTTGGTGGCGACTCGGTCGCTTCCCGTCGGCACCATCATCGACGCCGAGGCCCTGCGCTTCCAGCGCTGGCCGGAAGGCCTGGTGCAGCCCGCCTACTTCATCAAGGGCAAGCCGCGCGTCAGCCCCGCCGCCCTGATCGGCACCGTCGTGCGCAACGAGATCACCGCCGGCCAGCCGCTCACCCAGGGCGCGCTGATCAAGCCAGGCGAGCGAGGCTATCTCGCCGCCGCCCTCGGGCCGGGAATGCGCGCCGTGACCGTCGCCGTCTCTCCGACCAGCAGCGTCGCCGGCTTCATCTTCCCGGGCGATCGGGTCGACATGGTTCTCACCCAGGAAGTCGCCGGGGGCGATGGACCGCCGCTCAAGGTTTCCGAGACGATCATCCGCAACATCCGCGTGCTGGCCACCGACAACCGGCTCAGCGCCCAGGGTCCGGATGGAAAGCCCGTCGTCGAGCGCTTCTCGACCGTCACCCTCGAGGCGACTCCGAAGATGGCCGAGAAGATCGCCGTCGCGCAGACGATCGGCGGCCTCTCCCTCGCCCTTCGCTCCATCGCCGACAATTCGGCGGAGCTCGAGCGGGCGATCGCCTCCGGCGCGGTCAGCGTCCCCGAGAACGGCGATCCGAAGGCCGAGCACAAGATGCTGATCGCGATCGCCGGCAAGCCGATGGACACCGGAACCACCTATACCGTCGGTGCCGACGTGTCCCGGTTCCAGCGCAGCACCAGGCCGGTCGCCCACCCGCAGGCCCCGACCGCCACCCCTTCCGCGCCGCAGGTTTCGGTTGTGGTCGGGACCCGCCCCGCGCCGATCGGACCCAGCGTCCGGATCGCCCGCGGCAACACCATCACCGTCGTCCCGGTCGGAGCCAAGTAAGATGATGAAGCTCAACAAGCCGCGCCACGCGTCGCTCGCCACTGTGATCGCCGCCGTCATCGGTGCCGCCGTCGCGACGACCGCTCCGGCCCCCGCCTTCGGTCAGCCCGCCGCGGTTCGCCCCGCGAACGAGATGACGCTCTCGGTCGGGACCGGGCGCATGGTCCGCCTCGACGGCGCGATGAGCGATCTGTTCGTCGCCAACGATGCCGTCGCCGACGTCCAGGTGCGCTCGCAGAACCAGATCTACGTGTTCGGCAAGGCGCCGGGAGAGACGAGCGTGTTCGCGACGGACAAGGCCGGCCGGACCATCTGGTCGGCGACGGTCAGGGTCGGGACGAACCTCGGCTCGGTCGACGAGCTGATCCGAACCGCAATGCCGGAAGCGCAGATCCAGGCGCGGCCGATCAACGGCGCGGTCCTACTCACCGGCACAGTCGCCGCCCCGGCCGACGTCGAGGAGGCGACCCGGATCGTCCAGACGTTCGTCGGCGCGAACACCCAGGTGATCAGCCGACTGAAGACCGCGACCCCGCTCCAGGTCATGCTCAAGGTGACGGTCGCGGAGGTCAACCGGTCGATCGCGCGCCAGATCGGCGTGAACATCACCCAGTTCGGCGCCGGATCCGGGCCCTTCCGCTTCCTGAGCGGCCGGGGACGCGACTTCGCCACTCGGGAAAACGGAACGACCACGTTCAAGTGGGACGAGGGTACGTCGGCGATCAACGTCCTCGCCCGCAACATCTTCGGCGCCGACATCGCCGCGGGTCTCGATCTCAACCAGACCAACGGCCTGATCACGACCCTCGCGGAGCCGAACCTCACCGCCCTGTCGGGAGAGACGGCGAGCTTCCTCGCCGGCGGCGAGTTCCCGATCGTCACTTCGAGCCAGAACGGCACCACAGTCGAGTACAAGTCCTACGGAGTCAGCCTGGCGTTCACGCCCACGGTGCTGGAGGGCGGCCGGATCTCGATGCGGGTCCGACCGGAGGTCTCGCAGCTCAGCACCGCCGGCGCCGTCAAGACCGGCTCGTTCGAAATTCCCGCGCTCACCACCCGGCGGGCGGAAACCACGGTCGAACTCGGTTCCGGCCAGAGCTTCGTGATCGGCGGGCTGCTTCAGAACGGCGGCCGCAACTCCGTCGAGAAGACGCCGTTCCTCGGCGACCTTCCGATCCTCGGCGCCCTGTTCCGGTCCAAGTCGTTCCAGCGGGACGAGACCGAGCTGGTCATCGTCGTCACGCCCTACCTGGTGCGACCGGTCAACGCCCGCGACATCGCACTTCCGACCGACGGCTACCAAAGCACGAGCACCGGAAGCCAGATCCTCCTCGACAAGGACGAGCGCGGCATCTCCGGCGGCCAGCGGCCGGGTCCGATCGTCGCTCCGGCGCGCGTCTCCGCGCCAGCGGTCGGAGGCGCCGCGGCCTCGGCCGTTCCGGTCCGTGCCCCCGCTCCGGCTCCGATCCGGCGCGACCAGAACGCTTCGGCCCGGCCGGCCGGCGGCTCGGCCGCCCCCGGCTTCTCCTTCCAGTGATCGCGATCGGTCGAAAGGACATCAAGACCATGGCACGCACCCGTCGCACCACCGCCTTCCTCGTCGCCGGAATCGCCGTCGCGGCCCTTCCCGGCGTCGCCTCCGCTCAGCGCGACAACCGGTCCCTCTACTCGACCAACCAGCCGGTGGTGGAGCGTACCGACTACGTCCTCGATGTCGCGGCACCGTCGGGAAACCTCTCGGCGCTGGAACGCGGCCGGCTTCGCGCCTGGTTCGCCTCGCTCGATCTGGGATATGGCGACCGTGTCTTCGTCGACGAACCTTACGGCCCGGCGGGCGGAACGGCGGACGTCGCCCGCGTCGCGGCAGAATATGGCCTCCTGCTCAGCCAGGGCGCTCCGCTTACGGAAGGCGAGGTCCAGCGCGGATCGCTGCGGGTCGTCGTGAGCCGCAGCACCGCCAGCGTTCCGGGCTGCCCGAACTGGCGCCCCACCCGGTCGCTGAACGCCACCTCGCCCAATTACGGCTGCGCGACCAATTCCAACCTCGCGGCGATGATCGCCGACCCGTCGGACCTGGTCCTCGGCCAGGCCGGCGATGTCAGGACGGACGGAACCGCCGCCAAGGCGGTCAAATCGTACCGGGACGCGCCGCTTACCGGAGTCGGGGGTCTGAAGACCGAGTCCTCGAAGGGAGGCAAGTAATGAATGCGCCGTTCAATGCCGGCCGGGCGGCCGCGCTTCGGGATCCCTTCTGCGCCTTCGTCTCCGACGAGGCCACCGCGGAGATGCTCCGTCCGATCGCCGTCGAGCACGGCTGGGCGCCCGAGAAGGTCAACAAGGGGGGGCTCCGCAACGCCGTCCAGGCTCTTTCCGTCGCCGCGAGCCCGGCGATCCTGTTCGTCGACCTTTCCGAATCGGGCGATCCGCTCAACGACATCAACGCGCTCGCCGAGGTCTGTGAGCCCGGCACGGTCGTGATCGCTGCGGGACAGGTCAACGACATCCGCCTCTATCGCGACCTCGTTGCCTCCGGACTGCAGGATTATCTCCTCAAGCCGTTCACCCCGGACCAGCTTCGCGACAGCTTCGCCCACGCGCAGCTCACCATTTCCGGCCCCCGCCAGAACGAGGCGACGACCGACAAGCCGCATGTCGTCGCGGCGGTGATCGGCGTTCGCGGCGGAGTCGGCGGCTCCACGGTCGCGACTTCGCTCGCCTGGATGCTCGGCGACAAGGCGGGCCGCTCGACCGGCCTCCTCGACCTGGACGTTCACTTCGGTACCGGCGCGCTCGCGCTCGACCTCGAGCCGGGCCGCGGCCTCACCGACGCTATCGAGAACCCGAGCCGCATCGACGGGCTGTTCATCGAACGCGCCATGGTGCGGGCGACGGAGAAGCTCTCCGTCCTTTCCGCCGAGGCGCCGATAAGCCAGCCGTTCCTCAACGACGGAAGCGCCTTCTACCAGCTCCAGGAGGAGCTTCGAAACGCGTTCGAGAGCACGGTGATGGACCTGCCGCGCCACATGCTGGTCCAGCACCCGCACCTGGTGCACGACGTGCACGTCGCGATCGTCGTCGTCGAGTTCACCCTTGCCGCGACCCGCGATGCGATCCGGATCCTTAGCTGGCTCAAGTCGAACGCTCCCCAGGCGCGCGTGGTCGTAGTCGCCAACAAGGTGGCGGCCGGCGTCCAGGAGATCACCCGCAAGGACTTCGAGACGTCGATCGAGCGCAAGGTCGACCTTTGCATTCCCTTCGACGCCAAGGCGGCGGCGCAGGCGGCCAAGCTCGGCCAGCCGCTCGCCAAGGCATCCACCTCCGCGAAGATCGCCCAGCCGCTTGGGCAGCTTGCGATCCTGACCACCTCCGCCGTGGCCGAGGGCGACGGCGAGGAAGAGGCGGAGGTCAGCGTCTCCCTGATGAGCAAGCTCAAGCTCAAGACGCTCCTGACGAAGGTGCCGAAAGTCAAGGCCAAGGCGTGAACGCGTGGCCCGCTTCGGCAGGCGCACCAAAGGTGATGGGATAAGATCGTGTTCGATTTCTCCACGCTGCTGCTGATCGGCGGGCTCCTGGGCACGATGCTGATGGGCGCTGCCGCGTTCGCCGGCCCGTCCCGCAACAAGGCGCTCAACCGGCGCCTGGAGTCGGTTCGCGAGCGCCACACCAAGTCGCTGGAGGTGGCGGCCCAGGCCCAGCTCAAGCGGATCCTGCAGAGCCGCGCCGAGACCCGGATGGACGGCCTCGCGCAGCGCTTCATCCCACGCCCCGCCCTGCTCCGGCGCCGCCTCCAGCAGACCGGCAAGACCTGGACGCTCGGCCAATATGCCACCGGGTGCCTGCTCGTCACCGGAGTCCTGAGCGCTCTTCTGATGCTTCGCGGGCTGCCCCTCGCCCTGTCGTTGCTCGTCGGCCTGTTTTGCGGCGTCGGCGTTCCGCACTATCTGACCGGGAAGCTGATCGCCCGCAGGATCATGAAGTTCAACGCCCGCTTCCCCGACGCGCTCGAGCTGATGGTGCGCGGCCTGCGGTCGGGTCTTCCCATCTCCGAGACGGTAAGCATCGTCGCGGACGAAGTGCCTGGTCCGATCTCGGAGGAATTCCGCAACGTCTCCGACAAGATGAAG
>Ga0307279_10000102_pt1 | contig 9829 bp, 8 predicted proteins | sample ER_DNA_118_FD_194484 | JGI IMG/M metagenome (GOLD analysis project Ga0307279, IMG submission 194484) | Bulk soil microbial communities from the East River watershed near Crested Butte, Colorado, United States - ER_DNA_118 | ecosystem: Environmental > Terrestrial > Soil > Floodplain | place: USA...
TGCCGAGCCGGTGACCTTCGAGGCGCAGCTCGAAACCTGGGGCCGGCCGCTGACCACGGACGCGGCCCTGGGCAAGCGCTTTGGCCGGCCGCTTTGGCGCGTGACCCTCGGTCCCGGCGAAAGCGCCACCCTGCGCTACAAGGCGCCGGCGTCCTAGACTCGGGCCTTGCGGGACATGAAGCGAAGGACCGTCATGCCGGACCTGATCCCCCATCCACCTTCTCTTCGCAGCGGCGCCGAAGGAAGGTGGACCCCGGGATCAAGCCCGAGGTGATGATCCGGGCAGGCCCTTACGCCTCCCCGTCGGCGCTTCGGAAGCTGTAGAGGCTGCCGTTGCGCACGACGCAGGAGAAGCCGCGGCCGCCTTCGACCGATCCCTCGACCGTGTAATAGCCTTTGCTCTTCGTCACTCCGGCGATCTCGGCGATCCGCGCGTCGAGCCGGGATTCGGCTTCGCGCGAGCAGGAATCGACGGCCGCGTCCTGCTTGGCCTGGTTTCCGCTGCCGATCGCGGAGGCGAGCGCGGCGATCCCGCCGATCACCACCGCGCCGGCGACTACGTCCCCCGCGTCGACATCGTCGTGATGGCGGTGCCAGCGGCCGCGCGCCTCGGCGGGCGCGGCGAAGACGGAGCCGAGCAGGGCCGCCCCGGCGACGGCGGCGATGAACTTGCGCAATGGAACCTCCCTCGTGTGCGTCGAAGATCGTTACGGCGGCGAAGCTGTCGCGCGGCTGAACCTGCGGGCGCAAAAACGCGCGCGGGACCGGGTAACAGGCGAAGCCGTAGCGCCCGCAGCCGCCGCCGATCGCCCGGCCACGCGAAACCGGTCGTCTCCCGTCCGAACGAGGACGCCTTCAACCGCGTGGGCACGGCCGCCTTCGCCTTCCTGCGCAAGCGCGGAGGAGGGTTGATGCCTTCAGGGGAGCCAGTCCCCCGTATGAGGCCCGGCGGCGGGCCCGGGATCATGCGTTTCGAACGCCATGGCCGCCGGCGCCGCGGAGTCGAACGCGAAATCCGCCGCCGAGAGCTGCTTCGGCTTCACGCCTTCGAGGAGGATCGAATCGCCGGTTCCCCAGCTGACGAGCGTGTCCTTTCCCGAGGCGGTAAGGGTGAGGTCGCCGAAATCGTCGACGCCCGCGACGCCGGCGAGGACGATGAGGTCCTTCGTGGCGAAGTCGGTGATCCGGTCGTCGCCGGAGCCGGGGCCGAAGACGAAGCGGTCCTGCCCCTGGCTTCCGGTCAGGACGTCGTCGCCGCCGCCGCCGACCAGGATGTCGTTGCCCTTGCCGCCGACGAGGATGTCGTCGCCGTCGCCGTCGCCAAGGGCCGCGGCCACGTCGTCGTAGGTGACGATCGGTCCCGAGGTTCCGACGCCGTGGCTGTCGATGATGATCCGGCCGTCGCCGAGCAGCAGGTCGTCGCCGTCGCCGCCGGACAGGACGTCGTCACCCTGGTCGCCGGCGAGCGTGTTCGCGCCGCCGTTGCCGGTCAGCGCGTCGTCGCCGTTGGAGCCGGACAGGTTCTCGAAGCCGGTCAGCGTCATGCTTCCGATGCCGCTCGCCTGCGCCGAGCCCATCAGCGCCAGCGACAGCGTCACTCCGGCGATCGCTGCGCCGTTCCCCCACAGGGAGAAGGTGTCGATTCCGGCTCCGCCGTCGGCGACGCTGTTGCCCGGCCCCGCCTCGACCAGATCGTTGCCCGCACCGGCCGAGAAACTGTCGTTGCCGTTCTCGCCCCAGAGCCAGTTGTCGCCGCCGTTTCCGATCAGCACGTCGTCGAACGGGGTTCCCGACGCGTGCTCGATGCCGACCAGCGTGTCCATGCCCTGTCCGGTATTCTGCGCCACGCCCTGGATGTTGAGGTCGACATGGACTCCGCCGGTCGCCTCGCTGAAAAAGGCGACCCGGTCCCAGCCTGCCCCGCCGTCGAGCCGGTCGTCGCCCAAGCCGCCGCCGAGATAATCGTCCCCGTTTCCGCCGACGAGGCTGTCGTTGCCGCCGCGTCCGCGGATGTAGTCGTGCCCGTCGCCGCCGGTCAGGACGTTGGCGCCGTCGTCCCCGAGTATCTGGTCGTCGAAGGCCGAGCCGAGGACGTTCTCAATGTCGTGGAGCACGTCCTCGCCGGCGCCGCCCGAGGCGCTGGCGAAGCCGAGCAGGTTCACCGCCACGGCCGCTCCGGCGCCGGCGTAGGAGGCGGTGTCGGAGCCGCCGCCGCCCCAGAGCGAGTCGTCGCCCTCCCCGCCCTCGAGCACGTCGTCGCCGTCGACGAAGCCGCCGAGGAGCGCGGCGACGTCGCCATAGGTGGTGATCGGGCCGGAAGTGCCGGTGTCGTGCGTATCGACGATGATCCGCCCGTCGCCGTAGAGGATGTCGGCGCCGGCGCCGCCGGAGAGGCTGTCATCGCCCTCGTCGCCGGCAAGCACGTTGGCGGCGCCGTCGCCGGCGAGGATGTCGTCGTAGCGGGAGCCGGAAAGGTTCTCGAACCCGGCGAGGAGCATCGATCCCTGCTCCGTCGCCTGCGCGGCCCCCTGGAGCGCAAGCGAGACGGTGACTCCGGCGGGGCCGATGTCGGTGTAGTTCCCCCACAGCGACAGAGTGTCGTTGCCGATCCCGCCGTTCAGGCTGTGATTGCCGCTGCCGACCATGATCAGGTCGTTGCCTTCGAGGCCGGAGATGGTGTCGTCGCCGGTGGGCCCGCCCGTTCCCGCCGAGCCGCCCCAAAGCCAGTTGTCGCCGGAATTGCCGATGATCGTGTCGCTGTTGATCGTTCCCGACGCGTGCTCGATGCCGGTGAGGATATCGAAGCCTTGGCCGGTATTCTGCGCGGTCCCGTCCTGGATGCGCAGGTCGACCGTGATCCCGCCGAGCGTCCCGAAGTCGCGGAAGGCGATCCGGTCCCAGCCGGCGCCGCCGTCGATCCGGTCGTCGCCGGTGCCGCCGTCGAGATAGTCGTCGCCGGAACCGCCGGACAGGTCGTCGTTGCCGCTCCCCGCCCGAAGGTAATCGTGGCCGTCGCCGCCCGCGATCGTGTCGTCGAAGGCCGTTCCGAAGAGCGTATCGTTGCCCGGAGTCCCGTTGATGATGGCCATGTCGCTGTCCCCTCCTGCGCGGCGGACGCCGTCGCGAAGCGCGCAGCGTCGTCACGAACGGTCCCGAGGAGGAGCACTCGACTTGCCGGCCCTCCCAGGGGCCGAGTCGGGAGCGTAGCGAAGGCGATGCGGATCGCCAAGGCGGCGGACGGGGACATTTAGCCGGCCAAGTCTCCACTCACGCCGCGGGGAACAGGGGGCGCGGCGGGCGGTTTGATCGGCGACACCCAGCCCTGGAGAGCGCGATGGCGGACGATCCGCAAGACCGGACCTATTGGAACGCGACCGCCGGCGACGGTCCCCGCTTCCCCTCCCTCTCCGGCGACATCGACGTCGACGTCGCGATCATCGGCGGCGGCATCGTCGGCATCACCACCGCGCGCCTTCTCAAGGACCGGGGGCTTCGCGTGGCGGTCGTCGAGGCGCGGCGGGTCGGCCGCCAGGTCACCGGCAAGTCGACGGCGAAGATGAGCTCGCAGCACGGCATCCTCTACCAGACGCTCGAGCGGAAGTTCGGCGAGGACAAGGCGCGCCTCTATGCCGAGGCGCAGGAGGCGGGGATCCGCGAGATCGCGCGCCTGGCGCGGCAATATAGCGTCGACGCCGACATCGAGCCGATGCCGGCATTCGTCTATACCAACGACGAGAGCTATGTCGGACAGATCGAGAAGGAGGTCGAGGTCGCAAAGCGGCTCGGCCTCCCCGCCACCCTTACCCGCGAGACCGGCCTTCCGTTCGACGTTCTGACCGCGATGCGCTGGGACGACCAGGCCCAGTTCCACCCGACGAAATATGTCGCCGGACTCGCCGCGACGATCCCGGGCGAGGGCAGCCACGTCTTCGAGAACAGCCGCGCGATCGACTACGAGCCGACCCGGGTCGTGACCGACGCCGGCTCGGTGACGGCGCGTAACGTCGTCATGGCGACCCACCTGCCGCTCGGCCAGGTCGGAATGTACTATTCGCTGGCCTATCCGATGGCCGAGCCGGTCATCGCAGCGCCGATCCGCCGGGTGCCGCCCGGCATGTACAAGAATGCCGAGCAGCCCGGCCACTCGATCCGCACCCATCGCCAGGGCGACAAGGTCTACGCCGTCGTCGCGGGAAATCACTACAAGCCGGGCCATGTCGACGACGAATTGAAGTACATGGCCGACATCGAGCGCTGGCTGGCCGAGCATTTCGACGCTGGCCCGGTCGAGTATCGCTGGATCAACGAGGATTATAGCGCAATGGATTCGGCGCCGTTCATCGGCTGGTCGAGCCATGGCGGGAAGGGCTATCTCGTCGCCACCGGCTTCGCCGCCTGGGGCATCTCCAACGGCACCGCGGCGGCCATGATCATCGCCGACCTCGCCACCGGCAAGGAGAATAGCTGGACCGAGATGTTCGACGCCGCGCGGATCAAGCCGGTGGCCGGAGCGCCCGAGTTCATCAAGGAGAATGCCGAGGTCGCCGCCCACCTCGTCTCGGGCTATCTGTCGCGCAAGCCCAAGAGCTTCGACGAGCTCGCCCCGGGCGACGCCGCGATCATGAAGATCGACGGCGACAATGTCGCGGCGTTCAGGGACGAGAGCGGCAAGGTTCACGCCGTCTCGGCCGTCTGCACCCACATGGGCTGCCTGGTCGGCTGGAACGCGACCGACCGCACCTGGGACTGCCCGTGCCACGGCTCGCGCTTCGAGCTTTCGGGCGAGGTCATCCACGGACCGGCGACGCAGCCGCTGGGAGCGAAGATCACGGGGTGAGGCGCCTCGCCCGGCGAAGCAGCCGGGCCGATTTTTCCTGTGGAGGGGCGTCGCCCGTTGCGGCCGACCGGTCGACATCCTAATTTTCGGCGATGAACGAGATGAGCCCTGTGTCGCCGCCGGCGGCCGGCGGCGAAGTGCCGCCGCTGCCGCCGCTGTTTCGGATCGGCAAGCGGCTCCGGCACCGGGTCAGCGCCCTCATCGGCCGTTCGTCCACGGTCGGCGACACTCCGGTCTACGACCCGAAGCTGTTCGGCTGGATTCCCGAGCTCGAGCGGCGCTGGCCCGAGATCCGGGCGGAGGTGGATTCGCTCCTCGCCCGCCAGGACGCGATCCCCCCGCTCGCCGACATCTCGCCCGATCACCGCCGGATCGCCCCGCCGGGCAAGTGGAAGAGCTTCTTCCTGTTCGGCTACGGCTATCGCAGCGAGGAGAATTGCGCGCGCTCCCCGAAGACCGCCGAGGCGGTGGCCCGCATTCCCGGCCTCAACAGCGCCTTCTTGTCGATCCTCGATCCCGGCGCCCACATCCCCCGCCACCGCGGAGTCACCAAGGCGATCCTCACCGCCCATCTCGGCCTGATCGTTCCGCTCCGGCGCGAGGCGTGCCGGATGCAGGTCGACGAGGAGATGCTGACCTGGGAGGAAGGCAAGGCGCTGGTCTTCGACGACACCTGGTTCCACGAGGTGTGGAACGACACCGACCAGCAGCGGGTGATCCTGCTGGTCCAGTTCCGCCGTCCGACCGGGCCGATCGGGCGAATCGTCGGCGGCCTGTTCCTGGCAGCCGTTCGCCGCTCCCGCTTCGTCCAGGATGCCCGCTCCAGCCTCGGCGACTGGGAAAAGGCGATGCGGAAGCTAGAGCGGGAGCCCTGAACCCTTCTCTCGCGCGGCAACGATCGCTAAATCGGCGCCAAGGCTAACTTCCTGATTGGATTATGATCCGCTTTCCGATTTTGACCATTCTCCTGCTCGCCTCCGCAGGCTGCGCCGCGGCTGGCGGCGGAACGGGCGCTCCCGGCGTCCGGGGCGGCTTCTACGGGGCGGCGACGACCGGAACCCGGATCCGCGCGGATCAGGCCATCGCCCGGGCGAACGCCATGGCGAGCGCTGCGGCGAGCCAGGTGAAGCGCTGCTATCGCACGCCCCGCGTCCCCAGCGTCGGCCGCCGAATCGTCACTCACCTGCGCGTCCGCTACTCGGCCGACGGAATGCTCGAGGGGGCGCCGCAGCTCCTCTCGCAGGAAGGCGTGACCGCGGAGAACGAAACCTACGCGCTGCCGATGGCCCAGGCCGCCTCGATGGCGGTGCTTCGCTGCACGCCGCTTCGGCTTCCGGCGGAGCTCCATCGCGGCGGATGGGACAATTTCGACCTGACCTTCAGCCCCAGGGTGCTGGTCTGACCCTTGCAGGCGGGAATCAAAAACCCCGCCGCGCATGGGGACACGCGGCGGGGCCATGCGGGCCGGCAGGAGGGATGAACCTTTGCCGGCCCTGGCCGCCAGGGAGGGTGCGGCCGGACCCCTAGATAGGGTCGGGCCGCGGGTTGCAAAGAGGGTTTTCTAAAAAAACTTACCTGCGCTTCCGCAGTCCCGCTCGGGGCTTTTTCACTTCGAAATCCGGGCCATCTCGTCGAAATGGCGCTCCGGCGGGTCGCTCGGATCCAGGGGCGGCGCCGGCGGCGGGACGGCCGCGGCGATCGTCACGATCTCGGCGCCGCCGCCCTTCAGGGTACGGTGGACCGGGCAGCGCTCGGCGATTGCGAGCAGCCGTTGCTCCCGTTCCGCGGGGAGCCCGTGAGCGAAGACGATGCGGCGGGTGAAGAGGTCGCGGGGCGGGGTTCCGGGGACCAGCGCATGGGCCACCTCGACCGTGAAATCCGGCAGCGCGGCGTCCTTGCCCCGGGCGTAGAGGCGCAGGGTCATCGACGTGCAGGCGGCGAGCGCCGCGGAGAGGAGCTGGTAGGGCGTCGGCCCACCGCCCCCGCCGCCGACCGAGGCCGGCTCGTCGGCCACAAGCACCGCCCCGGGAAGGTCGATGCGGGTCGCGAAAGGGGCGCCGGCGACGGCCTGTGCGACGACCTCGCCGCGTTCGTGACCGGTGGCCATGGGTGTCTCCTCGGCCACCGGTTAGCGTGTCGGTGCCGCGACGGAAAGGCCGGAAGCCCCGCCGCGGCACCCTCTTATTACCAGCGACGGTCGTCGCGGTCGTAGCGGTCGTAGCGCCCGTGATGGCGATACTGGTCGCGGCGCGCGCGGGCGATCTCGCGGCGGCATTCGCGCAGCTCCCGCTGATATTCCCAGCGGTTGTCGGCGTGGCGCAGCTCGCGGCGGCACTCGCGCATCTCGCGACCGACTTCGCCGCGGGCACGGCCCTGGTCGTAGCCGTAGCCCTGGCCGTATCCGCGGCCGTAGCCGTAACCCTGGGCGGAGACCGCCGTGGCCGGCAGCACGGCTGCGGCGGCGATGGCGGCAAGTAGGATCTTACGCATGTCACTCTCCTCGAATCGTGCGGCCGAGCCCGGGCGTCCCGAGTCCCGGCCAGCATCCTTCCCCTACGACAGCGAGGCTGAACCCGCCGCGACGACCCGTTCACGCGACGTTTAACCCGGGTGAGCGTTTGCCTGCCGAACCCGAAGCCCTGGAGTGTTTCCCTTGCGCCACCTCATCGCCCCCGCCCTCGTCGTCGTCGCCGCCGCCGCCTGCGCCGCCGCCGCGGCGCGTCCCGCGCCGGCGCCGGCCGCGGCACCGATCCTTCCCGAGGCGAAAGACAGCTCCAGCTACGCGAGGCCGGCGGAAGCGCGGGTCACCCACGTCTCGCTCGACCTGACGGCCGACTTCGCCGCCCGGCGCCTCTCCGGCACCGCCACGCTCGACCTGTCCGCGGCGCCGGACGCACGCGAGATCGTCCTCGACACGAAGGGTCTCGCGGTGCGTTCCGTTGCGGACGAGCGCGGCCGGCCGCTGCCCTTTGCCTTCGGTGCGGACGATCCCGCTCTTGGCGCGCCGCTCGCCGTCCGGCTGAACGGCGCCCGCCGACTTCGGATCGCCTATCAGAGCGCCGCCGATGCGGAGGCGCTGCAGTGGCTTGCGCCGGAACAGACGGCCGGAAAGCGCCGCCCCTTCCTGTTCAGCCAAGGCCAGCCGATCCTCAACCGCAGCTGGATCCCGACTCAGGACAGCCCCGGCATCCGCCAGACCTGGGACGCTCGGGTCGTCGTGCCGGAGCCGCTGACGGCCGTGATGAGCGGCGCAAGGCTCACTCCCCGGGGGGAGAAGGCGGGCCCCGGCCGCCGCGCCTTCCGATTCCGGATGGACAAGCCGGTGGCGCCCTACCTGATCGCGCTCGCCGTCGGCGACCTCGCCTTCCGCGAGCTCGGGCCGCGCACCGGCGTCTATGCCGAGCCCGCGACGATCGCCGCGGCGGCGGCCGAGCTGGTCGACACCGAGAAGATGGTCGCGGCGGCCGAGCGGCTCTACGGGCCCTATCGCTGGGGCCGCTACGACATGATCGTCCTTCCGCCCGCCTTCCCCTACGGCGGCATGGAGAACCCGACCCTCACCTTCCTCACTCCCACCTTCATCGCCGGCGACCGAAGCCTCGTCGGTCTCGTCGCGCATGAGCTGTCGCACAGCTGGTCTGGCAATCTCGTCACCAACGCGGTTTGGGCCGACAGCTGGCTGAACGAAGGCGTCACCTCCTATTTCGAGAACCGGATCATGGAGGCGCTCTACGGCCCGGGGCGCGCCGCGCAGGAGGCCGCCTTGTCCTGGGCGGACCTGGAGAGCGCCTTCGCCGAGCTCGGCCGCGACTCGCCGGGCACCCGCCTCCACGACCCGAGCGGAGCGGATTCGAGCGGCATCGTCTACGACAAGGGCGCAACCTTCCTTCGCACGATCGAGCGAACCGTCGGCCGAGCCCGCTTCGACTCCTGGCTTAGGTCGTATTTCGATCGCCACGCCTTCCAGCCGATGACCTCGGAGCGCTTCCTCGCGGACCTGCGCTCCACCCTCGTCGGCGGCGACCGCGATCTGGAGCGGAAGCTGCAGCTCGACCGCTGGGTGTTCGAGCCGGGCCTCCCCGACAACGCCGCGCGCCCCGATCCGAACGCCTTCGCCCGGGTGGATTCGGCGCTTGCCGCATTTCGCGGCGGCGGCACGGCCTCGAAGGTGCCTTATGCGGGATGGACGACGGCCGAGCGGCTGCGCTTCCTCAACGGCCTTCCGCGCGACCTGCCCCAGCCCCGCCTCGCCGAGCTCGACCGCGCCTTGGGCCTCACCGGCCGCAACGCCGAGACGCTCTTCGCCTGGCTCCAGCTGGCACTCGCCAACCGCTACGAGCCCGCCGTCCCGGCCGCCGAGCGCTTCCTCCTCTCGCAAGGCCGGACCAAGTTCGTGGCGCCGATCTTCAAGACCCTGATGGCCGAGGGCGACTGGGCCAACCGATCGCACGGCGCCTCTACGCCAAGGCGCGCCCGACCTATCACAGCGTGACGACGAGCCGGGTCGACAAGCTGATGAAGGGGTAATCGTCGTCCCAGCGAAGGCTGGGACCCCAGGGGGTGAAAAGCTCGGTGTTCTTCACCCGCTGGGGCCCCAGCCTTCGCTGGGGCGACGATGATCCTCCCTCCTTGCCAAGCCGCACTCCGCCCGAGATACTGATCCCGCAGGGGGAGCAGCGGCCGATGAGCGCGACGACGAAGACGGACCACGCGCTCGAGCGGCTCGTCTTCTTCTCCGACGCCGTGTTCGCGATCGCGATCACCCTGCTCGTCATCGACCTCCACGCGCCGGTGCTTCGCAAGGGGTCGCCGGACGTCGCTTACTGGAGCGCCCTCGCCGACGAGATCCCCGGCCTGGTCGGCTACTTCCTAAGCTTCATGGTGGTGGGCGTCTTCTGGATCGGCCACCACCGCGCCTTCGCCCTGTCGGCGCGCTACAGCCCGAAGGTGCTGCCGTGGAACCTCGCCCTGCTGGCGGTGATCGCCTTCATG
>Ga0307279_10000103_pt1 | contig 9770 bp, 8 predicted proteins | sample ER_DNA_118_FD_194484 | JGI IMG/M metagenome (GOLD analysis project Ga0307279, IMG submission 194484) | Bulk soil microbial communities from the East River watershed near Crested Butte, Colorado, United States - ER_DNA_118 | ecosystem: Environmental > Terrestrial > Soil > Floodplain | place: USA...
TCCCCTTCGGAAGCAGGACGAGCGCCTTCCCCCGCCCCTGCATGCCGCCGGCGATCCGGGCCGCCTCCTCGCCCGCGCCCCAGAATGTGTCGAAGCGGTTGGCGCCGCGGATGGCGCCGCCGGTGTCCTGGGCGATCCACAGCCCGGATGCCTCGGCGCGGTCGAGCTCGAGGAGGACGGGCGCGCCGAGCGGGACGTAAGCGGGATCCGCAGCCACGCTTCCACGCGGCGTCACCGCGACTCCCAGCGCTCCAAGTGGACCGGCGCCGGTCAGCTCCTGGAAGAAGATATAGCTCTTGTTCTCGCGCATGATCGCCCGGCCTTCGTCGGGATGCTCGCGAAGCCAGGCGACGATCCCCTGCATCGTGGTGTGGCCGGGTTCGAGCAGGCCCCGGTCCTTCATCAGCTTGCCGATGCCGACATATTCGCGGCCATTCTGCCCCGCATAGCCGATCCGCATCACGCCGCCATCGGGCAGCCGAAGGCGGCCGGACCCCTGGATCTGGAGGAAGAAGAACTCGATCGGATCGGCCGCCCAGGCGATCTCCAGCCCCTGGTTGGCGATCGCTCCGTCCTCGATCTCCGACCGTTCGAAATAAGGCACGACGATTCCGTTCTCCAGCCGCCCGCGGCGCGGTGTGCCGCTCGCAGCCGCCACCGCTGCGTCCTGCTCCACCAGATCGGGCGGCTTTCGGTAGACCGGAACCTCATAGCCTTGCGCCTGCTCGCGCGAGCCGGCGATCTCGGGCTCGAAATAGCCGGTGACGAAAGCGTCGCCGGGTCCGACCTGCACCGCCTCGAACCATCGGCTGAAGAAATCGGCCGCGGAGACCGGCGCGGTCGCGGCGGCGCAGGCGGGCTGCCAATCCTCCGGGCGCGTGAGGCCGCTGGCGTCGACCCGGCGAGTGAGGACGGGGCAGCTCAGCCTGAACGCGGTGAGGGCGCGCTCGGCCGACGCCGCATCCAGGGGCGGCAGGGCCGCGGCGACGGCGCCGAGGGTGGCGGCGTTGGCCGGGACCGCGGCTGGTGGAGCGGCCGCGGCCGGAGGCGCGACCGAGGGCGGGCGCACCTGCTGAGCGCAGCTGGCCAGCGCGACGAGCGCGGCGAGGAGCGAAAGCCCGCGCAAGCGGTGGCGGCGAGCGGCGATGCCCGACGCGCCCGATCCTGCCTGGAGTGATTCTATGCCCGCCACGGCCGTGGCATAACCCCGGGCGCACCCGCTGGGGAAGCGGTTCTTAGTCGGCCTGGTCGGTGTCGACGAGCAGCCAGTTGGGATCGCGGCTGCCGATCTCGCGACGGAAAGTCCACACGTCGTGGGTGACGATCGCGTCCGTCATCGTGCCGGCGACGAGAGTCCCCTCCTGATCGCGAGTAACCGCCGCGATGTCGGCGTCGAAGCGGACTTCGATCTCGGCGGTGCGCCCGCTCAGACGCGCGTCCTCGATGACGGTGCGGTCGATGGTGATCAGGCGGTTCTCAAGCCTGTGCCCGGCCGCCTCGCGCTCGTCGATCGAGTGCTCGAACGCTTCGAGGACGTGGCCGCCGACGAATTGGCGCAGCGCCTCTCGATCGCCCTTCCAGAAAGCTTCGAGGATCATCCGGTACGCCGCCTGCGCACCCTCCAGGAAAGCGCCGACGTCGAAGGCCGCGTCGGCGGAGACGATGGCGCGTATCCCGGCGGTGGCGGGCTCCTCGTAGACGAAGCCCGAGCTTTCGGGACGATCGACGGAGAGGTCGTGGACCGGCGCGGCCGTCTCGGCCGCCGCCGCGGTGTCGGCCGGGCGGAGGATCGGCTGCTGCTCATGGCCCGTGCGGCGGCCGAGCACGGCGTAGAGCCGGAGCCCCACGAACAGCGCCACCAGGGCCAGGAGGACGATCTCGGTCACCACATTCTCCGCAACAGATACTTCGCCCCTAACATAGGCTCACCGTGAGAAGGATTCAAATCGCTCGGGGTTCCTTCTCGACCCGCTCGGGGAGGGAGCGGCGGTTGCACGGGCAACCCGCTCCTGCTACCCGCCGCGGCGATCCGGGCGCGGGGGACGCGCCCGGCCGGAAATCTCCATCCGAAGGTAGCGAAATGGCCGAACAATTAGGCGGTGCGAGCGAGCAGATGACGAACGGCGAGGATAACAGCCCGCAGGTCGGGGTCATCTCCCAATATGTGAAGGACCTCTCGTTCGAGAACCCGAACGCGCCGGCGGTCTACCAGTGGCAGACCCAGCCGCAGATCGGCGTCGACTTCAACATCGGATCGGCCAAGCTCAACGACGAGATTTACGAGGTTTCGCTCCGGGTCGAGGTGCGGGCGAACGCCGATGGCCAGACCGCCTTCGCCGTCGACCTCCTCTATGCCGGCCTCGTCGGGATGCGCAACGTGCCGGAAGAAGCGATCCAGCCCTTCCTCCTCGCCGAGGCGCCGCGCATCCTCTTCCCCTTCGCCCGCCAGATCGTCGCGCAGACCGTACAGGAAGGCGGCTTCCCGCCGCTGATGCTCGATCCGATCGATTTCCACGCCCTGTACGAGCAGCGCGCGCAGCAGGATCTGGGCCAGGGCGGCGAGGCCGCCGGCGCGATCGGTCAGGCCTAGGATCCGCTCCGGGGTGAAAACCGGCGCCGCCATTGCGAGCGAAGCGAAGCGATCCAGCGGGTCCGAGGCCGGAGGCTGGATCGCCGCGTCGCTTCGCTTCTCGCGATGACGGGCCAAAGCCGCCATTCCATGGCCATCGCAAGAGACGCGCCGTGAAGCTCGCCCGGACGCTGGGCTCGGTCGGCGGCCTCACCCTCGCCAGCCGCGTGCTTGCGCTCGTGCGCGATTCCCTTCAGGCCCGCTACGTCGGGGCCAATTTCGCCTCGGACGCCTTCCTCGTCGCCTTCCGGCTGCCCAACATGTTCCGGGCTTTCTTCGCGGAAGGCGCCTTCTCCTCGGCCTTCATTCCGATGTTCAACCGCAAGCTTGCCGAAAGCGGCGGCGTGCCCGGCCCGGCCTTCGCCTTCGCCGAGCGCACTCTGGCGGTGCTCTTCGCCTTTCTTGCGGCGATGACGGTCGCGATGCTCGCCGCCGCCTGGCCGCTCACCGCCGCTCTGTCGGGCGGCTTCCACAGGCAGCATCCGACGCACGACCAATTCGCCTTCGCCGTGCAGCTTTCGCGGATCACCATTCCCTACCTGATGCTGATCTGCCTCGCGTCGCTGCTCGGCGGGATCCTCAACTCGCTGGAGAAATTCTGGGTCAACGCCGCGGCGCCGATCCTGCTCAACGTCGCCATGGTGACCGGCCTGTTCGTCTTCCACGGAACGCCGGACGAAACCGCCCGCGTCCAGGCGATCGCGATCCCCATCGGCGGAGTCCTTCAGCTCGCCTGGCTCGCCTTCGCCTGCCGCTCGGCCGGCGTGTCGCTGCGGCCGCGCCTGCCGCGCCTCGACCCGGAGGTGAAGCGGCTGATGCAGCTGCTCCTTCCGGCCGCCCTCGGCGCCGGCGCGGTGCAGCTCAACCTGGTCATCTCCACCGCTCTGTCGGGTTACCTGCTCGGCGAGGGTTCGATCTCGTACATCTATTATGCCGACCGCCTGAACCAGCTTCCGCTCGGGATGATCGGGATCGGCCTCGGGACCATCCTTCTCCCGACCCTCTCGCGGCTGCTCGGCGCGGGCGAGGAAGCGCAGGCGATGGAGACTCAGAACCGGGGCATGGAGCTCGCCCTGTTCCTCACCCTCCCGGCGATGGTGGCTTTGATCGTCGCCGCCGAGCCGATCGTCCGCGGCCTCTTCCAATACGGCCACTTCACTCCGTCGGACACGGTGAAGTGCGCCTGGGCGCTGGCCGGCTTCTCGATCGGCCTTCCGTCCTACGTGCTCGTGAAGGTGCTGACGCCCGGTTACTACGCCCGGCAGGACACCCGGACGCCGGTGCGGTTCGCCACGATCTCGGTGGGGGTCAACATCGCCGCCAACCTGGCTTTGATCCCGCTTATCGGCCATGTCGGGCCGCCGCTCGCGACCGCCCTCTCCTCTACCATCAATGTGCTGATGCTCTATCGCGAACTGGCCCGGCGCGGGCACTTCACCGCCGACGCGCAGCTGCGGCGCCGGATTCCGCGCCTGGCGCTCGCCGCATTGCTGATGGGGGCCGCGCTTTTCGCTTCCGACCGGCTGCTCGATCCCTGGCTCAACGCCCGCATCTGGGAACGCTATGCGGCGCTCACGGTCCTCGTCTGCGCCGGAGTTGCGGTCTACGGCCTGGCCTGCTTCGTCACCGGCGCCTTCCGCCTGGCGGACCTCAAGGCCCTCATTCGGCGGCGGGCAAGGACCTGAACCCCGCTTCACCCGCGGTTCAGCCGCCTCTTGGTAGAAAGCTCCCGTTTCCTATATAGTTAGAGTTACGGCTCCGCTCCAATAAGGCATCCGCCCATGTCGCTTTCGAAGAAACTCCTCACTCTCGCCGCGCCGGCGGCCCTCCTCGCCCTCGGCGGCTGCGCCACCGGCTTTCCCGCCCAGGTTTCCCGATTTCAGGCGATGCCCGCCCCGCAGGGGCAGAGCTTCGTGATCCAGGCGGCGGATTCCGCCGATCGCGGCGGCCTCGAATTCTCGCAATATGCCGATCTCATTCGGCGCCACCTGACCTCGCTCGGCTACACCGAGGCACCGTCGGCGGAATCGGCTACCCTCGTCGTATCGGTCGATTATGGCGTCGACGACGGCAAGCAGCAGGTCGTCGACTGGGGGCCTAGCGGCTTCAGCCGCTACGGCGGCTTCGGCGGCTGGGGCGGCGGCTTCTACGGCCCCCGCTGGTCGCGCTTCGGCTATGGCCGCGGCCTGCGCTCGCCATTCTACTGGGGCTGGGACGATCCGTTCTTCTTCGGAGCCCGCGACATCGACGTCTACACCGTCTACACGAGCTTCCTCGATCTCGACATCAAGCGAACCGCCGACGGGCGCTCCGTGTTCGAAGGGACGGCCAAGGCGCGCTCGCGCACCGACGACCTGCGGGCGCTGGTGCCCAACCTGGTCGAGGCGATGTTCACCGGCTTCCCGGGCAATTCCGGCGAGCAGGTCCGGATCACCGTGGCGCCGGAGCGCAAGGACGACCGCCGACGCCGCTAGGGCCGGATCGGCGGACGAAGAGGAAGGGCCGGCTCGCCGGCCCTTCTTTTTTGCGCGTTCAACGGCCGTTCAGGGGCGGGGCCGGACTTCTGCCGGCGCAGGGGATGAACGCGTCCGGGGAGGATGAATGCTGAAACTTTGGGGAGCGGCCGCCTTGGCCGCGACGGCGGCGCTCGCGCCGGCGGCGGCGCAGACGGCGCCGCCGCAGTCGCATGTCGACGACATCGTCGTCACCGGCCGGCGCAGCGGCGTTCCGCTGTGGACGGTGCGAAGCGCGGCCACGACATTGGTGCTCGTCGGCCACATCGGCGGCGTTTCGAAAACGACCAAGTGGGATCCCGAAGCGCTCACCGAGGCGCTTCGCAAGGCCGACAGGGTGGTCTTCCCGGAGATGCACGCCTTCACCGCCTCGCCCTTCTCGCTGATCGGCTGGCTTGCCAAGTATAATGCGATGGGCAGCCTTCCAAAGGGACAGACCCTCGCCGACTTCGCCAGCCCCGAGGACATGCGGCGGCTCGCCGCGCTCAACGCCCGCGGAATGGTCCGCAAGGACTATATGGGCCGTCACCCGCTGCACCTGGCGGGCGACCTTCGCGAACATGCCGAAGAGGGAATAAAATATGGCCGCGGAGCGGGCGAATATGTCCGCCGCACGGTCAAGCAATACAAGCTCGAGCTGGTGCCGGTGCCCGAGGAGAAGGCCAAGCCGCTGATCAACGATTTGTTCGCCTCCACCCCGCAGGACCATTTGCCCTGCCTCCACGCCGCGATCGCCTTGGCCGAGGCAGGGCCGGCGGCGATCCAGGCGCGCTCCGACGCCTGGGCCGAGCGGCGGGTGCGCGCCGTTCTCGCCTCGCCGGTTCAGGCGGTCGGCAAGAAGTGCTGGCCGGTGGCGCAGGTCAGCACGCCTCCCGATGCCCTCGTCGTGCAGATGAAGCAGCTCCTCGCGGAGCCCAAGGTGACGGTCGCAGTGCTCGGTCTTTCCACCCTCGGCGATCCGGGCGGCGTTCTCGACCAGCTGGAGTCCGCCGGCTTCGAGATCGAAGGCCCGCCTTGGAAGGACTGAGGCGGGCCGCTATTCGGCGGGTCGAAGGGGGAAGTCGCCCACTTGGGAAAAACGTCGATCGCATCTCTCCGGATGCCGGCAAGCGGCCCGCCCGGACGGCTTAGCGCCTCACCAGGAACGCGCCGGCCAGCACCAGCGCAACGCCTGCCAGGCGGGTTGAGCTGATCTCGACCTTGTCGATTCCGAACGCGCCGATCCGGTCGAGGAACAGCGCCATGGCGAGTTGGCCGGCGATCGCCACCATCAGGAAGAAGGTCACTCCCAGCCGCGGCGCGGCGAAGGCCGCGACGGCCACGAAGACGGCGCCGTAGAAGCCGCCGGTCCAGGCGTACCAGGGAAGCGCCCGGGCCGCCCCTTCCGCCGGCCGGGCGCCGAGCAGAAGGGCGACGGCGAGGAGCGCAAGGCTTCCGACGATGAAGGAGACGAGCGCCGCATTGACCGGCGAGCCGACGCCGCGCGCCAGAAGCGCGTTGGTCGGCGCCTGGACGGCGATGAAGCCGCCGCTGACGAACGCCGCGGCGAGGGCGAAGAGGATGAGGGGGTTCATCGCGCCGGCGAAGCTGGAACCCGGCTCAGCTCTCGAGCTGGCGGGTGAGCAGGCGGATGTCGGAATCGAGCTCCGGGTCCTGGGCCCGCAATTTCTCGATCTGGCGGACGGCGTGGATCACCGTCGTATGGTCGCGGCCGCCGAAACGGCGCCCGATCTCGGGCAGCGAGCGCGGGGTGAGCTGCTTGGACAGGTACATGGCGACCTGGCGCGGGCGGGCGACCTCGCGGGCCCGGCGGGCCGACGTCATCTCCGCCTTGCGGATCCGGTAATGTTCGGAGACGCGGGTCTGGATCTCGTCGATCGAGATCCGGCGCTGGTTGGCCCGGAGCGTCGAGGCGAGCACCTCGCCGACGAAGTCCAGGTCGATCGCCCGGTTCTGCATCGAGGCATAAGCGGCGATCCGGTTGAGCGCCCCTTCCAGCTCGCGCACGTTCGAGCTGATCCGCTTGGCGAGGAACATCACGACCTCGTCCGGAACGTTCATCTCGGGCAAGGCCTCGAGCTTCTTCAGGATGATGTTGAGCCGAAGCTCCAGATCCGCCTGGTTGATGTCCGCGACGAGCCCCCAGGAAAGGCGCGACAATATCCGCGGCTCGATCCCGTCGAGGTCCTGCGGCGCCCGGTCCGAACTGATCACCAGCCGGCGCCCGGCCGAGATGATCTCGTTCATCGTGTGAAAGAATTCCTCCTGCGTCGATTCCTTGCCGGCGATGAACTGGACGTCGTCGATCATGAGGAGATCGGCGGAGCGCAGCTGCTGCTTGAACTGGATCGTCTCGTTGGCGCGAAGCGCCGCGACGAATTCGACCATGAACTTCTCGGCCGACATGTAGATGATCCGGGCGCGCGGGCGCTGGCGGTGGAATTCGTGGCCGATCGCGTGGAGCAGGTGGGTCTTGCCGCGTCCGGTCCCGCCGTGGAGGAACAGCGGGTTGAACGCCACGTCCTTGGCCGTCGCGAGGGTCCGCGAGGCGTTGAACGCCACTTCGTTGGCCTTGCCGACGACGAAATTCTCGAATCGGTAGCGCGGCTCGAGCGCGACCGCATAGAGGCCGTCCCTCGCCTCCGGCTCCTCGGCCTGCGGCGGCGCCGGGATCTCGACGACGGCGGCGGTCTTCGGCGCGTTCGCGCCGACTCCGATCATGATCTGGCGCACCGCGGGGTAGGAGGCGCCCCAGGCGAGCGCGAGCCGCTCCGCGAAGTGGGTCTGGACCCAGTCGGCCATGAACTGTGAGGGCAATTCGAGCTTGAGCGATCCCGTGTCGGGATCGAAATTGCCGAGCGCGATCGGCCGAAGCCACCCGTCGAACGTGCGCGCTCCGCAATCGCGTCTCAAGCCGGCGCGAATCGACTCCCACGCATATTGCAGCGGATCGCCGAGATTGGGTTCGCGGCCATCCGCGGCGCTGCCTCCCGCTGGCTTAACAGACACGCAAACACCCCCTTCTACCTCTGGCCTCTATACTCCGGGCCGTTGTGACAAGACTCTCCCGCGCACGGCCGCACCCCCCGGCAGAACCGTTTCACATCGTCGTCTTGCTGTGGCGTCCGGCCGGAGATTCGCCCCGCCGGAGCCGCCTTTTTAGGAACGTCGCGGGCCGACTATCAACGCCTTTTTTTCACAAAATTGTCATCGCCGCTATTGACAACGCATTTCCGCCACCGGCGCAGAGAATGGCGGAAATCCGCCATTTCTTGAACGGGCGGTCCGCGCGAATCGCGGGGAATCCTCGGGTTTCCCCATGTGTTCCCCGACGCCCGGATCGGCCGCGTTCCGGGCACGAAAAAACCCGCCGGACGAGGTCCGGCGGGCCGAATTCCGAGCGTTCGAAAGCCCTTAGGAGAGGGCGGCGATCCGCTTCGTGAGGCGCGAGAATTTCCGCGCCGCGGTGTTCTTGTGGAGCACGCCCTTCGACACGCCCCGAGCAAGCTCCGGCTGGACCTTCTGGATGCTGGCGAGAGCCGTTTCCTTGTCGCCGGCTTCGATCGCGGCTTCGACCTGCTTCACGAAGGTGCGGATTCGGCTGACCCGGGTGCGGTTGATCACCGCGCGGCGGTCGTTGCGGCGGATGCGTTTCTTTGCCTGCGGCGTGTTCGCCATCGTGGAAAATGCCTCTTAATGCTCAAGAAAAAGGGCGCGGACTCGCACCGCACCCGTTCGGCGCCCGCCTCTACGTGAGGGGGAGGGAAAGGTCAACCTCAACTCCGCTGGCAGCGCGGACAGTAAAAGGTGGAACGCCCCGAATCGACTCGCCGCCTGACCGGGCCTCCGCAGTCGCACGCCTCCCCTTCCCGCCCGTACACTCGCCACTGCTTCGCGAAATAGCCGAGTTCCCCGGAAGGCCGGGCGTAGTCGCGAAGAGTCGAGCCCCCCGCCTCGATGGCGGCGAGCAGCACAGCCCTGATCGCCTCGACCAGGCGCTCGAGGCGCGGCCTCGAGATCCGCCCGGCCGCCCGGGACGGGGCGATGCCGGCGATGTGGAGCGCTTCGCACACATAGATGTTGCCGAGCCCCGCGACGATCCGCTGGTCGAGGAGCATCGCCTTTATCGGTGCCGACCGGCCGGCGAGGGCGCCGAGCAGGTAGGGGGCCGAGAAGCGCTCGCCGAGCGGCTCCGGGCCCATCCTGGCGAACGGCTCCCATTCGCCCAAAGCGGCGGTGGGAACCAGGTCGAGCGAGCCGAATCGGCGCGGATCGTTGAGCACCGCCCGCCGCCCTTCCTCCGTCTCGATCACGAAATGGTCGTGGGCGCCGAGCGGCTCGTCAGGATCGATCCGCCACCGTCCCGACATTCCCAGGTGGAAGACCAAAGTGTCGCCGCGGTCGGTGTCGATCAGCCCGTATTTGGCGCGGCGGTGGAGGCCGGTGACCCGGGCGCCGGTCAGGCGCTGGCGAAGGTCCGGCGGAAAGGCGCGGCGAAGGTCCGCCCGCCGCGCCTCCACGGCGGTGAGCCTCCGCCCGTCGAGCACTGGCGCCAGCCCCCGGACGGTGGTCTCGACCTCGGGAAGCTCAGGCATGGTCCCGTCGTCCCAGCGAAGGCTGGGACCCCA
>Ga0307279_10000104_pt1 | contig 9756 bp, 9 predicted proteins | sample ER_DNA_118_FD_194484 | JGI IMG/M metagenome (GOLD analysis project Ga0307279, IMG submission 194484) | Bulk soil microbial communities from the East River watershed near Crested Butte, Colorado, United States - ER_DNA_118 | ecosystem: Environmental > Terrestrial > Soil > Floodplain | place: USA...
TCGGCAGGGTCGCAGGTGCAATTGGAGAGGACATGGTCGTTTGCCTTGAAGAAGAATTTGGGCATCGCGCTGGGCCTCACTCCGCGGCGGGGAGGTAGATTTCGCCTCCCCTTTCACGGAACTTCTCGCTCATTTCGGCCATGCCGGCTTCGGGGTCGATTACGCCTGACCCCCTCACCCCGCTCGCCTGCGGCGAGTCGCCCTCTCCCCCCGGGGGAGAGGGGGATTGGGCGGCGAGGAAGGTGTCGGCGCTCGCGTTCTGCTTCGCCGCGAAGTCTCGTACTTCCTGCGTGATCTTCATCGAGCAGAACTTTGGGCCGCACATGGAGCAGAAGTGGGCGGTTTTGGCGCCCTCCGCCGGGAGGGTCTGGTCGTGGTACTGCTCGGCGGTGTCGGGGTCGAGGCTGAGGTGGAACTGGTCTCGCCAGCGGAATTCGAACCTTGCCCTAGAGAGGGCGTCGTCGCGCATCTTTGCCGCCGGGTGGCCCTTCGCCAAATCGGCGGCGTGGGCGGCCAGCTTGTACGTGACCACGCCCACCTTGACGTCGTCGCGGTCGGGGAGGCCGAGGTGCTCCTTGGGGGTGACGTAGCAGAGCATGGCGGTTCCGAACCAGCCGATCATGGCGGCGCCGATCGCGCTGGTGATGTGGTCGTAGCCGGGCGCGATGTCGGTGGTGAGGGGGCCCAAGGTGTAGAAGGGGGCCTCGCCGCAGGCTTCGAGCTGCTTGTCCATATTGGCCTTGATCTTGTGCATCGGCACGTGGCCGGGGCCCTCGATCATCACCTGGACGTCGTGCTTCCAGGCGATCTGGGTGAGCTCGCCCAGGGTCGCGAGCTCGGCGAACTGGGCCTCGTCGTTGGCGTCGGCGATCGAGCCGGGGCGCAGGCCGTCGCCGAGCGAAAAGGCGATGTCGTAGGCCTTCATCACCTCGCAGATCTCCTCGAAGCGGGTGTAGAGGAAGCTCTCCTTGTGGTGGGCGAGGCACCATTTCGCCATGATCGAGCCGCCGCGGCTGACGATGCCGGTCACGCGCTTCGCGGTCATCGGGATGTAGGGGAGGCGCACGCCGGCGTGGATGGTGAAATAGTCGACGCCCTGCTCGGCCTGTTCGATCAATGTGTCGCGGTAGATCTCCCAGGTGAGGTCCTCGGCGATCCCGCCGACCTTCTCGAGCGCCTGGTAGATGGGGACGGTGCCGATCGGCACGGGGCTGTTGCGGACGATCCATTCGCGGGTGTCGTGGATGTTGCGGCCGGTGGAGAGGTCCATCACCGTGTCGGCGCCCCAGCGGATCGACCAGACCATCTTGTCGACCTCGGCGGCGACGTCGCTGGCGACGGCGGAATTGCCGATATTGGCGTTGATCTTGACCAGGAAGTTGCGGCCGATCGCCATCGGCTCGGACTCGGGGTGGTTGATGTTGTTGGGGATGATGGCGCGGCCCCGGGCGACCTCGTCGCGGACGAATTCCGGGGTGACGTAATCGGGGATCGAGGCGCCGAAATCCTGGCCGTCGCGGATTTGGGCGGCGAGCCGCTCGCGGCCCAGATTCTCCCGGACGGCGACATATTCCATTTCGGGGGTGACGATGCCGCGCCTCGCATAGTGCATCTGGGAGACGTTGGCGCCCGGCTTGGCGCGGAGCACCTTTCGGCGGACGTTGGGGAAGGGGGCGACTCCGCCGGAGCGGTCGGGGCCGAGCTGGCCGTTGTCCTCGGGCCTGACCTCGCGCTGGAGCACTTCCTCGACGTCGCCGCGGCCGCGGATCCAGCCGCGGCGGAGCTCCGGCAGGCCGGCCATGATGTCGATCCGCGCCTCGGCGTCGGTATAGGGGCCGGAGGGATCGTAGACCCGCAGCGGCGGCTCGCCGCAGCCGGGTTCCAGGTGGATCTCGCGCATCGCCACGCGCATATCCGGGAAATTGGGCGAGCCGACATGCACCTTGCGGCTTCCGCGGATCGGGCCGGTGGTGACTTTCAATTCCGTGCGGGCAGGTGCGTCGGCCATGGGTCGCTCTCCAAATCGGAGGGAGAGCGTGGGTGCCGCTCCCTCCCTACGCCGGTGTAAGCCGGATCAGGTTCGACGGGTCTCGGAGCGCTTCTCCGACTCTCATCCTCGCGCGCGAGGTCCCCCGGGGATCGGCACGGCATAGGCGCAATCGCAGCCGGGCGGAAGCGGCTGCGTCGACCGATCGGTGCAAGCCGGCGAGATTCCCGCCGGTCCTCCCGTCAGGGCACGGGAGGCGGCGCGGCGCCGGCCGGAGTCCGGCCGATCGTCACCGTGCCGGCGCACCCGACCGTCACCCACTGGGGGAAGCGCGGGTCTAGCGCGGTCACGGTCCACCGGCCGGCGCTCGCGGCGAGGCGAAGCGCGATTCCGCCCAGCCGGATCTCGCCGGGCTCGAGCGGCACCCGCAGCGACCCGCCCGCCATGGGCTGGAACGCGCCGCGCCGCCCGCCGACGGTGGCGGCATGTTCGAGCACAAGGACGGCCTCCCGGTCCGACACCGAATCGACCCGGATCCGCCGGTGGGCGACGATATCGCGCTCCGAGCCCTTGACCGCGAGCAGCCGGGTCGAGCCGTCCAGGGGAAGCGCCGCCGCCCGATCGCCGCGCGTTGCGTCGAGCAGCAGCGCCGTCTCCCGCCGGCCGTCACTGTCCCGGTCGGAAAGGCAGGTCACGAGGCCCCGGCCCGCGGCAGGCCCTCTGCCGGCGAGCGCATCCGACCAGAAGCAGTCGAACGGTCCGAGCGAGGTTCGAATGCGGGTGACCACGCTTCGGGCGGGGAACGAATATTTGCGTCCGTCGAACCGGAGGGACACCGGGTCCAGCGTCTCCCAGCGAAGCAGGTCCACCTCCTGCACCGCCTCGGCCACCACCCCATCCTTGCGCAGCGGCACGGCCTGGAGCGAGTCGATCCCGCTGATCTCGACGGGCTCGCCGTACATCTCCTGGAGCCGGCCGCGCTCGATCGCGCAGGAGTCCGCGGGCGGAGCGGCGGCGAGGAGGATGAGGAGGAGCTCAAGCGCCGCTTTCATGGCGTCACGCTCAACCGTCAGCCCTCAATCGTCAACCATCAACCGGTGAGCGCAAGCGGCAGCGGCAGCTCGAGCGGCCGCGGCGCCGGAGCGGCCCCTCCGGTGAGCCCGGACAGGCCGAGGCCGAGCAGCCGCACGCTCTTCTCGACCGGAAGCAGCGAGCGAAGGAGGGCCTTGCCGACCTCGAGGAACTCGCCCACGCCGTCCACCGGACGCCCCAGCGAGCGGGCGCGGGTGACGATCCGGAAGTCGCAATATTTGACCTTGAGATTGACCGTCCGGCCGGCGAGCCGCTTGGGCTCCACCCTCTTCTCCCAGACGTGGCGGCCGATTCGGTCGAGCTCGCCGAGCAGGGCTTCGGGATCGGACAGGTCGGTCAGGAACGTGTCCTCGGCGCTGACCGACTTGTAGGGGCGGTCGGCCTTCACCTGGCGGTGGCAGATGCCGCGGGCGAGGTCGTGGTAATATTGGGCGGATCCGGCGCCGAAATGGGCGGCGAGGAATTCGAGGCTCTTCGATCTAAGGTCCGAGCCGGTCTCGATCCCGAGCGCCGCCATCTTCGCCGCGGTGACCGGCCCCACCCCGTGGAAACGCTTCACCGGCAGCGCCTCGACGAAGGCGGGCCCGCGCGCGGGCGTGACGACGCACAGGCCGTCGGGCTTGTTGTGGTCCGAGGCGAGCTTGGCGATGAACTTGTTGTAGCTGACCCCGGCGGAGGCGGTGAGGCCGGTCTCGGCGCGGATTCGGGTGCGTATCTCCCGGGCGATCTCGGTGGCGACGCCGATGCCCTTCAGATCCTCGGTGACGTCGAGATAGGCTTCGTCGAGCGACAGCGGCTCGACGTGCGGCGTGTAGTCGAGGAAGATCGCCCGGATCTGCTGCGAGACGGCGCGATAGGCGTCGAAGCGCGGCTTGACGAAGATCAGCTCCGGGCAGAGGCGCTGGGCGGTGACCGACGGCATGGCCGAACGGACGCCCCATTTGCGCGCCTCGTAACTCGCCGCGGCGACGACCCCGCGCACTCCGCCGCCGACCGCGAGCGGCCGACCGCGGAGGCGCGGGTCGTCTCGCTGCTCCACCGACGCGTAGAAGGCGTCCATGTCGACATGGATGATCTTGCGCACCCCGTTCACGGGCTGTTCCTAACGCGAAACGGCGGGGCGTGAAAGGGTCGGCATGTCGCCTGTCCCCGGAGGGGAGAGGGGGCGAACCTAGAAGCTGTAGGCCAGTCCGAGGGTCGCGAGATACTGGTCGCGGTCGCCGCGGACGGAGACGATCGGGCTTCGAGCGAAATCGCCGAGCAGGCGGGAGTAGCTGATCCCGGCGAAGAGGCTCAGGTGGGGATCGCGCAGGTCCCCGGTCAGCGTCTGCGCGAGGAACAGGCTGCCGCGCACGTTCTTCCAGCCGCGATCCGCCGAATAGACCGGCAGCCCGCTCGCCGACGATCCGGACGGCGTGATGCTGAAATAGGTCTGCGCATAGCCGCGTCCGACATGGTCGCCGCTGAACGAAAGCACCGCGAAGGTGCGCGGGCTAAGCGGGGTGCTGTAGTCCACCGACGGAGTGACGATCGTGCTGTCGTGGGTGTCGGACACGTCGCGCAGCCAGGTGAGGTGGACTCCAAGGCTGTCATACTGGTTGAAGACGCCGTTCTTGGAGATGCCGCCATAGGCGCCGACCTCGAACGCGCGGTCGATCTTGCCGAGCGCCCGAACGACGGGGTCCTTGATCCGGCTCGAGCGGTCGAAGCGCAGGTTGGCCGCGGGGCCGAATTCGATGCTGACCGGGGAATCGCGCCGGTCGCGGACGAGGTCGACGGTGAGGGTGGTTCCGCGGGTTGCGAAGCCGAACCCCGCCACCTTGCCGTAGACCAGGCCGACCGGCGTGAACTCGTAATCGTCGGATCCTTCGTAAGACGGCACGTAGGCGGCGCCGGCGCCCAGGGTGAGGCTGTACGGCCGGTCCTGGTAAGTCTCGCCGCCGTCCTGGGCGGAGGCGGGCGCGGCGATGAAGAGCGGGACCGCCAGTGCGGCCGCCGCGGCGAGGCGAATAGGGTTCATGGGGTCGCGTCCTCCACGTGTTTGGGAGGAACAGCGCGGCGGCGCCTAAAGAGTTCCGGGAGCGTTATGAAAACAGTGCCATAACGGGGCTGTGCGCGATGTGGCGCGCGCGCGGCTTTGCCCGGGCCGCGGGCCGGGCTAAGCGTCACGCCATGGCAAGAGGCAAGAATCACGGCCTGCTGATCGCCGGCGGCGGAGTCGCCGCCGCGCTTGCGGCGCTGGCGATGGCGCGCCTGCGCCCCGACGCGGCGATGCTCCTGGCCGGAGAGACTCCGCAGGCCGGCGGCGGCCGGACCCAATTCTTCCTCGACGAGCAGCTCTCCCCGGAGGAGCGGGATTTCCTTGCGCCGCTGGTCGTGCACAGCTGGGACGGCTTCTACGTCGCATTGCCCGGGCGCAGCCGAAAGTTGATGCTGCGCTGCCACGCCGTCACCGGCGAGGCGATCGACGCGGCGGTGCGGGAGGCGCTTCCCAGCGAGCGCTACCGGCCGGACTGCCGGATCGTCGCGGTGCGCGACGACAGCCTACTCCTCCACGGCGGCGAAGTCGTGAAGGGGGACGGGGCGATCGACGCCCGCGCCTGGACCCACCAGACCACCCTCGAGCTGGGCTGGCGGCATTCGACCGCGCGCACCTGCCGCTTCGAGTCTCCGCATCGGGTCGACCTTCCCGTGCTGGTCGATGCGACCGTCGACCAGGGCGCCGGATGCGCCTTCTTCACCTGCCTGCCGCTCGACGAGACCCGGCTCCTCGTCGAGCACGTCCGCTATTCGAGCGCGGGCGAACCGGTTGCCGGCGAAGCGGCCGGGCGAATCGACTCCTATGTCGGGGTGCGCGGCTGGGGCCGGTGCAGGATCGAGGGGGAAGAGAGCGCCTCGCTGCCGGTGCCGCTCGGCGGAGACTTCGCCGCTTATTATCGGATCGGAGGCGCCCGCGCGGCCAAGCTGGGCGCCCGCGGCGGCTATTTCGGCCCGGCGATCGGATCGCCGCTCAGCGATGCCGCACGGACCGCGCTGCTCCTCGCGGCGCAGCGGGATTTCAGCGGGCCGGCGCTGTACGACCTGTTCGAGGCGGACGCCGCGGCCCTGTGGAAGCGGCGGGAGTTCCAGCGCGGCTTCGACCGGCTTCTGCTGCGGGGCGGCGGCTGCTCGGCGTTGGAAGGGCTGTTCGGCCTCGAGCCGGCGCTGATCGCCCGCTTCCTCGGCGATCGTCTCGGCCTGTTCGATCGACGCAAGGTCATGGCCGCGGCGGGCGGCTGAGTTTGGAATTTGGGGACAGGCACACAATTCGACGGGTGACGCCGGCGCCGGGGATCTGCCGTGTCGCCCGCGAATTGTGGAAATGTGTGCCTGTCCCCAATTTCGAAATTGGTGCCTGTCCCCAATTTCAGCGGGTGTTGGATTCCGCACCGCCCTGTGCTTAAGGCGCGGCCATGAACATCCACGAATATCAGGCCAAAGAGTTGCTCGCGAAGCAGGGCATCCCCGTGCCGGCGGGCTTTGCGGCGCTGTCGGTCGACGAAGCCGCCGAAGCCGCCGGCAAGCTCCCCGGGCCGCTCTACATCGTCAAGGCGCAGATCCACGCCGGCGGGCGCGGCAAGGGCAAGTTCAAGGAGCTCGGCCCCGACGCCAAGGGCGGAGTCCGGCTGGCGCGGTCGGCGGAGGAGGTCCGCGCCAACGCGGCCGAGATGCTCGGCAACACGCTCGTCACGATCCAGACCGGCGAGGCCGGAAAGCAGGTCAACCGCCTCTACGTCACCGACGGGGTCGACATCGCCAGGGAATATTATCTCGCGCTTCTGGTCGACCGCGGCACCGGGCGGATCGCAATGGTCGCCTCGACCGAGGGCGGAATGGACATCGAGGCGGTGGCGCACGACACGCCCGAGCGGATCACGACGATCACCATCGACCCGGCGCAGGGCTTCATGCCGCACCACGGCCGGGCGCTGTCGCATGCGCTGAAGCTCAAGGGCGAGATGGACAAGCAGGCCCAGAAGCTCGCCGGCCAGCTCTATTCCGCCTTCCTCGCCTACGATTGCGCGATGCTCGAGATCAATCCGCTGGTCGAGACCGACGACGGCCGGCTGCTCGTCCTCGACGCCAAGATGAGCTTCGACTCCAACGCCCTCTACCGCCACCCCGACGTCGAGTCGCTTCGCGACGAGACCGAGGAGGATCCGGCCGAGGTCGAGGCGTCGAAGCACGACCTCGCCTACATCAAGCTCGACGGCAATATCGGCTGCATGGTGAACGGCGCCGGCCTTGCCATGGCGACGATGGACATCATCAAGCTGAACGGCGCCTTCCCGGCCAATTTCCTCGACGTCGGCGGCGGCGCGTCCAAGGAGAAGGTGACGGCGGCGTTCAAGATCATCCTCTCCGATCCCGCCGTGAAGGGCATATTGGTCAACATCTTCGGCGGGATCATGCGCTGCGACATCATCGCCGACGGGATCGTCGCCGCGGCCAAGGAAGTGAACCTGACGGTGCCGCTGGTCGTCCGGCTCGAGGGCACGAACGTCGAGGAGGGCAAGGCCATCCTCGCCCGCTCGGGCCTCGCCATCGTCCCGGCCAACGACCTCGGCGACGCGGCGAGGAAGATCGTCGCGGCGGTGAAGGACGCGGCTTAAGGAGAGGGGCGGGACGTGGTATGGCTGAGCAGGTGGAAAACTTGGTCCTCGAGCATCTGAAACGATTTCAGGCGACGCTTGATCGGATCGAGCGGATTCTCGGCGAGCACACGTCCCGACTTGCCAACCTCGAAGGAGGCCAAGCCGTGATCGTGCAGCACCTTGCGCATCTTGCGGCCGCGGACGCGGCGCAGCAGCTATCGTCCGACAACCTTTCCTCGCGTCTCGATCGCATCGAGCGCCGTCTTGAACTGACGCATTGAACCAAGGGCAAAGCCGATGAAACTTCTCGTCCCGGTGAAGCGGGTGATCGACTATAACGTGAAGCCGCGGGTGAAGGCGGACGGCACGGGCGTCGACCTCGCCAACGTCAAGATGAGCATGAACCCCTTCGACGAGATCGCGGTCGAGGAGGCGATAAGGCTCAAGGAGAAGGGCGTCGCGAGCGAGATCGTCGCCGTCTCGATCGGGCCGGCCAAGGCCCAGGAGACGCTTCGCACCGCGCTCGCCATGGGCGCCGACCGGGCCATCCTCGTCGTCAGCGAGACCGAGGTCGAGCCGCTCGCCGTCGCCAAGATCCTCGCGAAGATCGCCGCCGAGGAGCAGCCGGGCCTGGTGATCCTCGGCAAGCAGGCGATCGACGACGATTCGAACCAGACCGGGCAGATGCTCGCCGCCCTGCTCGGCTGGGCGCAGGGCACCTTCGCTTCCAAGGTCGAGGTCGACGGGGAATCGGTGAACGTGACCCGCGAGGTAGATGGAGGCCTGGAGACCGTCCGGCTGAAGCTTCCGGCGATCGTCACCACCGACCTTCGCCTCAACGAGCCGCGCTACGCGTCGCTGCCCAACATCATGAAGGCCAAGTCGAAGCCGCTCGCCCAGAAGGCTCCGGCGGATTACGGCGTCGATACCGCGCCGCGGCTGACCACGCTTAGCGTTCGCGAGCCGTCGAAGCGCGAGGCGGGCGTCAAGGTGCAATCGGTGGACGAGCTGATCGACCGCCTCCGGACCGTGGGAGTGATCGGATGAAGTGCCTCGTCCTCGTTGAGCATGAAGGCGGCCAGCTGAAGGACGCCACCCTGTCCGCGGTCACCGCGGCGTCGAAGCTGGGCGAGGTCCATCTCCTCGTCGCCGGCGAAGGCGTCGGAGGAGTCGCCGAGCAGGCGGCGAAGATCGCCGGCGTGGGCAAGGTCCACGTCGCCGACGATGCCGCTTTCGCGCACGCCCTGGCGGAGAATGTCGCCCCCTTGGTGGTGGAGCTGATGGGCCATCACGACGCCTTCGTCGTCCCCTCCACCACCACCGGCAAGAACGTCGCGCCCCGCGTCGCCGCCTTGCTCGACGTGATGCAGGTCTCGGACGTGCTGTCGGTCGAGGGGGAGGACACGTTCACCCGCCCGATCTACGCCGGCAATGCCATCGCGACGGTGAAGTCGTCGGATTCCAAGAAGGTGATCACCGTTCGCGGCACCGCCTTCGAGAAGGCGACCGCGGAAGGCGGTTCCGGAACGGTCGAGCCGGTGGGCTCGACCGGCGACAAGGGCCTGTCGAGCTTCGTCGGGTCCGAGATAGCCGCCTCGGAGCGGCCCGAGCTGACCAGCGCCAAGATCATCGTTTCCGGCGGCCGGGCGCTCGGCTCGTCCGAGCAGTTCCATCAGTATATCGACCCGCTCGCCGACAAGCTCGGCGCCGCCGTCGGCGCGAGCCGAGCGGCGGTCGACGCGGGCTATGCGCCGAACGACTATCAGGTCGGCCAGACCGGCAAGATCGTCGCCCCCGAAGTCTATGTCGCGGTCGGCATTTCGGGCGCCATCCAGCACCTTGCCGGGATGAAGGATTCCAAGCTGATCGTCGCGATCAACAAGGACGAGGACGCGCCGATCTTCCAGGTCGCCGACCTCGGCCTGGTCGGCGACCTGTTCAAGCTGGTCCCGGAGCTGACCGAGAAGCTCTGACCCTTTCTCCTCACCTGCCTTTGCAGAGGAGGGGGACCAGGCGAAGCGTGGTGGAGGGGCCTCCTTTCCG
>Ga0307279_10000105_pt1 | contig 9619 bp, 10 predicted proteins | sample ER_DNA_118_FD_194484 | JGI IMG/M metagenome (GOLD analysis project Ga0307279, IMG submission 194484) | Bulk soil microbial communities from the East River watershed near Crested Butte, Colorado, United States - ER_DNA_118 | ecosystem: Environmental > Terrestrial > Soil > Floodplain | place: USA...
CGTTTCGGCCGGTGCCGATCGCCGTCAGGGCGGCGGAGAGCGCGGCCCGGGGATTGCCCGGATCGAGCGTCAGGACGTCGCCATAGGTCGCCTCGGCGGAGTCGAAGCGACCGCTCTTCAGATAGAGGTCGGCAAGGAACATCCGGTAGGACGCGATACGGGGGCTAAGCTCCACCGCCTGCTCGATGAGCGGCACCGCCCCGGTGAGGTCGCCGATCCGCGAGCGTGCCTGGCCGCGGGCGAAGGTGTCCGCCGCCTGCTTCTCCGCGTTCGCGGCGACGGCCGAGGCCGAGTTGGGCCGGTACGCCTGCGCCGCCGGCTTGCAGCCCACCATGGTCGCGCCGAGGGCCAGCGAGGAGACTGCGAATTTGAGGACGGTCCGGGTCTTCATGGGGATCACTCCGCTACTATCGGCTGCCGCGGCGACGCTGCGGCGTTTCGACCGGAAGATGGGAGGCAAGCGCCTCCAGCTCCGGCAGGGTCGCGAGGAAATCGTCGAGCGCCGCCGTCACGAGCTGCTGCGCCGAGCGTCGCGAAAGGGCGCAGGCGAGCCGCAGCTTGAGGTGCCGGTCCGGCTCGAGGCGAAGCGTGAACGCGGCCTTGGCCTTGGCGGCGACGGCGGGGCGCTGCGGCAGCGACACGATCTCGGCCTTCGACCTTGGCTTTCGGGGCGCCGCGGGCTCGGCCTGGAGCTGGGCCTGCGGCACCGGCTCGGCCTGGGGCTGGGGCTCGGCCTGAAGCTGGGGCTCGTGCTGGGGCTCGGGCTCGGCCTGGAGCTGGGGCTCGGGCTCGGGCTCGGGCGAGCTGAAGGTCTCACGCAGGACCTGCTGCTGCTCCACCACCCGGGGCGGCGCCGCGGGCGAGCGCGGCGACGGCGTCAGGGCGTCGATCGGGGTCGGCACATGGTCGTGATATTCGCTCGTGCCCATGTCGTTCCAGCCCAGGTCCTCGAGGCTTCCGCCGAAGCTTCCGAAGCCCTGGGGACGCATCGCCGGCTTGGCGCCGCCCTTGCGGGCGAGGAGGCCCGAGGAGAGGGAGGCGAAAGGTTTGGTCTCGGCCATCTGTCCCTCCCCTTACTGGCTGACGACGCGGCGGCCGAAGCCGGCGGCGGGGCGGGGACCGGCGGGATGCTGCGCAAAGCCCGGGGCGGAGAAGACGGTGCGGCGGAAGTTCTTCTCGAGCCGATCCGAGATATATTCCCAAAGCTCGGTCACTTCCTTCGCCGAGCGGCCGTTCGGATCGACCTCCATGACCGTCCGGCCGTCGATCATCGAGGCGGCGAAATCGGTTCGGTGGTGGAGAGTGACCGGGGCGACGGTGCCGTGCTGGGAGAGCGCGACCGCGGCCTCGTAGGTTATCTTCGCCTTGGGAGTCGCGGCGTTGACGACGAAGATAAGCGGCTTTCCGGCGCGCTCGCAAAGATCGACGGTGGCGCCGACGGCGCGAAGGTCGTGCGGGCTCGGCCGGGTCGGGATGATGATCAGCTCGGCGACCTGGATGACGCTCTGGATCGCCATGGTGATGGCCGGAGGCGTGTCGATGACGGCGAGCTTGAAGCCCTGCTGCTTGAGGATCTCGAGGTCGGCGGCGAGCCGCGCGACCGTCGTCTGGGCGAAGGCGGGCATCTCGGCCTCGCGTTCGTTCCACCAATCCGCCAGCGATCCCTGCGGATCGATGTCGATCAGGCAGACGGGGCCGGCGCCGCTAAGCTCCGCCTGCACGGCGAGATGGCCGGACAGGGTCGTCTTGCCCGATCCGCCCTTCTGCGATGACAATGCCAATACGCGCATCTGATCCCCTCGGGTCCTTCCGTTCGACGCCGGTTTGCGCCGCGGGTGGCTAAAGTTCGGTTAACGCCGAGCGCCGGGAGCGGAGATTTTGCCAGGGGCGCCCGGTGCCTGTGCTAATCGGCCGTTAACGATTGTCGGCTAGGCGGAAGGCCGAATGACGCCTCGTCCTGGAGGAATGAACATGCCTGTTTCCGGTCGGCAATTGCTCGGCGCCTCGGCCGCCCTCGCCCTCATGCTCGTGGCCGGCTCCGCCATGGCCGACACGAAGGCGGGGTACGACGCCTGGATGGCCGGCGACCACGCCGCCGCCGTCGCCCAGTGGCGCCCGCTCGCCGACAAGGGCGACGCCGACGCGCAATATAATATCGGCTACGCTTATTCGCGCGGCCAGGGCGTCCCGAAGGACACGAAGATCGCGCAGAGCTGGTTCGAGAAGGCGGCGCAGCAGGGGCACGCGCCCTCGCAGATCATGCTCGGCCTCGCGCTCTTCCAGAACGGCGAGCGCCAGCGGGCGATGCCGTGGATCCGCCGCGGCGCCGAGCTCGGCGACCCGCGCTCGCAATATGTCCTCGGCACCGCCCACTTCAACGGCGACCTCGCCCAGAAGGATTGGGTGAAAGCCTATGCGCTGATGTCGCGCGCCGCCGCGCAGGGGCTCGCGCCGGCGGCGACCAGCCTTGCCGAGATGGACAAATTCGTCCCGCTCGAGCAGCGCCAGCAGGGCCTCGCCCTCGCCAGGACGATGGCCCAGAGCGCCGATCCCGGCCGCCTCGCCTCCGCCCGGCCCAGCCCGCCGCGCCCCAACAGCGCGATTCAGTCGGTCCAGCCGGCGGCGAGGCCTTCCGCGGCTTCGACCCGACCGGCGGCGGTCGCAGCCGCGGCCCGGCCCGCACGCCCCGCCCCGGCCGCCAGCGTCGCCGGCCCCGGCGGCTGGCGGGTGCAATTCGGCGCTTTCGGTAGCGCCGCCAATGCCCGCAAGGCGTGGGACTCGCTCAAGAGCCACGGCGGTGCCTTCGCCGGCCTTTCGCCGGTGCTGGTTCCCGCCGGAGCGGTGACCCGCCTGCAGGCAGGGCCGCTTCCAAGCCGAGCCGCCGCCGACCGCGTCTGCGCTTCGGCCAAGGCGGCCGGCTCGGCCTGCTTTCCGGTCGCGCCTTAACGCTTTGTTGGGCGGCGCCGGTCTAGCTTCCTCCCGTTAGAACGAAAGCTTCGGGGGAAGCGATGGCGGCTCTGGAAAAGATCGGCGGCAAGTCCGCGATGGCGACCCGCTGGCGCCGGCGGCGAATGTGCATCCTCATCGCCGCGGGGGCGGCTCCCGCCGCGCTTCGCGAGGTCTCCGCCCGCGGCGCCTTCCTCGAGACCAACGCCCGCCCGGCCCTCGGCGATTCGGTCGAGCTTCGCCATCCCGACGCCGGCGCTATCGCCGCCACGGTCCGGGCCGTCGCCGCCGACGGCGTTCAGCTCGACTTCGCCTGCTCGGAGCGGAGCGTCGCCTTCGCCCTCGCCGCGATCGCCTCGGACATGACGAGGGATTGAGTTCAGGGACAGGGGTAGAATTCAGGGACAGGCACACAATTCCCCCGGGCGCTGGAATTTAGGGACAGGCACACAATTCCCGATCGCGAGTCTCTGGCGGCGTTGGCCTGGGGAATTGTGTGCCTGTCCCTAAATTCCCTGTCCCTAAAATCCGTCGCTCTCCCATTCGCTGCGCGCGTAGCCTTGGGCGTAGAGCAACGCGCTGAGGTCGTTATGCTCGATCCGGGCGCCGGCGGCCGCAACCGCGGCGGGCTTGGCGCGGTAGGCGACTCCCAGCCCCGCCGATTCGAGCATCGGAACGTCGTTGGCGCCGTCGCCCACCGCGAGCGAGTCGCCCGCCTCCAGGACTTGTTCCGCGGCGGAGTCGAGCAAAGCCCGGCGCTTGGCCTCGGCGCCGACCACCGGCGGCTCGACCCTTCCGGTCAGCTTCCCGCTCTCGACGACCAGCCGATTTGCGAAGACTCGTTCAAAGCCGATCTCCGCCGCGACCGGCTCGGCGAAGCGGGTGAAGCCGCCGGAGACGAGCACGGTCAGAGCGCCTTCGCGCCGCATCGTGCGGACCAGCGCCCGGGCGCCGGGGGTGAGGCGGACCCGCTCCGCCCGGCAGCGGTCGATGACCGCCTCGTCGAGGCCGGCGAGAAGCGCCACGCGCTCGGCCAGGGCGTCCTCGAAACGGAGCTCGCCGCGCATCGCCCGCTCGGTCACCGCAGCGACCTCCGCCTTTACCCCCGCGTAATCGGCGAGCTCGTCAATGCATTCGACCGTGATCATCGTCGAATCCATGTCGGCGACGAGCAGCCGCCGCCGACGCGACGCCTCCCCCTGGACGACGACGTCGACTTCGCCGAGCAGGCCTTCCAGAGCGGCGCGCGCGTGGTCCGGCGCCTGCGAGAAGAGGAGATCGCAGGCCCGGTCGTCGTCGATCCAGCTTCGCCCGAAGACATGGACCCCCGCCGCCGCCAGCGCGTCCTCGGCCGCGGAAATATCGCCGCTCGCCAGCCGCTCCTTTGCTATCAGCGTGGCGATGAACATGAATTCCCCCTTGCGGCCGAAGCTGGCGCTTATCGCGGGACCGACCGCGAGCGGCAAGTCGGCGCTGGCGCTGGCTTTGGCTCGGAAGGCGGGCGGCACGGTGATCAACGCGGACAGTGCGCAGGTTTATGCGGACCTGCGCATAATCTCCGCCCGGCCCACGGCGGCCGACGAGGCCTGCGCCCCGCACCGCCTCTACGGCTATCGTGACGCCGCTCAGCCCTGCTCCGCCGCCGAATGGGCGGCCGACGCCCGACGAGCGATCGCGCAGGCCCATGCGGAGGGCCGGCTGCCGGTGCTGGTCGGCGGGACCGGCCTCTATCTGCGCACCCTGCTCGACGGCATCGCGCCGATCCCCGAGATCGACCCGGCGATCCGCGAGACCGTGCGCGCCTTCTCCGCCATGCATAATCATGCGGCTCTGCAGCGGGAAGACCCGGCCGCCGCCGCCCGGCTGAACGCGGCGGATTCGGCGCGGGTGGCGCGCGCCCTGGAAGTGATCCGATCCACCGGTCGGCCGCTCGCCGAGTGGCAGAAGGAACGGTCGGGAGGCATTGCGGGCGAGGTCGACCTGCTCCCACTCGTGCTTCTCCCGCCGCGCGAGCGGCTCTACCGCGATTGCGACAGGCGGTTCGAAGAAATGATGGGGGACGACGGCGTTCAGGAGGTTCGCTCGCTTCTCGCCCGAAGCCTGAACCCGCTTCTTCCGGCGATGCGCGCGATCGGCGTTCGGGAGATCGCCGCCTTCCTCGCCGGCCAGTCGACCCGTGAGGAGGCGCTTGCCGCCGGCCGCGCCGCTACCCGCCAATATGCCAAGCGCCAATATACCTGGTTCTCGCGCCAGCCGCCCGGTCACTGGCCGCGCTTCGCCGAGCCGCTCGATTGCGGGGGCCTCGCACTTGCTCTAGCCGAGCTCGATGCACGTCTATCGCGATGAGGATTCCGACCTCGCCCTGATCCGCGCCCTCCGGGTGACGGTGATCGGCTACGGCAACCAGGGCCGCGCCCAGGCGCTCAACCTTCGCGACAGCGGAGTCGAGGTGACGATCGCCCTCCCCCTGTCCTCGGCGAGTCGGGCCCGAGCCGTCGAGGACGGTTTCGAGGTCATGACGTCGCGCGAGGCCTGCGAGACGGCGCAGGTGGCGGTGATGCTCGCCGCCGACGAGGACCAGGGACGGATCTACGCGGAGGAGATCGCACCGGTCCTTCCGGAGGGCGGCGCCCTGGTCTTCGCCCACGGCCTGAACATCCGATTCGGCCTGGTCGCGCCGCGTTCGGACCTCGACGTCGTGCTCGTCGCGCCGAAGGGACCGGGGACGGCGCTTCGCTCGCAATATGTGGACGGCGGAGGCCTGATCGCTCTCTTCGCCGTCGACCAGGATTCCACCGGCGGCGCCGAGGCGCTCGCCCTCTCCTATGGCGCCGCGATCGGCAGCGGCCGGGTCGGAATGCTTCGCACCACCTTCGCCGAGGAATGCGAGGCCGACCTGTTCAACGAGCAGGCGGTGCTTTGGGGCGCGATACCCGAACTGATCCATGCCGGGTTCGAGACCCTGGTCGACGCCGGCTTCTCGCCGGAAATCGCCTATTTCGAATGTTTGACCGAAGTGAAGCTGCTCGCCGACCTGCTCTACGAGCGCGGCATAGCCGGGATGCGCGAGGCGATCTCCAACACCGCCGAGTTCGGCGCCCTGAAGGGTGGCACACGAATCGTCACGGCTGACACGCGCACCGAGATGCGCCGGATCCTTCGCGAGGTGAGGAGCGGCGCCTTCGTCCAGGACCTGCTCGACGACGCGCGTGCGGGCTATCCCAGGCTCGAGGCGAGCCGCGACCAGGCCGCCGCGCATCCCATCGAAGGAGTCGGCGACCGGCTGCGGGCGCTCGCCGCGCGCAAGCCGTGAGGCCGGAATCGGAGCTGCGCCGGTGGCGCGTCGCCGCGATCCTGCTCGCTTCGGCGCTAGTTACCGCCCTCTTCGCCCTCGGCCGGCCGCCGCACCCTCCAATCAGCGGCGACGATCGCCCGCTGGTCGAAAGAGCGATCGCTCGAGCCTCGGCCGACGGCGCGGGAACGCCGGATGAGATTCGCGAGCGGACCTTCCCTCTGGTGATGGAGACGGCGGAGGGGCCTTGCGTCGAGCTTCGGTCCTACCTGCCCGGCCGCGCGGGGGGCGCCACGATCTGCTACGACCGCACCGGCGTGAAGGTGCGAAGCTCGCTGGTCCACGGGTCCTAGGGATCAGCGCGCCCGCCGCGGCTAAGCGTTTGCTCCGGGCGGCCGGCCCGGCTAATTCGCGTCCATGCTCGAAGCCGCCCGCAAACGCTATCTCGACCTCGTCGCGTCCGTCTACATCTACAACGAGCATCGCGGCTACAGCGCGCTCGACCGGGTGCTCGAGGCGCTTCGGGCCAAATATCCGGATCATCACGGCTTCATCGCCGAGGTGGAGAAGCACCGCGACGACGAGCGCAAACACTATCTGATGTTCAAGCGCTGGTTCCAGCAGCGCGGCGAGATGCCCTTCCTGGTCGACCGCGCCTGCGGTCAGATCGATCGGATGATCCGCCTGACGTTCGGATGCCACATCGACGACCTCGACACACGCGCGGTGATCGCCAGCGACGACCTGTTCGCCAAGCTGTGCCGGGTGATCATGCTGACCGAGATACGCGGCATGCGCCAGGTCGACATCCTGCTCAACCACGCCTTCGTGAAGGCCGACAAGGGGTTGATGAAGATCTTCCACGTCGTCGAGCGCGACGAGCCTTCCCACTGGATGCCGTACGAGGCGTGGCTGAAGAAGCATGACGGCCGCCTGCCCTTCCTGTCGGAGAAGATCGCCGACGTGCTCGTCCACCGCAGCCTCGTCCTCGCCAAGCTCCCCTCGCTCTACCTCATGCCGGGGCTGGCGCGGCGGACCGACTGGCCGGACGAGCACGACCCGGAGCCGACCGTCCATTGAGATTTCCACCCCGGCCGCGCTGGCTGCCGCCGCCCGACGGTTCGCGTGACCTGCGAACGGAGGATCCGACCAATCCGTGGGTGGTCCACCTCGCCGGCCGGGCGCTTCTGCCGCTTGCCCTCCGGCTGCGGATTCCCGCGAACGCGGTGTCGGTGGCGGGCCTCGCCTTCGGCGCGGCGGCGGCCTGGGCCTATCTCGACTGGAGCGAGCGGGCGACGCTCGGCTTCCTGCTCTGCGTCGCCTGGCTCATCGCCGACGGCCTCGACGGAATGGTCGCCCGGGCGACCGGAAGCGCAAGCCCGCTGGGACGGTTCCTCGACGGGCTTTGCGACCATGCCGTCTTCGTCCTCCTCTACGTTGCACTGGCCGGATCGATCGGGACGGCGGGCGCCTGGGCGCTCGCCCTCTCGGCCGGGGCGGCGCACGCCGTGCAGTCGACCCTCTACGAAGGCGACCGGGTGCGCTTTCACCGCCGGATCCTGGGCGATCCCGGGGAGGATTCCGGAGCGACTTCGGCCAACCCGCTGGTCCGGCTCTATGACAAGGTCGCGGGCAGCCTCGACCGCCTCGCGGCGCCGTTCGACCGCCGGCTCGCCGCGGCGCCGGACGCGCTCGCGCTCGGCGCGCGCTACGGCGATCGCGCGGCGCCGGCGCTCCGGTTCATGGCGCTGTTGAGCAACAACATGCGCGTCATCCTGATCTGGCTCGCCTGCCTGGCGGGCGACCCGCGGCTGTTCTGGTGGATCGAGCTGGGCCCGCTGACCGCAGTGGCGGTGGCGGGGCTGTGGTGGCACCGGCGGGTGGAGCGGGCGTTCTAGTCCGTCATCCCGGCGGAGGCCGGGACCCGGGAACACTGCCGCTGGGGGATCGGCGATGCCGTGTTCATGGGTCCCGGCCTTCGCCGGGATGACGATCTTTCCCTTTCCCTCGGGTCAGCGCGCTGCCGCCGGCCGAACCGCCCTCGGCTTCCCCGGTGCGTAGAGGTCGCCGAAATAGTCGCCCTTGTACCAGCGCGGGCGCTGGTCGGCGTCGGCCAGCTCGCGGCTGATCAGGTAGTTCAATTCGGCGTAGCGGGCACCCGACGCCCAGTCGATCGGCTGGCTCAGGTCGTCGCCGACCTTGTGATAGGCGTGCTCGAAGAACCAGTCCCACTTCTCGTGGCCGCCGTTGGCATAGCCGGTGGCGAGCAGGATCGCAGGGACGCCCTGGCGGACGAACTCATAATGGTCGGACCGGACGAAGATGTTCTGCTCGGGCATCGGATCGGGCGACAAGGCGACCCCCATCCGGCCCGCCGCGCGCCGCACCGCCTCGGCCACGGTCGAATGGTCCGCGCCGAACGCGATGACGTCGGTGAACGGATAGAGGAGAAGCGGCATGTCGAGGTCGACGGCTCCGACGATCCGGCCGATCGGCACGGTCGGGCTGGCGGCGAAATAGCTTGCGCCGAGCAGGCCCTTCTCCTCGCCCGTGTTGGCGATGAACAGGATCGACCGGCGCGGCCGCTCGCCCGACTCCGCGAAGGCTCGCGCCGCCTCCAGCATCGTCGCAACGCCGGCGGCATTGTCGAGCGCGCCGTTGTAGATCGAATCCTCGCCCGGCTTTGCGTTCTTCCGGATGCCGAGATGGTCGAGATGGCCCATCAGGACGACATATTCGTCCTTCAGCTTCGGATCGCTGCCCGGCAGGACTCCGATCACTTCCGGGCTCGAGATGGTCGTCCAGGTCGAGCTTCGCTGGATGCGGATCGTCGTCTTGAGCGGGAAGCCCTTCGGCCGGGCACCCTCCCGGTCGGCCTCGGCGCGAACGTCGGCGTAGCGGCGCCGCGCGCCCGCGAACAGCGCTTCGGCGGCGGGATCGTTGAGGGTGGCGCCGACCTTCATCCCCGGAGCGTCCTCGTTCGCCTTGCCGTTCGGGCCGATCCAGCCGAGCGAGGCGCGGCCGAGGTTCATCGTCGTCGCTCGCCAAGGCCGCCGCCGCTCCCCCGCGGCGGTCGGGATGGTGACGAAGCCGATCGCGCCGTGGGCGGCGGCCATCGCCTCCTTCTGGTCGCCGAGATGAGCGGCGATCTCGCTGTCCAGGCCAGACGGCACACCGGCCAGCACCGCGACCACCTTCCCGCGTACGTTCAGCCCCTTGTAGTCGTTGAGGCCCTGGCCGGGCGCGTCGAGACCGTAGCCGGCGAAGACCACCGGCGCGCTGACGTCCTGCTCGCGCTCCTGGAGGCTCGGGCGAACGACGACGTCGGTGCCGTTCTGCCAGCTGCGCGGCGCGCCCGCGCCCGAGATGGTGACGGTCGGC
>Ga0307279_10000106_pt1 | contig 9583 bp, 6 predicted proteins | sample ER_DNA_118_FD_194484 | JGI IMG/M metagenome (GOLD analysis project Ga0307279, IMG submission 194484) | Bulk soil microbial communities from the East River watershed near Crested Butte, Colorado, United States - ER_DNA_118 | ecosystem: Environmental > Terrestrial > Soil > Floodplain | place: USA...
GCGACGAGACGATCTTGCCCGCCGTGTCGGTCACCACCTCGAGCAGCTGTCCCGCCGAATCCCGCACTCGCCGCACCGTCTGGCCGCTGCCGTTCACCGTCTGGGAGACGGCGGTGAGGCCCGAGCGGGCGAGGTCGAGCACCTGCCCGGTGCGAAGCGCCGAGCTCGCGATCCCGCCGACCGTGCCGACGGTGTTGTTGGCGACCCCGCCAACCGTGTTCACCGTATTGTCGACGGTGGAGAGGAGCTGGGTGACGAGCTGCGGGTTGTTGTCGAGCGTCTGGAGCGTGCGCTCGATGATCGCCCGGACGTTCTCCAGCCGGACGACGAGCGTCGCCGTCGCCTGGACGCCCTTGATGTCGAGCTTGACCTTGTCGATGCTGACGTCGGCTCCGGCGGTGAGCTTCAGCAAATTGGCGAGCCTGGCGTCGAGGGCGATATGGGCCTGGACGTTGTCGACCTCCAGCGTGATCGATTCCACCGACAGGTTGGGCACGTCGAGGAGAACGTCGGGCTGCTGCCCGCTCTGCGAGACCTGCTGCGCCAAAGCGGTGGACTGGCCCGGGCCCCGCGGGTCGTTCCGCCGGTTCTGGGCGTCGGCGGGGGCGGCGGCGAGGGCGAGCGCGGCGAAGCCGGCCGCGGCGAGCGGTACATAACGCATGTCTGTCTCCCTGTTGACGGGAGCGAAACGTTATTGCGGGGAGCCGGTTTCCACCTGCACGCGATTTTGACCGGGGTCTGCGAGAGACGCCTGGGCGTGGATGTCGACGGTGACGTTCCTAAGCTGGGTGCGCCCCTCCGCCTTGGGCTGGACGTTCACCTCGGCGCGGCTTCCGGCGTCGGGCTCGGCATGGACCTCGAGCTTAGCCTCCCCCTTGCGCTCGATCGTCACCTCCCGGGCTCGGGCATGGACATTGAGCTCGATGTCGGGCGCCGGGGCGGGGGTGGCGGCCTGGAGGAGGAGGAAGAGGAGCATGGGCGTCTCAACGGATGATGGGGAGGGGGGTTTCACCCCATCCGTCGTCCCGGCGAAGGCCGGGACCTCGTGGGGTGAAGAACTCGGCGCCTTTCACCCGCCGAGGCCCCGGCCTCCGCCGGGGCGACGAGAATGGTTCGGCCTCCGCCGTCCTTAATGGACGAACCGCGCCACCACGTCGCGGTAGCTTCGGCTCACCTTCACCTGGCTTCCGCTTTCCAGCACCAGGAAGCATTCGCCGTTGGTGTGGGGCTTCACCTGCCGCACCTGGTCGAGGTTGACGATGCAGGAGCGGTGGACTCGCTGGAACCGGCGCGGGTCGAGGCGGCGCTCCAGATCCTTCATCGTTTCGCGAAGGATCAGCGTGTTGTCGCCGGTGTAGATGCACATGTAATCCCCGGCGGCGTCGATCTTCTCGATCGAATCGACGTCGACCCGGAAGATCTGGCCGCGGTCCTTGATGTTGATCAATTTCTCGTAGCGGTTCGAGGTCGGCGCCTCCTCCAGCGTCCCGACCTGGTCGGCCGCTTCCGGAGCCACCTCGGCGAGGACCTCCTTGAGCTTGCCCGCCTCCTCGGCGCTCCGCTTTTCCGAAAGCCGAAGCCGGACCCGGTCCAGCGTGTCGGCCAGGCGATCCTCCTCCACCGGCTTCATCAGATAGTCGACCGCCTGCGCCTCGAAGGCGCGAAGCGCGTGGTCGGAATAGGCCGTCACGAAGACGAAGAGCGGCGGCTCCACCTCCATCAGTCCCTGGATCACCGAGAAGCCGTCGAAGCCCGGCATCTGGATGTCGAGGAAGGCGAGGTCGGGCTTGTGGGTCTTGATCGCCCTTATCGCCTCGCGGCCGTTGGAGCAGGTCTCGACGATCTCGACGTCGTCATGCTTCTCGAGGCGCAGCCGGAGCCCCTGTATCGCAAGCGGCTCGTCGTCGACGAGTATGGTGCGGATGGTCATTTCGGCTCCTCGGACACTTCAAGCTGGTAGGGGATCTCGATCGTAACGCGGAAGCCCCCCTCGTTGTTCGATTCCGTCTCGAAACGATGTTCGGCGCCATAGGCTTGCGACAGACGGTCCCGAATGTTGGCCAGTCCGACTCCGGTCGACTGCTGGGCCTTCACCCAATGGTCGTCTGAGCCCGGGCCAGTGTCGGTGACGGTGATCACCACCTTGTCGCCCTGCCGGCGCGCGGCGATGTCGATGTCCGCCCCCTCCTCCTGCGGAGTGACCGCATATTTGATCGCATTCTCGACCAGCGGCTGGAGGAGGAGCGAGGGGAGGCGCGACAGCATCGCATTGGGGTCGATCTCGAAGCGGGGGCGCAGCCGCGCCTCGAAGCGCATCTTCTCGATCTCGAGGTAGAGCTTCAGGGTCTCGACCTCCTGGGCGATCGTCACCTGCGCGGTCGGCTCGTTGATCAATGTGTAGCGCAGGAACGACGACAGGCGCGACAGCATCGCGTTGGCCTGCTCGGTCTGCTTCAAAAGGACGAGGGTGGAGATCGAGTTCAGCGTGTTGAACAGGAAATGCGGGTTGAGCTGGTAGCGGAGCATGGCGAGCTGGGCTGCGCTCGCCTGGTGCTCGAGCCGGAGCAGCCGGTCGGTCTGCTCCTCGAGGATCAGATAGTAATTGATCGAATAATAGAGCGCCGACCAGGCGACGAGCAGCGAGAAGGTCAGCAGGATCGAGCTGAAGAACTGGACTCCCTCGGGCCGGAATCCGGGGCGGACGAAGGTCGCGTGGCTCCACGTCTCGATCGCCGAGAAGGCGGCCGCGGCGATCAGCACGATGACGATCGAGATGCTCCACGTCAGGATCGGCCGCATCCGGATCAGCCGGCGGTAGATCGCGCCCATCAGAAGCGTGATCGAATAGCCGGTGGCGGTGAGCAGGCCGGTGTGGAGCACGAAGCTCCACCCCATGGCGTTGGCGATTCCGGAGAGGGTGCGGAGGATGAAATAGCCCGCCCAGCCGATCGACTGGAGGACCCAGAAGGCGCGGTTCTTGTCCTCGAAGAAGGGCTGCTGGCCGAGCCGGAACGGCTTCCATCCGCCGCTCGGGGCGCGGTGTGCCGAGGCGGCGGCCTGGATCGCGTTGGTGGACACTGCGCGCCTATCTAGCGACTGAAGGCGCCCGGGACCAGATGCGGGGCCTCGCCGGCTCTCCATCCCACCGCGACCCAGTAAGGCGGCTCCTCGCGGAACCGGATCCGCTCCAGCGCGCAGCGCGTCATCATCGCTTCGATCTCGGCGCGGGTGAAGCGGTGCTCGAGAGGGGTTCCGAAGCGGTCGAGGGCGTCGGCGCGGAGGGTCGCCAGGCTGGAATGGCGATATCCGGCGAGGGGCAGGCCGCCGGTCTCGAGGCCGGCCCGCTCCGCGAGGCGCGCGGCGCGGGCGAGCGGCCAGTAAGCGAGGAGGGCGAGGGCGTCGCTCGCCGCGCGCCGGGCGCGGAACGGCATTGCCGAGATGCCCCGGCGCAGCAGGTCGGAGGCTTTCCACATTGCTCGGAACCAGGTGGGGCGATTGTCGAAGCGATAATAGAGATAGAGGAGGAAGGGCGCCCCCGGCCTGAGCTTGGCGACGGCGCTTCGAAGCCCCGCTTCGGGATCGGGCAGATGGTGGAGGACTCCGAGCGAGTAGCCGAAGTCCTGGCTCGCGTCGGCGAGCGGCAAGGCGTCGGCGCCGGCCTGGTGAAATTCGACATTGTCCAGCCCCGCCGTCGCTGCGCGGGCCGCGGCGAGTGCCGCGGGCGAGGGGTCGATGCAGTGGAGCCGGCCGACGAAGGGCGCGAGGCGGCGGGCGATGCGGCCGAATCCGCAGCCGAGGTCGAATCCCTCGCCTCCGGCCAGGCTTTGGGGCGGGAGGAGGCTGAAGAAGGCGGCGAAGGCGCGGTCGCCGTCGGCGCTCGGCCGGCCGGGACCCTTTTGGGCGGCGCCGTGATGCGCCCAGTTCGAGTCGAAGGCGCGAAGCGTGTCCGGATCGGTGTTGGGCATGGGTCGGGTGGTAACGGAGGATGAGGCGGCGCTCAAACTCCTCCCCGGAACGGGGAGGGGGACCATGCAAAGCATGGTGGAGGGGGCCCGGCGGTAGAGCGCTTCTTAGGTGGGCCCCCTCCACCACGCCGCTTCGCGTCGCGGTCCCCCTCCCCGTTCCGGGGAGGAGCAGGCGCCTTGACTCTCCGCCGCCACGAGCGGAACATAAGCGGAACACAAGAGTCGTGAGTCGCATGCCCACCAGCCTCGCCCGTGCCGAACGTCTGGCCGCCCTGCGCGCGGAAGTGCGGGCGATCGAATCGGCCGCGGGGGGCGAGGGGCGTCCCTGCCTGCCGTTCGGCGTTGAGTCCATCGATGCCCGGCTGGCCGGCGGCGGGCTCGCCTCGGCGGCGCTGCACGAGGCGGCGGGCGACCGGCCCGGCTTGCCCGACGAGGCGGCGGCGACCCTGTTCCTCGCCTCGATCGCGGCTCGGCGCGAGGGGATGGTGCTGTGGGCGCTGGCCCGCCGCGATCTCTTCGCGCCCGGAATCGCGCAGGCGGGCCTCGCGCCCGACCGGTTGCTCTACGCCGAATGCGGCCGCGACGAGGACGTGCTTGCGGTGATGGAGGAGGGGCTTCGCCACGGCGGCCTCGCCGCGGTGGTGGGCGAGGCGGCGCGGGTGCCGATGGCCGCCACCCGCCGGCTCCAGCTCGCCGCCGAGGAAGGCGGGACCCTCGCTCTGATGCTCAAGCGCCGCCGGCGGGGCGGGGAGGACCCGCTCGCCGAGCCTTCGGCCGCCGTCACCCGCTGGCGCCTCGGCTGCGCGCCCGCCGCGCCTCTGCCGGTGGCGGGGATCGGCCGGCCGCGCTGGCACCTCGTCCTCGCCCGCCAGCGCGGCGGCGAGCCCTTCGACTTGATCATGGAGGCCGCGGATGGCCAGGGTCGCCTCGCTCTACCTGCCGGATTTGAGCGTCGAGCGGGTGAGGGCGGGAGAGAAAGGGAAGCGGCCTGAGAAATCCTCCCCCGAACGGGGAGGGGGGTGTAGGCGGGGCGGCATCCCGGGGGGATGCCGAGAGCCGGAACCGGCTGCGCAGCAGCCGTTGGCCGAAGGACGGTGGAGGGGGCCCACTTCTCCGCCGCACCCGACGCCGGGCCCCCTCCACCATGCTTCGCATGGTCCCCCTCCCCGTTCCGGGGAGGAGCTGAAAGCCTGCTCCTGCCCGCGCGAGGGCCATTGGCGGCCCGGCGCGCGCTGGGCCAAGGCGGGCGTGGAAGAGCTCCCCGCCCACCAGCGGCCCTCGGTGCGCGAGTTGGGGCGAAGGACGGAAGCGGCTGCGCCGGCGTTCCGGCAATTGGAGCAAGGCTCCCTGGTCCGTTCGTCCCGAGCGAAGTCGAGGGGCGCTCGTCATGAGTCGGTGCCGCGCCCCTCGACGAAGTTTATCCAGAGCGCCGCCGCAGGCGGCGTCGAAGGGCTCGGGACGAACGAGATTGGAAAAGGGATTTTCCTTCCCCTCCTCCTCACCCACAAGATCGGCAGCCGGGTGCTCGCCGCCGCCGCGTCGCCGGAGGCCAAGGCGCTTGGGATCGCGCCGGGCATGGCCGTCACCCACGCCCGGGCGCTCGTTCCGAACCTCGACATCCGCGACGCCGACCCGCCGGCCGACGCCGCCCTGCTGGAAAGCCTCGCCCTGTTCGCCGCCCGGCGCTGGACTCCCCGCGCCGCGGTAGCGCCGCCCGACGGCCTGTTCCTCGACCTCACCGGCACCGCCCATTTGTTCGGCGGCGAGGCGGCGATGGGCCGGCGAATCCTCGCTTTCTGCGCCCGCGCCGGCTTCACCGCCCGCCTGGCGGTGGCGGGCACCGCCGGTGCCGCGCACGCGCTGGCGCGGTTCGGCCGGGGCGACCTCATCCTCTGCCCGCCGGGAGGAGAGGCGGAGGCGATCGCGCCGCTGCCGCTCGCCGCGCTCCGGCTCGAGGAACGGGCGCTCGCCGCCGGCCGCCGCCTCGGCCTCGATTCGGTCGGCGACCTGCTCGCCTTGCCTCGCGCGCCGCTCGGCCGGCGCTTCGGCAGGGCGGCGCTGGAGCGGCTCGACCAGGCGCTCGGCCGAGTCGCGGAGCCGGTGGTGCCGGTCGTTCCGCAAGAGGCGCCCGCCGCCGCCTTGCGCTTCGCCGAGCCGATCGCCACCGCCGAGGCGATCGAGCAAGCGATGGGCGAGCTGCTCGGCCGACTCGTCGCCGCCCTCGCCAAGGCCGGCCTCGCTGCCCGGACGATCGACTGGCTGTGCGAGCGGATCGACGGGAAAGTCGAACGGGTGTCCATCGGCACGGCCCGCGCGACCCGCGACGGCCGCCACCTCCACCGCCTCCTGGCGATGCGGATCGAGAAAATCGAACCGGGATTCGGAATCGAGGCGATGCGGCTCGTCGCCGGCCGCTGCGAGGCCCTCGGGGCGGAGGCGGTCGACGGGGGGCTGGCCGGCGACAAGGCCCCGCCGGATCTCGCTCCGCTGGTCGACCGGCTTGCCGTCCGGCTCGGCGCCCGGCGCCTCTACCGCTGCGGGTCGCGCGAGAGCGACGTGCCGGAGCGCAGCGTCGTGCGCTCGGGCCCGCTCGCCCCGGTGGCCGGCTGGCCCGCCTGGCCGCGCCCCGCCTGCCTGCTGTCGCCGCCGGAGCGGGTCGACAACGTCGTCGCCTTGCTCCCCGACCAGCCGCCGCGCCGCTTCACCTGGCGGGGCCGCGACTATCGAGTGCGCGCCGCCGACGGGCCCGAGCGGATCCACGGCGAATGGTGGCTCCGCTCGAACGAGGCGGAGGCGGCGCGCGACTATTTCCAGGTCGAGGACGAGGAGGGCGCGCGGTTCTGGCTCTACCGGCGCGGCGACGGAGTCGATCCCGCCACGGGGGATTTGAGCTGGTACCTGCACGGGGTGTTCGGATGAGTGAACTTAGTGTCAACTTCCGGCGCCTGCGTTCGCGCAGCGCCCCTCGACGGAGTTTATCCAGGGCGACGCCGCAGGCGGCGTCGAAGGGCTCGGGACGAACGACTCCCGTGCCAGGGCACGTCGCTTCTTCCCTTACGGTGCTCCTGTCTCGTTCGTCCCGAGCGAAATCGAGGGGCGCTTCTTTCCTTACGGTGCTCCTGTCTCGTTCGTCCCGAGCGAAGTCGAGGGGCGCTTCTTTCCTTACGGCGCTCCTGTCTCGTTCGTCCCGAGCGAAGTCGAGGGGCGCACCCGCCGAGCCCGTGCGATGACCTACACCGAGCTCAACGCCACCACCCATTTCTCCTTCCTGCGCGGGGTTTCCAGCGCCGAGGAACTGTTCTCCGCCGCCGCCCTGCTCGGCCATGAGGCGCTCGGAGTCACCGACCGCAACACGGTCGGCGGCCTGGTCCGCGCGCTGGTCGCGGCCGAGGCGACGGGGGTTCGGCTCGTCGCCGGCTGCCGGCTCGACCTGATGGACGGTTCGGCCTTGCTGGTCTGGCCGGAGGACCTTGCCGCCTGGTCGCGGCTGACCCGGCTGCTCACCCTCGGCAAGGGGAGGGCGGAGCCGCGGAAGGGGGAGAAGGGCCAGTGCTTCCTCCACTGGGAGGACGTCGCGGCGTGGAGCGGCGGCCTCGTCGCCGCGCTCGTGCCGGACGAGGCGGACGAGGCGACGGCGGCGGCGCTCGCCCGGACGGCGGAGATTTTCGGAGCCCGCGCCCACCTCGCGCTCTCGCACCGCCGCCGCCCCGGCGACGCGCTTCGCCTCCACCGGCTCGACGCACTCGCCCGCCGCCACGCGGTCCGCCCGCTGGCGACCGGCGACGTCCTCTACGACGGCCCCGACAAGCGCATGCTCCAGGACGTCGTCACCGCCATCCGCCACAAATGCACGATCGACGCGCTGGGCTTCCGCCGCGAGCGCTACGCCGACCGGCACCTGAAGGGCAGGCAAGAGATGGCGCGCCGCTTCCGCGACTATCCCGATGCCGTCCAGGCGAGCGCCGACATCGCCGCGCGCTGCACCTTCAGCTTGCGCGAGCTCGGCTATCAATATCCGGACGAGGCGGTGATGCCCGGCCGGACGCCGCAGGAAGCGCTCGAGCGGCTGACCGGCGAGGCGCTCCACGCCAAGTTCCCGGGCGGCGTGCCGGACGCTTACGCCAGGCTACTCGCCCATGAGCTAAAGATGGTCGGCGAGCTCGGCTACGCGCCTTACTTCCTCACCGTCCACTCGATCGTCCAGTTCGCCCGAAGCCAGCGCATCCTCTGCCAGGGCCGCGGCTCGGCGGCGAATTCGGTGATCTGCTACATCCTCGGCATCACTTCGATCGATCCGGTGCAGCACGAGCTTCTGTTCGAGCGCTTCGTCTCGCCCGAACGGCCCGAGCCGCCCGATATCGACGTCGATTTCGAGCACGAGCGGAGGGAAGAGGTGATCCAGTGGATCTACGAGACCTACGGCCACCGCCGCGCCGCTCTGACCGCCGTCGTCTCGCGCTACCGGGCGCGCGGCGCGGTTCGCGAGGTCGGCAAGGCGCTCGGCCTTCCCGAGGATCTCACCGCCGCGCTTTCGGGCCAGGTCTGGGGCTGGTCGAACGAGGGGGTGGAGGACCGCCATGTCGAGGAATTGAACCTCGACCGCTCCGATCCCCGGCTCGCCCTCACCCTCGATTTGTCGCGGCAGCTGATCGGCACGCCGCGCCACCTTAGCCAGCATCCGGGCGGCTTCGTCCTCACCCGCGACCGTCTCGACGACCTCGTGCCGATCGAGCCCGCCGCGATGGAGGACCGGCGGGTGATCGAGTGGGAGAAGGACGATATCGAGACCCTGGGCTTCATGAAGGTCGACGTGCTCGGCCTCGGAATGCTCGGCTGCATGCGCCGCGCCTTCGACCTGCTTGAAGAGCATAAGGGCCTCCGGGTCGGCCTGTCGGACCTCCAGGAGGACGATCCCGCCACCTTCGCGATGATCCGCCGCGCCGACACCCTGGGCGTCTTCCAGATCGAGAGCCGCGCCCAGATGGCGATGCTCCCGCGGATGAAGCCGAAGGAATTCTACGACCTCGTCATCGAGGTGGCGATCGTCCGCCCCGGGCCGATCCAGGGCGACATGGTCCACCCTTATCTCCGCCGCCGCGAGGGCAAGGAGAAGCCCGAATATCCCAAGCCGGAGCTTCGCGCCGTGCTCCAGAAGACGCTCGGCGTGCCGCTCTTCCAGGAACAGGCGATGAAGGTGGCGATCGTCGGCGCCGGCTTCACCCCGGCCGAGGCGGACGCGCTCCGCCGCTCGATGGCGACCTTCAAGTTCACCGGCGGGGTAAGCGGCTTTCGCGACAAGATGATCGAGGGGATGGTGTCGCGCGGCTACGAGCGTGATTTCGCCGAGCGCACGTTCAAGCAGATCGAGGGGTTCGGAAGCTACGGCTTCCCCGAAAGCCACGCGGCGAGCTTCGCCAAGATCGCCTACGCCTCGTCCTGGATGAAGTGCCACCACCCGGACGTCTTCTGCTGCGCCTTGCTCAACGCCCAGCCGATGGGCTTCTACGCCCCCGCCCAGATCGTCCGCGACGCGAGGGACCACGGGGTGGAGGTGAGGCCGGTGTGCGTCAACCAGAGCCGTTGGGATTGTACGCTTGGGGAGGGGGAGGAGGGGAGGG
>Ga0307279_10000107_pt1 | contig 9539 bp, 8 predicted proteins | sample ER_DNA_118_FD_194484 | JGI IMG/M metagenome (GOLD analysis project Ga0307279, IMG submission 194484) | Bulk soil microbial communities from the East River watershed near Crested Butte, Colorado, United States - ER_DNA_118 | ecosystem: Environmental > Terrestrial > Soil > Floodplain | place: USA...
CGAAGACGAAATCGTCGACCCTGACATGCGGCAGCACGACGCGGTAGCGGGTCGGACACGGCTTGTCGCCGCACACGACGATATCGGGGCGGTCGGCGCGCAGGCTGTGCTCCCAGTCCCGCGCATCCGTCGCCCGCCAGCGGACGATATAGGCGTCGGCGCCCTTCACTTGCGGCCAGGTCAGGCTGGTGTCGGTGGAGACGGCGCCCTCGACCACCGGCTCCGGCGGCTGCGGCGAACGGGCAAGCGCCGCCAGCGCCGCGACGTTCAGCTTCACGACCTTCGTAAGGTAGGGGAAGTCCATCTTGTCGATCGTGTCGCCATACTGGATGCCGCCCTCGTTCCGAAGGTCCTGGTGCTGCCAGTTGTAATTCTCGATCGCGACGGTCAGCCGGACGGCCGGGAATCCGGCGTCGAGCAGCGGCAGGTGGTCGCCGCCGCGGCCGTAGCGATCGCTGCGCCAGATCTGGCGCACGTCGAGCCCGAGGCCTAGGTCCCCCGCAAGCGTGTTCATCCAGCGCGAGATGTTGCGCGACGGCGCGTCGTTCTCGCCGCCGAGGCTGCGCTGGCGGGCGGCCAGCTCCTCGTGCCCCTGCCAGCGGGGACCTTCCGAGATGACCCGCACGTGCGCGTCGTCGCACACTCCGTCGGAGCCGCAACTGTTGCCGATGATGTCGTTGTTGAGCTGGGCGATGACGGTCCAGCCCTGCGCCTTGGCGTAATCGGCGAGCACCTTGCCGCCGAGCAGCCCCTGCTCCTCGCCCATCAGGGCCCCGTAGACGATCGTATAGGGAAAGCGATGCTTCGACAGCACCCGCGCGGCCTCGATCACGGCGGCGGTTCCGGAGCCGTCGTCATTGGCGCCCGGCGCGTCGGCCGTTGCGTTCATCACGTCGGTGACTCGGCTGTCGACATGGCCGGTGATGATCACCACCCGGTTGGGATCGAGCCCGCCGCGCTGGATGGCGAGGATGTCGGTGACCTTGGTGGGGGTGGGCACACGGCGTCCGGTGACGATGTCGGAAGGCCTGACCACCGTCAGGCAATTGCCGCACTCGCGCGAATAGCGGCCGAATTCGTCGGCCGCCCAGTTCAGCGCCGCGCCGATGCCGCGCCGGGGGTCGGTCTGCGAGGAGAGGGTATGGCGGGTTCCAAAGCTCACCAGTTTCTCGACCACGGCGCGGATCCGGTCCTCGCGAACCTCGTCGGCGATTCGCCCCGGAGTAAGCGGCGCTTCGGCGGCTGGAGGGGCGGCGCGGCGCGGAGCGGCGGCGGCGGATGTCGCGGCGGCGAAGGCGATCAGGAGCGGCAGCTTTCTCATGCCGCCGCCTCTGCGCCCGCCGGTCGCGAGTCGCAAGCGCTTCAGGCCGCCTCGAGCCCGCCGCCGTGGGTCGATGTACGGCGCGCCGAAGCCAAGTCGACGCGCCTCCCCGAACCCGAAAGGGAAATGTTCACGTCGCCGTCTGCTCGACCCGCCCCCCGAAGATCGGGTGCGGGACTCGTCATCCGCCCGGTCCGCGCGGTGTCGCGCGGCTTGTCCAAGTCCGTTCTCGGCTCGCCGGTCGGTTCCTAGTCCGCGGTCCCGACAGCAACGCCGAGGGGCGGGCCGTTCCGGCTACATATGAAACAGACAATAGCCTCCGTAACCGTCGTCTATCCAGATCAGGCAATTCGGCGGCCGCGGGTCGGCCCTTGCCACGCTCGCTGAGAATGCAAGAATCGACACCAGGCCGGTCACGAGGACCGTTCGTGCGATATTCTTCTTCATCTGTCTTCCCCTCGCAGCAGACCTTCGACTCGGCGACGAAGCTGCACGCACGATGTCACACCCGCATCGAATAACTGTAAAGAAGAGTCTGGCGTCATCCCTCCATATCGGATGCATTTCCGCGCCGCTCCACGCGACAGAGGCCCACCTCCGCCTGTATCGGCGCAACGGCCAAGCCGCGGCGAGGAGGTCGAAGTGCCTCTGCCGCCGCCGCCGCCGCGCCCGAGGACGGCGGCTCGCAAGCGCTTCAGGCGGGCCCCACCGTCTGCTCGATCACTCCGAAGATCGGGTGTCCGGCCTCGTCGTCCATCCAGATGCGGACGGTGTCGCCGCGCTTGAGGAACGGGGTCGAAGCCTGGCCGGCGAGGATCGTCTCGACAGTTCGCACTTCCGCCAGGCACGAATAGCCGAGGCCGCCCTGCTCGATCGGCCGGCCGGGTCCGCCATCCTCGCCGCGGTTCGACACGGTGCCCGACCCGATGATCGAGCCGGCGCCGATATTGCGGGTCCGGGCGAGGTGAGCGATCAGCGTTCCGAAATCGAAGGTCATGTCGACGCCCGCGTCGGCGCGGCCGAGCGGACGGCCGTTGAGATCGACCTTGAGCGCTCCATGGAGCTTGCCGTCGCGGAAGCGGTCGCCGAGCGCCTCGGGCGTGACGAAGACCGGCGACAGAGCGGAGGCGGGCTTCGACTGAAGGAAGCCGAAGCCCTTGCCGAGCTCGGCGGGAATGAGGTTGCGAAGCGAGACGTCGTTGACCAGGCCGACGAGGAGGATGTGGGCCCAGGCCTCGTCGGCGTCGATCCCCTGGGGGACGTCGTCGGTGACGACCACCACTTCCGCCTCGAGGTCGCAGCCCCAGGCTTCGTCGGCCAGCGGGATGGCGCTGCGCGGCGGAAGCATCTCGTCCGACGCCCCCTGGTACATCAGGGGATCGGTCCAGAAGCTCTCCGGCATCTCGGCGCCGCGGGCCTGGCGGACGAGCTGGACGTGGTTGACGTAGGCGGAGCCGTCCGCCCACTGATAGGCGCGCGGAAGCGGCGCCAGCGCTTCGCGTTCGTGAAACCGCTCGCGCGGGACTACCCCGTGCTCCAGATCGGTGGCGAGAAGCTCCAGCTGCGGTGCCAGCCTGTCCCAGGAATCGAGCGCCGGCTGCAGGGTCGGCGCGATATGTCCCGCGTCCGTGCACCAGGCGAGGTCGCGGCTCACCACCACAAGCCGCCCGTCGCGGCCGCTGCCAGGAAGGGTACCGAGCTTCATCTTCTCTCCCGTCGTCCCGGCGCAGGCCGGTTCTCAGCACGAGAAGCCGCGACCTTCGCCATGAGACCCCGGCCTGCGCCGGGGTGACGGCGTGCACTGGCATTCCGGGCGGCGCTTGGCTAGGGGCTGCCCATCCTTTCCAGACTCATTCGAGAAGCACCCCATGCGTAACATCGATCATTTCATCGGCGGCGGCGCCTTTGCGTCCGGCGAGCGGCAGGGCGACGTGTTCGACCCAAACAACGGCGGCGTTCAGGCGACGGTGCGGCTCGGCACCCCGGCCGATCTCGAGCGGGCGGTCGCCGCGGCCAATGAGGCGCTGCCGGCGTGGGTCGCGACCAATCCGCAGCGACGCGCCAGGGTGATGTTCAACTTCAAAGCTCTGGTCGAGAAGAACATGGACGAGCTCGCTCTCCTCCTCTCGTCCGAGCACGGCAAGGTCGTCGCCGACGCCAAGGGCGACGTTCAGCGCGGCCTCGAGGTGATCGAGTTCGCCTGCGGCATCCCCCATTCCCTCAAGGGCGAATATACCCAGGGCGCCGGCCCCGGGATCGACGTTTATTCGATGCGCCAGCCGCTCGGAATCGTCGCCGGGATCACCCCGTTCAACTTCCCGGCGATGATCCCGATGTGGATGTTCGGAATAGCGATCGCGGTCGGCAACGCTTTCATCCTCAAGCCGTCGGAGCGCGACCCTTCGGTTCCGGTCCGGCTCGCCGAGCTGATGAAGGAAGCGGGTCTTCCCGACGGGATCCTCCAGGTCGTCCACGGCGACAAGGAGATGGTCGACGCCATCCTCGACCATCCCGAGATCAAGGCGGTGAGCTTCGTCGGCTCCTCCGACATCGCGCATTACGTCTACCGCCGCGGAGTCGAGGCGGGAAAGCGGGTCCAGGCGATGGGCGGCGCCAAGAACCACGGCATCGTCATGCCTGACGCCGACCTCGACCAGGTGGTGAACGACCTGACCGGCGCGGCCTTCGGCTCGGCGGGCGAGCGCTGCATGGCGCTTCCCGTGGTCGTCCCGGTCGGCGAGAAGACGGCGACGAACCTGCGCGAGAAGCTGATTCCGGCCATTGCGGCGCTTCGGGTCGGAGTCTCCACCGATGCGGACGCCCATTACGGCCCGGTGGTGAACGCCGCGCATCGCAGCCGGATCGAGAACTACATCCAGATGTGCGCCGACGAGGGCGGCGAGCTGGTCGTCGACGGGCGCGGGTTCAAGCTGCAGGGCCACGAGGAAGGCTTCTTCATCGGCCCCACCCTGTTCGACCACGTCAAGCCGCACTTCCAGAGCTATCGGGAAGAGATTTTCGGGCCGGTCCTGCAGATCGTCCGCGCCGAAAACTTCGAGGAGGCGCTGCGCCTCCCCTCCGAGCACCAATATGGCAACGGAGTGGCCATCTTCACCCGCAACGGCCACGCCGCCCGCGAATTCGCGGCGCGGGTCAACGTCGGCATGGTCGGCATCAACGTCCCCATCCCGGTGCCGGTCGCCTATCACACGTTCGGCGGCTGGAAGCGCTCGGGCTTCGGCGACATCGACCAGCACGGGCCCGAGGGCGTGCGCTTCTGGACCAAGCTCAAGAAGGTCACCCAGCGCTGGCCGGACGGTTCGGTGACGGGCGAAAACGCCTTCGTCATTCCGACGATGGGGTAGCTCGAAAGAGAAAATTGCAGCTCCCCTTTCACCGGAATTGGAATGGTGTTAGCTTCATGCGATGAGCTTCGGCTTCGACACCTTGGCGCTCGTGAAGCGGCTCTCCGCCGCTGGAATGGATTCGCAGCAGGCGGAAGCGCTGGCGGAGACGCTGCATGAAACAGCCTTCGACGCGCTTGCAACCCGCTCGGACCTTCAGGACGTCCGGAGCGAGATCAGGGAGGTGGAGCTTCGCCTTCGCGCCGAAATCAAAGACTTGGAACTGCGCCTGATAAGCACCCTGACCGGCCGGATCGGCGCTGCCATCGCCGGCTCCACAGCCCTCACCGTCGCGATCCTCGGCGCGCTCATCAGCCTGCACTGAACCGGCGAGCGTTGCGATTCCCGCCGTGTCCGCTAGAGCGCGGGGCATGAGCCAGTTCGACCTGACCGACGAGCAGCGCCAGATCCAGGAGATGGCGCAGCAGTTCACCGCCGATGCGATCACGCCCCATGCCGCCGAGTGGGACGAGAAGCATATCTTCCCCCGCGACACGATCCGCGCCGCGGCCGAGCTCGGCTTCGGAGCGATCTATGTGTCCGAGGAGAGCGGCGGGATCGGCCTCGGCCGGCTCGAGGCCGCTCTGATCATGGAGGCGATGGCCTATGGCGATCCCTCCACTTCCGCCTTCATCTCGATCCACAACATGGCGGCCTGGATGATCGACCGGTTCGGCTCGGCGTCGGTCAAGGACAAATATCTCCCCTCGATGGTGACGATGGAGCGGCTCGGCTCCTACTGCCTGACCGAGCCCGGCTCCGGCTCCGACGCGGCGGCGCTCAAGACCAAGGCGGTCAGGGACGGCGACCATTATGTCGTCACCGGTTCCAAGGCCTTCATCTCGGGCGGCGGCGAGAACGAGATCTACGTCACCATGGTGCGCACCGGCGCCGAGGGCCCAAAGGGGATCAGCGCGCTCGTCATCGAGAAGGACATGCCCGGAGTCAGCTTCGGCGCCCAGGAGAAGAAACTCGGCTGGCATTCGCAGCCGACCTGCCAGGTCAATTTCGACGAGGTGCGGGTCCCGGCCGCGAACCTGGTCGGCGGCGAGGGCGAAGGCTTCCGGATCGCGATGATGGGGCTAGACGGCGGCCGGCTCAACATCGGCGCCTGCTCGCTGGGCGGAGCGCAGCGCTGCCTCGACGAGGCGGTGGCCTATACCAAGCAGCGCAAGGCGTTCGGCCAGGCGATCGCCGACTTCCAGGCGACCCAGTTCACCCTCGCCGACATGGAGACCGAGCTCCAGGCCGCCCGCATCTTCCTCTACGCCGCGGCGGTGAAGGTGACGGAAAATGCCGCCGACAAGACCCGCTTCGCCGCCATGGCCAAGCGCCTCGCCACCGACACCGGGTCGTCGGTGGCCGACCGGGCGCTCCAGCTCCACGGCGGCTACGGCTACCTCCAGGATTATCCGATCGAGCGCTTCTGGCGCGACCTGCGGGTCCACTCGATCCTCGAAGGCACCAACCAGATCATGCGGGTGATCGTCGGCCGCGACATGCTCCGGCAGTGACGTGGGGCACGGGTGAGTGAGATACAGTGGTAGGTGAACCGTTCGCCCCGAGCGAAGTCGAGGGGCCCCGCCCGGCGAAGCCGAGGCCATATCTGTTCTCGGCTCCGCAAGGACGGGTGTCTCGACTCCGCTCGACACGAACGGATCCCCCCTTGGAATGAGTACCTCCGACATCCTCACCTCGATCGACGGTCACGTCGGGCGGCTTCGGCTCAACCGGCCCAAGGCGATCCACGCCCTGACGCGCGACATGTGCCTTGCGATGACCGAGGCGCTGCTGGCGTGGCGCTCCGACCCGGGCGTCCAGGCGGTGATGCTCGATCATGCGGAGGGACGCGGGTTCTGCGCGGGCGGCGACGTCGTCATGCTGGCGCGGAGCGGCGCCGGCGACGGGGGCGAGGCGCGTGCCTTCTTCTTCGACGAATATCGCTTGAACCACCTCCTCTTCACCTACGCCAAGCCGACGGTGGCGTTCATGGACGGGATCACGATGGGCGGCGGCGTCGGCATCTCCCAGCCGTGCCGGTTCCGGGTCGCGACCGAGAATACCCGCTTCGCCATGCCGGAGACGACGATCGGTCTTTTCCCCGACGTCGGCGGCGGCTGGTACCTGCCCCGCCTGCCCGGCCGGGCGGGAGCCTTCCTCGCGCTGACCGGTGCGCGGCTGGACGGCTCCGAATGCTTCCACCTCGGCCTCGCAACCCATTACGTCCCTTCGCTCGCGCTCGACGACCTCAAGGCGCGGATCGCCGCCGAGCCGGATCGGCTCGAAGCCCTGCTCGATCAAACGAGCGCGGCCCCGCCCGAACCGAGGATCGCCGCGAATCGCGACCGGATCGACCGGCTGTTCGCGGCCGACGACCTGGAGTCGGTGCTCGCCGCCCTCGAGGCCGATCCGTCCGACTGGGCGGCGAAGGAGCTGGCGACGCTGCGCGGCAAGAGCCCGCAGGCCTGCAAGGTCTCGCTGCGCCTGCTCTACGACGGCGGCCTGATGGCGAGCTTCGCCGATGAGATGCGGCAGGAATATGCGGTGGCGAGCCGGGTGGTGCAGCGCCACGACTTCGTCGAAGGGGTTCGCGCCCTGCTCGTCGACAAGGATAATCTGCCGCGCTGGGAGCCGCCGACTCCGGAAGGCGTGACCGACCATATGATCGACACCATCTTCGCGCCGATGCCCGACGGCGAGGAATGGACCCCGCTTTGACGGGCGGAACTGCAACTTCGTCACCCTGGACTTGATCCGGGGTCCACCTTCTTTACGAAGCGCATCGAACAAAGAAGGTGGATGCCGGATCAAGTCCGGCACGACGGAGAGACAGATGACCTACGAGACGATCCTGGTGGAACAGCGCGGCGCCGTCACGCTCATCAGCCTGAACCGCCCCAAGGCGCTCAACGCGCTCAACACGGCCGTTCTGGCCGACCTCATCGCCGCCTTCGCCGCTTATGATGCCGACGACAGCCAGCGCTGCGCGGTCCTCACCGGGAGCGAGAAGGCCTTCGCCGCCGGCGCAGACATCAAGGAGATGTCGAGCCAGGGCTTCGCGCAGATGTACGCTTCGAACTTCTTCGCCGGCTGGGAGCGGGTGACGGCAACCCGCAAGCCCTGGATCGCCGCCGTCGCGGGCTACGCGCTCGGCGGTGGCTGCGAAGTGGCAATGATGGCCGACTTCATCATCGCCGCCGACACTGCCCAGTTCGGCCAGCCCGAGATCAAGCTCGGCGTCACTCCCGGAATGGGCGGCTCGCAGCGCCTTACCCGGGCGGTGGGCAAGGCCAAGGCGATGGAGATGTGCCTCACCGGCCGGATGATGGGCGCCGAGGAAGCGGAGCGCTCCGGCCTGGTCGCCCGGGTGGTCCCCGCCGCGGCCCTGCTCGACGAGGCGCTGAAGACCGCCGAGGCGATCGCCGGGATGGCGCCGCTCGCCGCCATCGCCACCAAGGAGCAGATCAACGCCGCCTTCGAGACCGGCCTTGCCCAGGGCATATTGTTCGAGCGGCGCCTCTTCCACGGCCTGTTCGGAAGCGATGACCAGAAGGAAGGGATGGCCGCCTTCGTCGACAAGCGAAAGGCGGAGTGGAAGGGTAGGTAGGGCAAGCTGCACAATCGTTCGTCCCGAGCGTAGTCGAGGGGCGCCCGCGAGGAATCAATGCCAGCGCCCCTCGACTTCGCTCGGGACGAACGAGGTGGGAGGTTCGGCACGAGTTGGAGCATGGAAGCAATGGCACGAGTAGCATTCATCGGTCTCGGCAACATGGGCGGCGGGATGGCCGCGAACCTGGCGAAGGCGGGGCATGAGGTCGCCGCCTTCGACCTCTCCGAGGCCGCTCTCGCCAAGTCCGAGGAGAATGGCTGCACCCGTGCCGCCTCGGCCGAGGAGGCGGTCCGCGACGCCGAGGCGGTCGTCACCATGCTCCCGGCCGGCAGGCACGTGCGCGACGTCTACGAGGCGAGCGTCATCGGCACGGCGCCGACCTCGGCAATCCTGATCGACTGCTCGACCATCGACGTCGCCACCGCCCGGGAAGTGAGCGCCAAGGCCGAGGCCGCCGGATACAGGATGGCCGACGCCCCCGTCTCCGGGGGAATTGCCGCCGCCGAGGGCGGCACCCTCACCTTCATGGTCGGCGGCAGCGACTCGACGTTCGAGGCGGCGCGCTCCTTCCTCGAGCGGATGGGCAAGGCGGTGATCCACGCCGGCGGCCCCGGCGCCGGCCAGGCCGCCAAGATCTGCAACAACATGCTGCTCGGCGCGTCGATGATCGCGACCTGCGAGACCCTCGTCATGGCGCAGAAGCTCGGTCTCGATCCGCAGACCTTCTTCGACATCGCGTCCAAGGCGTCGGGCCAGTGCTGGTCGCTTACCACTTATTGCCCCTTGCCGGGGGTCGGCCCCCAGACCCCGGCCGACCGCGACTATGAAGGCGGCTTCGCGGCGGCGCTGATGCTCAAGGACCTAAGGCTGGCGATGGAAGCGGCGCAGAGCGTCGACAGCTACACCCCGATGGGCGCCGCCGCGGAGGAGCTCTACACCCGCTTCGCCGAGTCGCTCGGCGGCGGGAGCAAGGATTTCTCCGCCGTGATCAAGATGATCGACGATAGCTGGATCCGCCGCTGACCCGCCGCTCCTCGCCGCCATAAGCCCGGACCAGCTCGTGCGTCGTGCGGCCGGGAAGCGGCAGGCGCACCGGACCGGAGCGCCGGCGCAGGTCGTCCGCGCAGCGCTGGGCGGTGCGGCCGTCCCAGCGGTCCGGCCGGCGGGTCTCGCGACCGCCGGCGAGAGCGCGATCGAGCTCGAG
>Ga0307279_10000108_pt1 | contig 9526 bp, 9 predicted proteins | sample ER_DNA_118_FD_194484 | JGI IMG/M metagenome (GOLD analysis project Ga0307279, IMG submission 194484) | Bulk soil microbial communities from the East River watershed near Crested Butte, Colorado, United States - ER_DNA_118 | ecosystem: Environmental > Terrestrial > Soil > Floodplain | place: USA...
TGTGCCGAACACGGCATCTCCCAGATCGTCTGGTCGCCGCTGGCGCAGGGCGTGCTCAGCGGAAAATATGCGCCGGGCGCGCCGGCGCCGGCGGGCAGCCGGGCGACGAGCGAGGAGATGGGCGGCTTCATCGGCTGGCTGATGCGCGAGCAGACGTTGGCGGCCGTTCAGCGGCTCAAGCCGCTCGCCGCCGAAGCGGGCCTCAGCCTCGCCCAGTTCGCCCTCGCCTGGGTGCTTCGCGAGCCCAACATCGCCTCCGCGATCGTCGGCGCCTCGCGCCCGGAGCAGCTCGCCGAGAACGCCGCCGCGTCCGGCGCCGAGGTCGATCCCGCCCTTTTCGCCCAGGCCGAGGAAATCATCTCGCAAACCTAGCGATCGCCGCGTTAGATTGGCCCGCGGGGGGAGCGCGGATGGGAATGGCCGGTCATGTGCTGCGCGGGACGGGGCGGCTGGTGCTCGGCCTGCTTCTCCTCTTGCTGATCGTGCTCGGGCTCTTCCGGATCGCGGCAGCAGTGCGGGAGACGGAGACCCGGCCGCCGCCCGGCATCGTCCTGATACCGACGCCGCTCGGCCGGGTCGCCGCGGCCGTGAGCGGGCCGCCTCGTGGCCCGCCGATCCTCCTCGTCCACGGCACGGCGGCATGGAGCGGCTTCTGGAGGGAGGTCGCGGACCATCTCGCCGCTCGCGGCTGGCGGGTCATTGCGATCGACCTGCCCCCGTTCGGCTGGTCGGACCGCGATCCGGACGGGCGCTATGGACGGCCGGCTCAGGCGCAACGACTTTCGGCGGTGCTGCGCGCGGCGGCTGGCAAGCGCGCGGCGGTCGTGCTCGGCCACAGCTTCGGCGCCGGACCGGCGATCGAGCTCGCGCTTCGCCACCCGCTGGAAGTGCGTAGCCTCGTGCTCGTCGACGCTGCGCTCGGCGCCCTCGACCCCGAAAGTGGCGATCCCCTGGCTGCTCGGTTTTTCCGACTCCCGCTGGTCGGACAGGCGACGGCATCGACGCTCATCGCCAATCCCACCGCGACCGGGCCGATGCTCCGCTCGCTGATCGCGCGCAACGAGCGGGCCGAGCCGTGGCTCGATACGATAAGGGCGCCGATGCGCCGGAGGGGCACGACTGCCGCTTATGCGCGCTGGCTCCCCAGTCTTTTCGAAACCGCCGACGGAGCGCTCAGCCGGCGCGCTGCGGCGCTCTCCGAAATCAAGGTCCCGGTCGCGCTGATCTGGGGCGAGGCCGACACCGTCACTCCGATCGCGCAGGGGCGGCGGATCGCGGCCCTGACCCGTGCCCGCTCCTTCGCGGTGCTTCCGGGCACCGGCCATATACCGCATATCGAGGATCCGGAGCATTTCCTCGCGGCGCTCGACTCCGCGCTGGCTCCGGGGCGAGGACGATGAAGCATCCCAAGCTGCTCGCCGGCGTCTCCGCGCTCGCCCTGATCGCGGGCGGCGCGGTTCTGCTCACGGCGCCGTTGGCGGCGGACCCCGAGGGGCCCAAGGATTGCGGCGCGATCCTCCCGCCCCTCCCGGACGCGAAGCGGAAGCCGCCGGGCTCCGTCGCCGCCGCCCCGGAGCCGCACTGGGCGCAGCGCGGCGGAACGGTGAACGACGCGAGCTGCCTCGATCGGACTCCCGTCACCGGGGTGGTCGCCGTGCGGAGCGAGCGGGACGTGGCCGCGGCTCTCGCCTTCGCGCGCGATCGCGGCCTCACGATCTCGGCCGCGGGGGTCAAGCACAGCATGGGCGGCCAGGCGTTTCAGAAGGGCGGGGTGGTGCTCGACATGCGCGGAATGAACGGCATCCGGCTCGACCCGACCCGCCAGACCGTCACCGTCGGCGGCGGCGCCACCTGGCACGATATCCAGAAAGCCATCCATCCGCATTTCGCGGTGAAGGCGATGCAATCGACAGACATTTTCACCGTCGGCGGATCAATCTCGGTCAACGCGCATGGCATGGATCACCGGTCCGGAGCGGTGCTGGGATCGATCCGCTCGCTGCGCGTGATGCTTGCCGACGGAACCGCCGTCACCGTCTCACCGACCCAGAATGCCGAGCTCTTCCGCCACGTCGTCGGCGGCTACGGGTTGTTCGGGGTTATCCTCACGGCCGAGCTCGAAATTGTGCCGAACGAGGTTTACCGCTCCGAACGCACGGTGATCGCCTATCGCGACTTCCCCGCGCGCTACCGCAGGATCGAGGCCGACCCGTCGATCCGCCTGATGTACGCCCACCTCTCGACCTCGCCGGCGACCCTTCTCGACGAGACCCTGGTCTACACCTACCGGCGGGTCGAGGCGGACCAGGGGCTTGCGCGCGCGCCTCTCGGCGAGGTCGGATCCACGAAGATGCGCCGCCTGACCGTGAACCTCGCCAAACACGGCGCCTTCTTCCAGCGCCTCAAATGGTGGAGCGAGAAGACCCTGGAGCACCGGTTCGAAAGCTGCACCATCAGCCGGGCGCAGGCGATGGGCGACGGCGAGGCCTGCCTCGTCTCGCGCAACGATCCGATGCACGACAGCGTCGCCTACCTGCGCAACGCGCTGCCCAAGGAGACGGATATCCTTCACGAATATTTCGTCCCCCGGGACCGGCTGATCCCGTTCCTCGACGGGCTTCGGCGGCTGGTCCGGGCCCACGAGGCCAACCTGCTCAACGCCTCGATCCGGGCGGTCGACGCCGAGCCGACAGCCCTTTCCTATGCGCCTCAAAAGGCCTTCTCGGTGGTGCTCTACCTGAACCAGAGTACCGATCCCGAGGGCAGTCGCCGGATGGCGGCCCTGACCGGCGCGCTGATCGACCTCGCCTCCGACGAGGGCGGCCGATTCTTCCTTCCCTACCAGCTTCACTACACGGCGGCGCAGCTCGAGCGCGCCTATCCGGAGATCGGCGCCTTTTTCGCGGCCAAGCGCGAACGGGATCCCGGCGGACTGTTCAGCAACAGCTGGTACGCGCGCTACGCTCCCGCGTTTACTTCCGGCTGAAGCAACCGGCCCCCACCCGCCCCTCCAGCACGAGGCGGGCGCCGCTCTTGTAGAGGCGCGAGGGAAAATGCGGGTCGTCGGAGCGGGCGAGGACGGCACCGCGGCGGACCTCCACCACTCGACCTCCGGCGGCGGCGATCGTTCGGGCGGCGGTCTCCCCGTCCCCGACCACCGCGACCTGGCGACCGGCAGGCCCGACGAAAGGCATCGCGATCATGATCCCCGACCATGCGGAGAGGACGAGCAGCGCGCAGCTCACGCCGCGTAGGGTGCGGCGCGCCGCTCCTGGCGGTCGAGCCGCGGTGGGGAGGCAGGAAGGATCAATAATCGTAGACATGCTCCACTTCGCCACCGCTTCCCGTGACCGCGCGAAGGAGAGCGCCGAGCCGGGGCACCTTGGTCGACAGGCCGAGACGGCGCCAGCCGGGGCGGTCGTCGAGCGGCATCGACAGCAAAGCCGCCGCGCCCGCCGGAAGCTTCGCCGAACCGGGCGCCAGCACCGTCAGGAAAATGTCGTCGTTGCCGGCGATCTCCACCGGATCCTTTCCGGCGGCGGCAAGCTTCTCGAGGAGGTCGGTGAGCTGGGCGTAACGCGGCACCTCCACGACCCACGCGCCCTTGCGGGTTCGTCCGAGCGTGCGGATTCGCGGATCGACGCCGGAGAGGCCGACGGCTTCGCCAGGGAAGACCATCCGCAAGGTCCTTTGGTCCGGCCCGAGGGTGGAATTGGAAGCCCAGCCGATCATCCCCGCATAGCCCGCCTTGACGCCATATTCGGCGCTGAGCGCGAGGCGCCGTTCCCAATGGCGGCCGACCTGGCGCTTCTCCTTCGTCTTCCACAGCCCTTCCAGCGCCTCGCCGAACGGGAATTCGTACCAGGGCGTCTCGTGCATGAAGCGGCCGTAGCGCTGCTGGACACGGGTGGCGTAGCGGTCGTCGGCGCTGTGCCAGCCGGAAGCCCATTCGGCGAGGCGTCCGAAGCTGTTCTCGTACAGTCCTTTGAGGGCGAGCTCGACGGTGAAGCTGATCCCGATCGTGTAGATCATCACCTTGGCTTCGCCGGTTCCGCCCGAGGCGGAAGTGACCTTGTTGAGCGCGCAATAACTCGACCAGAAGCCGCCTATCTGGCGTGACCATGGAAATCGGCTCGGCGGCTTATCCTCGAGGAAGCGGCCGAGGCTCTCGGCCGAATAGACGATGTACCACTCGGGAAAGGTGAGCCAGGTGCGGGCTTCCTTGCGGCGGCCGGGGCCGCTGTCCAGCAACCTCGCGTAGGGCGCGTCGGGCCGCACCGCCTCGAGCGGGCCGCGGCAGGCGGTTTCGACATAGGCGATCGGCGCCAGGATGGCGGTGAGCAGCAGCCCCCCGGCGCCGCTGGCGACCTTCCAGCGCTTCTTCAAGCCGCCGCGGCCTCTCCCGCGCGCCGGCGCGCCGCCAGGACGTAGCCGACCCAGATCGCGATTCCGCCGATAAGCAGGTGGGGCAGGTTGGCGAAGAAGCGCGTCTGGAGCGGCAGGTCGAGCGGACCGTATAGGAAGATACCGCCGTCGAGATAGCCGCTCCCGGTGAAGAAGCCGATCATTCCGTCCAGGAAATAGAGCGGTCCGAACAGCCGGAAGTAGAAACGCGCCGCCTCGCGCGACCGCCACGCGGCGAAGCCGGCCCACAGGCCCGAGGCGAGATGCAGGCTGTCGTCGTAGAGATCCAGCTTGAACAGGCCGAACAGATTGCCGTCGGCATCGTGGAACGACGGCACGTAGCCGATCGCCACGACCAGCACGAACAGCAGGAAATAAGCGACGCCGAAAGCGCGTATCTTGTCCATCGAGAACCCCCTCCCCAGGCGGCGAAGCTAACCCAGGAAGGAGAGGATAAGAAGCGGTTTAGCGCGTCCGACAGGCAGCGGGATTGGCGAACCCGTTGTCCCGGCGAAGGTGGGGATCGTGAGGAATGCGGCGGCGCATGCCGGCGTGGAGGCCCGGTGCTTCGCCCCGGCGCGCCGTTACCCGCCCAGCCGCGCGCTTTGCGCGATACGCTCGAACTCCGGGAGACCGGCGTCGTAATAATGCATCCGCGCCGCATCGAAGAGGGTTAGATAGAAGCGGCCCTGGACGATGGCGCCGACCGCGCGGCCGCGGCGCCGAACTTCGTCGCCGCCTAGATAATCGTAGTCGAACTGGAACCCGGGCTGGCCAACGAAACTACGCGGCGCGAGGGCGGTCATCGAGAATTCGCTCGCGCCGCCGCGAACCCGGTAGAAGGTTTCGATCATCGAGGCGATATCCTGCGGCGACATGTCCGAGCGGAAATTGGGTACTTTGCGGTCGGCCTTGCTGCGCTGGCGGACTATCCGCTTCCCGTTCTCGAGGCCGGCGATGAAGGTGAGGCTGTCGAGGAGCGGGCCGTTCAGCGTCCAGTCCTCCTCCTTGGCGATGTCGGCGCCGCGGCGGGGCGCGCGGTTCCAGCGCAGGCCCGGGCTTACGGTCAGGGCGCCGTGGACGACAGTTCGCGGCCCCGGTTCCACGAGAGAGTAATAGAGACCCGGGCCGCCGGCGCAGCCGCCGAGCAGGAGGGCGGCGGCGAAAGCGGGAGGGATGAGTCTCATGCGGCCTCTCCTGTCAACTCGCGCTCTGGCGTACCATGGGCGCGTCGGGGGCATCGGGCGCGAGATCGAGATAGCGGCGCAGAGCCATCCTGCCCTCGTCGCGCCGGCCCTGGCGGATTAGCTCGTAGCCGTGGGCCCGCCAGGCTTCCGGCGGCGCGTCGGGATAGGCAATGGCGGCGGCGTAGCTGCTCGCGGCGAGGGCGGCGTCGCCTTTCTCTCCGCGCAGGCGCCAGACCTCGCCTTCGTGATAGCGCAGGAGGCCGTTCCAGCCGTCCTTGGCGAGGTTGCGCAGCACGTAGAGGCTGGCGCCCGGATCGTTCAGTTTCACCTGGTCGTCGAGGAAGGTCCGGCGGTGGTCGCCAAGCGCCGCGAGGTAGCGGTCGCGGCCACGATCGGTGCTGGCCGGCGTCATGACTTCGCGCGCCGAGGCGCGAAGGTCGGTCATCCGCTCGGCCGGCGCCGGGTGGGTGGCGAGCAGCGAATAGCCGCGGCGCGGGCGCTTGCGGCGCATCGCCGCGCTCGCCTCCGTCTCCGCGATCAGGCTTTGCCAGGTCTCCGGCATGGCCGTGGGATCGTAGCCGGCCTGCGCGATCTGCTTCACCCCCATCGCGTCGGCCTCGGCCTCGAGCTCGCGGCTGTAGGCGAAGAGGGAAAGGATCGCACCCATCTGGGCGAGCTGGACGAGATCGCCCGCATAGAATCCGCCCGCGACGCCTCCGAGCCCGGCGCCCATTGCGAGGAAGTTCAGCGCGGTCGTCTTGCGCTTCATGTCGCGCCAGGCGCGGACCTGGTGGCGAAGCAGGAAATGGCCGGCCTCGTGGCCGATGACGCCGGCGAGCTGCGCCTCGTCGCGCATCCGAAGCAGCAGGCCCGAGAAGACGACCATGAAACCGGTCGGCGCCATGAAGGCGTTGAACTCCGGGATATGAGCCAGATAGACCCGCAGGTCCCGGGCCGCGGGGCCGCCGACCCGCTCGGCGATGCCGCCGAGATAATGGGCGAGCGCCGGGTCGCGGATGAGGAGGTTGGAACCGGCTATTTCCTCCTCGACCCGCCGATATTGCTGCCACATCCCGGCCTCGTCCTTGTCGACGGGGCGGTATCCGGGCGTCACGACGGCCCGAAGCGACCCGGGCGCGATGCGCGCCGCCGCGCGGCTTGCAACACCGGCGCAGCAGGCGCAGCCGAGGCCGCCGAGCATTGCGCGCCGGGTGAGCGGCAGCGCGGTCACCGTCGCGCCCGGACGTTTCGGCCGGCTTTCATTCGCCCGAGCAGTCGATCGACCATCTGCGCGGCCCCTTCGGGGGTGCGGATGTCGCCGAAGCCGACCCCTGGCGCGATGCTCTGGGTCTGGAGCACGTTGAACCAGACGACGTCGCCGGTGTGGAGGTCGACGAGCGAAGCGTAGGCCGACTGGCCGCCGCCGCCCTGCGGCGCGCAGAAGCCGATGATGCAGCCGGCCAGCCCGATCACCTGCAGCGCGACCCGGCCGCCGGAGGCGAAGCTGTCCTCGGCGTGAAGGAACAGGGCGTAATCCATGCCGGTCGCGCGACCGAACTTCACCGCATCCTCCCCGAGCGTCCAGTCGAGGCCCTGGCGGCGCTTGGTGGGCAGCGTTGCACCGAGATATTTATGGTAGGCGATGGACGATCCGACCGCCTCATGCAGGCGTTCCAGGTCCGCGACGGTCTCGGCGCTGATGCCGGGGATCTCGTCGCGCCGCTCGAGGATCCGGGTTCGGCCGCCGCGCCCGGCCTGTTCGGCGGCGAGCGCCTTGAGGAGGTTGGCGCGCGCCTGTTCCGTCCAGTCCGCGCGCGGCTCGACGAGGCCGCCGGCCGTGACCAGGCCGACCGAGACATCGGGGCGCATGACCAGCAGGCTGTAGTCCCCCCGCGGCGGCGCGAACTCGACGTCGGCGATCTGGCGGGTCTGCACGCAGCCGCCGAGCGCGAGTGACGCGGCGGCGGCGAGAAGCGCGGAACGGGCCATGCCGTAACTCCATGAGGACCTTGCGAAAACGCGGCTCCCGGATGACCGTTCCGGGGCCGGAAGTCCTCCCGCCCGACCGGAGCTGGCGATGCGGACGAAAGTAACTGCCCCCCGCGCCTGGCCGTTCAGCCGCGGTTCGGATGCCGCACCCTATCCGCAGGCCGGCCGGCGAAATGCGCTCGGTTGACAAGCAGGAGACGGGCGAGCAGCCTGATTTGCGATGAAGCCGACGAGCGCCTTCGCTGCCCTTCGCACCGCCGCCGTCGCGGCGTCGGTTCATTATTATCCTGGCCGATACCGGACGGGACCCTAGGCACGCATCAACGACAAGCGACCTCAGCCACCCCGTCCGGACCTGCCGGGCGGGGTTTTTCATATCCGGAGTGAGACATGTTCAAGGACTTCACCGAGGCGGCGCCGGCCGCCGACTGGACCATCCCCCAGGGCTGGGAGCATTTTACGGCGGATGAGCATTGTGTCTGGGACCTGCTGTTCGCCCGCCAGCAGGCGAGGCTCGCCGGCCGAGCCGTTCGCGCCTTCGAAGAGGGGCTGGGCCTATTGCGCCTCTCGCGACCCGGAATCCCCAATTTCGACGAGCTGAACGCGCGGCTCTTCCCGCGCACCGGCTGGACCGTCGTGGCCGTGCCCGGGCTGGTGCCGGACGACGTCTTCTTCCGCCACCTTAGCCGCCGCCGGTTTCCAGCCGGCAACTTCATCCGCGGGGCGGCGCAGCTCGACTATCTCGAGGAGCCGGACGTCTTCCACGACGTCTTCGGCCATGTCCCGATGCTGACCGATCCGCGAATCGCGGACCTGCTTCAGGGGCTCGGCGAGCGGGGCCTGGCCGCCCTCGCCTCGGGCAACCTCCACCGCCTCGCCAGGCTCTACTGGTACACGATCGAGTTCGGCCTCGCCCGCGAGGACGGCGCGCTCAAGATCTATGGCGCGGGCCTCGCCTCGAGCTTCGCCGAGGCCGGCTTCGCGCTGGACGACCCCGCCCCGTGGCGGCGCCCGTTCGAGCTCGAACGGGTACTCCGCACCCGCTACCGGTCCGACGCCTTCCAGCCCGGCTATTTCGTCGTCGACGGTTTCGAGGGGCTTCTTCGGACGCTGGAGAGCGTCGACCTCGACGCGCTTTATCCGGGGCTGGACGGAATGGCAGAAATCGAACCTTGAACGCGCCGTCGTCCCGGCCCTTGGCCGCGACGACGAAAGTCACACCAAAGTGGGCCGCTCCTCCACCCCTTCCGCGCCGAAGACGCGTCGGTAGCGCTCGACTTCCGCGGCCGGGCCGGTCGCCTTGGAGGGATTATCGCTGAGCTTGACGGCGGGGTGGCCGTTCGCCGCGGCCAGCTTGCAGACGAGGGAGAGCGGCTTCAGCGACTCCCCGTCCGCCGGATCGCAGCCGATGAAGTCGTTGGTGAGCATCGTCCCCCAGCCGAAGCCGACCCGCACCCGGCCTCGGAAATGGTCGTGGACGGCGGCGATGTCGCTGCCGTTCGGCTCGGCGCCGGGAAGGGCGACGTCCATGCCGTCGGAAAAGACGATCAGCTTCTCGCGCGGGTCCAGCGAGCGGCCTTCCCAAAAGCGGATCAGCTCCTCGCCGGCGGCGACGGGATCCTTGGAGTCCGGGCGGGCTCCGGTCCAGTTGGACACCCATTGCGGCGCCCGCTCAAGAAACTGGGTGGTTCCGTAGGTGTCGGGAAGGAAGACGAGAAGCTCGCCGCGATAGCTGTTCTGCCACTGGAGCAGGACCTTGTACTGGCTCTCGCGAAGGCAGGGATCGTCGTCGGGAGGACAAAGGGCGGCGAGCGCCATCGGCAGCTCGTGGGCGTTGGTCCCCTTCGCCTCCAACCCGTGCTTCATCGCCAGCAAGGCGTTCGAGGTGCCGGTGAAACCCTTCCCCAACACTTCGGCGGCGGTGAGGACGCAATGCTCCTGCCAGA
>Ga0307279_10000109_pt1 | contig 9421 bp, 2 predicted proteins | sample ER_DNA_118_FD_194484 | JGI IMG/M metagenome (GOLD analysis project Ga0307279, IMG submission 194484) | Bulk soil microbial communities from the East River watershed near Crested Butte, Colorado, United States - ER_DNA_118 | ecosystem: Environmental > Terrestrial > Soil > Floodplain | place: USA...
GTGGCCGGGACGTGGAAGGACCTTACCGACAACGTCAATCTGATGGCCGAGAACCTGACCGGCCAGGTGCGCAACATCGCCGAAGTGACGACCGCCGTCGCCTCGGGCGACCTTTCCAAGAAGATCACCGTCGACGTGAAGGGCGAGATCCTCGAGCTCAAGAACACGATCAACACGATGGTCGACCAGCTCAACGCCTTCGCCAGCGAGGTGACCCGCGTGGCGAGGGAGGTCGGAACCGAAGGCAAGCTGGGCGGCCAGGCGCAGGTGCCGGGCGTGGGCGGAACCTGGAAGGACCTCACCGATAACGTCAACCTGATGGCCGACAATTTGACCGGGCAGGTCCGCAACATCGCCGAGGTGACGACCGCGGTGGCCTCGGGCGACCTTTCCAAGAAGATCACGGTCGACGTGAAGGGCGAGATTCTCGAGCTCAAGAACACGATCAACACCATGGTCGACCAGCTCAACGGCTTCGCCTCGGAAGTGACGCGCGTGGCCAGGGAGGTCGGAACCGAAGGCAAGCTCGGCGGGCAGGCGCAGGTGCCCGGGGTCGCCGGCACCTGGGCCGACCTTACCGACAACGTCAACCTGATGGCCGCGAACCTCACCGGCCAGGTCCGCAACATCGCCGAGGTGACGACCGCGGTGGCGAGGGGCGATCTTTCCAAGAAGATCACGGTGGACGTGAAGGGCGAGATCCTCGAGCTCAAGAACACGATCAACACCATGGTCGATCAGCTGAACGGCTTCGCCTCGGAGGTGACGCGAGTCGCCCGCGAGGTCGGCTCGGAAGGCAAGCTCGGCGGGCAGGCCCAGGTGGAAGGCGTCGCCGGCACCTGGAAGGACCTTACCGACAACGTCAACCTGATGGCCGGCAACCTGACCGGCCAGGTCCGCAACATCGCCGAGGTGACGACCGCGGTGGCGAGGGGCGACCTTTCGAAGAAGATCACCGTCGACGTGAAGGGCGAGATCCTCGAATTGAAGGACACCATCAACGTCATGGTGGACCAGCTCAATTCCTTCGCTTCCGAGGTGACGCGCGTGGCGCGCGAGGTGGGATCGGAAGGAAAGCTCGGCGGGCAGGCCAAGGTGGAAGGCGTCGGCGGAACCTGGAAGGACTTGACCGACAACGTCAACGCCATGGCCGCGAACCTCACCGGCCAGGTCCGCAACATCGCCGAGGTGACCACCGCGGTGGCGCTCGGCGATCTGTCGAAGAAGATCACGGTCGACGTGAAGGGCGAGATCCTCGAGCTCAAGAACACGATCAACACGATGGTCGATCAGCTCAACTCCTTCGCCTCCGAGGTGACCCGCGTGGCGAGGGAGGTCGGAACCGAGGGCAAGCTCGGCGGCCAGGCGCAGGTGCGCGGAGTCGCCGGGACGTGGAAGGATTTGACCGACAACGTCAACCTGATGGCCGCCAACCTGACCGGCCAGGTGCGCAACATCGCCGACGTGACGACCGCGGTGGCGAGGGGCGATCTGTCGAAGAAGATCACCGTCGACGTGAAGGGCGAGATCCTCGCGCTCAAGGACACGATCAACGTCATGGTCGATCAGCTCAACGGCTTCGCATCGGAGGTGACCCGCGTGGCCCGCGAGGTCGGAACCGAGGGCAAGCTCGGCGGCCAGGCGCAGGTGCCGGGAGTCGGCGGGACGTGGAAGGACCTGACCGACAACGTCAACCTGATGGCGACCAACCTCACCAACCAGGTCCGCGGCATCGCCGACGTCGTCACCGCCGTCGCCCAGGGCAACCTCAAGCGCAAGCTGACCGTCGACGCCAAGGGCGAGATCGCGGCGCTCGCCGAGACGATCAACTTCATGATCGAGACCCTGTCGACCTTCGGCGACCAGGTCACCAACATGGCCCGCGAGGTCGGAATCGAGGGACGGCTCGGCGGCCAGGCGCGAGTCCCCGGCGCCGCCGGCCTGTGGCGCGACCTTACCGACAACGTCAACCAGCTCGCCGCCAACCTGACCAACCAGGTCCGCTCGATCGCCGACGTGGCGACGGCGGTGACCAAGGGCGACCTCACCCGCTCGATCGCGGTGGAAGCGTCGGGCGAGATGGCGGCGCTCAAGGACACGATCAACGAGATGATCCGAAACCTGAAGGATCAGACCCTCAAGAATGCCGAGCAGGATTGGCTCAAGACCAACCTCGCCCGGTTCAGCCGGATGCTCCAGGGCGAGCGCGACCTCGCCACCGTCTCCAACCTCATCATGTCCGAGCTCGCGCCGCTGGTGAACGCGCAATATGGCGTCTTCTACGTCACCACCCGCGAGGAGGAGGAAGCGAAGCTCGAGCTGGTCGCCAGCTACGGCGCCGAGAGCGTCGACGAGCTCAAGCGCGAGTTCAAGCTGCGCGAGGGGCTGGTCGGCCAGGCCGCGGCCGACAAGAGGCCGATCCTCCTAAAGGAGGTTCCGGGGGACTTCATCCGGATCGGCTCCGGCCTCGGCTACGGCAAGCCGGCCAACATCAACATCCTCCCGGCGCTGTTCGAGGAGGACGTCAAGGCGGTGATCGAGCTCGCCTCGTTCAGCGAGTTCAACGAGACCCACCAGACCTTCCTCGACCAGCTGATGGAATCGATCGGGATCGTCTTGAACACGATCGCCGCGACGATGAGGACGGAAGGCCTGCTCAAGCAGTCGCAGCTGCTCACCCAGGAGCTTCAGGCCCGCCAGACCGAGCTCACCACCAAGCAGGAAGAGCTCCACGCCACCAACGAGGAGCTTCAGGAGAAGGCGCAGCTCCTCGAGAACGAGAAGAAGCAGGTCGAGGCGAAGAACATCGAGATCGAGATGGCCCGCCGCGCCGTGGAGGAGAAAGCCGAGCAGCTCGCCCTCACCTCTAAGTACAAGTCGGAGTTCCTCGCCAACATGAGCCACGAGCTGCGGACGCCGCTCAATTCGCTGCTCATCCTGTCCAAGCTGCTGTCCGACAACCCGCAGGGCAATTTGAACGACAAGCAGGTCGACTTCGCTCGGACGATCCACTCGGCGGGCTCCGACCTCCTCTCGTTGATCAACGACATCCTCGATCTGTCGAAGATCGAATCGGGAACCGTCTCGATCGAGGTCGGCGAGATGCCGATGAGCGGCCTCAAGCAGCATATGGAACGAACCTTCCGTCAGCTCGCCACCGACAAGAACCTCGATTTCAACGTCGCCTTCGATTCCAACCTGCCGACCGCGATCCGGACCGACGAGAAGAGGCTGCAGCAGATCGTCCTCAACCTGCTTTCGAACGCCTTCAAGTTCACCTCGCAGGGCGGAGTCACGCTTGCGGTCAAGACCGCGACCAGCGGCTGGAGCCCGAGCCATCCGGTCCTCCATGGCGCGGAAAAGGCCATCGAGATCGCCGTCACCGACACCGGTATCGGCATTCCCGAGGACAAGCAGAAGCTGATCTTCGAGGCGTTTCAGCAGGCCGACGGAACGACGAGCCGCAAATATGGCGGCACCGGCCTCGGTCTCTCGATCAGCCGCGAAATCGCGCGCCTGCTCGGCGGCGAGCTGCAGGTCCGTTCCAAGCCCGGAGAGGGCTCGACCTTCACCCTGTTCGTACCGCTGCAGGCGCTCGCGCCGGCCGCCACCGCCGGGGGAGCGAGCGCCCGGTACGAGAATACCGGAGCGACGGTCGCCTCGGCGCTTCCCACCGGCTTCCAGGTCACCGACGACCGCGACAGCCTGAGCGAGGATCCGTTCGTCCTGATCGTCGAGGACGATCCGACCTTCGCCGCGATCCTGCTCGACCTCGCTCGAAGCGCCGGGCTGAAGGGCGTCGTCTCCACCGCCGGAGCCGGAACCCTGGCGATGGCGCGCAAGCTCCAGCCCGACGCGATCACACTCGACCTCGGCCTCTCCGACATCGACGGCTTCGTGCTGCTCGACCTCCTGAAGCACGACCCGCAGACCAGCCACGTCCCGATCCACGTGATCTCCGGGGCCGACAAGCTGACGTCGGTGCTGGACATGGGCGCGTTCGGCGTGACCGAGAAGCCGGCGGAGCAGGAGGCGCTCGCCCAGGTGTTCCGCAGCCTGGAAGCGCACATCCGCACCATGGCGCCGCTGCTCGAAATCCTCCCGGACTCCGGCGATTCCCCTGCGCCGGTGGCCCGTGCCGTTCCGGAGCTCGCCGGCGCGAAGATCCTCATCGTCGACGATGACATCCGCAACATCTATTCGCTGACCAGCGTTCTTGAGAGCTACGACGTAGAGGTCCTTCACGCCGAGCGCGGCAAGGACGGGATCCTGATCCTCGAGCAGACGCCCGGGATCGACATCGCCCTGATCGACATCATGATGCCGGAGATGGACGGCTATGAGACGATGCAGCAGATACGCAGCCGGCCCGCACTGGCCGACGTGCCTCTGATCGCCGTCACCGCCAAGGCGATGAAGGGGGACCGGCAGAAATGCCTCGACGCCGGTGCGTCCGACTATATCGCCAAGCCGGTCGACATCGATCTTCTGCTCGCGCTGCTTCGGGTCTGGATCGCGCGGGCGCGGGAAATCGCCCCGGCGGCCGCGGCCCGGCCGGCGGAGGCCGCGGAGTAAGTGAGCGTGACCGAAGCCACGCATAGCCCTCTCGCGGGGGAGGCTCCGAGCCTTTCCGTCAAGTCCGATGCCGAGCCGGTGCAGCGGCCGCGCGTGCTCCTCGTCGACGACGACGGCAACAACCTGCTCGCGATCAAGACCGTGCTCGAGGACATCGGCGAGGTCGTCGAGGCGCGCTCCGGCGAGGAGGCGCTCCGGCACCTCCTCAAGGGCGAGTTCGCGGTGATCCTGCTCGACGTCTACATGCCCGGAATGGACGGCTACGAGACCGCCCAGATAATCCGCGAGCGCGAGCAGACGAAGCGCATCCCGATCGTCTTCCTCTCGGCCGTGAACAAGGAGACGGAGCACCTCATCCGCGGCTACGCGATGGGGGCGGTCGACTATGTCTTCAAGCCGGTCGACCCCGTCGTCCTGCGCTCGAAGGTCGCCGTGTTCGTCGACCTGTTCGCGATGACCAAGGAGATCCAGCGCAAGGCGAAGGCGGAGCAGGCGCTGCTCGACGCAAACCTGCGCGCCAACGCCGAGCGGCTGCGCGCGGAGACAGAGCTGCGCCTTGCCGAGCAGAGGCAGGGGGCGATCATCCAGTCGCTGCCGATCGTCCTCTACCTCGAGGCGCTCGACGCCTCGCCGCGCGCGCCCAAGCTCGTCAGCGGCAATCTCGAGGCGCTTACGGGATATAGTTTCGAGGAGGTCCAGGCGGCGCCGGACCTGTGGATCGAGAGGCTCCACCCGGACGACCGCGAGCGGGTCGTCACGGCGCTTCGCGGGCGGCGTGACGGCTCGTCCCTGGCGGTGGAATATCGCTGGCAGTGCGCCGACGGGCAGTACCGGCATTTCCTCGACCAGGCGGTGCTGCTCAAGGACGCGCTGGGGCAGCCGATGGAATATGCCGGAACCCTGCTCGACGTCACCGACCGCAAGGAACTGGAAAGCCAGCTCGTCCAGGCGCGAAAGATGGACGCCATCGGCAAGCTGACCGGCGGCATCGCGCACGATTTCAACAATCTTCTCGCCGCGGTGCTCGGCGGCCTCGGCCTCATCGAACGCCGGACAATCCTCGACGACGAGCAGCTCAAGATCCTGAACATGACCCGCCGAGCGGCCGAGCAGGGGTCGGAGCTGGTCCGCCGGCTGCTGGCTTTCGCCCGGCGCCAGCAACTGCAACCCGCCTGCGTGCATATCGAGGCGCTGTTCACGGCCGTTACCGATCTCCTCGCCCACACGCTCGGCGGCCTCGTCGAGCTCGAATGGCGAATGAACGACGGCCTGTGGTGCGCTTATGCCGACCAGCCGCAGCTTGAGCTGGCGCTGATGAACCTCATCATCAATGCCCGCGACGCCATGCCCGATGGAGGAACGATCGCCGTCTCCGCCGAAAACCGGCTCGCCGGAGCCGGCGAGGTTCCCGGCCTGGGCGGCGGCGAATATGTCGTGATCACGGTGTCCGACACGGGCTGCGGCATGTCGCCGGACGTGCTCGAACAGGTCATGGAACCGTTTTTCACGACCAAGGAGGTCGGCAAGGGGACCGGTCTCGGCCTAAGCATGGTCTACGGCTTCGCAAAGCAGTCGGGCGGCGCCTTCCATATCGTCAGCCGGCCCGGAACCGGGACCCGGGCCGCCATCTGGCTGCCGCGCGGCACCGAGGCCAGAGCGGCCGCCGCGCCCGCCTCGGAAGCGCCGATCGAGCCGCGCGGGTCGCGGGCGGCGTTGAACGTCCTGCTGGTCGACGACCATGAAGGCGTGCGCCAGACGACCGCCGCCCTGCTCCGGGACCTCGGCCACGAGGTGGTCGAGGCCGCGGACGGCGACCAGGTCTCGGCCCTGATTCGGGAGCGGGCCGGTGGGTGCGACCTCCTGATCACGGATTATGCCATGCCGCACCTTTCAGGGACCGAAGTCATCCGCCAGGCGCGCGAGACGAGCCCCGGCTTGGCCGCGATCATCATCACCGGCTATGCCGAAAGCAGTTCGATCTCGAAGCGCCCGGACGACGTCCAGGTGCTCCTCAAGCCGTTCACGCCGGACCAGCTGTACGACGCCATCGCCTCCGCCGTCGGCGAGCCCGGTTCCGAAACGCGGCCAGGTCGACGCGCCGCCGACGCAGTGGCCGCCGCTGCCGAATAGGTCGGCGGGCGCCGTTCAGCCGGAGCGGCCTTCGCCGTGGCGCCCGGCGCGCTGCGGCAGGATCATGATGAGGATGAGGATGGCCGCGGCGAGCGCGGCCGTGGCGAGCGGCCGGCTGAAGGCGAGGCCGCCCTGGCCCAGCGGCTTGTCGAGGAAATCGCCGACGGTGGCTCCGAGCGGCCGGGTGAGGATGAAGGCGGCCCAGAACAGGAAGACCCGATCCGCGGCGGTCCACAAACGCAGCGCCGCAAGCGCCGCCAGAACGGCGCCGAACAGGATCGCCCCGCCGCCGAAGCCGATTCCGTTCGTATCCGCCACCCAGTCGCCAAGCGCGGTGCCCAGCGTCTGCGAGAAGGTGATCGTGAGCCAGTAGAAAGCCTCGGCCTTCGGGGTCCGCACGGACTCGACCCGGATCGTGCCGGTCGCGAGCTTCCACGCGCCCAGCGATGCGAGCACCAGGACCAGCAGCAGCGCCGAGCCTCCGGTATAGCCGATTCCCATCGAGCGGGTGGCGAAGTCGGCCATGGTGGTGCCGGCCGTCGTCGAGGCGATGATCGTCGCCCAATAGAGGAAAGGCCGAAAGCGCCGGGCCGAGATCTGCAGCGCCGCGAGGGCGATGAAGATCGTCAGGAAGATGGCGGTGCCGATGAGATAACCCAGGTCCATCGTCATCGAAACCGTATCGCCGCCGGTCTCGCCGAGCGTCGTCGCCAGTATCTTGACGGCCCAGAAGCCGAGGGTGACGGCCGGAACCTTGCTCTCCGCATCGGCCCGGTCGAGGTCGCCGCGAGTCATGCCGGCCTCGTAACCGGCGCCAGCCCGGCGGCCGGCAGGGCCGCCCCCTTCCCGATCATCTCCTGTAGCGCCCACGGCTCGCCTTCATCCCGGTCTCCCGCGCCCCCTGTACGCCGCCGACGTGCCGCGCAACAGGGGGCACCGGTCGCAATATCGTCCCGGCCGGGCGCTTGCCGCGGCGCTCGGCACCGGGGAGAAGCGCCGCCGAAGCGGCCTTTCTCCCGCAACCGGGGGGAGCCTTAAACAAAACAGAACCAATTTGTGGTCTTGGTGCCCGCCATGGCCATGCAACATTCCCACCCCTCCGCCCCGCCCTCCGCCGCCTCGTTCATCGCCTGCGAGGCGATCGCCGGCGCCGCGGCGTCCCATCCCGAAGCGCCGGCACTGCACGCCCGCTGCGGCACCCTCACCTATGGCGAGCTCGACCGCCGCGCCAACCGGGTCGCGCGCTGGCTCCGCACGCTCGGCGTCGGCTCGGAAAGCCTCGTCGGCATCTGCCTCGAACGCTCGTTCGACCAGCTGGTCGTCGCGCTCGGCGCGTGGAAGGCGGGCGGCGCCTATCTGCCGCTCGATCCGGCCTGGCCCGACGGGCGGCTGCGGACGATCGTCGAGGACGCCCGATGCGCCGTCGTGGTCGGCCGGGGCGAGGCGGCCGGGCGGCTGGACGGTATCGAGACGCCGGTCGTGGCCCTGGACTGGAACGGGCCGGAGCTTTCCGGAGAGGCGGCCGAGGAACCGGCCGGGCCCCTCGCTCCCGACTCCGTCGCCTATGTGATCTACACGTCCGGAACGACCGGCCTTCCCAAGGGGGTCGAGATCACCCACGCCAATCTCTCGCACCTCATTTCCTGGCACAACCACGCCTTCGGAGTGACTCAGGACGACCGCGGAAGCCATCTTGCCGGCCTCGGCTTCGACGCCTCGGTCTGGGAGGTCTGGCCCTATCTGTGCGCCGGCGCTTCCGTGGTCCTCGCGCCCGACGAGGTGCGCACCTCGGACGTCCGGCTGCGCGAGTGGCTTGTCGCCGAGGAGGTGACGGTCGCCTTCGCGCCAACCGCGCTGGCCCAGGATCTGATCCGCGACGAATGGCCGCGCGAGACCCGGCTGCGCTGCCTCCTCACCGGCGCCGACCGGCTGCTCGGCCGCCCGCGGCCGGGATTGCCGTTCGTGCTGGTCAACAATTACGGTCCGACCGAATGCACCGTGGTGGCGACTTCCGCAGTCGTCCCCGCCGGCGACGGGGAGGCGGGGCTGCCGCCGATCGGTCGCCCCATCGGCGCCACGACCGTCCATATCCTCGGTCCGGACGGCGAGACCGTCACCGCCGGCGGGATTGGCGAAATCCATATCGGCGGCCCTTCCGTCGCGCGCGGTTACCGGCACCAGCCGGCGACGACCGTCGAGCGGTTCGTCGTCGACCGTTTCTCCGGCGGCGGCCGACTCTATCGCACCGGCGATCTCGGCTCGTGGCGCGAGGACGGGCAGATCGCCTTCCACGGCCGGGTCGACGACCAGGTGAAGATCCGCGGGCACCGGGTCGAGCCGGAGGAGACGGCGAACGTCCTGCGCGCCCATCCTGCCCTTCGGTCGGTTGCGGTCGTGGCGGCGCCGGCTCCGGAAGGCGGTGACCGCCTGGTGGCCTATGTCGTCCCGGCCGAGGCGGTGACGGCCGAGGACCTGCGCGCCTTCCTCGGCGACACGCTCCCCGACTACATGATCCCGAGCGCGTTCGTACGCCTCGACGCGCTTCCGCTGACCGCCAACGGCAAGCTCGACAAGGCCGCCCTGCCGGAAGCGACGGACTCCAATTCCGTCGAATCGGCGGGGTTCGAGGCCCCCGAGGGTGCCGCCGAGGAGCGGCTCGTCGAGATCCTCGAAGAGGTGCTCGGCCGCGGCCGGGTCGGAGTCGAGGACAATTTCT
>Ga0307279_10000110_pt1 | contig 9363 bp, 7 predicted proteins | sample ER_DNA_118_FD_194484 | JGI IMG/M metagenome (GOLD analysis project Ga0307279, IMG submission 194484) | Bulk soil microbial communities from the East River watershed near Crested Butte, Colorado, United States - ER_DNA_118 | ecosystem: Environmental > Terrestrial > Soil > Floodplain | place: USA...
TCCCCACCGCGTCCAGCGCCGCCAGCGCTCCCTCCAGCCCCTTGAGGCTCTGGCGGAGCATCTTGCGCCGCTGGCCGAAGGCGGCGGCGGTGATCCGTTCCAGAGTCGAGGCGCGGACGCCTTCCGGCGCCGGCCTTGGAACGATGTGGACGACCGCCGACATCACCTTCGGCGGCGGAACGAAGGCCGAGCGGTGGACCTTCATCGCGAGCCGCGGCTCGCTTCGCCACTGGGCGAGAATTGCGAGCCGGCCGTAGGCGCCGGTGCCCGGGCGGGCGACGATCCGCTCGGCCACCTCGAGCTGGAACATCAGGGTCAGCGACGCCCACCACGGCGGCCATGCCTCGCCGCCGAGCCAGCGCACGAGGAGGGCGGTGCCGACGTTGTAGGGCAGGTTGGCGGCGACATGGGCGCCTCGGCCGGCCTCCGCCGCCTCGTCGACGGCGAGCGCGTCGCCCTCGATCACGCGCAGCCGGCCGCCGGAGGCCTCGCCGACTTCGGCAAGCGCCGGAAGGCAGCGCCGGTCGCGCTCGACCGCGACGACCTCGGCGCCGGCGCGAAGCAGCGCCCGAGTGAGGCCGCCCGGTCCCGGCCCCACCTCGTACACCCTCTCCCCGGCAAGATCGCCCGCCACGCGAGCGATCCGGTCGAGGAGCTGCTCGTCGAGGAGGAAGTTCTGGCCGAGCGCCTTCGTCGCGGCGAGACCGTGACGGGCGATGACGTCACGCAGGGGAGGGAGGGGCCTCAAGCCCCGGTCAGGCGCCCGGCGCAGGCCGCGGCCATCCCCAGCGCCGCGATCATCGCGCCGGGCTCCGCGCGGTCCTGCCCGGCGATCCCGAAGGCGGTGCCGTGGTCCGGCGAAGTCCGGACGATCGGCAGGCCGAGGGTCATGTTGACTCCGTCGTCGAAATGGAGCGTCTTCAGGGGAACCAGCGCCTGATCGTGGTAGAGGCACAGCGCGGCGTCGTAATTCGCGCGGGCGCGGGCGTGGAACATCGTGTCGGCGGCATGGGGGCCGGTGACTTCGGCATCCTCCTCGCGAAGACGCTCGATCGCCGGCTCAACGACGTCGATCTCCTCGCGGCCGAGAGCGCCCCCTTCGCCGGCGTGGGGGTTGAGCCCGGCCACGGCTAGGCGCGGGCGCTCGATGCCGAAAAGGCGGCGCAGCGCGCGGATCGTCGTCCGGCCCTTGGCGACGATCAATTCGGTGCTGAGCAGCGAAGGGACCTCGCGCAAGGGCACGTGGGTGGTGACCGGCACCGTCCGAAGGCTCGGCCCGGCGAGCATCATCGCCACCATGTCGGCGGCGACTCCGCATCGCTCGGCGACGAATTCGGTCTGGCCGGGGTGGGTGAAGCCGACCGCGTAGAGCTGCGCCTTCGAGACCGGGCCGGTGACCAGCCCCGAGGCTGCGGTGGAGCGGGCGAGGCCGACGGCCAGCTCCAGCGCATCGAAGGCGTTGCGCGCGCCCTCGAGGGTCGGGCGGCCGGGAACGATGTCCGTGCCGCGGTCCACCCGGATCACCGGAAGCGCCGTGTCGAAGGCCGCCTCCGCCTCCTCCGGGCCGGAGACGACGGCAAGCGGCCCGTTCCAGACGGCGGCGACGGCCTCGGCCGATCCGACCGCGAAGAATCGGGGCAGCCGATCGGACTGCCGCCGCTCCCACGCCTTCGCGACGATTTCCGGGCCGATACCGGCGGGATCGCCAAGCGCGACGGCGAGCGGGCTCGGCAAGGCCCGCGGCTCAGCGATAGTCGACGACGGCGTCGCGGCGCAGGTCGCGCAGGTAACGCCGCGCGCGCAGGTTGATCCGGTCCTCGGCAAGCTGGTTGTAGACGGTGTCGTAGCTGACGTTGGCGACCGGCGGCGGATCGTCGCGACCGCAGAGGACGAGGACGCTGACCCGGTCCTGGACCGATCCGAACGGCGCGGTGACCTGGCCGACCTGGAGGCCGAGGAGAACCGGCTGCAGGGCGGTCGGGAGGTCGCGCACCTTGACCTGGTCGTTGGTCACGACTTCGGCCTTGATCGAGGTGGCGGCCGCCTCGGCTCCGCCGCATCCGCCCATCGACTGCGAGGCCTGGACCAGCTGCTGGACGCGCTGCTCCGACTCCGCCCGCGGCGCGTTCGGGGGGAAAGTGATGGTCATCTGCTTGAGGCTGAGCTGCGCGTCGCGCGGATCGGCGGTCAGGATCTGGCGCGTGTCGCCGACCGAAAGGACCGAGAAGCCGCCCGGGATGGCGATCGGATCGCTCACCGCGCCCACCGGCAGGGTTCGAACCGCCGCCGACAGCGGATCGGGAAGCTGCTCGGCCCGGACCCAGCCGAGCTCGCCGCCGCGCGCCGCCGTCGAGGCTTCGGAAAACTGCCGGGCGTAGGCGAGGAAGGAGCCGCCGCCGCGCAGCTGCTGGACGATGCGCTCGGCATTGGCGCGCGCCTGGCCGGCGGTCTCGGGCGTGGCGGAAAGGAAGATCTCGGAGACCTTATATTCCTGCGCGCCCTTCGAGGCGTTGAGGCGCGCGATGACCGACTTCACCTCGTCCTCGCTGATGTTGACGAACGGCTCGATCCGGTTGCGCAGGAGCCGGGTCCAGGACATCTCGCCCTGGATCTGGCGCTTGACCGATTCGGCCGAGGAACCCTTGGAGCGGAGGAAGGCGCTGAACTGCTGCGGGCTCTGGCCGAAGCTCTGGGCGTAGCGGGCGAAGAATTGTTCGATCTCGCGCGGGGTGATCTTGATGTCGTGCTGCTCGGCCGCCTGGATCTGGAGAGTCTCGTCGACGAGGTTGCGAAGCACCTGCTCGCGCAGGCGCTGCATTTCCTCGGGCGGCACCTGGCCGCCGTTGGCGAGGACGATGAGGGCCAGGCGGTGGTCGACGTCGGTGCCCGTGATGACCGTCCCGTTGACGATCGCCGTCGCCTTGCGGACGTTGACATCGGTGTCGCCGAGGAAGGCCGGATCGGTCGGAAGCTGAAGCCCCGCGACCGGTGCCAGTGAGCCCGCCGCAGGAGTCGATGCGGTCGGCGCCGGCGCGGGCCGGGCCGGAGCGCGAGCAGGGGCCGCCGCGGGGGGGCTCGTGCGCACCGTGCGCCTGGCCGCGGGACCGGTGCCGGACTGCGCCAGGGCGGCGGCGGCGGTGACAGTGCCCGCCAGCAACAGAGCCGCCCTTTGAAAAGTGCCGAGCTTCATCATTCCTCCAGTAAAAGCAGACGCGTAGCTGCCTGAAATTTGCTGAACCGCAGCTTACGCCCCCGCCGCTGCCGTCAGCGCCTTCTAGCGCCCGAGATTCTTCAGCGCCACCCGGAACAGGAAGGTGTTGCCTCGCCGGAAGTCGCCGGTGGTGTCATAGTCCCGCCGCCACGTCACCCCTATTTCTATGCAGTCGTCGTCGTAGCTGATGCCGAGGCGGTGGCGGACCGGCTCGTAGCCGTCCGCGCTCGAGATCGGGTCCTCGCGCGCGCTGGTGAGGTCGATGACGGTGGAGCCGAAGATCGACCAGTAGCGGGCGAACTTGACCCGGCCGCCGAGACGGATCTCCTCGCGGTCGCGAAGGTCCTCGAGCGTCGGGTCGATGTTGCGGTCGAGCCGGAGGTAGCCGATCGTCGCATAGGTCTGGCGGCCGCCGATCACGGCGTCGATCTCGTTGCGGCGGACCGCGAGGTCGTCCTTGTCGAGCCGGAAGCGGTGGACGAGGTTGAGCCTGCGCCCGAGCTTGACGGTGGTGCGGCCGACGAAGTCCGAGAAGCGGCCGGAAAGGCCGGTGCCCGAGGGGAGGATGCTGGGCTTGGTGTCGAGCCGATAGCTCTGGCCGACGGTCGTTCGGACCGCGATTCCGGGAATGTCGACTCCCCAGTCGACGCCGTAGGTCACCCGGGCGCCGTCCTCCCAGCGGTCGTAGCCGGGGAAGCGGTTGAGCGCGAACAGGTTCGAATCCTCGAGGTCGACGGAGCGGGCGTCCTCGTTGGGGATGTCGAGGTTGTTGACCGGCGGCGAAGCGACGAACTGAAGGCGCGGGGTGAGCCGCTGGGTCCCGCCCATGAAGGGTCCGATCAGCGGCCAGCGAAGCTCCGCGGCAAGCGCGCCTATGGCTCGCCCGTGCCAGCCTTCCGTGCCGCGGTAGACGGGGGTGCCGGTGAGCAGGGCGTCGCCGCTGTGGTAGACGTCGCCGCGCGCATAAGCGGTGAGGATCAGCTCCTGCCCCAGGGCGGTGAGGCTTCGCCGCTCCCATTGCGCGGAGGCGAAGGCGCGCTGCGTGTCCTGGCCGCTGGTGCGAAGGATGGCGAGGCTGTTCGCCTGGACCTCGATCCGGCCGCCGGCGATCGGCGAGGGCAGCCGCCAGCGCGCGTCGATCGCGGGCAGCGCGAAGGGCTGACGGCCGGCGACGTCGGTCGAGCGGAGGCCCTGGAAGGCCCAACCGGCGATCGAGATGTAGCTGTCGCTGTCGATCCGCTCGGCGCTGACCACGGAGCGCAGCCGCACGTCCCGGGAGATGTCGTAGCGCCGGAGGAAGGTTCGGTCGGTGACGTAGCGCCCCGAGGCGGTGACGGTCCACCACGGCCCGAGCTGGAACCGGCCGTTGCCCTCGACATAGCCGCGGAAGCCCTCGTCGCGCGCCGTCGACGCGGTTCCGAGCGGGATCCGCGATCCGTAGGTGCCGTAGGCGGCGACGCGGAAGGCGCCGAGGCGGGTGATCTGGCGATATTCCGCCTCCAGCATCGGCAGCACGCCGGTGTAGAGGTGCGGCGTCACGGTGAGGTCGCGGTTCGGCGCAAGCGTCATGTAATAAGGAAGGGCGACCTCGAGGCCGTTGCGGGTGCTGAGGCGGATGTCCGGGACGAGGAGGCCGCTTCCGCCGCCGCCGCTTCCGTCGGGGTGCGACAGCCAGGGCAGGGCGATGATCCGGGCGCCCAGCAGGTTGAGCCCGGCGCCCTCGTAGCGGATCCGCCGGCGGTAGGGATCGTGGACCACCTTGACCGCGGTGATCGACCAGGTCGGGTTCTTCGGGCATCCGGACGGGCTCACCACCGCGCAGGGCGAGTAAGCGGCCCGGTAGAGGGTGGTGTAGCCGTCGCGGCGCTCGGCCTTGGTCGCGGCGATGCGGCCGCCGTCCTCGAGCACGAGCAGCATGTTCTGGGCCACCGCGTTCTTCATCGCGTCGGTGAGGACGACGCTGTCGGCATAAGCCGTGTGGCCCTCGGGCGTGACGATCCGGACATTGCCTTCGGCGCGGGCCTCGTCCGTCTTGCGGTTCCAGACGACGCGGTCGGCGCGCAGGTTGTTGCCCTCGCTGTTCATGCGAACGTCGCCGGTGGCGGTGACGACGTCGGAGTCGCTGTCGTAGACAAGCTCGGTGGAGCTGAAGGCGACCTCGCGGGTTTCCGCCGGGGCGGACTCGCGGGTCTGCGCGGGGGCGGACTCGGCGGCGGCGGACTCGGCGGCGGGGCCTTTCGCCTCGTCCTGCGCGAAGGCGGGAACCGGTGCGGCGAGCAGCAGGGGGAGCCCCGTGAGGCAGATGAGGTTGAGCTTCTTCACATTCCCCGCCGCTCAAAGGTACGCGCGACCGCCGCCGCCTATCGCACCGGACGCCGCCTGCCGCAATGGCGCGCGCCGATATCGGCTCTTTGCAAGCTCCCGCACGTTTGCCTAGAGGACTTGCAAAGACCTTGCGCATCGCGCGACCCGTCCAATTCAGGAGTTCCTCCGCCTTATGAAGATCAGCTTCGCCTCGCAGCGCCCCGCCGGCGCCTACGCGCTCGCCATCCCGGTCCCGGCCGACGACATGCTGAACGACCGGCTCCAGTCGCTCGACGAGCCGGCGCGCTCGCTCGCCGCCAGGGCGGCGGAGGCGCAGCGTTTCGAGCGCGACGCGGGGGCGGTGGCCGAGACGTTCGTGCAGGACGGCGACGAGGTCCGGCGGCTGCTCCTGGTCGGGCTCGGCGCCAAGCCCGAGGAGCAGGCGGTGCTGGAGCGCGCCGGCGGCGCCCTCGCCGCGCGGCTGCTCACCTCCGGGGAGACTCGTCTCGTGGTCGATCTCGCCGGGCTCGACCTCGCGGACGGCGCGGCGGCGCGGCTGGCCTTCGGCGCGGCGGCCCGGGCCTGGCGCTACGACCCCTATCGGACCAAGCTTTCCAAGAAGCAGAAGCCGTCGCTCGAGGAGGTGATCGTCGTCGGCGGAGGCGACGGAGCGCAGGATCTGTGGGGCCGCCATTCCGCCCTTCTGGACGGCCTGTCCTTCACCCGGGAACTCGTCACCGAGCCGGCCAACATCCTTTATCCCGAAAGCTTCGTCGAGCGCGCCCGGGCGCGGCTCGAGCCGCTCGGCTGCGAGATCGAGGTGCTCGACGAGAAGCAGATGGCGCAGCTCGGCATGGGCGCCCTGCTCGGGGTCGGCCAGGGCTCGGTCCGCCCGCCGCGGCTGCTCGCGATCCGCTGGAACGGCGGCCTCGCCGGAGGCAGGCCGCTCGTCCTCGTCGGCAAGGGCATCACCTTCGACACGGGCGGGATCTCGATCAAGCCCGCCGCGGGAATGGAGGCGATGAAATGGGACATGGGCGGCGCCGGCGCCGTCGCCGGGACGATGGTGGCGCTCGCCTCGCGCCAGGCCAAGGCCAATGTGGTGGGGATCTGCGTCCTCGCCGAGAACATGCCCGACGGCAACGCCCAGCGCCCGGGCGACGTCGTCACCTCGATGTCGGGGCAGACGATCGAGGTGATCAACACCGACGCGGAAGGGCGGCTCGTCCTCTCCGACGCCATGACCTGGGCCCAGCGCCAGTACCGGCCGGAGGTGCTCGTCGACCTCGCCACCCTCACGGGCGCGATGATCATCTCGCTCGGCCACGAATATGGCGGCATGTTCTCGAACGACGACGGCCTCGCCGGGCAGCTCGACTCGGCGGGCAAGGCGACCGGGGACAAATTGTGGCGGATGCCGCTCGGCGAGCCGTACGACAAGCTGATCGAATCGCCGATCGCCGACATGAAGAACGTCGGCCCGCGCGAGGGCGGGTCGATCACCGCCGCCGTGTTCCTCCAGCGCTTCGTCGAGGCGGGGGTGAAATGGGCCCATCTCGACATCGCCGGCACGGTCTGGTCGGACAAGGCGGCGCATCTCTACGACAAGGGCGCGACCGGCTTCGGAGTGGCGCTGCTCGACCGCTTCGTCGCCGACAATTTCGAGCGGTGACGCGGTGCGGTGAGCTCGAGCGATGATCTCGCGCTTTGACCGTCACTCCGGCCAAGGCCGGGGCCCGGGAACGCCGATGCTCGGGGCAATTCCCGGATCGCCCTGTTCATGGGTCCCGGCCTTCGCCGGGATGACGAAGGAGGTCGGGGCGACGACAGAGGTCGGGACGACGGTTTCGTGATCGTCGACTTCTACCACCTGACCTCGACGCCGCTCGAGCGGGTGCTTCCGTCGATCTGCGAGAAGGTGCTGGCTCAGGGGGAGCGGATGCTGGTGGTGGCGGAACCGGGCCTGCTGGCGCGGCTCGACGAGCAGCTCTGGACCTATTCGAAGGACTCCTTCCTGCCCCACGGGCGGGAGGGCGGGGAGCGCCAGCCGATCCTTCTGTCCGAGACGGTGGAGACGGGCGAGGGCGCCGCCGCCAACGTCGCCCTTGCCGACGGCGAGTGGCGGGAGGAAGCCCTCGGCTTCTCGCGGGCCTTCTACTTGTTCGACACCGGCCACATCGACTCCGCCCGAGGCGCGTGGCGGGCGCTCAAGGGGCGGGAGGACGTCGAGTCCCGCTACTGGAAGCAGGTCGAGGGGAAGTGGGTGCAGGGGCCGTGAGGCCAAGCCTTGCCCTTCGGTCGGCGCCCCCCTAGAGACCCGCGCAAATCCCACCCTTCATTGGAGCTCCACCGGCCATGGCGACCGAACGTACCTTCTCGATCATCAAACCCGACGCGACCCGCCGCAACCTCACCGGCGCGATCACCGCGAAGCTCGAGGAAGCGGGGCTTCGGGTCGTCGCCTCGCGCCGGATCCGGATGAGCCAGGAGCAGGCGGAGGGCTTCTACGCAGTCCATCGCGAGCGGCCCTTCTTCAACGACCTGGTCGCTTTCATGACCTCGGGCCCCGTCGTCGTCCAGGTGCTCGAGGGCGAGAACGCCGTCGCCCGCAACCGCGAGGTGATGGGCGCGACCAATCCGGCCAATGCCGACGAAGGCACGATCCGCAAGCAGTTCGCCGAGTCGATCGAGGCCAATTCCGTCCACGGCTCCGACAGCGCCGACAATGCCGCGATCGAGATCGACTTCTTCTTCAAGCCCGAAGAGATCGTCGGCTAAGGTTTGGGGACAGGCACACAATCGCCGCCCCGTCACGAAACTGGGCGAAATTAGGGACAGGCACACAATTGCCGTCGCCCGCTCGCAAGCGGGGGCGCCTCGGGTGCAATTGTGTGCCTGTCCCTAAATTCAATTGTGCCTGTCCCCCAAAACCTGTCCCCCAAAACGGGGTTTATCTCTTCCGCGCCGCCCAGATCGCGTCCAGCCGGGCCTGCGCCGCCGCGGGCCCGACCCGCTCGACGAGCGAGACGCCGCGCAGCTCCACGTCCAGGCCGCCCAGCAGTCCGCCGCCGTCCGCCTTGTAGCCGACGTCGTAGATCGCCGTGTCGGTGAGCGTGTCGCCGCCGCTGGCGAAGCGGGTGGCGATCGCGACCGGCATCCGGGCGTCGCCGGGGCCGTCCTTCTCGCCGCCCTCGCGCGCCTTCTTCACCGCCTGCTTGATCCAGTCCGCCTCGATCCTCGGCTCGATGACGGTATCGACGGCGCCGACTCCGAGCGCCGAGGGAAAGCGGAGCGTCTGGCTCTGGATCGCCTGCTCCGGATCGTGGGCGGCGAGCGCGAGCCGCTTGCCGCTGCCCGACGCCTTGAGCAGCAGGGTATGGGAGACCGTTTTCTCCTTCGCCTTCTCGGCGGCGCGCTCCGCCCGGTCGGCGCTGCGCTCGGAATAGCTGTTCCACAAGGCGAGGCCGGAGATGGCGACCCCGGCCACCGCCAGCACTTCGCCCAGAGTGATCCAGCGGCGGCGGCTCGCCGCGGCCTCGCGGCGCTCCTCGTTGGTCTGCCCCTCGCGGCTCATCGCGGCTCCTTATCGTCCACCATCTCGCGCCGCGGAAGAAGGCGCGCGCAGAAGGAATCCAGGGCCGGAGGATAGAGCTTGTGCTCCTCCTCCAGAACCCGCGCGGCAAGCGCCTCGGCGGTGTCGCGCTCGCGCACCTTGACCCGCGCCTGGGCGATCACCGGACCCTCGTCCAGCGCCTCGGTCACCACATGGACCGAGCAGCCCGCCCAGCTCTCTCCCGCCTCGATCGCTCGGCGATGGGTGTCGAGGCCCTTGTAGGCGGGCAGCAGGG